>Ga0185299_10001990_pt1 | contig 34307 bp, 30 predicted proteins | sample PaiPotPPA55metaG_FD_128002 | JGI IMG/M metagenome (GOLD analysis project Ga0185299, IMG submission 128002) | Iron sulfur acid spring bacterial and archeal communities from Banff, Canada, to study Microbial Dark Matter (Phase II) - Paint Pots PPA... ...
CAGGACAACCTGGCGTGCGACGGAGCGCCCTCGCTCGGCATCCCACACCGACTGAGCCGCGATACGGTAGCGATGGCCGTTGACTTCTCGTTCGAAGATGTGCATGTTCTTTCATGTAGCATCCTCAAGGCCAAGAATCAAGCGAAATCCAATATTTCCGCCACGTTCCGGCTAGGCGGCCCTCCGAGGTGGCGCCAAGTGTGCGAAGGTAGGGCTAGGATAGAGACCTTCGCTGGGCGCAGCACGGCGTAGGGCTCAGATAGCCTCAAACGCTACAAGCGCCGCGAGTATCGGGCCACACACTGGCACATGCGTCAGGGGATCGATGTCCAAAACACTGCTCCAATGCGTGCGCGGGAATATCACGAATACAGACTCGAGTGGACGAGGGTGAAGGATGGCGGCAAAATTTCAAGCCGCATACTGCACACTCTTCTCGCGAAAGAAGTGCTCGATTTAATGCGCTACCTGTAAATGCTAACGCGGCAACCGAAGGATTCGTCAAGAAAATGTCAATTGCTTGTGAATATTTTAAAGAACTCATCTTCGACAAGATCAAGTAAAATCTTTGTTCGCTGTCACTCTGGCTTTGCAGCCTTCAACGTCGACGGACGAGCGCTTTGTACGGTGAACTTTCCGTGCTCTATGGGCGCAAAGCAGCATCGCTGCTGTTGCGTATGGTCTTCGCGGTCTGTCCCCGACGTGCGGCGCTGTCGTGAGGAGACCTTGGGCCTCCGACGAGTGATGAGGATGTCGCGGGTATGGGCAGCTGGACGGCAGCAATGGTACGCGTACCGACGTGAAGATCCGAATCATTCATTAGCCAGCGGCTGCGTTCGTAGTGCTGCTCGTCGCGCTCCGTCAGCCGCGGCCACTGCTCGACGCTCGCGAGCACGCGATTCCACAGCGCGTGATCGAGATAGCGCTCGACGCGGCGGGACCGCTTGATGGAAGCGTTACGACCTCTGCGTAACGCGAGCGGATTGCCGGCCAGATAACCTGCGCTCACGAGGTACGTCATGAGACCCGACAGGATTCCCAATGCCTGATGCTGGCTGCGCTCCGACGGGGGCCGTCGAACAGCCGGCGCGCACGGCCTCGTCGCGGCAGTGCTGGATCGGCCCAGTCGGCATCGGGCTGGCTGAGGAAGCGTTCGTACAGCAGGAAGTCTTCGCGCGTGAGGCTCGACAGCGGTCTGCCGAGCGCCTGCGTGGCCTACAGCAGCAGGCGCACGGCCTCCTTGCGATAGCTGCGCAGCGTGTGCGGCGACGCGGCATATTCGGCGAGCCACAGGCGCACGGCCTCGACATCGGTGTTGGCGGCGATCTGCCGGTGCGCGCCACTCGCGCGATTGGTGCCGGTGCTGCCGTCGAGCGTGGCCGGTAGCGCGATCGCCAGCACCGGTTCTGGGGCGTGGGAAACGACATTCATAGTCACACGCGTTTTGAAATGGGGTAGTCACAGCGTACAGTCAAATAACTTGCGATTATGCGGGTTATCGCAAATTTTTAGCTCGAATCGTTACACATATAACGTAATACATGGATATACATCTTTAATTTCCATAGAGAATCCGTGCTCTCCACCACTTTCATCCGGAAAACGCCGTCATGAGCCGCGTCAGCGACACTCGCATCCGCACCCGCGAAGCCGCTGCGCGGCTCGTTGCCGCCGGGCGCCGCCCGCACGAGCTCACCGTCGACCTGATCTATGCGGAGATCCGCCAGGGCAGCCGCACCACGATCAACGATGAACTGAAGCAATGGAAGGATGAGAAAACCAAGGTCGACGCGCTCTCCAGGCGAATGCCGCCCGCCGTCGCCGATGCGATGCTTGCTGCGTGGGCAGTCGCCGTCGAACATGGCGAGAAGGTGTACGATTCGCGCGTCGGCGAACTGGAAACGGAGTTGGCTGACGCACTCGTGCGGGCTACGACGGCCGAGCAGACGTGCGCCAGTGCAATGAGGCGCACCGCGTAGCCGATGTTTAGGCTACCGGACAAGCCCTGCTGGTAGCCGGCTTGCAGCGGCAGCTCGCAGCGGCGGCCGATGAACAAAAAGCAGCACAGACGCGCATCGCAGCGCTTGAACAGCAGTTGGACACTGCGCGCGAGCAAGCAGACGCGAAACTCGATACGCTGCGCGCGACCCATGATCGGGAGGTCGCTGCGTTACGGACCTCGGTCGATACGCGCGATGCTGCGTTTCAAAGCGAGCTGAACAGGGCCACCGAACGGATGGAGGGAGTTCAGAAACACATGATGCAGCAGATCAGCGAAGCCCGCGACGAGCGAAGGCGTGCCGAGGCCCAGACCGCAAAAAGTCCGGGAGAAATACGAGTCGTTGCAGGCTGAAACGGGCGCGTTGCGGACTGATCTGACCGAAAAAAAGCGGATGCTCGAACGATCGGATAAGGTACTCGAGCAAGCTGAAGCCGATCTGCATCGGTTGCGAAACGAACGTGTAACGTTGCTTGCTCAGCTGGCCGAAGCGCGCGGAAAGTTGGAGAGCGCTGGGCAACTTGTTACGTCATTGGAAGCCCGGGCGGCGGCCGCTGAGGCGCAGCCTTCGGGTGGGATATCCGGCCGCCGGGGCACGAAAGTATCTGGCAGCGGTAGACCTCAGGCACTGCCAAATTCGCTATTGCTAGCTGGCATGCATTCTCCCGGAGAACCGCGCGGTGAAAGTATTGATTATCGAAGACGACACAGCCATCGCGACCAATCTGTACGACTACCTGGAAAGCGGCGGCTATGAGGTGGACCTTGCATCAGACGGCGTGATGGGGCTACATCTCGCCGTCACCCACCACTGGGACGCGATCTTGCTCGATCTGTCGTTACCGGGCTTGGACGGCCTGACGATCTGTCGCAAGCTGCGCGAAGAGGCACAGCGCGATATGCCGATCTTGATGCTGACCGCAAAAGATACGCTGGATGACAAACTCCAGGGTTTTGGGCAGGGCGCGGACGACTACCTCGTCAAACCGTTTTCACTCAAGGAGGTGGGCGCACGGCTCGGCGCACTGATCAAGCGCTATAAAGGCCATGTGACGCAGGCGACCCTGTGTTGCGCTGACATCCGATTTGATCCAACGACGCTCGCCGTGGACCGCGCCGGCCGGCCACTCAGGTTGCCGCCGAAGTGTCTGCATCTGCTACGCCTCCTGATGCAGGCGCCGAATCGCGTATTCGGTCGCGCGGAACTCGAAACCGAAGTCTGGGGGGAGCCGTTACCGGACAGCGATACCCTGCGCGCGCACATCTATACGTTGCGCCGCACGCTGACCGCCAACGGCGAGGACGATCTGATCGAAACGGTCCATGGTCTCGGCTACCGGCTGGTGGTGAGCGATGCCACCGCGCCGTAGCCTGCGCTTCAAGGTCGCGCTGGTTTTCTCGGCGCTGACGATCCTGTTGCTTATGGCCCAAGCTCTCGGCGTGAAGGCGCTCGCCGAAGCGCAGGAAGAGCGGCTCATCACCGCGCTGATCGCCGACGACATGGCGAGCGTCCTTAAGAGCTGGCGGTCGGACCCAATGCTTGTGCCGCCGCTCGATCCGCGACTCGACGGTCATGTCTCGACAGGCGGCCGCGTAAGCGTGCCGCTGCCCGCGTCGGTCAGGGACCTGCGCGACGGCACCCACGAAATCATCGTCAACGGCCGTGAAATCCATGTGGCGATCGCGCCGTTCAGCGATGCTCGCGTCTATCGGGTCTACGACTTCAGCGCATACGAGCAGCGTTTCAGGCAGGTAATTGACGCACTCATGTTCGGCACCGGCGTGTTTGCGTTGCTGGCATTCTGGCTCGCGTTTGGACTGTCCGGTCTGCTGGTCCGACAGGTTGCCGGCCTCGCTCGCCAGGTCAAGGCACTCAGGCTCGGTGCATCGAGCGCACTCGATGCGGGCACGTACGACGAAGTGGAGGTCGTGGAGCTTGTCGACGCGTTCAACGACTATCACGGGCGGATGGCACAGATGATGGAGCGGGAGAAGGAGTTCACCGGCAATGTCAGTCACGAATTGCGCACACCGCTCACGGCGATCAAGACCAGTTGCGAGCTTCTCGACCATGATGCGTCGATCAACGCGAAGTCGAGGGCGCGCCTGCGGCAGATCGATCGCGCAGCCGACACCATGATAGATCTCGTCAACGCGCTGCTGCTGCTTGCTCGTGAAGAGTCGCCCGCCGACGTTGGCCCAGTGCGTCTTGTGAGCGCCATCGAGGACGCGCTTGACCCGGTTACCGACAAGTTGCGAGCCAAAGGTATCCAGACTCGGATCGACATCAATCGCGGCCTGCACGTCGATGCAAACCGGTCCGCGCTCGCGCTCGTGCTGTCGAACCTAGTCGACAACGCGGTCCGCTACACCGATAGCGGCCATGTCAGCTTCGCCTATGCGGACGGCTGGCTGCGGATCGAAGACACCGGCCGCGGCATCCCGCCGGAATCGCTTCCGCGCGTGTTCGAGCGCTTCTACCGGGCGGGCCCGGCACGCGCCGGCGCTCAGGGCTTCGGCATCGGCCTGGCAATCGTCAAGAAGATCTGCGACAGCTACGGCTGGTCGATCCAGCTCGATAGCGAACTGGGCAAAGGCACCCGCGTCTCACTCCGGTTGCCACCCGCGAACCGGATTTCCGCCGACTTCACAAAAACTTGACGTTTTCTTGACGAAAACTTCACAGCCCGTTGCGTAGCATGGGTTCATCGCCTTTTCCGTCATGTTTGGAAAGGACATTTACCCGTCCGTGAAGGAGCTTGCCATGAAAACGCTTATCGCCGCGCTCATTGTCGCGTCAACCGCCATTCTGCCCTCAGTTTCGTTCGCTCAGCCAACTCACGAACTCACGCGGGCCGAGGTTCGTGCCCAATTGATTGATGCGCAGCAACAGGGACTGATCCCTCAGTCCAAGAATTCCTATCCAAGTCCGGCGAAGATGTCTGCGACGGCTCGTGACACTTCCGGGTACGGAGCACCAGTAACTGGGACCTATCAGGCAGGCGCACCGCTCAGGCAGCCATCAAGCCAAACGCTCTACGCGCATCACTAGACTGACCAACGCATGCTGCGTTGACACTGAAAGTCGTCAATGCAGCATGATCACCGGCAGCATCGACTGAATCGCGATGCGCATTGAAGTGCTGGAGTAACAGTCGGCGCACAGGTATGTTAGTTGTGACGGGCGCACGGCAAATGCTGTTTGCGTGTCGGGTCGACGAGCTTCGAGCGGACGCGCTACAGCGGAAATTCACCGACTGTCTGATTTTCTGTCTGTTCTCCTTATGACATGATCGAATCGGTAAGAATCGCTTCGATCATCGTTGGCATATCTGGAGACGATGGAGCAAAAATGCACGCGGGCCAGGGCCGCATATTCTTCCCGCCCGATTACCGACACGCTGAAAGCCATGGGTTATCCAGACCTGGATCGACGGGCTTCGACATCGGCCTGTCGATCGCCAAGAACATCTGCGACCGCTACGGGTGGTCGATCTACTCGACCGCCAACCGGGCACAGGCACCTGGGTCTCGCTCCGGCTGGTGGCCCGCTCAACCCGGATTTCCGGCGACTTCACAGAGAATTGACGTTTTCTTGACGAAAACTTCACAACCCCTAGCGTAGCATCCCCGTCTGCCGCTATCTCCACAGGTGGCCAACAAACCCATGGATTCTGTCCTATGCGCCGACCGCTGCTGCTCGCGTGCGTCATGTTGACGGGATGCGCGACCTATCACCCGCAGCCCATCACGCCGATGCAACTGGCCCGACACTTCGAAGACCGTACGCTTGCGAGCGCTGATCTGCGCGCATATCTCGTGCAGCAGTTCGGGCACGATATCGATCCGTGGCCGTTGCCACACTGGGACCGCGAGATGCTCACCCTCGCGGCTTACTACTACAGCCCGGCGCTCGACATCGCGCGAGCCCAGTGGGGCACCGCCAAAGCGGGCATCGATGTCGCGGGCGCGATTCCGAACCCTGTACTGCAACTGCCGTTCCAGTACGCGACGCCCAATCCAGGGCCCGGTGCGCCATGGATCGCGGGCCCCGCACTCGACATTCCGATCGAGACCGCGCACAAACGCGGCTATCGGATCGACCAGGCTTCACACCTGTCGGAAGCCGCGCGCCTCGCCCTCGGCAATGAGGCGTGGAAGGTACGCACACAGGTGCGTGACGCGCTAATTTTGCTGCACGCCGCCCGCCAGCGCGCTGCATTCCTGTCGCGCAAAGCCGACGCGCAGCAGCAGATCGTCGCGATGGTGACGAAACGCCGCTCGGTCGGCGAAAACTCCGGACCGGACGTCGATGCGGCAGTGCTCGCAGCCACCCAGGCACAGGCCGATCTTGCCGCCGCCCGCAGCGCCCAGCAGGACGCGCGAGCGCAGCTGGCGGCGGCCATCGGTGTGCCGGTGGCCGCACTCGACGTCGTCCAGCTCGATCTCGACGGGCTCGGCACCGCCCCACCTGCGCCACCCGAAGCTGACGCGCAGCGCGAGGCGGTTTTCCATCGCGCCGATCTGCTGGCGTCGCTCGCCGAGTACGCGGCCGCCGAATCGGCGTTGCAGCTTGAGGTCGCGAAGCAATATCCGGACATCCATTTCGGCCCCGGCTACACGTACGACACGGGTACGAACAAGATCGGGTTCGGGCTGGCGGGAATCTCGCTGCCGGTCTTCGACCAGAACCAGGGCGGCATCGCACAGGCGGAGGCGAAACGCAAGGAGGCGGCCGCGCGCACCGCAGCCTTGCAGGACACGATTTTCAATGACCTTGACCATGCGCTCGTTCACTACCAGGCGAGCCTTGATGCCGTGCAACTCTCCGCCACACATCTGGCAAGCGCGCGAAAGCAGCTGGACAGCCAGGCGGCGAGCTTCGCGGCCGGCAGCTCTGACCGTCTGACGTTCACGCAAGCCAGGGCGGACTACCAGGCGAGCGAGATAGCCCGTCTGGACGCCGTGGTCGCCGCGCAGCAGGCAGCCGGCACGCTCGAGGACGCGATGCAGCGCCCCCTCGCGCCGGAGACCGTCAACTCCACCGTGACCCAACAAGAGATACCCCGATGAAACGCACATTGGTCATTCTTTCCGTTGTCTCCGTGCTGGTGGCGGCCGGCGCCAGCTGGTTCATCTACCAGACACTCGTTGCCAGTCCGCCGAGGCCGGGCGCCCCTGCGCAGGCCACCGCTCAGCCGTCCGTGCAGACGGTGAATGGCGAAACGGTGGTGGTCGTTGGCGCCGATGTGCAACGCGCCAGCCACATTGATGTCGCGCCGCTCACGGCCGTCTCCATCCAGCCCGAAAACACCGCGTACGCGACCGTCATCGACCTGCAGCCGCTGTTCGATCTGCGCAATCGCCTTGCCGCGGCGCGGGCAGACTACAGCACGTTGCGCGTGCAGGCCGGCAACTCGAATGCGCAATACGAGCGTAGCCATGTGCTGTTCGAAGACGATCGCAACGTTTCGCAGAAGAGCCTGCAGGATGCACGAGCAGTCATGCAGGCCGATCAGGCGAAGCTCCAGTCGGCCGACGCAGCACAAGGCGGGCTGAATGCGACGATGCGCCAGCAATTTGGGGAAGTGCTCACAGCCGCGGCGATGGCGCCGGCCTCGGACCTGTTCCAGCGGCTGCTCGCCGGCCGCGCGGTGGTGTTGCGTGTGACGCTACCCGCCGCCTACAACGGCACCGCGCCCGCGCGCATCACGGTCGACGCGCCGGACGGCCATCCGGTCGCGGCGCAGATACTGTCGGCCTCGCCGCAAGGTGATCCGGCAGTCCAGGGCAACCCGTATTTCTACGCGACCGGGCGGGCGCTGCCCGTGGGAACCCGCACCGCCGCGCACATGCCCGCCTCGAACCGGAGCGCATCCGCACTCGTGATTCCAGAAACGGCCGTCATCTGGTACGGCGGACAACCTTGGACCTACGTGCGCACTGCACCCGATCGCTTCACGCGGCGCTACGTGCCGGCATCTTCTCCCGGCGATCAGGGCTTCGTCGTGACGAGCGGCTTTCAGGCCGGCGACGAAGTGGTGATACACGGCCCGCAATTGCTGCTCTCCGAAGAATTGCGGCCGCAGGGCATCGCGACGGCATGCAAGGATCCGCCCGAATGTGACGACTGATCCGCAATCGGTTTGCCCACTTCGGGTCCGTCCACTTCGCCCACACCGCACACTCCTGGTCACCGATGCTCTACGCCATCATCCGATTCTCGCTGCGCTTTCGCGGTGTCATTTACGCGCTGGCAGTGCTGCTGGCCGGCTACGGCCTCTACACGCTTACGCGCGCGAAGCTCGATGTGTTTCCCGAGTTCGCCCCGCCGATGAGCATCGTGCAGACCGAGGCGCCGGGCCTGTCGAGCGAGCAGGTCGAGACGCTCGTGACCCAGCCGGTCGAAAACGCGCTCGCCGGGATGGTCGGGCTGCAGTCGATGCGCTCGAAGTCGCTGCAGGGGTTGTCCGCGATCACGGTGGTGTTCGACAGCCATGCGAACCTGCTGCAGGTCCGGCAACTGGTGGCCGAGCGCGTCAACGCGCTGGCCGCGACGCTGCCTGCGGGCGTGCAGCCGCCGAAGCTGCTGCCGCTCACCACCACGACGAGTGTCGTGCGCACCATCGGCCTGACCTCGAAGACGCGCTCCCTGATGGACTTGTACGACATCGCGCAGTGGACGATCAAGCCGCAACTGTTGAGCGTGCCGGGCGTCGCGGACGCCATCGTGTTCGGCGGCGACACGCGGCAGTTGCAGATTCAGGTCGATCCGGCCAGGCTAATGCGCTACGGCCTGTCGATCCAGGACGTGATCGCTGCGGCCCGGACGTCCACCGGCGTGCGTGGCGCGGGCTTCATCGAGAACGCGAATCAACGCATCGCCATCAATACCGATGGCCAGATCAGAACACCTGACGCACTGGCCGGCGTGGTGCTGCGCTGGAGCAATGGCGCAGCCGTGCGGCTTGGCGACGTTGCGACCGTTACCTGGGACAGCGCACCTACGGTCGGTGCCGCATCGATCATGGGTACGCCCGGTGTGATGCTGGTGCTCGAAAGTCAGTACGGCACCAACACGCTCGCCGTCACGAAGGACATCGAAACGACACTCGCCGCGCTCAAACCGGTATTGACCCAACAAGGCGTCGATCTGAACGCGGACGTGTTCAGGCCTGCCAACTTCATCGATGCGGCGATCGGCCATTTGCGCACGGCATTGCTGGTCGGCGCGGTGCTGGTGATCGCGGTGCTGTTCCTGTTCCTGCTCAATATCCGGACCGCGATCATTTCGGCCGTCGCGATTCCGCTCTCGCTGCTGGTCGCAATCATCGTGCTGAGTTCGTTTGGTGTGAGCCTGAACACGATGACGCTCGGCGGCCTCGCGATTGCGCTCGGCGAAGTGGTCGACGACGCGATCATCGACGTCGAGAATATTTACCGGCGGCTGCGCGAGAATCGCAACCGGCGCGTGCCATTGGCGGCATTCCGCGTGGTGCTGCGCGCCTCGCTCGAAGTCCGCAGTGCGGTCGTGTTCGCGACCTTCATCGTGATGCTGATCTTCCTGCCCGTGCTGACGCTCTCGGGGATAGCCGGCAAGCTGTTCGCGCCACTGGGCGTCGCCTACATCCTCGCGGTGCTGGCATCGCTCGGCGTCGCGCTCACGCTCACACCGGCGATGGCGCTCGCGCTGCTGACGCGCGGGCCTTTGCCAGATCACGAGCCGCGCCTGCTCACGTGGCTGAAGGCGCGCTACACCGCGTTGCTGCTGAAGGTCGAGCAGCGCGTGAAGACGGTCATGGTCGTGGTCGCCGTGATGTGTGCGGCGGCCTTGTCCGCGCTCCCGTTCCTGCGCGGCAACTTCATTCCCGAGCTGCGCGAGGGACACTACATCGTGCACATGGGCCTCGCGCCGGGCACATCGCTCGCCGAATCGATGCGCATCGGCACGCAGGTCTCGCAGGCGTTGATGCACGTGCCGGGGGTCCGGCTGGTCGCGCAGCGCGCCGGCCGCGCCAACGAGGTCGTCGATCCGGTCGGCGTGCAGTTAAGCGAGTTCGAGGTCGACCTCGAACCGATGGGCGCAGCTCGGCAGAGCGTGGCCTTGCGCCGTATTCAGGATGCGCTCACCCGCTTTCCTGGCCTCACCACGTCGGTCAATACGTTTCTTGTCGAACGGATCGACGAGACGATTTCGGGTGTCACGGCGCCAGTAGCGGTCAACGTCTTCGGCGACAACCTCGATGTGATCGATCGCAAGGCGCAGGAAATCGCCCGGCTGCTCGCCACGATCCGAGGCGCGGCGAGCGTGCGGGTGGAATCGCCTCCGGGCATCCCGGAGCTTGACGTGAGGCTAAAGCCTGACCAGTTGAGCCGCTGGGGCTTCCGTCCAGTCGATGTGCTCGATGTGATCCAGAGCGCCTATCTGGGGAGCACGGTTGCACAAACCTATGAAGGCAGCCGGACCTACGACGTCACCGTGGTTCTCGCGCCCAGTGCGCGCAAGAATCTGGGCGACGTCGGCGCGCTGATGCTGCGCAACCCGGATGGGCTGGCCGTGCCGTTGCGCGAGCTGGCAACTATCGGCCAGGTCTCCGGTCGGTATCAGATCACGCACGACGGCGGCCGACGAATGCAGACGGTCTCGGTCAATCTCGGCAGCCGCGCAGTGAGCGATTTCGTGAGTGAAGCGCAGGCGCGCGTGAATCGCGACATCGTGATGCCGAAAGGCACGTACGCGGTGTTTTCGGGCGAAAGTGAGGCACGCACGCAATCACAGCACGACCTGCTGGCGTACGGCGCGATGTCCGTGGTCGGCATCGCACTGCTGCTGTTCCTCGCGCTGAAGAGCCGGCGCGGGGTCGTGCTGGTAATGCTAAACCTGCCGTTCGCGCTGGTGGGCGGTGTGCTGAGCGTGCTGCTCACAGGCGGCAACTTGTCGTTGGGGGGCATGGTGGGCTTCGTCACGCTGTTCGGCATTTCGCTGCGCAACTCGATCATGCTGATCAGCCACTTTGAGCACTTGGTGCACGTCGAGGCAGTGCCGTGGGGCATTGACGCCGCCGTGCGCGGCGCGTCCGAGCGCCTGATACCGATCATGATGACCGCGCTTGTGACCGCGCTCGCATTGCTGCCGCTCGCGCTCACCAGCGGCGCGGCTGGTAATGAGATCGAGGGGCCGATGGCCATCGTCATTCTTGGCGGACTGACCACCTCCACGATCCTGAACCTGATTGTTTTGCCAACGCTCGCACTGCGCTACGGGCACTTCGAGCGCGACACGTTGGCAGAACCGGGGGCAACACCATCAAACGGATAAAAGCAACGCAGTTTGATTGCGGCGTGGGTGCAGGCAGTACGTCCTGCCGTTTCCTGCGTGACTGGCGCAGGAAACATTTGAAATAGAGCGGGGCTACTTTCATGAATCAGGAGAATCACCATGTCAACCATTCGACACGCTCTTGTCGCCCTTTGCGTGACGGCAGGTGCCGCAGGCACTGCGCTTGCAGCGCCTGATGCGCGCTATACGACTACCGTGCAACTGCACGACGGCAAACAGGTCACCTGTGCGGTCAACGAGCCAACGACCGCACCCGTTGGTGGCACGCCAATGTTGACCGTCAGCGAGCGCAATGAAGCCGAAATCGCGGCGACCGCGGCGTTGCGCCGGCAGGCAGGAAACAAGAACGCGTACCCAAGTCCCGCGACCTCGCCGCGTGTTCAGTGCTGGTGAGCGAGGACGTAACCGACATGCGCCCCGTGCACAGCAGCAAAAACAGCGGCCCTCTGATCAGCGGTGCTGTCCATCGTTGCGAGTCAACTCGACTGAGTGGGGATCGGCCGAGTCGTTGCCATATGGGATTGTGATACGGCCCCACAGGTGGTCGCCACGCCTGATGCTCCTCGTCGTGCGGTAATGGTCGGCAGGTGCTTCTCGCGGCGCGTCCGCCTTTTTGGACCCGGTGCCCCGCCGGGTCCCTTTTTTTCAATCAGGATTGCACATGCACGCTTGGCTCAGTGGCATCAGTGCGCATCCGCATGGTGCGCTCGCAATCGTCTTCCTTGTCGCCTGCGCGGAGTCGCTGGCAGTGTTCGGTACGTTTGTTCCAGCCGGCGTTGTGATGTTCGCAGCGGGTGCGCTGATCGGGGCCGGCGTTCTGAACGGGTGGGCGACCCTGGCCGTTGGTGCGCTCGGCGCGGTCGTGGGCGACGGCATCAGCTATGAGTTGGGCCGCCGGTACCACCGCGAAGTGAGAATGTGGTGGGCCACGAAGGGGCACGAGGCAGCGTTTGAGCGTGGCGAGGACTTTGTCCGTCGGCACGGCAGCAAGAGTATCGTACTGGCCCGCTTCTTCGCGCCGGTGCGCGCGATCGTGCCGCTCGTCGTCGGGACCGCGCAGATGCCGCGTCGGACGTTCTATCCGGTCAACGCGGGCTCCGCGCTGGCATGGGCACCAGCCCATATCGCCCCGGGCATTGTGTTCGGCGCATCCGCACAACTGGCCGAAGCGGTGAGCGCCCGGCTGGCTGTGATGTTGTTACTGATCGCCGCGCTCGTCTGGCTCGTGGTCCGGCTGATCCATGTCGCCGTTCAACGCGGCATACCGCTCTCGGCTAGCGCTTTTCAACTGGCTGTACAGCGCCTAAGTCAGCGGCATTCACGACGGGCGAGTGGACTCCTGCGGCTCTTCGGTCCGCAGCGCAAAGAGTCTCAAACGTTAGGAGTCTTGGTGCTGCTCTTTATCGGTAGCGTCTGGATGTTCCTGGGCATCGCGCAAGACGTGATCGCCCACGATCCGTTAGTTCGCGCTGACACCTCGCTCTACATCTTCCTGCAGACGTTGCGTACGTCGCTGACCGATCGGTTGATGGCCGGTCTCGTTGAAATGAGTGGCTACGGAGTGGGACTGTTCGTGGGCGCCAGTGTCCTGATCGGGTTGCTCGTACGGAGCCGCTGGCGCACCGCGGCTTGGTGGCTTCTTACGGTTGGCATAGCCGCAGCACTCACTCCGGTGGTCGAGCCCGGCGGGGATTCCGGCAGGCCATTTAACTGGCACATCGGCACCGTACATTCTCCGCTGCCAAGTGGCTATGCCACCTTCAACGTGCTCGTGTACGGATTCCTATGCTGGTTGCTGGTCCGGCGGCAAACGTCTTTCTGGCGCAACGGGGTCATCGCGGTCATCGCCATCTGGGTGGTGATGGCCGGCTTTGCTCGCCTGTATGTCGGAGAAGACTGGCTGGCTGGCGTGCTGGGTGGCTGGAGCCTCGGGCTCGCATGGTTTGCGGCACTGGCCGGTGCATACACCTACCAGCAGGTATATGACGATATACGCCCGAAGAGGGTAGCCTGCTTTGCTAGCGGTGCACTCCTAATATTCGGACCGTGGACTATCTTTGAACATCTTCAGACCGACCTCGTCCGGTACAGCCCCGTCGCGCACGAAGGCATGTTCACGCTAAGCCAGTGGACAGATAAGGACTGGCGCGCGCTGCCCGCCCGTCGTAGCGAGATAAGTGGCGATGAGGAAGAAAGCTTTCCGCTGCAATGGGCGGCTGCCGCTGGCGGTATCACGCGTCGCCTTGAGGCAGCGGGCTGGCAAGTCGCACCGGCGTGGTCCGCGAAGTCCACGTTGCTTTGGCTGTCGCCCAAAACATCGGTGGATGCGTTGCCCGTCCTCCCAAAGCTCGCAGAAGGTGAAAGTGCCGAACTGGCCTTTGTGAAATTTAATTCTCGAGCCCCGATGACCCGGTCGGTACTGCGGCTCTGGCGGTCCCATTATCGATTGACAACCGGTAGCGATGTGGACGTACCGATTTGGTACGGTGCGATTTATCAGGAAGCGTTTCAGCGGCCGTGGCACCTCGTCACACTCGGCACCACCACGAACTGGCCCGATGCGGCCGTCATTTCCCGACTACTCCCTGTCGGCATGCAAATGTTGAGCCGTTCGGCGATGCAGGAGCAGACAGTGCGACAGGCGGTGCTGGTGCTACCGTTATCATCCGAAGAGCCACCGCAGTGAGTGGTTTGAACTGCAATTGATCATTACACAGTGCGCCGCGGGGGCCGTCGTGACGACGGCCGCGAATTCAGCGTCGCCTTTTCGTTCCTCTTCCAAGCCCTATGACCTCCAACCTCACGTCAACCAGACGACCGACCATCCCACGTACTGTGTGGGCGCTCGGTTTCGTTAGCCTGTTCATGGACCTATCCTGCGAACTCGTCCACGCGTTGCTGCCGGTGTTCCTCGTGACAACGATGGGCATGAGCGACCGCACTCGGCGTACTCGAAGAGCGGCGGAGGCAACGACCATGATCGTCAAGATGTTTTCCGGACCGCTGAGCGATTTTCTCGGAAGGCGCAAGGGATTGCGGTTGCTAGGCTACGGGCTCACTGTGCTTACAAAGCCGCTCGTCCATCTAGCGCCCACGCCCGCCTGGGTGATCACGGCCCGCATCCTCGACCGAGTCGGCAAAGGCATCCGGGGCGCACCGCGTGATGCGCTCGTAGCAGACGTGGCGTCGCCGGAGATTCGCGGCGCGTGTTTTGGGCTGCGTCAGTCTATGGATACCATTGGCGCCTTCGCGGGTCCGCTGGTGGCCATCGTGTTGATGTTCTGGTTTCACGATCATTTTCGAACGGTGTTGTGATTTTCCGTCGTACCGGCCTTGGTGGTGATCGGCCTGATCGCGTTCGGCATTGACGAGTCGGGAACTGCGCCCGCGCGGCGGCCCTTCCGCTTCCCATTGCTCTGGCGCGCGCTGCGCGAAATCCCACCGGGCTATTGGCTGATCGTCGGCGTTGGTGCGACCTTCACACTGGCACGCTTCAGCGAGGCATGTTTGGTGTTGCGTGCGCAGCAGACAGGACTCAACCTGGCCTTGATCCCCGGCGTGATGGTCGTGATGAGCCTGACCTACTCGCTGTCGGCGTATCCGGTCGGAATGCTTTCGGACCGACTAGATCGCCGGTTTCTGCTAGCCTTTGGCATGGCACTCTTGATCGCCGCTGATCTGCTGCTGGGGATAGGAGAATCAGTCCTAGGTGTTCATCGGCGTCGCCGTGTGGGGGCTCCGCATGGGATTTACGCAGGGCATTCTGGCCGCGATGGTGTCCGAAACCGCGCCTGCGACGTTGCGCGGCACCGCGTGCGGCGTGTTTAACCTGGCCTGCGGCCTGTGCATGCTACTCGCCAGCGCGCTTGCCGGCTGGCTGTGGGATCGCTTTGGCGCATCGACGACCTTCTTGACGGCCGCGGCGCTCGTAATGGTCCCATTGTTCTTGTGTTGGTACGCGCCGCGACAGGCGATGCCGCGTGCCTGAAAGTTTTCCCTCTACGACTTCACTGCGATGAATAAACTCGAAGCATTCAATCAAGCGCTTTTTCTCGCGATTAACGGCACGTTAGTATCGCCGGCGTGGCAAATCGGCACGGCGGTGCTGGTTGCTGACTACGTAATCTATCTGGTTCCGTTGCTGCTGCTGGGACTTTGGCTGTGGGGTAACGAAGGGCAAAGGAGTCTCGCCATCCGGGCGTTCGCCGTGGCGATGTTCGGCCTCGGGCTGAATCAACTGATCGGTCTCGTATACGAACATCCACGGCCTTTCATGATCGGTCTTGGCCACGCCTTCCTCGCGCATGCGCCGGACTCCTCCTTCCCGAGCGACCACGCGACGGTGCTCATCGGCATCGCCTTGACGTTGCTGCTGGGAGGTGCGCGCTGGTGGGGTGGACTCACTTTGCTGGCAGGTGTGTCGGTTGCATGGGCGCGAGTCTTTCTTGGTGTTCACTTCCCGATGGACATGCTCGGGGCCGTCCTGGTGGCCTGCGCGGCTTACGTGCTGATTGCGCCAGCCTGGCATCTGGCCGGCGTCGCCGTGACACGATGGACGATCACGGTGTACCGCAAACTCTTAGCGCGGCCGATCGACCTTGGCTGGCTGCGACGCTGAACGAAATGAAGCTCATTCAAATCGAAGCCACCTTCGCTTTCGACTGCGCCATCACCATATCGGACGGCGCGCGTGATTTCTCGCAATACACGGTCTGTAGCAGATGGCAATATCCGAGTCGGTGAGGAGGTTGCCCTCCTCACCCCTCAAAGACCCGGACGAGCCCAAATCAAGGCATCCGGTACTTCCTCATGCAGATTCGCTTACGGTTTGGCGTGCCTATGAACAATCCGAGGCTGCAATATCGACGATAGCTTGAGTATTCTCGCGAAGGCAACCCATGGCAGAGTGCGTTTGTTTGACCTTCGCGATAACCACTTGCGCCATATGCGTGCGACCTGATGTGGCCGAGTCGCCAAGCGCTCATAATTCCCGCTGATGCCGAAGCGGGCATAGTGCCCCGTGAGAATTCGACGCAAGCGCTCGTGTTGATCACGAAGCGGCCCAGACCGCATATCACGACAAACCCGGCTTATTGCTTTACGTGCATGCGCGACGCGATCTTTGCCGGTCAATTGCCGCATCAGTGCCATGTCGAGCACGATAAGGCTGAAATCCTCCGTCATGCCAGGTGAATCCATCGGCCCCGTTGGAAGCCGTATCAACCTGGAAACCATTTTCGCGCAGGCCTTTTTGCAGATGGGTGGCCGCATGTTCCGGTTCTTCCGTGATCAGGATGCGCATCGCTTTGACGCAGGAGAAAGGTGATTTCCTGACAGGAATTGACGTAAAACATAGGTTGCGAGCGGCGGCGATCCGCTCGCGTTGCGACGCCGTGGCACAACGGATCAGCGATACTGGTGCCTTGGAGAACCGGTAATCAGTCCGCGAGCGAATCTGGATGCAACTCTATAACCGAAAGGCCTAAGCGGGTATCGCTTTTCTTTACGACTTGACCCGTGTATATCATCGGGCAAGCTTGGCTTTTCCCGTTGCGTGATGGTGGCGCCGCGTTCGTGCCGCCCCGTAAGCTTTATGAAATTCAACCGACGACACTTCGGCGCAACTGCAGACGATGGAAAAGAGAAATAATTGGTTCAGGTCCTCCGCAAACAGATTGCTGCAAGGCAAGCTAGCGTCGCCCAACGGCGTCGTCTATGGCGGTGTGCTGGTCGCCCTAATGATGCTCAGCCTGTGCGCGATTGTGCTGTATCAGAGCCGACGCGACGCACTGGATCGAACCGCGGAAACATCGCGCAACGTCGCCCTGATCGCCGAGCGGGATATCGAGCGGAATTTCGAGTTATACGGGCTCTCGCTGCAGGCGGTTGTAGACGGTCTGCATCAACCGGATGTTATGGCTTTGCCGCCGCATCTGCGAAGGCTGGTGTTGTTTGATCGCGCGGCCACCGCAAAATATCTCGAGTCGATGCTGGTACTGGATGAATCCGGCAATATTGTCATCGACTCGGCCAGTGATGTTCCGCGAAAGCGCAATTTCGCGGATCGCAAATATTTCTCTGTGCAGCGGGATAACCCAAGTTCGGGCCTCTATATCAGCGATCCGTTTCGCTCCCGGCTGCACAACGGCGCGCCGAGCATTGTCCTGAGTCGACGACTTTCGCATCTCGACGGATCGTTTGCCGGGATTGTGGTCATCGCAATAGATCTCGAGTATTTTCACAACCTATTCGCCGGACTATCACTGGGACCGCACGGGTCCGTGGCCCTGATCGGTCGGGATGGCATCATGATTATGCGTCAGCCGTACGATCCTCGCATTATTGGCCGCGATATCAGGGGAGCCAGTACCTTTCAACGCTTCGTTGCCACTCAGGAGGGCAGTTTTTCCGACACCGCGTCGATTGACGGCGTTCGCCGGCTTTACTCGTTCAAGAATTTTCCGCACTTGCCCCTAATCATCATGGTCGCTGCGGCGGAGCAGGACATCTATGCGGCTTGGCGGCAGCGAGCGCTGACAATCGGCGCGCTGATGCTGGGATTCGGTTGCGGGTTCGTCGGGTTATCAGCCGTGCTGGGTGCCCAGCTCCGGCGACGGATGCGCGCGGAATCGGAGCTGCAGCTGCTTGCCAGAACGGATGACCTGACAGGCCTGCACAATCGACGCACGCTCGGCGAGATCCTCGACGCCGAATGGCGCCGGGCGAAACGCACGAGAACCGTGTTTTCGCTGCTGTTTGTCGATATCGACCGCTTCAAGGCATACAACGACACCTATGGGCACCAGGCGGGTGACGACGCGCTGGCTGCGGTTGCACGATGCATTGGTGAGACCATCCGGCGTCCAGCCGATAGCGCGGCGCGCTACGGCGGCGAAGAATTCATCGTGGTTCTTCCGGACACGCCTGCTGCTGGCGCATCGCTGATCGCCGAGAAAATCCGGTCAGCCATCAGCGAGCTAGGGATCGAACATGCCAGTAGTGAATACGGACGCGTCACTGCCAGCATTGGAGCGGCGAGCTGGCAGCCGGAACAGAATAGCGACGTGACGGCCGTGATTAAAGCGGCCGATGAGGCGTTATACAACGCGAAGACGATGGGTAGGAACAGGGTGTCGTCTTCGTGACGGGGGACCTACGCCGAACAACCAGCGACAAACAAGGCCAGCGGCGCGTGTCTGCGGACGCAGCGCTTCCCGAGTAGCCGAAGGCAGCAGCAGCGGTTTGACATTCCAGGAGAACAGCTCATCGATTCGGTCGATCGGGCGATTTGCGATGCGCTCGACGCTGTGCTGGCGACCCGCGAGCGCGGTTGTCCGGTTTGTCAGCATGCGACTGCCATGACACAATACATGGCCGCTCGCGCTCGGGCTCGCGGAAACCTCACGTGGTCCCCAGTGTCAACTGCAACCCTATCTAAGCGTCGCAGGCGCCTCATATTGGCGGCTTTCAGTGCAACGGCCATTGCGCTCAACGCGCGTGCCGCCGTGCCGGCGAAGCATTTCGACATCGTCTACCCACAGATCCGGACCGGCGGCGATGTTCATGCCGCCTTTGCGCTGGCCGTCCTCAGCCTGGCGATGAAGGCAGCCAACGCAGAATACACGACTCGACAAGCGGAAGTCGTCATGGAGCGTGGCCGGGCGCTCGTCGAGCTTGCAAACGACGACACCATCAACCTGCACTGGACGAGCATGGATGCACGGGCTGAGCGCGGGCTGAACGTGGTCCACATCCCGATTCACCGAGGCCTGATCGGCTATCGAGTGTTCCTCATAAGAAAAAACCGGCAGCCGGACTTCGACAGAATCGACAGTCTTGACGACCTGAAGGCGCTGACAGGAGGGCAAGGGCTTGGATGGGTCGATACCGAAATCCTGAGAAGCGCCGGCTTGAACGTGCAAACGGCGACCTACGAAACGCTTTTCAAGATGACCCAGGGCAGGCGGATCGACTATTTCCCTCGCGGCGTCATTGAAGCGTTTGCCGAACTGGAAGCGCGCAAGCACACGGAGCCGGACCTTGCGGTCGAGAACAGGCTGTTGCTGATATATCGGTCGGATTTTCTGTTCTATGTCGCCCGGGGCCACAAGGAACTCGCCGCGACGATAGAGAAAGGGTTCTCCGCAGCCTATCGAGACGGCCCGTACATGAAGCTGTTCAACACCCATCCGTATATCCAGAATGCGTTGACACAAGCGAACCTGGCTGGCAGGAAGGTTATCCACCTCGATAACCCGTATCTTTCCGAGGCGGACCGCAAGATTCCCGACGACTATTGGATGCACTGACCCGCTGTTATCCATGGGACGGACTCGGCGTGTGAAGATTCATAAGCGCCCGACTTGAACACCGGCACCTCCTCACCCGCGGCACTGGATTGCGCGGCCATTGACTGAGCGGCAGCCGAAGCCCGCTCGACCAGCGCGGCGTTTTGCAGTGTCAGCGTCGGATAGGTTGACCGGCCGAACGCTCCTTTCACGCGTTTTCCGCATAATTTCTTTGGACATTTAACATTGGCAAAACGTTGTTCTGGCGAGTGAACATCGGCCACACTGTAGTTATTGTCGGCTTGCCGTTGGAAATATGATCGCTGTATGTCCATTGCTATTGAGCAGCGGTTGCAATGCCGGCGCAAGCGACTTCAGCAACTGCACCGCCATTGCGCTCGTAAAATCATAGCGGGCTGCGTAAGGCTCGTGAACGTAGGCAGTCAGCGCACCAAAGAAGCGGTCGCCTATCACGAATACGAAGGTTGCGGTCCGGTTAACCTTGCGCGATTCGATCAGCCGCGCACCGGGCGCAAACACGTCGAAGCGCTGGTCGCCCGTGCCGGTTTTGCCATATACCTCAAGCACCTTTCCGTCGGGGAACGTCATACCCTGCGCAAGACGCTTCGCCGTGCCGTCCAGCACGACATCGCGCAACAGCTCGCGCACCACGTTGACGATCTCCGGCGACACCATGGCTTGTGGGGCCACGGAAGCCCACGTGAAATGAGTCTCGTAGGGTGTGTTTTTGGCAAAGTCGAGTTGGGCGATGCTCTCGGTCGGCACCTTGTTGCCACCGTTCGCGATCAAACCTATCAGTTGCGCGAGTGAAGCGGGTCTGTCGCCCGATGCCCCGATCGCCGCCGCATAGGACGGCGTGAGTGTCGCAAACGGATAGCCCAGCGCCCTCCACGACTTGCCGATCGCGTCGTACGCCCGTAGCTCGACCATTCGTTTGATCCGTCGATCCTGCGTTGCGTGATAACGCGTCTTGAAGAGCCACGAATAGGCGTCGATACGCGCATCGCGGCTCGCATTCCGCAACTGGTCGACGGTCGCATCCGGTCGTTCACGCAGATAGTTCGCAGTCCACAGGTCCAGAGGATGGACACTCGCGATATAAGCGCGGTCGTTCAGATTGAATCGGTCGATGCCGTATTTCGTGTAGAGCTTCGCAAGATCGTCATCAGAGAGCGATGCGGCAGGCGTGCCCTTTAATGCCGCACGCATCTGCTCGTCGAACCATGCCGGTGATGCATCAGGTGCGACGCTGCGCAGTACCGTTGCAATCTTCGGCGGCGTCTTACGCACGCCGCGCAGCAGGGTTGCCAGCGCGTCGTCCGATGTCTTGCCGTGATACTTTGCGTAGAAACGCTTCATGTACACGAGGCTTTCCTGATCGGCAAAACGCGTAAGGTACAGCTTTCGCGCAGCCGGATCGTCGAGCCATTGCGACGGCGGCCCCGATGTCCGAATCATCTCGTAGTGCACGATGTCGCGCATCAGGCGCACAAACACGAGATTCACCGAATGCTGGAATGCGCGATGCACAGTCAAAAGGCGACTGTTATCGCTCGAATCAAAATTGTTGAACGTCTGCGCGCCACCGCCTGTGTAGAACGTCTCCCCCGGGTTCGCGGAATACTTGCGTTCGACCGCTGCATCGAGCATCGCCTGTAGCGAGCGATCCGGCGTGTGCACGAGATAGTCGAGAGCCCAGCGCGTGAGCACATCTTGCGGAGCGGGCTTGACGCTGCGGAGGTCCGCCGCACTGAGCGATGCAAAACGAACATGCAGCTCAGACACGATCTGCAGATAGGTAATGATTGTGCGCAGCTTGGCCGTCGAGCCCAGATTCAGACGCGCCCCCTGATTGATGTCAAATGGCTCATTGACGCTATCGGTTTGCACCCGCATCAGGTCCGCACCGTTGCGTCGTTCGAACAGCGTAAAGCTGTAGGCGATCTTCGATGGATCGTCCTGGGTGCGCAGCATCTCGAATCCGTACAGTCCCGCTGCCTGAGCGCCCTCTCGGGTGGCTGCGCTGGCCAGCCTTTGCGCAACAGCCTGCTGGACGGCGTTATTGAGCGTACCTGTCGCCTGCAGATCGAGCCGGTCGAGTTCGTAGAAGCTCGGCACGCCGAGCACAGCCAGTAGATGCGAGCGCAAGGACGTGACGGCCTTACGCGTCACGAACGATTCCGCCGGACGCGTGGTCGGTACCTGAATCAATTCGAGGTGAGCGATGAGCGCCGCATCGCGCAGCGATGTCGAAATGATCTTGCCGGTGGCGAGCAGGCGCAGATAGCTGTCGGTCAGGCGCTGAAGGTCCGGAAATCCACGATGCAGGAAATACGATGGCGCACGCTGCGCAATCATCAGCGACAGCATCTGCCTGAACGCCACCGCCTGCGCGGCGAGACTGCCGTCAGACGGAGGCGCTGCCAGGATGCGGTTGACCTCGTCGAAGTCGCGCCCGTACCACGCTGCGAGCCCGTCGCCGATACCGTTGATCTCGCCGACGCCAGGCTGCGCAGCGAGCGGCACGGAATTCAGGTAGTGAACGACGATCTGCCGCCGCGCGGGCATCGTCTGCGGTCCGTTCAGATAGGCGCGCACTGACGCCGAAGCGATTTGCCGAAGCTTTTCTGGCGGAGTCGCAGTGCGGCCGTCCGGTGAGTGTCGGAATTTCTCGATCTGCGTCGCGAGCGTGCTCCCGCCTGGTGTTGATTGATGCCGGTTGAAAACGCGCGCGCCCTGATCGGCCAGTGCGCGGCTGAAGCGCCCCCAGTCGATCGCCGGGTTGCGATTCGGCTGGTCTGCGTTGAGCAGCTCGCGGTCCTCGATGAACAACAGCGCGTCGACGACGAGGGGCGGAATGGCGTCGAACCGGTCGTAGATCCGCTTCGGATAGCGTCCGCCGAAAAGCGGCGCACCAGTCCCGTCGAACAGCAGCAGGCCTGCCTGATCCTTCTCTTCGTAAGGCAGGAACAGACCGTCATCCGCGAGCGACAGCATCCGCTGAGAATCGCGCGCCTGGGAGGTAACCGTAAAACCCTCGTCAGTCAGGCGCTGTTCGAATGACGGCAGCAACGCGTAACCGAGACGCTTGTCGTACGGGCCGTGCGCGGAAATCGCCGGGAAGCGGATACTGCTACTCGGACCTCCGGCGACTGTAAAACCAACGTCGCGGGTCAGTTCGGACAAGTAGCGCGCCTGCAGCCGCGAGGTTTCAATTTCTATCTCGCAAAGGCGCGCCACGATTGCCAGCGCGGTGAGAAAGATCGCGGCGATCAACCATTTGAACCACTTCCGGACCGATGCAGCACCGATCGCGCGAAGTGGAAACCGAACCATCGGCCGGTTCATGGCGGCATCTCCAAAGCGGTTGCCAAATCGTGAACGACCTGACTGCTTCTAGTCTAGCGCATTTGACTACCATGCTAGTCGCTCACTCCCCGAACTTGAGTTCGGTACCGCGCTTATCGACTGCCCACCACGTCAGATATAGCTCGCTGCGCAGCGCTGACGTGATTCGCGAAGCCCGCACTGAATTGCTCGCACCAACTGCGAACCGTTTCGTCCGCATTTGACTCCGCTCGGGGAATAGCTGACGGCCACGCTGCGCCCGAACAGCAACCATTCAATGTCGCGCAGGCTCGACTGAAAGGGGAGATACCGGCGCACTGTTCAGATCACCGCGGCCAAAAATCGACGACCGTGAAATATCTGATTCTGTATTGCCTTGGCGCGTGGATGACGAAGGGGAAAAAATCACTCTTTGACATGAAATCCACCAAAATTTAGGGCCTCGCGAAACGCAGGATACTAGCGGGGCGGTTGACAGCATTCGGTTTGGGTCCGCCGCGTTGCGACGTGCGTCCTGGATTCGAGCGTTAGCAATAAGCTGGCGAGCGATCAGATGCCATTGCCAACGCAGCGATTGGCAAGGTTTACCTTGCACGGTCCGCTCGAGGCGGAGTCGACGTGCGTTCGATGGTATGTGGCTTGTCCGCTGCGCCTTCGACATCTGGGGAAATGATGTCGGAGCTCGGCATCGCGGTGAAATACCCGACCGTACATTAACGAGAACAACACTCGCTGACAACGATACCGGAGGGCGAGACCTGCCGAGCAGATACGCCCATCCGTGGAAAACTGCGTCGCGGAAACTCGCTACCCGTGACAGGAAAATCGACTTAAGGCGAGGCAGAAGGAAAGTCGAGCACGACAAGGCACGCCTTAAGGAACCTCGACTCGCTCGGCGCCGCGAAGGATGTGCTATGCCCATCAGTGGTGTTTGAACGGCGTGACATTTGAATCAAGCGGCACTGATGCGCTCGATTGCGAAGAGCCGTAGGTCGTAGCTCCATAAGAAGCATCGGGTGCGCTTTGAGCGTGCGTCGTCCAAGGCGCTGCCGGCGGGTAATGGACCTTCGATTGATGTAGCGTACCCTGCTGCTCCGCCTCGACCACTTGAGCTTTGACTTGCGCACGGGTCATAGGCCCGTTGGAATTCTGTGCGAACGACGCGGTGGGAACGATCAGAGAGACAGCGACTACGAAGGTGGTGAGTAAGGATTTCATGACGTTTCTCCTGTAAGCATCTATCGCCCGGATGCTCCGAGCAACCGATCGAGCATCGTTGATTCGCGCCCGCTAGAGACAGCAATTGACGAGCCCGAAATTACGGTAGTCAGTGGCGACACGGTTCACGAAGCACGTTGGTTAGCATGCGCTTCATATCCTTAAGGATTGCTTATCTAGAAAAAAGAAACCTCGGAGTGACTTAAGCACTTTTAGAGCCGCTCCATTGCACGGTGCAAACCTATCCTCAGAAAATCCACTTATGCGCCCCTCTCCATAAACACTCAAGATTGCAGCCGCTGAGCGCAACATAACAGGTCAGTTTGGCCGTTCGCAGGCCTCGCGCTCGCCGGGGCTAGCGCCGTCACGCTTTCGCCGGGACCGGTGCTCGGACTCGTCATGCGGGAATGGAGTTTGGCATTGCAGCAGGGTTCACCGCGACTGACCTAGCTCGCCCCCCAGCGATAATGGCTCTGCCAGGGTTCACTATCGCGGGTACGCTTTTACAGTCGCCACTCGACAAATCACGAAGATCGTTCGCATGGACGTTATGCGACTGATCCTGCATCCGACGGCTGTTTGGGTGACGATCACCTTGGGCGGACGGGTACGGCGCGCAAAAAATATCGAGCAACTAATCGTGTGGGTGGCGTTCTCTCGCTATGACTTGCCCATGCTCGCCGAGGACTAGAAGAGATAACTCGCGCTGTGCACGGTGGACAAGACGCACCCGCCGATCAGGTTTCGCGTGGCTCACACGGGGAAATGCCAGACGAACGAATAATCAACCTGGCACCGCTCTAAACGGTTTGCTTAAGCAACATTAGATCCGAGCAACCAACGGGAGGCAACTCACACGCACGCATAAGCCCGTCCTATCAGTACGGTTTTGTATTTCGAAGGAGGCGCCGTGCTTTGTGGCTATCTTTGCTGCAATGGCCAAACCCAGTCCGCTTCCTTGTCCGGTTGTGTTCGCGGCGCGATAGAAGCGATCTAGAACGCGCTCCAATTCGCTTGGTGGAATGCCTGGTCCATCGTCGATTACCTCGACTGCGGCCGTGCCCGAACTTACAATAAGCCGCACATCCACTCGCCCTCCTGCACTCGCGTAGCGAAGCGCGTTGTCAACTAAATTGGTAAGCAGCGTGGTCAGCGAGTTTCCGTCACCCCGAACAACAATCGTATCGTTCGGATGCGTTAAGCCGACGCATTCCAATCCCAGGTCGATTTTCCTGTCCTCCGCCAGAATTGATAGTTCTCCGATCACGTCAGACGCGATGATTGGGAGATCGACCGTTCCTTCACGCGCGGTGAACTCCGCGTCTTCTCGCGCCAGCGTGAGAAGTTGTTGCACCAAGTGAATCGCGCGGTTCACCCGCTCCTCTAATCGCTGCAGCCAGGAAGGGTCAGACGACACCGCCGCATCGCGCCGAGCGGCCTGAATCTGAAGTTTAAGTGCCGTTAGCGGCGTTCGTAACTCATGCGCGGCGTCAGCAACAAACACACGTTGGCTTTGTAGGGCTCCCCGTAACCGTATGAGCATGCCGTTCAAGGCGTCGACAAGCGGCTGAACCTCAGTCGGCACTGCGTGATCCTGTTCAATGGGTTGCAATGTCTCGACGGAGCGTGCAGCAAGGGTTTTTGAGAGTGTATTCACGGGGCGCAGCGCTCGTCTCACGACAAATAGGACGAAGGCTATCTCAAAAGGAAGCACGGTCAACAAGGGCCACAACGTTCGCGAGGCAAGCTTCAATGCCAGTTCATCTCGGACAAAAGTTGGCTGCGCAAGTTGGACAAAGCGCGACGATTGTTGTATCCCGAACACGCGAAAGTGTTTCTCGCCGATTTCTATCGAGTGGAAGCCGGCCTGCTGCAATGGAAACTGGGCGCTGGGGATCGAGCGGTAGATTTCGGTCCCCTTCGAATCCCAGATCTGAATAACAACTCGCTCGTCATCCAGCCCTTCGACGTCTTTGTCTGAATGGGTTACCAAATCAGTGGCGGCAACCGACGGCGGCAGAGAGAGCGCGATGGAGTGAAGTTCGTAGTCGAAAAGCTCATTTGCTTCTTCCAACGCACTTCGGAAAATTCCATACCCTGCGATCATCGTCGCCATGCCAAGGACCAAAACGAGCCCCACTAAGAGTTGCGAGCGCACTGATTTCAATCTAACCTCGCCCGGCGTCGCCGCCTACATTGAGAGCCAACCTTACGCTCACCCCGATTTCCAAGGCACGTCGCTCATTGCTCGACAGCGTAACTATTCAATCCTATCGATGACGACGCTTTTCAGCGGATGCCCTTTCACTCAAGTTCGTCGGAAACATGTAATCGAGCAATCGAGTAAGCGGGAATCTGGTTGTTTCGCTGCACCATTGTTCGCCGCCGGCGCCTTGGTTTCGACACTGCCACAGCTTTTGGCTCAGCAAGCACCAACAGCCAACCCGACCGCGCAATCGGGCAAGATTTGGGGCTGGGCCGAGCGTCGAGGTTGCATTAGCAACTTACCTAATCACAACATCCGTCTGAGAATTTGGTCCTTTAACGACAACTGATGCGTGAGCGCGCCAACAATATGCAACCCAATCAGTATCAGCAGAACGACAGCACTCGTACCATGCCACTCTCCAATCGAAGCACCCAGGGAATCGGGCGTTGCTATCTCGGGTAGAGGCCAAACACCAGCGACCTGGACTAACCATGCGCGGCCGTTTGCATTGAGCCCCAAGTACGGGAACCCCCACGAGTAAAGCGTACAGCGATATGTGCACTGCACGCGCCGCTATGCGGAGCAACCCAGACTGTCCGACGTCACTGGGATTTCGGCGAACCACGGCCCAGACGAAACGTATCAGAATGACGACGAGCAACGAAGTGCCGACCCCGACATGCCAAGCCACTAGTCCTTCTGGGCTTTTGACGGAATCCGCGTCTGGCATCAACCACCCGAGACCGAATTGAGCAATGAGTAGCGTAAGCGTTAGCCAATGCAGAAACCGAGAAATGCCGTCATAACGAGCGGGCGGTACATCAATGAGAATCTGATTCGGGGTCGTCATCTACTGTCCAAGATGTCAGTGCGAAATGTGAAGAGATGTCTTGCGCTACGCGACGTAGCGACGTTCGAAAAAGCACGATCCCGAAAACCTTTGATCATGCGAATGCGGCTCATCGCTTTCGACGGGCCGGTGTCGGAGACTCTCGTCTGTATCCGGTTGGTCAGCCTCGCGGCCTCGATGACCGTTGCCGACTTTGCTACGCATGCTAGAGCAACCCGTCTTAAGAGATGCTTAAGCCAAATTATTTCTGCGCATGTTAAAGCGGGATTTCTTAAGGGATGCTTAGGTCAAGCTAGGAGATCTGAGCATAGCGGGGATTGATCAAATCCGCGACCATCTCCTTCGCGTCAGTATTTAGCAACGCTGACTACTGCTATTTTTTTCCCGGTCGGCGTCGGGCTATGCTCGGCGCAGCAACATCACGACTTTTCAACCTATCTGACCTACTCTACCCGGAGACCATGCTATGAAACGAACCGTCCTCGCTGCATTGTCAGTCGGCGCACTTGGCCTCAGTGTGCAGGCTCATGCGCAAAGTTCAGTGACGCTCTACGGTCTTATCGATGAAGGCTTCAACTTCACCAACAATGCAGCCGGCCATCATGGCTATCAGATGGTCAGTGGCGATACGGTCGGTAGCCGCTTTGGCTTGAAAGGCAGCGAAGACCTCGGTGGCGGTCTGAAGGCAATTTTCCAATTGGAAAACGGCTTTAACGCAAACAATGGTGCGTTGGGGCAAGGTGGCCTCATGTTCGGCCGTCAAGCTTACGTCGGTCTGTCGTCGAGTCGATACGGTACGTTGACCATGGGTCGGCAATACGATCCGACCATCGACATGTGGAGCGTCTTCACCGCAGCGGGTAACTGGGGAGGTGACCTGGCATCGCATCCGTACGACAACGATAACGCGGACTATGATTTCCGCATCCAGAACTCAGTCAAGTATGTGTCGCCGACAGTTGGCGGCTTTACGGGCGAGGCGATGTACGGGTTCAGCAACCAGGCTGGGGGTTTTGCTCAGAACCGCATGTATAGCGCAGCCGCCCAATACCAGATGGGTCCCCTGTCTGCCGCAGTCGCTTACATGAAGACCAACAATGGTGGCTTGAGCGCTGGAGGCGCGGTGCCCAGTGCGACCGTGGTGTTCACGGCCAAGTCGCAACAAAATATCGACGCAGGCGTGTCCTACAAGTTCGCCGATAAGGCAATCCTCTCATTGGCCTATTCGCACGTCGACGTCTACGTTCCGACCGGCAATGCGTATTTCACCAATCAGCCAGCCGCGGGCTCGCAAAAGTCTTGGAAATTTGACAACTTCGAAATCAATGGTCAGTATTTTTTCAAACCTGACTTCTGGCTGGGTGCGGCCTACACGTACACGCGAGCCCACATTGCGACCGTGACCGGAAACTCTGAGCCGAATTGGAATCAGATCTCGCTAATGCTCGATTATGACCTCAGCAAGCGCACGTCGGTGTACGTGCAAGGTGCATATCAGCACGCCGACGGCAAGACCGGTGGAGACTTCGATGTCGCGAACATTGTCGGTTCACCGAGCCAGTCGTCTACAGGCAACCAGATGGTATATCGCGTGGCCATGACGCATCGCTTCTAAGCGATGCCATTCTCGTCGCAATACAAAGAGCACAGGCCAGAGCCCGGTCTGAACGCTCTTTGTAATGCGCCCGGTCGCCTCATCTTGACGGAAGTCCGCGGATCGGCCTCCGGGCGTCATACGCAAGCAATGCGGCAGACGAACGCGACAGATTGCAGGGGTTGGCGGATGGCGCGACAGTGCGCCTTTAATGTTCATTGCGTTTGTTTTTCGTGTCGACGACCTCCGTGGGACAGGGGCGAAAGCAGAGCGGCGTCTAGAGGAAGGGGTTGCAACGCGGTGTGGGAACGAGGCGCCGCTTACGTCACCCGGATCTGCGCAATTGCATAGCAGTGGCCCGTTCCCGGCGTGCTCGTCGCCTCGCGCCATCGCAGTTTGCCGCCCCTCCCCAGGCGCGTCCCTTCTGGACAACCAACGCGCGGCGGTTGGTTTCAGCGGCTTACTTCGCCACGAAGACGCTTCTCATTGCCGCCTTATAATGTCCAGGCTCATTGCAGAACATGACATAGCGGCCCTTCACAAGCACAAATTTGGTCGTAACCGTTTCGCCCGGCGCTAAATCCTCGACCCCTTCCATGGCGCCAAGTTTCGCTTCATCGACCTGTTGCTTCTTCGCGTCGTAGGGTAAGGCGTCCAACTTGGTTGTCCATGGAACAATCATGAACTCGTGCTTCAGGCTCGATGATTGATTCTGAACTACAAATTCGATCGGACCGGCCGCTACCGTTATCGTACTGAGACTGAGCGACATCTTGCCATTGCTCCCATCTGACAATGTAACGTCTACCTGAGCCGGCTCTGCCGCGACCGCAAGCGACGCGGTGTGAGCGAATGCCACAATAGCTAACCAGCGGAAGAACGGTAGGCTATGCATAGAACACCTCCTAAGCGCAGTCACGATGCGGTGTTGATGCTTGCGTGTGCTCAGACGGCTGTCCCCTTCGACACAACGACGGTTACGTCTACGCAATAGGGCATCAATGTCCGCAATACCTGTGAGTGTCAACGAGGCACGAGTGATCGGCAAGCTTGCACCGACTCGGCCCGCGGTGCGAGCGTTTGCCCTCTCAGTGCAGCCATTCTCAAAACGCGGCGTCGACAGACTCAGTCTGAGCGTCTGAAGCTTAAGAGCCGCTGAACGAAGTATCTGCCTCGCTTTATATAATCTTCGTGGGCACTCTTGATGAACGCTACGGCGCGAATTCGTCTTCGCCTCTCTAATGCACACTACCCGACCGAGTAGGCGGACGAAATTGTCGCCTCCGGCTCCGTCGGCTCTTCAACGCAATCGTAACCAAACGAATCACAGCCTCGCGTCGCTCTCCGAGGCCCCGGTGATAGAGGCTCTGTCGTCGCCGGATCATTCACTGTCCGCACCGTTCGGAGGACGTTGGCGCGGCGATTGAAGACCACCTTACAGCTAAACTGAATGCGCGCCTCAACCGATGTCGTATCGTTCAAATGCGACTCTAGCGAGTGAAACTCGAGCGCGAGATTAGCGGAAGTAGTGGAGTGCGCGAGAATCACTTGTCGCACGCTCGCCTAGCCGAGGATTGATTCCGTGTCTCGACGACTTTCAGCCAACCTTAAGTATCAAGTCAGCATTGTCACCGCATAGATCCCGTTGGTCACCGTAAAGCCTTGCAGCCAATTGGTTGTTGTTCAGGATGCCGACAGAGTGAGTGACGCGCCGCTTGGCACCGCCCTACTGCGGCCCGACAAATTTCCTCACCATTCTGTCAGCTCAGCACGCCTTAAGCGCCACCGCCCGACAATGAATTCTCGCGCGGTACATTGCTGCGTCATCGTAAGGGGAATTATCATGCGTCAGCTTTCTCATTTTGCAGTCGCACTCGTGCTTTTTGGAACAGCCGTCGGCACCGCATTCGCCGTTTCGGCGACAAGCTATAGGACGACGGTCCACTTGTGAGATGGCAAGCAGGCCGTGTGCGCAGTTAACGAGCCGACATTCGCCCAACAGGCCACCATGCAGACACTCACCACACGCGATCGCAACGAAGCTGAAGTGATTGCGACTGCTCGCCTGCGTCGTCTACCCAATAACAGAAACAACTATCCGTCGCCGAGCAGCGCACCGCGGGTCCAATGCTCGTGAACGCGATGCGCGCGACGCGAGGAGAGTCCCGACCAACCGTTGGTTTATGACGCGGGGCATCCAGTACTTCCTTACCAGTATTGGTTGACCTTTTCGCAGTCGATTCGGGTTAGCGTGCGGGTGCAGTGCCGTGGAATTGCACTAGCGCTATTACATCGCTAACACTTCAACGTGACAGCGCCATCCGGCGCGGTACGAATTTGACGCAGCGCCAGCGTCACCACGAGTTCGATCAGCCCGAAACCCCGGATGTCGTGCAGCCTTCGTTCGCGGCGATGAGTCGATCGCGACACGCGAGCCATGGCTAAGGACCCTCCGTTGATCGGATGAAGCGGATTGTCACTGGGCATGTCGTTGGGCGGCATCTGCAAGATGGCCGCTGGGGTTGCGGGCACGGTCTGCACAGGTAGAACGAGCACCGGCGGAGGCGCTGCCGGCGGTGCGCCCGTCCCGTCGACAGAAGCCGGGTCGGTCGCCGGCGGGGCAACCGATGCGACGATCGCAGCAGGCGGCGGCACGACGGGAACAGTCGAATACCGTCCGCCGAACGGCGCAGGCGGCGGTGTCGTTCGCGGTGCAGCGGCCGGTTGCCCCAGTGATCCGGTCGGCGGCACAGCGCTTTGTGCAGCCGCCGACGCTGCCCGGTACCACCGGGGCATTGAGAGTGTGCCCGTGCTGGCAATGCTGGTTGGATCGAGACGCAACTGCTCAGTGCGCACGTTGCTCTCCGTGCCCGACCAGACTTCCGGTGCCGACATTGAGAGCCAATTACCTGCCCCCCTGATTTCGCAAGGGTGTCGCTCATTGCTGGACAGGGTAACTATTCGATCGCGTCGATTGACGAAGCATTTCTGCGGACGTCCTTTTACCCACGTTCGTCAGAAAAATGCAATCGAGCTGTCAACGCGGAGAAGGCATCACAGGAGGCGCATATCGTGTCGGCCGAGGCCTGTCGTGCGAGAGACTGCGGCCCGCGAACTGTCCCCTTCGCACACCCGGAAGGCCGCCGCCGCTGCCTGTAATTGCCATGCCTGCTCTTCGAACGACTGCGCCGCCGCTGCGGCCTGCTCGACGAGCGCGGCGTTTTGCTGAGTCACGTTGTCCATCTGCGTCACGGCGACGTTGATCTGCTCGATACCCGCGCTCTGTTCGGCTGCCGCAGCGGCGATTTCCTGCACGATGCTGGTCACGCGTGCGATTGCGCTCTGGGCCTCTTGAATCGTCGTACCCGTCTCTTCTACTAGTTCGGCACCGGCCCCGACCTTGCCGACGGCGTTCTGGATGAGACCGCGGATTTCCTTCGCAGCGCTTGCACTGCGCTGCGCCAAATTGCGCACTTCGCTGGCGACGACGGCGAAGCCGCGCCCCTGGTCACCTGCGCGCGCGGCTTCGACAGCGGCGTTCAGCGCAAGGATGTTGGTCTGGAATGCGATGCCTTCGATCACAGTGATGATCTCGACCATCTTCTGCGATTCGGCGGAAATATTACGCATGGTCGTGACCACCTCCGCCACCATCTCGCCGCCCCGGTCGGCAATTTGCGCGGCAGTTGTCGCAAGCTGACTGGCCGTGCGGGCGTTGTCGGCCGTCTGGCGCACCATCGACGTAATCTGCTCCATGCTCGATGCAGTTTCCTGCAGCGAGGCCGCCTGGCTTTCGGTGCGCGCCGACAGGTCAGCGTTGCCGCTGGCGATTTCGTGCGCGGTGACAGCGACATTGTCCGCGATGCGCCTGATGTCACTAATCATGCGGGCCAGTCCGTCGCGCATCCGTTGAATCACGTGCATCAGGCTATCTTTGTCGTTTGTGCGTGTCCTGATTGCGATCGCGAGGTTGCCCGACGCGATTGCGTCGGTGATATGCGCGGCATCGTGCGGATCGCCGCCTATCGTGCGTTCGATACTGCGGTTAGTGAGCGCAACCAGCAGCCCCAGCAACAGCGCGAGCACCAGGAATACGCCGCCCGACGCATAGAGAGAGACGGTGAGCGCTGCGTCGATATCGTCCATATAGGCACCGGTGGCGATGATCCAGTCCCACGGTGCGTAGCGCACCACGTAGCCGAGTTTGTCCACGGCCTTGGCGGGCGTGACGTGTGGGCGCGGAAACACGTAGTCGACGAAGCCGCCTTGCGGCGCCTGCGCCGCTGAGGCGAAGCTTACGTAGTGATGGCGCCCGTCGGCATCGGCGACCTGGCTCAGGTCCTTGCCGTTCATCGCCGGCTTGATCGGATGCATCACCATCTGCGGCCTGGAATTGATCACCAGGAAATAGCCGTCTTCGCCGTAACGCACATCACGCAGCCGTTCGAGGGCCTGTTTGCGCGCCTCGTCTTCGTTGAGGGTGCCGTTGCGGGCGAGCGCCGCGTACTCCTCAACGATGCTCAGTCCGATATGCGCGACGTTGACCAGATCGTTTTTGCGTTCTTCGATACGCGTCTGGTATGACAGGTATGCCGCCGAGGCCGATACCAGCAGAAGGACGGTCAGGCTGACAACCAACGGTAGCCAGAGTTTTTGCTTGAATCCGAGCTTGCGCATCCAGCCTCCGTGGCGTGCTTGTCCCATACGTCGGTTCACTCTCGTCAAGCGCCGCCGCGCCACGGCTGCGCCTCGCGCGATGGCTGCGTTTCCATACGGTCCTGACATCGAACATCGCATCGGAGAGGCACGGCGGCCTTTCCTGGTTCTGGTTTATCGGCGGAAATGCCGCGCAGACATCCAGAGTGAAATCCCTTGCGGTTTGCTGAACGGCGTAGTCGTACTTTCAGTACAAAAGCTGACGGTTTGGGTCTGCCAGTTACTAAGTTCACGGAATCGCCCCCGCCTCTGCATGCTACCCAGATCACGTAGTCGGAATGTCTTGCTGGAGAAGGCTTCACACGGAATGGCCACCGAAATTCTCTCTGAAAGTACGATTCCCTTGGAACGGAACGATTGGCATCGTCTGTTGCGTGATGCCAACCGCCCCGTGTCTGTCGGTGAGGGATAACAGCCGATGTCATTTGTGTGACGCCTAAGCTCGCTACCGGAAAGTCCTAGGCCGGCAAACCGCTCGCGGACACCGTATTGGCAATCCAGCGCTCGCGCATCGGCGCCAGCACGAGTTTCGCCGAGACCCCTGCGATGATCGCGACTGCTGCCGCGGAGATAAACACCGTGTCCCAAGAGCCGCCGGCCGATAGCACCGACGCCAATGGCACCAACAACGAGGCCGTACCTTTGGCCGTGTAGAGTGTGCCGGCATTCGCCGCAGCGTACTTGCTGCCGAAGGTATCCGCGCAGGTCGCCGGGAAGATCGAGA
>Ga0185299_10001991_pt1 | contig 34293 bp, 32 predicted proteins | sample PaiPotPPA55metaG_FD_128002 | JGI IMG/M metagenome (GOLD analysis project Ga0185299, IMG submission 128002) | Iron sulfur acid spring bacterial and archeal communities from Banff, Canada, to study Microbial Dark Matter (Phase II) - Paint Pots PPA... ...
TCATCTTCCGCTCCTCTTCCGCAGTCAGGTATTGCTGGTCTTCAGGCACCTCACCAGCATCCTCCACCGCTCCAGCGGACAGATCATGTGTTAATTGCACCGGACAGATCACATGTTAACGACACACCCTTACCAGACGCTTGACATGAGAGTGTTTTTCGCATATAGTCTGGGTCCAATGGTCCACCCTTCAGATAGTGACCGAGGGGTGCCGGGTCCTGATCCGTTGCGGTCTCGTCATCCCGCGCAATTATACATGTAGTAGCTAAGTAGAATGCACTGGAGGCATCTGCAATGACTGGCGTTTCTAGCTCAACCGCAAACGTGAAAGCGCTCAAGCGCGTGAGAATATTGCTTTTCGCGGTATTGATTTGCCTGCCGCTACTGGCCCAGCAGACCGGAATCAGCGGACGCGTGGGCGATCCCTCGAATGCGGTGATTGCGAACGTCAGGGTGACGGCAACCGCCGACGATGGGACCAACGTCAGCACCACAACGAATGCGACCGGGTTGTACCAATTCCCTGGCCTCCGGGCGGAAACCTACCGGCTTCGGTTTGAAGTGTCCGGCTTCGCGCCGGCGGAGCGGACCGTAACCCTGCTCGTGGGCCAAATGGCGTCGGTCGACGTGGGGATGCAGCTTTCGCAGACCACCTCCACGGTGAACGTCGAAGCAGCGGCCAACGCAGTGGATACCTCAAACTCAAACGTTGCCGGTGACGTGAGCCCCTCTGTAGTGCAAAAGGTGCCGCTCAATGGCCGCAACTTCCTGCAGTTGGCCATGATGGTTCCCGGCATTACCAGTAACGACGTGCAGACCTCGGTTTTGGGCGGGACCGATCAGGGCAAGATGCAGATCAACGTCGATGGCCAGCAGGTGACGCAAAATTCCGCGGGCACCACCTTCGGCCAGCCGCTTTACAGCACCGAGGCGATTGACCAATACCAAATCATCACCAACCGTTTCGATGCCACAATGGGCCGGTCTTCGCGCCTGCAAGTGGTGGTGCAGACCAAGTCCGGCAGCAATAATTTTCATGGCAGTCTGTTCGGATATTTCCGTAATAGCGATTTCAACGCGGCCGATCCAGTGGCGCACAAGGTGCTGCCCTTCTCCGATCAGATGTATGGAGGCTCGGTGAGCGGCCCCATTCTCAAGAACAAGCTGTTCTTCTTCTTCTCCTTCGAAGGCGAGCGTCAGCCCAGCACGATCTTCGATTCGCCGACCGGCTATACCGATGCTTCTGGCAAGCAGCTTTCGTTCACGTTCGCGAACTCGCTGATCACGCGCACCTATCTGCTCCACACCGATTATCAGATCAGCACTAAACATCGCCTCTCGATAAGAAGCTCGGGTTCCACGTACTTGGTTCCATTTGCCAACGTAAGCGGAAATGCGGCGCCCATGCGCGCGACCGTAGCGACGCGAACAGGCTACGCCGTGGCGGGAACATGGACCTGGACCATTAATACTGCTCTCGTGAATGAGGCGAAGATCGGCTACGATCACTTCGACTGGGCCAACAATGCATTGATTAACACGACAGAATACCGCTTACCCGTGGGCTCCTGGGGATCGCCTTACAACTTCCCGCAGCAGCTCGGGCAGAATAACCAGCAGTATCGCGACGATCTGTTCTGGCTGAAGGGCAACCACAGCTTGAAGTTCGGGACGGATTTCCAGCACATCCCGTATGCGGGTAATTTCGGCCAGAACGTTCGCGGTACAGTTCTATCCTTCGCTTCCGCCGTGAATAGTGTGCCGCTGAGTCAAGTCTTCCCGTATGCGACCTATAACGACCCGTCCACTTGGAACATTGCGCTCCTAGCTCCCTATGCTCTCTCGTACACTCAGGGATTCGGCAACTACCTCTACAGCATTCCGACCAATGGAGCCAGCGGCTGGGCCCAGGACGACTGGAAGGTTACGCCCAAGCTCACCCTCAACTTAGGACTGCGCTACGACAACGATCTGGGCATGTTCAACCCGGATCTCTATCTGAAGAGCGGTTACCCCACGCCGCACTACAACCAAAACCTCCTGTTCCAGCCTCGCATCGGATTTGTTTATGACCCGAAGGGCGACCGCAAGACCGTGATCCGTGGGGGTGCGGGCATTTTCTACGCCGACCTCAACGCGAACGCGACCATCGACGGTCAGATCTTCAATGGTCAGACCACGCTTTCGCCTTCGGTGACCGGGACAGCCGCCAACCCGATCAATCTCTCCAATCCATTCAATGGTGTAACGGGGGCTCAGTTCCTTTCCGGCCAGGTTCCCGTCAACGCACAGGCCATCCAGTCTCTCGATGCGCACGTGCTTACGCCCTACTCGCTCCAGATGAGCATCGGAGTGGAGCATCAATTGACCAGGGATTGGACCTTCTCGGCCGATTTCGTCCATTTCCGCGTTTATCACGATTGGATGGAGACAGACGGGAATCTCTTCTATAATCCGGCCACCGGTTATCCCGCCAACCCCAACACCGCGGGGAGGCCTTACCCGGAATACACCAGCATCCGGAGTTTCACGACTCCGAACGCTGCAGGCTCGATCTACAACGCGCTGCAAGTCGCGGTGCAACACCGGTTCGCGCGGAGTTTCTCGGTCCAGGTGGCGTACACGCTTGCCCACTTGAAGGATTCCACCATCTCTGCGTTCAACACTCCGGACAACCAGATGAATCTCGCCCGTGAATGGGCTGTTTCGCCGGATAACCAAGCTAACACGCTGAGTGTGGCCGGGTCTTACTCGTGGAAGTGGGGCATCGCTCTCAGCGGTGCGCTCCATTATGGATCGGGCCAGAACTTCGCGGTAACTTCCAGCCAGAACCCATTCAGCCTCACTTACGTTACTTCGCGGATCTTTACCAGCACGACGCCTTATTACGGGCCTACGTCGTGCGAGGGCGCCGCCCCGGGTCTATCCGGATATAACATCGTGGCTCGCGATTGCCTGGTTGGGAACCCGATTGTACGCTTAGACATGCGGCTCTCTAAAACATTCACAGTGAAGGAGCGTTTCCGTTTCACGCCGATGATTGAGGCCTTCAATCTGTTCAACCATTCGAACTTTGGAAACTATCAGACCACTGTCAATGTCGCGTCCTACGGTCTGCCGGCCCAGGTTACCGATCTGCCGTACTATCCGCGCATGCTGCAGTTTGCTGGACGTTTTGAGTTCTAGATAGAGAGACCTGTATCTGTGCGAAAGTTGCTGTTGCTCCTTGCGGTGGCCGCCGCCTCGCGCGCAGCGTCGCCAACCTGGTTAGATCTCGTCAGCCCCATCATCACTTCGGCCGAAAAGAAACTGTACCTTACACTCAACGCGGAGGAGCGTGCAAAGTTTGAAGAAGAGTTCTGGTCCCACAAAGCGATAACGGCCGAAGAGTATAGCAAGCGCATTGAATACGTCGACGCCAGGTTTGGCTCCACGAAACTGGCATCGGGCGCGAACACGGATCAGGGCCGGGTTTATCTTGCGCTCGGGCCTCCGAACCACGTTACCCGTCTTCCTTCGTCTCGAATTTTTCAACCGCTCGAAATTTGGTATTACGATACCGTCCCCGGCGTGATCAACACGGAAGTACGCCTAGTCTTTTTCCGGAAAAACGGGATGGGCTTCCCTAAATTGTATTCTCCGACCCAGGACACCATCCGCGCCCTGTTGCTTTCAGAACCTACCACGCGCACCATGTTTGGTCCGAATGACGACATCACGGAAGCCAAGATACGCAACAACCTGACGGTCCCACCGGCGGAAGACGAAGTCGTATCGGCGGCGGTGAACGTGGCGACCGGTATCCGATACGAGGGCAACGACGAGATCATGGGAAGAATCTCGTCGCCGGCGTACATGCTCGGACAGCCGATGAAGACCGAGGTCAAGTCCAGGTTCATAGTCGCGCATCCCAAGCTCGATATTTTTCAGGCCCCGTCGTTTTACGGCGGATCCCAAGTGGATCTCGCGCTTGAGGTGACGGCTCAAAACAAGTTGGATGTCGAGGTCCTCGAAGGCGACTTGACCGTTTATCAAAACCAGCTAAACCTGAAGTTTCCCAAATCTGCTCCGATACGTTACACGCACCGGCTGGACCTTCTCCCAGGTGCTTACCGGGTGATCTTCAATGTGGATGGAACGCATTTCCCGTATAGCTTGACTGTCCCCGAGCACTTCGCGATGGGCGACATCCTGCGAGCGGATCAAACCGATTTGACGGCGGAGCATCATCAGACGCCTTTTAGCTTTGAAGGGAAGCAGCTGGACTGGAACCCGGAAGGAAGATTTGTCGTGGTGGCTGTACCTCAGCCGTGCACGGTGAACTGGGTGATTCGGAGGGGTGTTTCGGAGGTCCTTTGGAGATCGGCTTCCGAGGCGAATCAGGTCGCTATCGGGGAGTTACCCCACTCGTTGCCGCCTGGCGTTTACAAACTCGAGGCGTCTGCCGCGAATGATGTCCGAATGGCCGATTTGGTCGTGAGAGAGAAGAACGGCTCGACGCCAGTGCTGACGGTGCTTTCCTTCAACGCCAACCTCTACCCGGCGCTGCGGTGGGCCTCTGTCGGTCATCAATGGTTACTGCGAGGCAAACTCGACCAGGCACGCGTCAGTTTGCAGTCGTCGCTTGACAATGTGCCCACCAAGGAAGCAGAAGTAGAGGTAGCGCGTGTGGACGCTCTACAAGGCCACTACGACGAAGCACGCGACCGTCTGCAGCACGTCCTGGCCGCCCATCCGAACTATTTCGACGCCCTTTCCGTCCTCGCCTACGTCGAGGCTCAGTTGCAGGATTATCCGGTGGCGGCGGACCTCTACAAGAGGGCGCTGGCGGTTCAGGATTCACCCGCCATCCGCCAGGCGCTCTTGAAACTCCTCCAGAAGTAGAACGTGCTTACCGCCCTAGCGGCCTGCGGCGGCAGTCGCCTTGCCCTCGGTCTTGGAGTCGTAAGTGTCCTTCAAGAGGTCTTCCATGTCGAACAAGCGGCCGTTGGCGATCACGCGTTTCACATGGTGCGCATTGGCGATATTTTCGAGCGGATTCCCTTCCACGATCACGAGGTCAGCGAGCCTCCCGGCTTCAATGCTGCCGCCGTCGAGGCCGAGCGCCTTAGCTGAGTTCACGGTGGCCGTCCGGAGCGCCTGATACGGAGTCATACCGGCGGCGACGTAGGTCTCGAGTTCACCGTGAAGGTTGAAACCATTGGGAGTGTCCGTGCCTGCAACGACCAAGCCGCCGGCGTTCATTACATCCATAACCATCTTGCCGCTGCCGGTTCCATCACCGAAGGCCACTCGGAACGCGGCGTTCATAGGAGCCGGATGCGCCACCTGGTCCTGCATCCACTGCGGATACAGCTTGAACCGCGGGTCCTGGCGCATTGCAGGCTCCATCTCGAAGAGCTTAGCGGCTCCCGTCGTGAAGATCATCGGGCAGAAGATTCTGCCGGACTTGCCGAACAACTGGATGACATCCTCGTAGCTGCGCTGCAACGTCGCTATCTTCGGCGAATAGCCGCGGCGGCTGGTGCCCGAGGTATGCTCCGTGCTATCCACTCCGACAAACGCCGCCGGATAGATCTCGTGCGTGGCCACCGGGATGCCGATACTGTGAGCGAATTCCACCATCCGCTTCTGCTGCAGGTCCGGTAGTCGGACATAGCTCTTTATCATATCGAGCTGCAGATCCTTCACCCGCTGCAGTTCCATCTCGAAGTGAGCGGGGCTGGAAATCGCGATCCCCATCTTGTAATAGGTCCGCAGCCATTCAAACAGCCAGCCCGACCCATAAACCCGAGGGCCCGGGCGCACGCCGGCTGCATTCGCCTCGCGGTCCTCAGCGGCTTCATAGGGAGTGTTGCCGGGACTGCGTACGGTGGTGATGCCGAAGGCCAACCACGCGCGACCCTGAGCTTCGCCGAAGTCCTTTTGCAAGTGCGAATGGTATTCGACCAGGCCCGGCATTACATACAAATTCGAAGCGGTAGCGTCAACTACCTTTGCACCTTCGGCGCTGAGGCTCGCCGAATGCGGCGTCACACTCTTGATGCGGTTGCCTTCGATCACGATATCCACGTCGGAACGGGCAGTTTGGCTATTGCCGTCCACCACATGCCTGGCGTGAACGATGATGCGGCCTTTGGGAACATAAGGCGTATACTTCAGGTCGAGTGGGATGGTCCTTACCTCGCCCGTTTCGATGTCGACCGACTTGAGCGTGTTGCCTGGGGCTTGATAAAGAATTCGCTTCGAGTCGCCGAACCAGCTTGGCGCGTGCGCGCTTTCGGTGGTCACATGACGGGGCGGACCCAGAGGCTCACCGATCTGGGAAACCGGCCATACCGCGAGTACGCCTTCGTAGATCGCCGCCATCTTGGTGCCATCCGGCGACCACACCGGACCGCATTCGCCGCGGGAGTCGATCGAAAGAGTCGGCACGGGCGCATACCACTTGTAGTCGCCTCCCTTCGCAGACATTGTCAGGACTTGATTCGTGCCTTCGCGGAAACGCTTGGACAAAGGCGCCACCATCGCGACGGCCATGGTGACGCCGTCCGGCGACCATGTGGGTGTTCCGGGCGCGAACATCGAGTCGTGAATCTGGGTGACCTTGCCGCTTTCGACATCGATCACCGAAACATTGGCCGCTCGCCACATCGCATCCACATCGAAGAAAGCAATCTTCTTGCCGTCCGCCGACCACGTTGCGCCCTGAGGCTGCGTCGTCAGGTGAGTGAGCTGGCGGTCGCCGCCGGTCTTCATGTCGCGGACCCACAACTGGAGGAAATCACCGCCCTTGTCGGACGAGTAAACGAGTTGACGGCCATCCGGTGACCACGCTGGATCGGTATCCAGATACTTATCCTTCGTAATATTTTCAGGCGTCCCGCCGACCGGCATAACATAGATGTCGCCTACGGCCGCGAACGCCACTTTCGTTCCGTCCGGCGAGATCACAGGCCGCACGATGCCTGCGGCCTGACGAGGTGTGGTGGAATCGAAGTCACGCTTGTGCGTGTAGAGCGTCGGAGTGACCACCATCGTGGCCTTGAAATCGATGGTCTGCGGATCCCCGCCGTTTACGGAGCGCTTGCGAATCTTACCATCTGAAACATAATAAAAATCGGTCGGTGAGGCCCAGGAGGCACGGAACGCGAATGCGTTCTCCGCGCCGGTGAGAGGTTTGCCATCCACTTCCAGGCGGCTTCCCCGATCCGCATCGGAGTGATAAACGATCTGACCGCCGGGTCCCCACGAGGGCGAATCCACACGGCTGGTCGCCGTCAGAATCTTACGCTCCTTGGCGTTGGCGACAGTCACCGCCATTAAGTCGCGGCCGCCATCCCGAGTGGAGGCGAAGGCGATCTCCTTGTCGTCGGGCGCCCAGCTGGGCATGTAGTCCTCGGCCGGATTGGTGGTGAGTTGTTTGAGCTCTCCCGTCTTCAGATCCAGCACCCAAATGTTGTAGTCGCTGCCGAGCGGATTGCCACGGTCAGAGGAGAAGGCGATCTTGGTTCCATCGTGAGAATAGACTGGTTCGCGATCGTCGAATGGACCCCAGGTCAGCTTGTGCTGGTGTGTGCCGCCCGGCGCGATAGCCCAGACGTCATAGCCGCCGTCCCGATAGCCAAAGTACGTGATCCACTTCCCGTCGGGCGACCACATCGGCTGCCGGGCGTCATTAAACAGATCGGTAATACGTTTAGCGGTTCCGCCGCTGGCCGGTAGAGTCCAGATGCTGCCCTGCATATCGATCGCGAGGGTCTGGCCGTCCGGTGAGACTGCCACCGACATGGACGTCCCTTCGCTGACCGTCACGCTGATCTGCGACTTGACGTTCTGAGCGGCCAATATAGCTGCAGGGACACTGATCGCGGCAGCGAACAGCAAGGTCTTCATTTTCGCAGCTCCTTCGATATCAACGATCCTCGCCTTCTACAACATCAGCGGGTCAAATACAACCCCTCCGGCACAAATTGGATCATGATGCTTGGTCCTGCCTATACAGTCTCGCATGTGTTACTGGCGGCGAGGGAGGAGGCCAGTTCACGCCAAGAGCGATTTTGGCGGTCTCACTGCTGCCCTGCCCACGGGCAAAACAACCAAGCGCCAATTCCATTGCGGCGCATGCGAGGCATCGTTCCTTCCACTGGTGATCTTCGCCGTTGGGGCGCACTGTTACTCCAGGGTGGGGGTGTTCATTCGGGTCCCTACTAAGGCGTCAAAAACATTGCCTTTCGGCAGGGACTCTGCTGTGGAGTAATGTGCAGCGAATTCATGGATGATCCAGACTGACTAATAGACTGATGATGACATCGCGGAAAGGGCCTGAGCTCTCGCGTCATTGACCACAGACGTATTTACATTGCGGCGCTGACGCTCGCGCGCCCAAGTTTCTTTAGGGTAGTGACTTACACCAACCCGGTTCATTGTTTGCGCGTGTAACTATTCGCCATGAGACCTACAGGGCGCTTTTTCACGATTCGGGTTGGGGGTCCGGTGTTTATCGCTCGTGCTCACACATCAGAACAACAGTCTCAGGCTGAACTGCAATTGCCGATTATTGTTCACTTGCACCGACTGAGTGCCGCGCGCCGTCGTAACCTGCCCGAACGCAGCGTCGGTGAGCACGGTGTCCGGTCTGTCGAACTGCGGGGTGTTAGTCAAATTAAACGCTTCGCCACGGAACTCTAGCCCGATCCGCTCTGTGATCCGGAATTTCCGAAAAATCGAAAAGTCGATTTCGAACAAGCGCGGGCCGTGGAGCACATTGCGGCCGACAGTGCCAAACGTGTCTGGAGCGGGTGCGGAAAACGCCGAGGTGTTGAAGTACAGTTGACCTGGTCCGATGTTTTCGTACACCTGCACCGGACCATTCACGTTGGGGCGATTGATGTTGCCGGGCGCGTTCAAGCTCGAGTTGCTGGTGCTAATGTCGAGGGGCAGCCCGCTCTCCCAAGTCCAAAGACCATTCAGCTGCCAGTCGCCCAGCAGCCACTTCGACGGTCCTGTTTGGGCCCAATGCTTCCCTTGTCCGAATGGCAGCTCCCAGATGTAGCTTTGCGTGAATATGTTTCTCCGGTCCCAGTCAGCGAGTCCGCGGTTGGCCGCCAGGTAAATGTTGTTAAAGTTGCCGCCCTGGGTGCTCGCGCTGTAGTCGATTCGACCAGTTCGATACCAAGATCGACTACGTCATAGGCGTCAACGATTCGCCTATTTGTGCGCTACAGCTTTCAGCGGGCGACGGTGTTCGACCCTGGCCTCTATGGGCCCAATGGCGGCATTTACGGCGGCCCACACAATTCCGGTTTCCAGGGATACGGACCTTCGCGCAACCAAAGCCCCGGCTTGAACTATTCCCACATCTTCAGCCCCACGCTGGTGACGGAAGTCCGATTCGGCATTGTCCGAAACCGCAAATTCGGCCATCAATATCGACACCGGGCTAACGACTTCCCGCGATATCGGCATTCCCGGCGTCAATCTTGACCAATGGTCGAGCGGCCTGACCGAGATCGACATCAACGGTTACAGCAACCCCGTGGTCGGTTTTGTCAACAGCCTGCCCTGGAGACGAATCGAGTTTCCCGACTGGATTACTTGCAACAAGAGCACATACCACCAGCAATCGCCCGAGGACCCTGGAAACGGCGTTGTGGAATCATTCCCTAAGTTCCGACCTGGCCGCACCTAGTGTGACACCGTTCCAGAAGTTCAAACTTTGGGAACAGCCTGAGTTCCCTGAATTCCGACGTTGCAACGTCCATTTCATGATGGTGTCCGGACCTGAGCGATCGTGAGTACTTTTGGAACGACTCGCTTCGGCCCACTTTCCGATATGGTGACTGCGCGGCCAAGTGGATACATTCGGCCACAATCCGAAGAGGGTCCATGTGGATTGTTTCCCGTCTAAAAACACCGGAACGGGTGATAGTTTGGCGCGCGGCGAGCCAATGAACGTATTGATGACGTTGGTGGGCGGAAAGCCGATCTATCAGCGCGAGGACTTCAGGCCGAGTGTGACGATTCGGCCGATGACCGTCTGGGTGATCCCACAGTTCGGCGACAAGAAGCTCTTCCCCTATCTCAAGGCCGAATAGAACGGCAAGTTCGGATCTGATCCTTGTGGAGACGAATCCACGTCTGGATGTCGCTACTGCCAGCCGACGTGTCGGCGTAATGGCGGCCGGACGTTGGTTAGCGGCACTAGAGCCAATTAACGACAGGATAACGACAAGAAAAGCTCTATTTCTAAATCTTCTGCTCCTTGAGAAACGCCAGAGTGTGGGTGACGCACTCGTCCGCGTTCGCCGCGGCGATGTGGTACGCGTCGCTACGGATGACGACGAGTCTTGAATTCGGAATTCGCACCTGGTAGGCCCGCGCTTTTTCGACTGAATGCATTTTGCTGCGGTCCGCCGTGATCACCAAAGTAGGGGCAGTGATGCGCTGCAAGACGCCCTCTTTGGCAAGATCGAAGTTCGAGAGCGACGCGCTGAGACCTTTTACGCCCTCTCGGTCCGGCCTGCTGAAGAGCGTGTTCCAATACGCGATCATCTCCTTGGACGCGTTCGAACCCAGCCGATCCCGCTGCGGAATTGGCGAGGGGTCGGCGATCACCAGCGGCGACGCCGGCCCGCCAACGACCACGAGTGAGCGAGTGCGGTTAGGATAGTCGGCCGCAAATCGCATTGCAACTGCTCCACCCGTTTTCGCCCCGATTATGTACGCCGAGTCGACGCCGGCCTTGTCCATCACCTGCGTGACGAACGTGGCGAGATTGGCCAGCGAATATTCGAAGCCGCCCGGCACGTTGGAATGTCCAAGTCCGGGCAGGTCCGGCCGGATCAGTCGATACTGCTGCGCCATACGCGGCACCCAGGCGTACCATTCCACGCTGGATTCGTCGTTGCCATGGATGAGGACCACAGGCTCCGGCCGCCGCCAAGGCTCACCCAACCAGTCTTCTCTATAGTAAAAATCTTCCTTGTAATCGTCCGTTACGCCCCTCACGGGCAAGCTCTGAGCACGCATCGTTTCTGACGTGAGTTTGCCCGCCACAGCTGAGAACCCGAGGGCCGCCATCACATCCCGACGCGAGATTGTTCGAGTCATTTTGGACACCTTTCTTGTGGTACCGCTCGCCGTTCGGTTTGCGGAGTCGTCTTCGAAAACCAGTTCAAGTCTTTCCGTCCTTATCGTGCGGAGAAGTTGTCGGCGAGCGGGCACAGGAAACGTGCGAAAGTGCAACGCGCCTGTGCCCTACTCTACCTATACCCTTGGCTAGTTAGCCAGCGGATCCGGTCGCATCTGGAACTTCACAAGCTTGCTCGTGGTCCCTTTGCCACCTTCCATGTGGAATGGCGAACGCGTCGATATCGGCGTGTAGATGCCCTTCCCCTTCCAGCCGCCGTTCGGATTGTCGATGCGGCCGTCCAGGCCTTTCGCGTAATAGCCCATTGGATACGGCACGCGCAGCGTCATGAACTTGCCGTCCACCAGCACCAGCAATCCCTCGGACAGATTTCCGGTCGCCAGCGGCACGTCTTTACCGACACCAAGCATGTCGAACCGATCGACGAAGTTGTAGTACGCCGAGTCGGCGCTGCCGTTCTCCACTGCTCCCTCGTAGTTAGGACCCGGGAACGTATAGAGGGTCCAGCCTTCCGGGCAGTGCTGTCCCGTCGCTGCGGCCGGGCCGTTGAGCGGACCCTTGCACTTGCTGCGGTCGAAGCTCGCGTAATGTCCGCTCGAGAGCACCGTCCAAACGACGCCCTTGCTGTCGACGTCCATGCCGCGAGGCGCGAAGCCTTGCACCGGCGCCTTCGGGTTGTTCCACGGCACCTCGTAGTACTCGGCCAGCGCTGTCTCGGGCGGGTGACATCCAGGAATGAAACGAACCAGCGCGCCCGGCATTCCCTGGACTGATCCCCAGACCGAGCCATCCGGCGCCGGCGAGTCGCCGTAGTACGTCACGTTGATCCGCTTGTCCTTGGATGGATCCGCCGGCTGATTCGGTTCGGTGTAGGCGTCGCGCTTCCCGTTCCCGTTGTAATCGAGGACGAACGCACTCCAGCCCTGCGCGTTCTTCTCGTCGTGCGTCTTGTCCCAGATCTTGGTGTCGAACCAGCCCTCGACGCCCGCAGGCCCGAACGACGACCACAGCACATCGTTGTCGTCGAAATTCACATGGCCCCACGTGAAGCAGGTGTCGATCGTGGTGGTCTCTTTGGTTTTCGGATCGTAGAGCTCCAGCCCCCGCTGGCCCTGTGGGATGGGGAACAATTTCGCCGACGGATGATCCGATCCCGCCTGGCACCATGCCGGCGTCTGGGGCTTCCGAACGCGCGCGGCGGCCCACACGCGTGCCTGCTTATCCATCGCGAAGCTGTGGACCGTCGTCTGGCTGTTCCAGATCACTTCGTCGCCCCAGTACGGCGACGGCGCCGCCGGCTTCGTACTGGCGGAGCTCGGCGTCTGCGGATCGCGAACCCTCATCGTCACTTTGCTCGTCGCGTTGCGCGCCGGATCAAGGACGGTCAGGTAATCGGCGCTCTCTTCGAGCGCTCCGTAGATGGGGCCGTTGGCGTTCACGGTCGGATTCCGCTTGTCACTCGCGATGTCATCATGCAGATAGACCTTGGGATCTGCCCAGTCCCAGAGAGTGACGACGACGTTGCGCTCCCGGCCTTGAGGACGCGAAGGAGCGGTAGCCGGCAGTTCTCCATGGGCAATCCGGTCGGTCCAGTCTGCGTACATCGTCAGCGCGCGCTGACGGCCTACCTGCGTGAAGCGGGCGCTCATCCCGCCGCCCGCCTGGCCGGCTTTGATCCGGAGATCCCACGCGGCTCTCGTGTCCCCGGACTTACCGAGGATGCTGTTTGGAATCTCGCGCGTGGCCTTGTCGCCCATCTGATGACAGCCCGTGCAGCCGTCCGTGTTGACGATCTGGCGAATCCATTCGCCCTGGCTCCTGATGTTTGGAGCAATACCGTTCCCGGTCGGCCCGGTGCCGGGGAAATCACTCTTGGGCGGCACTTGCAGCAACGCGAACCAGTACAGCGCGGGATAGTATTCGTGCCTTCTTGTCCGGCGCTACGACCGCCTTCAGGTTAAGGGTCTCGCCCGGTGTGGCTTTGACCTTCGGCGAATCCACCAGCCCGTAGCCGCGAACCCACACATTGTAGTTCGCCTTCGGGAGATCCGGCACCAGGTAGCGCCCCAGCTCATCAGTGACGACGATCTTGACGAATCTGGTTGGCAGGTCGGTGGTTTCGGCGATCACCCAGACCCCCGCCTCTGGCCCATTGGGGCTGCTAACCACCCCACCCAGGTCTGCATTGCCAACGCGGACCGTTTCGCTCTTGACTTGGCCTGCAAGCAATCCGGCCAGCGCAGCTGCGAAGAGCGCGGCAAGTACGATCAGTGTTCCCGGATGCAAGACTCTCTTGTTGCGCATAGTGTCGAACCTCCTTCTACTGTCGAATCACGACTTATCCGTGGTCATCATACTTCAATTTCTGATGCCTCTGTGGCTGAGTCGCTGCTGCGACGTGGCCACATCTACGGGTTCCCGCGCGTGCAATTTCCGCGGAAGGCGCCACTCAGGAGTAAAACCGTTTGGTGTGACGCCTCGCCCATTGTCGACGGCAAGAGTCCTGCCCGTATCCGCGGTGCACGCCTCGGCAGCGACGGTCACCGCATAGCCCGTCACTAGCGGTTAGGCGCAGGCAGCAAGAGGCTCAAGAAATCACTGCCGCCCGCGTCACGATATACTGAATCCGGTCGCCCGAGACTCGGCCAAACCGTGTGAGGGTTAGCGGACAACGCAGTCCCAGTATCGGGAGGAGGTTTCCATGCGCCGTGTAAATTGGGAATCGTGGAATGTTACGTTCCTTGCATGTCTATTTTCGATCACTCTCTTGTTGGCGACAGCTTACTTAACGCCGGTGGTGGTTGAGGCGCAGCAGCCAACGGCAGTGACGGTGTTCGAAGGGGCGCGGCTCATTGTCGGAGACGGCAGCGCGCCTGTCGCGGACGCCGCATTCATTGTTGAGAACGGTCGGTTCACCGCGGTCGGGCGAAAGGGACAGCTCAAGGTTCCGGCGGGCGCGGCTCGTGTGAATCTGACTGGCAAGACCATCATGCCGGCGATCATCGACGCCCACAAGCACCTCGCGGTCACTCGGGATGCTCTTGTGGATCAGTTGCAGCATCTGGCTTACTACGGCATCGGCGTGGCGATGAGCCTCGGACAAGATACGGGCGATGTGGCGTACCAGGTGCGGGCGGAAACCATTCCCAATGCCGCGCGATTCCACACTGCGGGACGCGGCCTTACCGGGCCAGAGCCGGGACGCACGGAAGCCCCTTACTGGGTCAAAACCGAAGCCGAGGTGCGGAAGGATGTCCAGGAGCTGGCCGCACGGAAGGTGGACATCGTCAAGATCTGGGTGGACGACCGGGATCACTCGGTCACCAAGTTGAGCCCAGAGCTGTATCGTGCGGCGATTGACGAAGCCCACAAGCACAACCTCAGGGTGATCGCTCATATCTTTACACTTGAGGATGCCAAGGGAGTCCTTCGGGCTGGCGTCGACGCATTCGCCCATAGCGTCCGGGACAAGGACATTGACGATGAGTTCATAAAGATGATGAAGGCGCGGCCGAACATGATCGTGGACCCGAACCTTCCCGATCGCGGTGTGAAAGTGGACAGGAGTTGGCTCCGCGACAGCATGACCGCCGCGGAGTTTCAGAAATTGCAGGCAGACAGCAAGGACGATCCAAAAGCCCAGCAATTCTTCGGCATCCAATCCCGCAATCTTTCAAAGCTGAATGCGGCGGGCATCAAGATCGCGTTGGGCACGGACGGAGCCATCCCCTGGGCGGCGCACGAGGAGATGGCAGACATGGTGGCGTCCGGGATGACGCCTGCTCAGGTCATTGTCGCCGCGACCCGCAACGCGGCCGACCTGATCAAACTCACTGACGTCGGCACCGTCGCGGCGCGCAAGAGCGCGGACTTTATTGTGCTGGACGCGAATCCGCTCGACGACATCACCAATACGCGACGAATCGCCAGTGTCTATCTCCGCGGGTCGCAAATGGACCGCGCCGCCTTGAGGGCACGATGGACGGGCGGGACAGCGCAGTAATCCGGGATCAGAGATCTCGGATGAGCAGTTCCAGGCGAGCATTCGGCGCGCCGGAGTCGATATACCGAGGTTACCAGCAGCCCGTTTCGGCCAGTCTAAGTGGCGCATTGACTGATCCCTCTGGATCACTGCCGACGGGTGCGCACGCGAAGCGTCTGCCGTAAGGCTTCTTCACGTCAAGTCGACGCGTAACGAACATCTCGTCCTTTCGATCAGTCTGAATGGCGACCGGCGGCACAAGGAGGAGTAGCCGACGACGATACGTCCGAGTGGAATGTTGCTTGGCCAGAGTCTTACTCAGCCAGAGTTACTAGGGCTTCTGTCACATGACTTCGCCTACTCCGTTTTCAGACTTCATCCGTAACTTTCGGTCCTTGAAATCGAAGCTCCTGACCAAATTTCCCTTTTCGTAGAGCTCGAAACGAAGATAGGTGCCGCCAAAAGCGGTTCCGTAAAGGATCGTTTCCACAATCCAGATCTCGTCAACGTGTGCCAGATTGGGAAACGAAGACCGCAGCTTCTCGATCTCATCAAGCATACTCTGCGGGTAGAGGTTCATGTGCTGCCGTTCAAGCAGAAGAATCCGCTTGTCAGCTACGGTGTTCACCAACTTTGGGAGTTTCTTTTCTAGGGCCCTCTTAATTACTTCGCCCAGGTTGCTATCAACCTGCTGTCTACGGACATTCAAGATGCCGGCTTCGGCGGCATGCAACGGGACCACGTCGAGAGTGAGCGTAATTTCGGAGGGCGGCTTGCCGGGAATCCCTGCTTTGGCGCAACGATGTTGTGAAGTTCCATCGCGGAGAGCGAGCCGATTCGATTTGATCCAGCCGTGGACCGAGTCGACGATAGCTGCTCGCGCGCCAGTTTTGCGCTGATTCTGCAACGTACCGACGGGCACAAACACTTGAACCCAGCGTCCCGGAACCGGCAAAGATTTGTCGTTTTCGATTCTGAGAAAGGCGCGCTCAAAAGAGGCGAAGTCCTCCTTATCGCGAACGAACGGTTCAATGATTGTGTGCTCGATGGCAACGGTCTTCCCGTCGGATTTTCTCGTTGCACGTTGGTCGACTGCCGGTTTTGTCCTGTCAATGTTATCCGGCTTTGTAAGCGTTGCGTCGGCCCATGAGCCATCCTCATAGGCTGAAAGGAAAAGCCTGATGAAATCGTCGTCTCTTGTAGATTCCGTCGGCACACTTTGAGCTTGCCACGTCACGCCTTCGGTGCGCTAGTGGCCTGTCGCAGAGACAACGTGAGCACAACCGCTCTCGCACGGTTGCGGCTCCGCAATCGATACTGAGGCACGAGGGTCAGCAAGCGGTTTTGCGCATGCTAACGAATTCACCGCGACAGGCCACGCCACTAGTCCTGTTGTGCGGCAAGTCGACGAGTAACGCCCAAACCGCGGAATGGAGGATTTCCGCTACCGGCTCACAGCGTATCAAAACCATTCCCTTTTGGCACGCAAGCCCAGTGTTGGAATTATCGTCTCCCAAATGCAGTAGATGGAGGCGTGACGAAAGCCTGTGAAATGCTTTTCGGCACAATACACTGATCCTTGAAATCGAAGCGAACTGACGTTCGTCGTGCAACAGGTCTATTGCGTTTCGGCAGTTTTCTTCAGGAGTGTCGACGATCAACATATAATGAAGAAACCTCGAATGAAACGTGAGAGGATGGAACGTCCGTTCCGATGCGCCGGCTCGGGGATTTGGTACAACGAAGCCCAGGAGCGGCGATGAAAGCGAAAAAAGCTCTCAAACGGTTGAGTAGAGTCGAGGAGCTACTAGCGGAGGTTCTGGAAGGGTTAGCTGCCATTGAAAAGCACGCGCGAGAGTTGCTCAACTCGGCGAAGGCGTCGGTCGTCCGTGCGAAGAATGCGATGAAGCAAAAGGCAGCGCCCGCAGATGCCAGGAAGCGAGCAGTGGAGCGTAGAAGACCCATCCGGAGTGGTCCCGCGATGAAGCGCGGAAAAAAGCCCGCTCCCTCCGCCAAGAAGCGAGGGGTACGAGCGAAAGCAGCGCGGACAACTGCCAAGAAGCCGACGGTGAAAGCTAAAAAGCTGAAGCAAGTACGCCTTGCAGCGGAAGGCAAGAAACGGCCTGTTATCGCCGCTAAGAAGCGAGCGGCGAAGGGGAGACGCCCGATCCCAGCGAGGAACGCTCAGCCGCATCTGGCAGAGCCTACCAGTCCGATGCCTCCGTTCAGCAGCACGCCAGAGCGACCGTCGGACACTGTAGAAACGAACACCGCGCCCCTTCCCACGACGGAGGGTTCCGAGCCGGTCCCGCAAGCGTAGAGGTGGCAGTGCCCACGATGGAACTATCGTGTGGGTGGACTTCGACCGGCGAGTTCTTACATCGTTCGCCGGTTTTCAAGATCCAATATGGTTCAGGTGAGTTCAGGTTCACCTGAGTCCATCAGCAGTTTTGGGACTCACATGTTGAGTATTGGGACGGGCTTCGTCAGATGACCTGACCAGGCGCATGGCGGTCGCTGTCCCGATCCCAAGTGCTTTCGCGATTTGCCGCCAGCTCGCACCCTGACGTCGCAGTTGGCTCACCTGCTCCGGTTTGATGCAGACGCGCGGGCGACCCACGGGATGCTTGAGGAGTGTTTCGTACGGTAGGATCGCGGTGTGCTTCACGACAGTCCTCGTCGCGGCCAATCACAAGACGCTGAGGATCCGTATAAAGAGGATAGGACCAGAACCCATGCTTGGCGGTGGAAAGATTCCTCCGGTTGGGTCAGACCCGTGGCTGCCGTTGCACCACCGCGAATCCACGCCGAGCACGACGGGAACAATACGGGAACATCGGCGAGGCGAAAACAGCCTAAATCATCCCAATCAGTCCTAAAACCCTTCTCTCGTAACTCCTTTTCCAACTACTACCTGCGCTGATTCTGAACCACTTAGCAGTGTCGGTAAGCAGCCCTGAAAAGGCTGGCGTCGGCGGTTCGATTCCGTCCCTGGCCACCACAGGCATTACACACTCCTTTGACATGGGAACGGTCACTGTGCCGGCCACAGCATAGACTGGACCGGTGGCCGTTTCCTCAGGAGTCAAAACCAACGGTTTCATGTATTTTATAAGGGCGCTCCGTGCCCGACTAACATCGCCACGTAGCAGACCTCGCAGCTGCATCACATTTTGTAGCACGAAGCCTCGAATTTCCCCTGGCGTCGCGGTGCCGGGCACGATCTTGTTGGCCTCGATCCGCTGGTCAAGGCGCGTCAGGTTCACTTCAATCGAAGTCAGATGCGCAAGCAAACTCGGCGAATGGCCAGCGTCAGCAATGGCTTGAACGATCCGCCCAATCTGCGCTTGCACCTTGGCGCGTTCTTCTTGTAGTGCAGAGACGCCATTGTTTTGCTGCCTGATCTCATCCAGGCGCTTCCTTAGCGATTCATCAAAGCGCCGCAAAGCATATTCGATCATCCCCGGCGTCAAGATGCGCTCTTCAATCGCGGCAAGCAACTGCGCCTCCAAGCGGTCCTGCCGAATAGTCAAGCGGTTGGAACAAACACCTCGATAGCGGTGGCTCGGGCATCCATATTTGACGTACCCACGCTTTCCGCCCCCGCTTACGATTACCATTCGGGAACCGCATCGACCACACGACAACAGCCCGCTAAATAAATACTGCCGGCTTGTTTCGGTTCTGGTGATGCCGCCATAGCGTGAGCGTCCGAAACGTTCCTGGACCAAGGTGATTCGCGATTGCACCGCGTTCCACAGCTCCTCAGGGACGATCCGCCACTCCGGGACCTCCACACGTAACCAATCTGACTTGGGGCGCCGCTTGCTGATCTTGCGGCCCGTTTCAGGATTGCGTTGCTTCTCAGTACGGTTCCAAACTTGAACTCCGCGGTAGCGTTCGTTGCGGAGCATTTCCTGGATTGAAGAGGGGCACCAAGCCCGTAGAGCGCGGGTCTTTGGTGGCTGCGGAGCAAATACTCCTTCCTCATTGAGACGTTTGGCGATCGTGGCTAGGCTCGCGCCATCGGTGTACATCTGGAAGATTCGCCGCACTACGGCGGCTTCTTCCTCCCGGATTTCGAGGCGTACACCACTGACTGCCGGCCGCCCATATTTTCCCTGCCGACTTAGGTCCTCAATGGGGACGTTCCGATAGCCATAGCAACGTCCACCAGGATGCAGGCCCTTGAGTACTCTTCCTTCCTGCCCGCGATGTACCTTGTCGGCTAGACCGACCAGGAACTGTTCGTCGATCATGCCGTGCAGCGCCAATAGTGGGCGAGCCGTTTTCTGGCGAGAATCGATCCCCTGGGTAACGGAGATAATTGAAACTCCCTGATAATGCAGGATGTCGATGAGTTTGAGGCCGTCAGCAATGTTACGGGCCAGGCGTGAGGTGTCCTCGACGAGTAGGCAGTCAAAAGGGCGGGGCTTCCGCTTCGCATCTTCGACCAGTGAGTGGAGTCCGTCTCGGCCCGGCAAGGACGCGCCCGAGATTGCCTGATCAAAGCGCACATAATCCCCCAGCACGGTCCATCCTTGCCTCTCCGCGAATTCTCGACACTTGCGGATCTGGTCCTCGATGGAGGATTCCCGCTGCAGGTCTGAAGAATAACGCGCATAAATGGCGCATCTCATCGCTGGTCTCCTTTATTCGGCGTCCGAACTCGGCAGCTTATTATGGCATCGCAGGAACTCATCCACCAGTGCCGGCACGACCCAATCGTCAATGAGATGCTGGATAGCCTCATCGTTGAAGAGAGTAGAAGGGATCTTCAGATCAACGTTTGACAGCGTCGCGAACTTCGTGGCTTTTGTCGGACTGCCATCTGAAATAATCCCGTCCTTCGCCATGCTTCAGACCGCTTGATTGATTGGATTAGGCTTTAACGCCCGGCGGACGCGCGAGACCGGAACATTCAGAATTCGGGCTATCTCCCGCAGGGAGCGCCCTTGCGAACGGAGCAGCGCAACCTTTTCTACGTCCACCACGGCACGTGGTCGACCTACCCGCTTGCCCATCGCCTGGGCATGAGCCATTCCGGCCCGGATTCGTTCTGTGATCAGATCCCTTTCAAACTGTGCTACTGCGCCGACGACATGAAACAATAGCTGCCCGGTCGGCGTGGTAGTGTCGATTCCTTCGGTAACGCTGATGAAATCGATCCCGAGTGTGCAGAATTCTTCAAGGCTATCGATGAGGTGCTTAAGGGAACGGGCAAACCGGTCAAACTTCCACACCAATACGACTTCAAATAGGCGTCGCTTGGCGTCTCGCATCAGGCGATCGAGCTCAGGCCGCCGGCGCTGTGTCCCGCTGACGCCAATGTCGACGTATTCGCAGCAGTGAGCGAAACGCTGAGTAGTATACCTTCTCAGATCGGCGAGCTGAAGATCGCAGTTCTGGTCAAGAGTGCTGACGCGGGCATATATTGCTATGCGTCTACCTGCTAGATCCATACTCATGAATGACCATCCGCCTCTGCGCCGAGGTTTAATACAGATAAACGGAGATAGACAAAGACCAATGAATTCGTGATTATTAGTTGTAGTAGCTTGTGGTTCTAGGGCCGGCCGAGTCTCAACGACTTTTTGATCTTGGAATCTCCAGTTCATGTTCTTAAGCCATTTCTCTCTGAATCGTCGTGAGTGTATAAGTCGACGATCTATTGCCTAGAGCGGCAGCGAGGGCTTAATGCTTGAGGTTGATCGCGAAAACTGCCAAACGGAAGTGGGGGTACCTTCGGTTTTACATCAGGCGGCTGGCAAGTGAGTGGGCGATGGTTGAAGAGCTGGGAGGCTCTGTAGCGTTCTCTTGGACAACTTAACAAACAACGTGATTCGCGATTGCTCCTTGGCCTGATGACGGGCCCATGCTGATCTGGCGGCCTCGGCTCTGATCCCGAATCTTATTGCAATCTGACCGAAGGTCAGATGAGGATTCTCTTGCCTGCAGGTCCAAATCTGGTGATCCCGTTCTGCCTTTTTCGATGGCCGGTGCTTTTCGATGCCGTGGATCAATTTAATCTCTGCTCTAATACGACTAAATTCGCGATTCAGCTCTCGATTGAAAACCTTTGGATCATGTTTGAGTTGAACCCACCGTTGCTCGTCTAGAAGTCCCGAGACGAGCTGCGGACCGTTAAGAAACGCGATGAAGAACCCGACTTCCCGATCGAGTCTGTTTTCAACTTGGAAGATAGGGGAGGATGGCGCGCTTCTCAACAAGGTCTACAACAGATTCGGATAATCTTCGACCAGCCTATAACCGTACGTCGCATTCAACTGCATTTTCTGGAATCCGAACTTGAGCGCACTCAGGAATTCAGCGTTCGATGGTCATCCGCAGAGGGCGGAGCGCCGAAAGAGATTATACGGCAGCAGTGGAATTTCAGCCCGACCGGTTCAACGCGCGAAGTTGAAGATTACGAGGTGAGCCTAGATGGCGTGGCCGTGTTGGAATTGGCGATAACACCGGATCTAACACGGCGGGAAGCTCCAGCCACTCTGGCCAAGTGGCGAGTGGCATGATCGACCCTAGCATCAATGTTCGCCGTTAAGTGAGAGCAGGCGAACTGACGTCGTTTCGATCTGCAAACCCGTCGCGCCTGTTATCCGGCCTTATCGGTAGGTTCGCCACAATACTCTTCGGTCCGCGAAAACACAAGTCCGACATAGCGACAATACACCCGGAATGCGCTGGACAGCAAAGCTCAGCACGTCGCGCACCGCGCGCGGCAAGCTTTTTCCATTCAAATGAATGATCATATGATGAAGGTTAGGCGCTATGGCTCAGGGTTTTGGCACGACTGCAACCTATCAGTTTTACAGCTTCGTCTCGCCTTTGGCGCGCCTCATTCGATTGGGTCGACAAGCCTTCCATTTCCTCAACACTCGGCCAAAATTGCTCGCGATTTCCCGCTGACTTTGAAGAACATACACCCATGACTGCCAATCTTTTATATACGATTCCTCGAACCGTAGTATTCGATCGCGGAAACTTCCGAGTGTAGTGGACCCCGTTTTTTGGACACGAAAAGGGCCTTTTCTTAGATGGTGGGCGGCATTGAAAATAGAGGAGAGTCAATGCCCAAAACCCGTAAGAGTCACCCACCCAGTCTGAAGGCCAAGGTGGCCGTGGAGGCCATCAAGGCGCACAAGACAGCGGCCCAGATTGCGCAGATGTTCGGCGTCCATCCGACCCAGGTCGGAGGCTGGAAGAAACAAGCGCTGGCCGGTCTGCCCGACATCTTCGGTAACGGCCGCGAGCAGGTGCGCCAGCAGTCCGACGCCGAAAAGGACGAGCTCTACAAACAGATCGGCCAACTGAAAGTGGAGCTGGACTTTCTCAAAAAAAGAGCTGGCCTCATCGACTGAAGACAAACGGCAATGGATCGATCCCACGCACCGGCGCCTCAGCATCCAGCAGCAGTGCGAACTGCTGGGAGTGTCGCGCTCGACCTACTACTACCAGCCGCGGCCGGAGAGCGCGGAGAACCTGCGACTGCTCCGCCAACTCGACCACCTGTATCTGAAGCGTCCCTTTTTCGGAAGCCGCAAAATGGCGGTCGAGTTGAAGGTAAACCGCAAGCGCATCCAGCGGCTGATGCGTATCCTGGGTATCGAAGCTCACTATCCAAAACCGAACTTGAGCCGTCCGCAGCCGGGCCATCAGATCTACCCCTATCTGCTGCGCGGCGTCGAGATCGAACGGCCCAATCACGTCTGGAGCATCGATATTACTTACCTTCCGATGCGTGGCGGGTTTCTCTACCTGGTCGCTGTGATGGACTGGTTCAGCCGTTTCGTGCTCAGTTGGGAACTTTCCAATACGATGGAAATCGGCTTCTGCCTGACGGCGCTGGACGCCGCGTTTCGTTTCGGCCAGCCAGAAATCTGGAACTCCGATCAGGGAGCGCAGTTCACCTCAGCGGACTTTTTGGCTCCGCTCAAAAGCCGCGGTATCGCGATCAGTATGGACGGCCGCGGACGCGCGCTCGACAACGTTTTCATCGAACGGCTGTGGCGCTCGCTCAAATACGAGTTGATCTATCCCGGCGACTTCGCCACCGGACTGGAACTGTTCCCGGCACTGGAAAACTATTTTCACTTCTACAATCACCAGCGCCCGCACCAGGCGCTCGGCTACCGGACGCCGGCAGATTTGTTCCCGCACAAACCCAAAAGGAAGAGGTCATCTTCCTGATGGGGGACGCTGTCCCCCAAACCCCCTGGGATTTATCGCTTTTGTTTTCCAGAATGGATGTTTTCCCTTTACTGCAAACGGCACCTGCCGTACAATCGAAAGGCTTGATAGGAGGACAGGGCTCCGCAGGGATGCGACCCGAGCGCCGATTCAAGCCCGGAATGGATGGCGGCCTTCGGGCCGCCGTCTTGGTCAGCCCGCCACTCCATCTAAGGACGGCCGAAATTTTGTCCAAACAATGGGGTCCACCTCAGACATCCAAGATCGCCTTCACTCGACCTAGCCATCGTTCCGTCCTTACCGCGGCGAATACACGCCCGTTGGCAACTTTGACGACGAGTTGGATCAGGTACTTGCATTCTTCCTTAACTGCTACCACATCAAGGATTGGCTCAAGAACGGGCCAGAGTGGCAGGACGGCGCAGATGCTGCTGTAAAGAAATGGGCTGTTGAACAGTTCGTCACCGAATCGGAAGCTTTAAGCATCTGTGCTGATCTCTGCAATGGTAACAAGCACTTCGTTTTTGATAGGGAACTTCGCAGTGGAGTGACTCCGACGTTTCATAGCGTGCACACTCGGGTCGACACGACAACGAGCGTTCCAGTCAAGACCACTCGGTACACTTTCAGAACGAAACGCGGCGACACAGACGCCTACGCGCTGGCAGAGGAGTGTCTAGAGTCTTGGCGCCGGTTCATTCGTGAGTCCACACCAGAATCGCTCAAAGTTCTCGCTAGTCGTAACCCGAACTATCGGCCCGATCTAGTAACACGGTGACGAGCAGACCATGCCTGGAATAGCGAACCTTACGATCCGCCGTATCTAGAAGACCTGATTGCCGAAGCTAACCCGTCTTTACAAGCACTGCGAGGCTTCGATATGAGGCTTCTCGCCTCGTTCACTCGACAAGCCCAAGAAGCCATTGAACAACTGCGGGGCATATTTCAAGGGCTTTCCTATCAGGGTCGGGCGAGAAACGGCCTCGCTGGTGTTGTCGGCATTTCCAAGGCCGTACTGTTGTTAACGGAAGGGCGTGTCGGGCCAGCGTTTGATTCCGAGGTTCGGAGCCAGCTTGGAATTCCCACACCTGAGAATGCTCGTGAATGGATCCACGCTCTTCAGTTCGCATCGAAAGACATTCAGTTATTCGAATTGGCAAATCAGTGCACGTTGCAAAAAGCTGCTCCGAGTCTCTTCGCAGCCATGCACAGTGGACGCATTTACGATATGTGTCAACTCCGGTCGAAAATTCCCCATGGTTCCGTTTGAAAAGTCCCCCACCCAGAATGGTCTCCAACGCCGACCAACGGGAGGCGCCAGAGAGGCGAGTTTGCATGAGCCACCTTTTCCTCATAAAGGGATCAGGGTGTGGAACGGCCCGGAGCAGTCAAGGGGGCGTTGGTTTTGCGCGACGGAGTGGACCCTTGACGGCGAGGACCGTTCTGCAAGATTTGAGATGAGGAAAAGGTGGCCGATTGGTCGTTCTGTTGCTCCGCTCGCGGGAACAAGCCAGCCTTCCGTCTATCCTTCAGCCGATAACTCTCCCCACGGATGTTGATGGTGGTCGAGTGATGCAATAGCCGATCGAGGATCGCGGTGGCGATGATCGGGTCGCCGAAGATCGAGCCCCAGTCTCCATAGCTTTTGTTGGAAGTCAGGATGATGCTGCCGCGCTCGTAGCGGGCACTCACCAGTTGAAAGAAGATCGTCGCGCCCAGTTCGTCCAGCGGCAGATAGCCCATCTCATCGATGATCAGAACCTTGGGCGCCAGGTAAACCCGCATCCGACGATCGAGTCGTCCTTCACGATACGCCCGGCCAAGATCGGTGACCAGATCATGCGCGGTCATGAAGTACGCTCCGAACCCGGATTGAATCGCGGCCTCGGCTAGCGCCACGCTGAGATGCGTCTTTCCAACACCCGGTGGCCCCAGAAAAACAACGTTGCTGGCTTCGTGAACGAATCGCAGTGAACGGAGTTCCTGAATCTGCCGTTCGTCGATAGAAGGTTGAAAGCCGAAGTCAAACTGGTCGAAGTTCTTCAAAAACGGCAGGTGCGCCAACTGCAGCCGGGCGCGCAGGTAACGGCTACGGCGCGCGTCGACTTCGCAGCTCAGCAGTTCATCGAGGAAATCCGCATAACTCGGTTCTTTCTTGGAAGCCTGCTCCAGCAAACCCTCCAGGCGCGCTTCGACCGCTTTCAGTCCGAGTCCGTTGAGAGCCGTCTGCAATCGCTCGATCGGAGTCATCGTCCACCGCCCATCGCCGCGCTCTCATAAGCGGCCAGCGGACGAATCTCCACCACCGGCGCGGTGTCCTGAATGTGGACCAGAATCTTGTGTTCCTGCCGTGCGCCCAGCGGAATCCCACGATGATGTTCGGGCTGAGTCACCACCAAATGCTTATGCCGGGCCTGGCCGTGAGCTGCGATCCGATCGCGGCCGTAATGGACTTCGACAGCCTCACCGCGCTCGCGCACCCACACCTGTTTACCGGCATACAGCCAGGGCACCGAGTAGCGGCTTCCTTGCCAGGATACGTAAGCGTCGCGCGCCACTTTGCGCAGTTCGTCATCGACGTAAGGATACGGCGGCTGTCCGTCTAGCGGCAGCAAGCTCAACTGATCCACACCCCAGCGCGCGGCCACTGCTTCGTGGGTGGTTCCATGCACTCGCTGGTTGGCCACTCCCCATACCCACGCGCGCAACTGAGCATTGAGGTCACTTAGACCACTCGGCTCACGCCCTTGCAATCCGCACAGGAAGTTCCGCCGGATGTACTTCACACCGCTTTCCACTTTGCCCTTGGTCTGCGCTCGATATGGCCGGCACAGCCGCGGCGTGAAGCCCCAGTAGCGCGCGAAGTCCAGGAACACCGGGTTCCAGACGATCTCGCCGCGCTCGTCGGTCTCCAGCCAGACCGTCTTCATGCGGTCATAGAGAATCTCCTCCGGCACTCCGCCCAACTGCCGGAACGCTTCCTCGTGCATCCGCAGCAGCGTCCCCAGCTTTTGATCCAGCGCTGCTTCGGCCATCATCGTCCGGCTGTAGCCTAGCGTGAAGGCGAAGCCCCACAGCTTTCGTTCTTCGCCATTGATCTCGACCGTGCCCAGATGGCCCCAGTCCACCTGGGCCTGATGCCCCGGTGGAGTTTCAAAACGGCGCACCGCTACCGTGCGCGCGGACTCGCGCTGCGGCCGCAACCAATCGGTCAAGAGCGTGTATCCGCCCCTGTAGCCTCGCTCGCGCAACTCCCGCAACAGCACCCGTGCGTTCCACACCCCGGCCTGCATCCGTTCCTGCAAATACGGCTCGAAGGTCGCCAGTTTCCCGGGTTGTTTGGCCCGCGGCCCATACACCGGCACACCCTCTGGATGAATCAGATACTTGCTGATCGTCTTGCGATCGTAGCCCGTTAACCGGCTGATCGCCCGAATGCTCAGCCCTTGTCGCTTCAGTTCTTCAATCTCCTGCACGTCTTTCCCCCTCAACACTGGCCGGCACCTCCTCTTTCTAGAGTCGGGGCCGGGTTTAACCCTTGTCAGGGGTGGGGGATTTTTCGTCCGGCACTATGGGGATTTTTGCACCGGCGCTGACATATGGGGCTTGGACCGGGCAGAGACGCGCTGTAACCGCCGACAAACAGAGGTTGTCGCCGTCGTGCACGCGAGTCGCGGTGTGGCAGTCACATAAGGAGCCTTTCGCAGCTTACGACCGAGAAATGCCATAACGCGCGGCTACCGTGCCGAAGGGGATTGCTAGAAGGATTTGCAACCGCAACATGAGTGCTACGCCCGACTAGCTCCAGCCTGTTGGGAAGCGCCGATTTTCTCAGGGTTCGTGTCGGAACATCGCACTGCAAGTCAACGATCGAGCATTATCCAAGCGGGAGCGTGGTCGCTCGCGTTTTCCTCACCGCGAACCCATCGGTCTACACCCCCGTGCACGAGTCGATTGCACACTGTGGGAGAGAGAAGGAAATGATCCAGCCGCATCCCCTTGTCTAAAGGCCACCGATTATGCTCGTAATCCCAGAACGTCCAAAGCGGCCCCTCGGGCTGCAGTTTTCGCAGCGCGTCCGTCCAGCCCTGAGCTAGCAGCCGAGCATAAGCTTTTCGACTCGGAGGTTGAATCAATGCGTTGTTATCGAGAGATCGTGTGGGATAGATGTCCTGCACAGTCGGTACGACGTTGTAATCGCCGGCCAAGATGGCAGGCACCCCGGCCTTCATGAGTTTGGCGGCGTGGTCGATTAAACGTTCGAACCAGGCCAATTTGTAATCGAACTTCGGACCGGACTGGGGATTTCCGTTCGGCAGATAAATGGAAGTGATCAGCACACCATTTACCGCCGCCTCTATATAGCGTGCCTGGCGATCCTCAGGATTCCCAGGCAAGCTGGATCGCGTGAGCACCGGATCGCACTCCCGCGTCAGGATCGCTACGCCGTTCCAGGAACGTTCGCCTAGCCAGACACCGCGATAGCCGAGATCACGAAGGGCACTTGCCGGGAATGCTCGCTGCTCTACCTTGAGCTCCTGGAGGCAAACGACGTCGGGCTGCGCCGTTGCGAGCCACGCCATCAGATTATGCAGACGCTTGTTGATGTTGTTGATGTTTAAAGTGGCGATCTTCAATGGCCCGGCCTCACGCGAAAAGACCATTCTCGCCTGACCCGAGTGTCACACTGCAAGGACTTCGTTAGGTAGGACGCGTTCTCAGGATGAAGGAGGCATCGCCGTCGAATGTAGCTTCATAGCTGGTGCGGCGGTGATTGGCAGGATTAAGCCCAAGTTGGCCAGCATCCGGAAGTTTGTTTTTGGCCAGGGCTCGTACATAGGGCATCCAACAGGCTCAATTTTTCGATTCAGAAGATAGCCAGCGGATTGAGTGGCGATCCTGTCCCTTTGTCGATCCGCAGCGGCGCAGCCGTGAACAGAAATTCGTAACGATTCAGCCGCTTTGCCTGCTCGGCCGCTCGTTCGAAATCAAGATTGTCGAAAATGCCGACGCCCATCGCGACCAGCGCCAAGCGATGCAGCGGATTTAAGACAGATGCCGGCAAGCCCGTGGGCACGACGTCGTTCGGTCCGTAGCCTCCGATGAAGGAAACGCCCCGTTCCTTGATGAAATACGCGACATCGGTGTGATAGCCTGCGAACCCGGTTTCCCTCGGCCAAGGGCCCAACGCGGCGCGCCGCTTCCAACGGCCTGTGTAGAGAAGGATGACGTCGCCTGCCGACACCTTCACGCGCTCCAGCCTTTCCAGCGCCTCGAGATCTTCCCTATGTATGGCCGTTCCCGGCTCCAACCACCCTTGAGCCGTAGCCTTCCCCGGCAGGCGCGTCGCATCGAACAGGATGGCCCGCGTAACAACGCCATCTTTCAATACATTGATATTCCCTTTCGGGCAACCGCCTGCGGCTATAATGTCTTCCATCGCCCGCCCGTTGTAGCCCTTGCCGTCCACCATCATGTGACAGTCCACGGCATCCAGATGGCTGTGAACGATACCATGATACGTGCCCGTATATTGGTATCGATCGGTGGTGCCTGTGGGACTCACCGGGCCCAGAGTGCGCTCCAGTATATTCGGAGCATCCGCGGCTTTTTCCTGCGCGACATCGTGCGCGAGTGAAACCGGCAAGCCTTCCTTGGCTAAAGCCAGGGCTTGTTTCCGTTTCGCCGGTGTGATCAGATTGGCCGCGCCGAGTTCGTCGTCATCTCCCCATCGTCCCCAGTTCGAAAGTTCCTTCATCGCGCGGCGGAAGTCTTCTTCATTTGTGATAGCCGGGCGTGCACTGCTCTGGCTCTGTGCGTAAGGGATGGAAACCGCCACGCCCAACACGATCAAACCAATCACCAGGATTCTCATTGTTTGCTCCTCTGAGTGAACCCGGGCTAAAGGCAGCGTTCCTCTCTAAAATGGCTACACATTCAACTGATCCAGCTTAGTTTAGCCGATCAAGAAATCCGTTGCGCCGGAGTTACGGCGCATCCGGAAGTAATCCACATGGACGAGAACGCCCGTTGTTGACATCTGCGAGGGCCGCCGAGTTAGATTCTGCCTCACGCCGCGGTGTTTACTGATTTGGTCCCTGTTTCGAAATCGACAAGAATGCGCCTGTTAATTCGTATTATCGGCTGCTATTCGAGGTTCCCTGAACCTCTCCCGCAATGCCGTGCCTATTCGACCGTCCGCGATACAAATCCTGAGCTCGTGCGTGCTGATGCCGATAGCCCGTCATTCAGGATGTCGCGCTCTCGGTTAAGGGCAGCAATGTCGAATGCTCCATCAACGGGACGGTGGTGGCCAGATATGACAAGGCGCTGCTCGTAACCGGCGGCAAGCTGAAATCCACTGACGGGACGTATGGTCTGCGTTTCGCGCACAACACGGATGTCATAGTAACCGGTCTGACGATGGCAAAGGACTGATGTTCCCAGCCACCGAATTGATTGAGGCGAATGGCAGGTTGAGGTAAGGCGATTTGGCGGGCGCAGTCCCTTTTTTAATAGGGCGACAAAATCAAGCGAGACTGTCGCTTCCGGTCAGGGGTGCAAGCGGGCGCGGACGCGTCTCAAGCGCGCCGCTAGCAGCGCCAGCGCGGCGGCGCAGGATAACCACGTGGCCGGCTCGGGAATGCTGGCTTGACTGCTAAACGAATCGAAACCCGCGCCACTCCCCGCTCCAGTACCAGCCTGCAGAGTGATCGTCTGCCGAATTCCGAGGATTTGTGAGGGAGTAATATTCGTTGAATTGGTGAATTGGGTAGTGCCGTTGTTGTCAAAAACCATCACCGTCGCGGTGCTTGTCGAACACGTGGAACCGACGAAAGGGGCGCCCAGACACCCGAGAGTCGTGACGTTGGCGAGGCCATTAGTCGCAAAAGGCGGGTCCATGATGTCATCCATACTCTGGATGTGGTCGTGCGGATCATCCAAAGTGTAGGCAATCAGGTACTGGATGGATTGGCTAATGCCCACGTTGTAACCGCTCGAGGCGAAATTGAACGAGCCGAGAGCGCGGCCGCCAAACGTGGGTGTTACGGTGATTTGGGTGTCCGTCAGGGGCGTGGCAACACCGACGTTGCTAAGGACGCTGAAGGAGAAGTTATTGGCCGTCAATTGACCGATCGTGCAACCGGCGGGCGGCAAGTTGTCATAGACGAATAAAGTTGCGGGAAAGCAGGGGCCGGCCTGGAGACATCCGCCGGCCGAAATGACCAGAGCAAACAACAAGTATCTCACCGGCATTGAAAACCTCCTCCGAGGTAGCGTTTATCATACCGCAAGTGGCGCTGCCGGGTTAGAGTATTTCCCGGCGGGCGTGTCAAGTTTTTTGTGTAAACGGCCAGAGTTTTCAATTCTTCATTCCTGCTAGACTGAACGAACCTGAGCGTAGGGTAGGGCTCTGCGGAGACGCAACCCGAGCGCCGACTCAGGGGCCGGGATTCTGGGGAGCGCGAGCGAGGCTCGCCTCCCGGTCCAGCAATCCTGGCGCAAAAGCGATAAATCTCGGGGGGTTGGGGGCAGCGCCCCCATTCCAGAAATGTTCTTCCTCCGATTCTTCATACGATGGCGATTTAGGCCAACTCCGCTTTCGGAACGCGGTCGCCGAGCAGGATCGCGAAACGCTGCAAAGCAGCCTTCCAGTTCTGTACCGGCATGGTCCACTTTTTGGCGATGTGCTCCAGAGCCAGGTACAGCAGTTTCATAGCGGCTTCCTGGTTGGGAAATGAGCCGCGAGTCTTTATCACTTTCCGCAGCGACATGTTCAGCGACTCCACCGCGTTGGTGGTGTAGATCACCTTGCGAATGTCGGCCGGGTAGGCGAAAAACGGGGTTAAGTGCTCCCAGTTCCGGCGCCACATCTGGCTGATCGTGGGGTACGTTCCATCCCACTTGGTGGCAAATTCATCTAGCCGTTGTTCGGCCTCTTCCACCGTGCTGGCGCGGTAAATCGGCTGTAAATCCGCAGCCACCGCCTTGCGCTGTTTCCACGAAACATAGTTCAGCGATGCTCGCACCTGGTGCACGATGCACAACTGCACTTGCGCCTCTGGAAACACCGTCGCAATCGATTCGGGAAACCCCTTCAGCCCATCCACGCACGCGATGAACATATCGGCCACACCCCGGTTCTTCAGCTCGGTCAGCACCTGCAGCCAAAACTTTGCTCCCTCTGCCTGACCCGCCCATAGCCCCAGCACTTCTTTGTTGCCTTGCATGTTGACGCCAATTACAACGTAGATCGCTTGTTGCGCACGTGGCCGGTCTCGCGAATCTTCACCACCAACGCGTCCAAGTACACGATCGGATAGACCGAATCCAGCGGCCGGCTCTGCCAGTTCTTGACCTCCTCCATCACCGCCTCGGTGACGTTAGAAATCAGCGTCGGGCTCACCTCCACTTTGTAGATCTCTTCCAGGTGTCCCTGGATCTCGCGCGTGCTCATGCCCCGCGCGTACATCGAAATGATTTTGTCGTCGAAGCCGGTGAAGCGCGTCTGGTTCTTGCCGATGATCTTCGGTTCGTAGCTGCCGTTGCGATCGCGCGGCGTCTCCAGCGGCAGCTCCCCCAAATCGCCCTTCAACGTCTTGGTGGTCCCGCCGTTGCGCGAGTTGCCACTGTTATTCCCAGCCGGGTCGTGCTTCTCATAGCCGAGATGTTCGGTCATCTCCGCTTGCATGGCGCGTTCCAGCAGAGCTTTGGTCAGCTGCTTCAGCAGACCGTTTTCTCCCAGAATATCTTCTGGCTTCTGGTAGTCCGCCAGTAACTTGTCGATGAGTTTGAGGTCGATAGCCATCGGGTCTCCTTAGTGTGATCCTTTCGATGGCCGTTTACACAGTTCAATTTATACCCTCCGCCAGGGGGCAAAAGGCGATCGTTCAGCTCTTTGACCTTGGCCTCGATGGCTTTGAGGGTAGGTTCCGCCTCCGCTCCTTTGCGCAAGAGCACTATGCCTTCCACGACATCGTCGTTATCAATGATCCGACCATCGGAGCGGTGAATGGCTTTTCCGTTTTGACCTAGCCGAATCTTCGGACCTTGCGTTACTGTGGCGATGTCTTTGATGCGTAACGGCGTTCCCCCCTGTGTTTTGATGACCGTGTTTTCAATGTCGCTAACGGTGTCCACCAAGCCAATGGCGCGTACATTGACTTGCTGCAGACCTGCCTCGATAAAGCTTCCACCCGCGTTCACATTGTTGTTAGCGAGTTGTTGCTCAATCTGGCCAATGTTGAGGCCGTAAGCGACAAGCTTGTCCGGATTGACTCGCACTTGATATTCGCGCGTGGTGCCGCCGAGACTGGACACGTCCACCACATTTGGGACGGACTTGAATTGTTTCTCTAGAAACCAATCCTCGAGTGATTTCAATTCCATAACGTCGTACTTGGGATTGGTGCTATGCAAGTGGTAGAAGTAGATCTGCCCGACTGGACTCCAATCGGTGCCCATCCGCGGCTGCAAGTTCGCTGGCAATGTGACCTGCGAAAGTCTCTCCAGCACCTTCTGTCCGTCCGTCCCCCAAAACCGGGATTTCCATTTTGGCCTCAGGGCATCAGGAAGTATACACCCGTCTGCCTCTTTTGGAGCCGTTGTGAGCAAGTTTTTTTCTCCCTTGGAAGCGCCAGTACGCCTAGTACACTTTGAAGACGGCCATTCTGCCCTTTCCGAGGACCCCGAAACAATCCACTAACACGCCGAAATGTATCCGGCGCGCTCCTCTTCCAACCCGCCTCCAACTGCGACGTCCACTTCCAAACGGGCTCACCCCTTTCACGAGGACTTCAGCCTTAGCGTAATACCTTCATAGGCAAGACAGCCAGTCACAACAAAGGCGACCCAACTTGCCCACATCGGGATCGAAGTGTTTTGAATGACTACCGACGCACCGGAAGTTATCCGCAGCACGTGGCCCAAGGCAACGAGCAGAAAGAGCACCCCGGCAACCAGCGAAAATGTCTTCTGGCTCATATCAACCTCAGTCTATTTCCAGCTTTCTTCGCGAATTCGAGTTCGCTGGTTGCGCCTTTCCGGCTCACGCAAATTTCACACGTCGCCACCGGCCCCTCGGGTTGGTGGTTTTGCGAGAGACTCTGTAAAGAAGATTGGATCGCTGATAGCGCTACTGCCTTGCGAGGGCCCTCCGGCCACTCCTCAATGACGTGCAACCGATGGTGCTCCGTGGCGATCCATTCGGCATACATAGTTAAAGCATTTACACTAAAAGAAGATCTGTCAATGCGACTAAAGGGCTAAAGCTCCGTCCCGCGCGGCCCGTTTTGCTTTTATGGCGCGGAGCGGTAATTTTCTAAGTGTTACCGGACGACGCCGGATTGCGCCGAAGCGGACCGGTAGTTGAAACATAAACGCCGGCAAGGAGTCTACGATCCAATAGGGCTCATTCTTTGTGAGGCAGATCCTTTTGATTGAGGACAACGCGGGTGATGTCCTCTTGATCCAGCAGATCCTTTCAGAAGCAACCGCTCCGATAAAAGTCAGGGTCGCGCGGGATGGCGAGCAGGCCTTGCAAATACTGGCCAAACCCGATCTCATCATCCTGGATCTGAACATCCCGAAAGGTCCGGGACTAGACCTCCTAGCGCGATGCAAGCCTACTAGACCGGTGGTGGTTTTCAGTTCCTCCTCAAATCCAACTGAGATCCAGCGGGCACTAGAGCCGGGGGTGCGAGAGTTCGTGCATAAGCCCGTCGATTTCGAAGAGTTTGCGAAAGTGGTCAGGAAGATGATCCGGGACTGGGCTAATCCAGAGATCAACAGCGCCACCTGCGGCTAGTTCTAAGTCACTTAGCCGCCTTCACGAAGAAAACATTCGGTGGTGGGCTACTCACATTTTTCGCACTACCTAGAAAGAGCGGCCTGAGCGCTAAGCCTTCTGGACGACGCTGGACTCCCGTTCGATGTTGTGCGAGTGAAGCTC
>Ga0185299_10001992_pt1 | contig 34290 bp, 27 predicted proteins | sample PaiPotPPA55metaG_FD_128002 | JGI IMG/M metagenome (GOLD analysis project Ga0185299, IMG submission 128002) | Iron sulfur acid spring bacterial and archeal communities from Banff, Canada, to study Microbial Dark Matter (Phase II) - Paint Pots PPA... ...
CCAGTCAAGCTGAGTAAAGAGGTATCTCAATGATAGCAACAATCAAGGCGGCAATTTCTCCTTTTGCGCAAACCAGGACCGAAGTCGATTCAAATCCGATGCACTTCCTCAATGAAGACTTGGCGTCGGTGCCAGCTTCTGGCATCCCGGAAGAGTTTCGTAAGCTATCGCGTTACATGCCGGTGATCGTGCTTGTTCCGAAATCGGCGGTTCATGATAAGACGACCCAGAAAAAGCCGGGGGCCAATAAGGCCGTCACTGGCCTCACCAATACCCGCGAGGTCTGCCTACCGCTGGATGCAGCGAAGGCCTGGTTGAAAAATCCCAACGCCACAGACACGTTTGAGTTTGGGGGAGTGAAGGTATGTTTTTCAACGATGGAAATTCATCGCAATGGTCGGCTCGTTATCCTCACACGTAAGGAATTCAAAACGCTCGCGTATCTGATCAAAAACCCCCGAAGAGTGATCTCTCGGGACGAACTACTCAATGAAGTTTGGGGATACGAGAACTATCCTTGTACAAGGACTGTCGATAACCACATTTTGAAGTTGCGCAAAAAGCTAGAAACAGAGCCTGCCCATCCCAAGCACTTTCATACGGTCCATAGCTCTGGCTACAAGTTCCTACCCTAAGTCTCCGAGCATTACATCCACAACTCAGGCCTGGAGGAATCGCTGGTCCATTTGGTGAAGATGCGCGCCTCACAGATCAATGGGTGCGCGTATTGCCTCGATGTGCATTCGAAAGACGCCCGCGCCATCGGCGAGACCGAGCAAAGACTCTATGGGCTCGACGCGTGGGGGGAGTCGCCGTTTTACTCCGAGCGCGAACGCGCGGCGCTCGGGCTCACGGATGCGGTCACTCGGATCACCGAAGGCCATGTGCCCGACGCAGTCTTCGAGCGCGCACGAGCGCACTTCAATGAACAGGAGCTGACCGCGCTGGTGTTTACCCTGACCACCATCAACGCCTGGAACCGCCTTGCTATTGCGATGCGTACAGAGGTGGGCAGCTATCAACCAAAGGCTCGCCCGTAAGAGATCCGCATGCAGTCGGCGAGATGTTGCATCGTGATCCAACTGCGCTTGCCACCGGTATACTTCCTATTAATAATTGAGTATGCACTCGGTAATAGAGAAGCTCAATGGCCCGTCCTAAAAGCGAAGACAAACGAAATGCCATCCTCGACGCCGCGACCCGCCTATTTGCGGAGCGCGGTCTTACCGCGGCCCCAACGTCAGAGATATCAAATCAAGCTGGCGTCGCTGAGGGAACGCTGTTTACGTACTTCAAGACCAAGGATGATCTGATCAATTCCCTTTACCGGGAGCTCAAGCTGGAACTCGCTGACGCCATGATGTCGGATTTTCCTCGGAAGAAGAATGTTGGCACCAGGCTGCGGCATGTTTGGGACCGTTGGGTGAACTGGGGCGTGGCGAATCCCCAGCAGCGCAAGGTGCTGGCGCAACTAACGGTTTCGGAGGTACTCACCAAAGAGTCTAGAAACGCTGGCAGCGCTCCGTTCGTCGAGTTCCAAACCATGATTCGTGACGCGATTGAGCAGCGAGTCTTTCGGAATGATGTCCCGGTGGAACTGATCTCGAAGTCGTTAGCGGCACTGGTAGAGGCGACGATAGACCTTACGGTGTCGAACCGATCTAAAGCGAAACAATACCGGGACAGCGGCTTTCAAATGTTCTGGGCGGGCATAACCAAGTAACGAATCGTTGCATCATAAATGAGTGAGTAATCACAGTAGACTCGGCTCGCGAGGCCCAGATGGGCGAGTCCAAACGCAAATAATCGATCTGAGAAGGCGAACGGAGGATTTTCATGTCTAAGGTCTGGTTGATTACCGGAAGCGGAAACGGGTTGGGGAGGGACATCGCCGAGGCGGCGCTCGCTGCAGGTGACAGCGTGGTGGCCGGAGCGCGTCGGACGGAAGAGCTGGCACCCCTGGTGGCGCAGTACGGCGAACGGATGAGACCCGTGAAGCTGGAAGTGCGCGATGAGGCCGCCGCAAAGGCCGCCGTGCAGTTGGCGGTCGACGCCTTCGGGCGCCTGGACGTGCTAGTCAACAACGCTGGTTACGGGCATATTGCACCGTTCGAGCAAATGAGTGCGGAGGACTTCCAGGCTGTCGTGGACACTTGCTTCTACGGCGTGGTGTACACAACGCGCGCTGCCGTGCCAGTGATGCGCAAACAGAAGAGCGGTCACATCTTTCAGGTGTCTTCGGTCGGTGGTCGCCTCGGAATTCCCGGCAATACGCCGTATCACGCAGCCAAGTGGGCTGTTGGCGGTTTCAGCGACTCGCTGGCGATGGAAGTCGCTCCGTTCGGGGTCAAGATCTGCACGCTAGAACCGGGAGGCATTCGGACCAACTGGGCACGGCGCGCGGGTGAGAAAATGCCGGACCTGCTGCCGGACTACGAGGCCTCGGTCGGTTCGATACACAAGATGTTGCGAGGTATCGAAGGGCGTTCGGAAGGCGATCCGCGGAAAATCGCGGACGTAATCGTGCAACTGTCGAACAGCGACGAGGTGCCGATGCGGCTGATCCTCGGTGTCGATGCGGAACAGCGAGTGCAACGAGCGGAAGCCGCCCGCGCAATGGAGGCCAAGAAATGGCGACATCTCACTGTCTCGACAGTTTTTGAAGATGGGCGCTTCGACAGCCGACTGTATATGGCAAACAGCAGAATCAAATCCTGAGTCGCATAAGTCGCATGAAAGGAGCACGAATTTGAAATACAGATTACTCGGCAAGAGCGGACTACGGGTCTCCGAAGCGGCGCTAGGCACTATGACCTTCGGTGACGAGTGGGGATGGGGATCACCGAAGGCTGAAGCCCAGAAAGTCTATGAGACCTATCGCGAGGCAGGCGGAAACTTCATTGACACGGCGAATTTCTACACTGGCGGCACGAGCGAAAAATTCGTGGGTGAGTTCATCAATGGCCATCGCGACAGTGTCGTTCTAGCGACAAAATACTCCAACGCTTCGCCCGGCAACGATCCTAATGCGGCGGGCAATCACCGCAAGAGCATGATGCAAGCAGTGGAAGCCAGTCTGAAACGATTGCAAACCGACTACATCGATCTGTACTGGGTGCACATCTGGGATGGGATCACACCAGTGGAAGAAGTCATGCGCGGCCTGGACGATATCGTTCGCCAAGGCAAGGTTCTCTACGTCGGGATCTCGGACGCTCCCGCATGGTGGATCGCCCAGGCAAACACTCTGGCGGAGCTTCGAGGCTGGACACAGTTCACGGGGTTACAGATCGAATACAACTTGATTGAGCGGACTGTCGAGCGCGAACTGATTCCCATGGCGAAAGCTTTGAACGTGGGGGTTGTGGCCTGGTCTCCGCTGGCGCGTGGCGTGCTGAGCGGGAAATATCACGGTGAGGGTAAGGCCGACGGAGGGCGAATGACCAATGAGGGAATGAAGGAGTTCCTTCCTGAGGAACAACGCGCGGCGCCGATCATCTCGGCAGTGAAGTCGGTCTCCGAACAAACCGGTCGCTGCATGGCGCAAGTCGCGCTCGCCTGGTTGCGTCATCAAACGGTGCCGGTAATCCCGATCATCGGAGCGCGGAAGGTCTTACAACTCCAGGACAATCTCGCCAGTTTGGATCTGGCACTCTCCGCCGAGCAATTGAAATCCCTGGATGGAGCAAGCCGAATCGAACCCGAATTCCCGCAGAGTATTTACGAGAGAGAAACGGTTCGTGCAATTAGATATGGCGGCATGTTGGATCGCTTGTTGCTCTAAGTGCGGCACCTCAAGCAGAATAGTGTTGTAGATGCCGGCGCTAAAGCTCCCGCAAATTCAGGCTGTGGGCCTCTCGGCGGAATTCAAAACCTCTTGACCGCGAACTAGAATCTCAATGCTAAATGGAGTCCGCTACCACGCCGCCAGTCTCTTCGCTCGACGGGCATGTGGCGCTCCGGCCAACACACGAGCACATGGTGCCACTGGACGGCGCAGTCAGCCTGATCTGTTCCAACGCACCGTATCTTTAATAACTGGAATAACTGGCTACTGCTTCGGTTTCTTGCCCGCAGGCCCGGCAGGCGACTTCGTTTCCCCGCCCTTAGTGTTAATCAGCGCCAGGAAATCTTTCGCGTTAAATGGGTACCGTCGAGTGGACTCTTGCCCAGTAGTGCTCAAGGTGACGTCCACGCGCCGGTTATTGGCTAGAACCATCACCCGCAGATTATTCAGCATTTGCTGATGCTCGTCCGGAGTCAACTCAGGATTCTGCGCAATCTGCGCCTTGACCTGCTCCGCACTTAGGTTGTCCTCTTCGCCAAAAGACTTCGTCTCGATGGCGATCGCGGACACGCCGTGCTCAACCAGGAAGCTCTTGGCGCGCTCGACCCGGCGATCCGTCAAGGCTTTGTTGTACTCCTGCGAACCGCGTTGATCCGCATGTCCCCCTAGAATCAAGTGCGCGTCCGGCTTGAACGTTAAGTATCGCTGGAAGTCCTCCGCCAGAGTTTTCAGAATCTTCTCCTGGCTCCCCACCAATCCGCCGTTGGGATTCGCGACCGACGGCTGCGCGGTCGGAAAATAGATGCTGTGCAGCGCGAGCCTGGCTTCCAGCTCCACCATTTCCGGTGGAGGCGGCGGTTCCCGCACTTCGATTCCTAGCGTGCAATCCGCCGTACCACCTCGGCCATTATTGACGTGCCCGGTTACGGAATAGTGACCCGCCTTCAGTCCGGTAGTGTCGAATTTCGCCGATGCTTCCGTGCCACCAATCTGTCCACCGCTGGATTCCCATGAATAGCTAAGCGGATCGTTGTCCGGATCACTCGCCGTAGCAACGATTTGCACTGGCTCGCCGATCAAAACCGAATTGTGGTCGGCGGAACAGCTCATCGTGGGCGGTCGATTGGGCCTCGGCTCCACGCGAATATCCGTCGAACAATCGGCCGTGCCGCCGCGCCCGTCATCGACGCGCACTTTCACCGTATACGTCCCGGGAGTCGCGCCGTAAGAGTTCCATCTCGCCTCGGGCCCGTTCCCTTCCACGGTTCCGCCGCTGCTCGTCCAGGAATACGTAAGAGGATCGTTGTCCGGATCGCTGGCGACGGCGTGCACCGCGGCCAGGTCTCCCGATTCTGCGTGAACCATACTCTTGTCAGCCGAGCACGAGACCGCCGGTGAACGGTTGGGCGGTGCCGGAGGAGCATTCCCCCCGAAAAGAAACACGATTCCCGCGGACAGGCGCACGTTGCTCTGCCAGCCATTCTCCCCGGTCGACGAGGTAGGATCCTGGAACCGCGTGACCAGGTATTCGGCCTGAAAAAGGCGCAGAGCGATCCGGTGATTCAATCGCAGATCGAGTCCGCCTCCAGCAGTCAGCGCAAGACCCGTTTCCTCTGGAAGAGGTTGGCAAGCAAGAGGGGACGTCGCGCAACCGTTTACGGTTACCTCGCTAGCGCGCGCGGCTCCGCCAAGAACCTGGAGAAACGGCGTGAGCCGGTCATGATTGCGGAAGGAAATGCGCGGACCAAAGAGAAATGTGAAAACGTTGCCTCCCGAATCAACGACCCGGGAAGGGCTGAATCCCGCGCCAGGACTGTTGAATTTCAGTGAATCATCCCGAAAGCCGCCAAAATCAAAAACTAGGCCGACGTGGCTGTTCAGGTTGTACGCCAAGGAGGTGCTTCCACCATGCATGGCAACGATTCGATTTTCCGTCCCCTTCGATATGTCCCTCCAATACGAGTAGCCCATGAAGAGTTCTACCTTTGGAGTGGCCCTGTCATGTCCTCCCGTTCGGCCGGCGCGCCTCGGCGAATGCCCTTCCGCTTCTTTCCCCGCAGGCGTAGGTCCCGACGACGCCACCCCCGAAGCGAGCCGTTTTGTTCCAGCCGGCTTCGGCGTAGCACCTGCGCCCGGCATCGCGGTGGAATTCATCGACTCATCATGCTTGGGTGCTTCCGCGGGCTTTCTCGTGTCATCCGCAAAAATTGCAGGCACCAAAAGAAATAAAGTAACCGCCAATATGGCAATACTGCGCGCTCCCAATTTCACTGTCGCCTCCTGATGGTGCATGCTCGATACGAAGCGGGCCAGAACAACCGCTTCGCACCCGTCAACCTGGTCTGCGTTTTCGTCGAAAAATTTCCTTCTCATGGAGCCGGTACATTGACCACGGTGTTCACAATCGTCACCGACGCATTGAGTCCCAGCGCCCTGCCATCGAGCGTGGTGATCGCCGCATTGCCAACGGTAGAGAACGTCACCCCAGCCGCCGCGATGATGGTGCCTACCATGGTTCCGCCGCCCGCTGCATTGATGGTCGCCGCACTGCCGGTCTGCCAGAACACGTTCTTGGCCTGTGCTCCCCCGACCAGAATCACGTTGCGAGGCGCTCCCGGAGCACCGACCGTGAGCGTGCTCGCGGTCTGGAACACCCAGATGGCGTTCGCATCCCCTTTGCCATCGAGAGTGAGATCAGACCCGGTGATCAGGAACGAGCCGCTCGCGGCTTTGTAGATTCCTGGCGGTAGCACCAGTCCGCCGAGTTGTCCCGCTCCCGGGTCTATGCCTCCAGGCCGCGAGGCCGGTGAGAGATTGTTGAAAGCGGCGAGCGCATCGATGGCAGCTTGCATCGCAATTCCAGCCGTGGTGGTGGTGCCTTCCGTCGGGCACGCAACGGTTGGAGGCGGCGGAGCTGTATAGATATTTCCGTTGACCAATCCCATGTTGCTTCCCGTCTCCGTGTAGGTACATCCGGTGCCCGCGTCGTGGAATCCGGTCACCACCGTGGAAGCGCCGGTCGTCCCGATATCTCCGTTAATTACGGTGTTAATACCCTGATTCGTTATGCCAGCTCCGCCCCCAAAGGCTCCGAAACTGGACGCGGTTGCAAGATTCGGCGCCGCCAGACCGACCGATGCCCCAGTGGTAAAGCTCCACGGATTCGCTGTGGTCCCCGCCGCAAGCGCATTCCCGCTCAGGTCTTTTGCCGCGTTTGTAATCGTTGCCGTATATTGCGTGGTGGCGGTGAGGTTTGCCGCCGGTGTAAAGGTTGCGATATGGCTCACGGAATCGTAGGTGACGTTTCCGCTGACCGCCGCTCCGCCGGCTCCGGCCACCGCCAAAGTAAATGTGCCAGGCGCCGTGATCGTGACCGGATCCATGGCTTCGCTAAAGGTCGCGTTGACCGCCGTGTTCAGCAGAACGTTTATTTCGGTATTTGTCGGATTGACAAGCGTGATTGTGGGCGCCGTGGTGCTCGGCCCCACACCCGTCATAAAACTCCACGGATTGGGTACCGCGCCGGCTACTAACGCATTCCCAGTAAGGTCCTTGGCCGCGTTCGTAATTGTGGCCGTGACCTGTGTATTGGCCGCCAAATTCGCGGACGGCGTGAACGTGGCGATCGAGCCGGCGTAGCTGACCATTCCTGGAACAGCGGCGCCGCCCACGCCGGCCACCGCCAAAGTAAATGTGCCCGCCGCCGTGATCGTTGCCGGGTCCATCACCTTGCTGAACGTCGCGGTTATCTTTTGATTCGTGGGAACACCCGTTGCTCCTGAGACTGGGAGGGTGACCGTCACCGTTGGCGGAGTCGTGTTAGCGGTCTTACCGGCCGTGAAATTCCAAACAAAATTGCTGAGCAGTGGATCGCCTGCGGCGTTTTGTGCCGAAGTGCTGATCGTCGCCGTATATTGCGCGCTAGGCGCCAAATTCGCCGTCGGCGTAAACGTCGCCGTGTTCGTCCCCGCAACGTAAGTCACCGTGCCCGGCACCGCCGCCCCACCTGCTCCTGCCGCGGACACTGCGAACGTCCCCGCTGCAGTCACCGTTGTGGCGTTCATCGCCTCGCTGAACGTAGCGGTAATCTTCTGGTTGATGGGAACGTTGATGGCCCCGTTCAAAGGATTCGTGGAAGTAACCGTGGGAATCGTTCCGGTCGTGAAGCTCCAGGCAAAATTAGCCGCCAAGCTCGCGCCGCTCGGATCTTGGACCCCGGTCGTAACGGTGGCGACATATACCGTGTTTGCCGCGAGCGAATTTGTCGGAGTGAGCGTCGCCGTTGTACCCGAGTAAGTCACTGCTCCCGCCACTGCCGCTCCACCAGGCCCCGTCAGCGTAAACGTCATCGTATTGATCGTGGCGGGGGCCATTACCGAACTAAAGCCCGCGGTGACGGCAGTATTAAGGACCACACCGATGGCGGCATTCGCAGGAGACACGGCGATCACTGCGGGCAGCGCCGGGCTGGGCGCTTGTTCTCTCCCGCACCCTGCAACAGCGAACAACAAGAACGCCCCAAATACTTTTCCGACCGCGAGTGTGCGCATTAGCGTCTCCTATTCCCGCTCGGAGACGATGCAAGACCCGTACCAGAGCAAACCTGCGATCCAGAAACGTTTCCAATGGAATCAAGACCCTCAAAACGTTGATTCCAAAGGAATGACAGTAGGCTTTGTGAATGCCTTGAAGGAAGGTGGATTTACCTCACCAATCGAATTGGTGCCAAACTGGAACGAAATCAATTCCATTTGGGAATTCAGAACCGTTTAGGTCGCCCGCGATCCATCATTCAAACCTGCGAAGGAACTCTCTTGACTAATACACCTTTAACCGAAGGGTGCGGCACCCAGCCGCGAGCGGGATGGAGAGAAGGTCGCCGGTTGAAAGCCTGTGCGATGGCGCGGCGTTTTGGGCATAATACGGATGCCTTGTCCAATTCCCTTCTGATCGTTGGCGCTTCTCAACTTCTCACGCTGCGGGGGCGCGGGCCCCGACGTGGGAAAGCGCTATCGAACCTCGGAGTCATCAATGACGGAGCGCTGCTGATCCGCGACGGCCGGATTGTGGCCGTTGGGGTACGCGCGAAAGTGGAGGCGCTGCCGGAAGCGAAGGCCGCGGACAATCTGTTTGTAGGTGGCCGCGTGGTCCTTCCCGGGTTCGTCGATTCTCATACGCACTTGGTTCATGCGGCCAGCCGCGCGGAAGAATATGAGCTGAAAATTGCCGGGGCGAGCTACGAGGAAATCGCCCGCAAGGGCGGCGGGATTCTCAACTCAGTGAAGAAGGTGCGGGCGGCGACATCAGAAGCCCTTAAGAAGCGGGCGTTGGCGGCTTTGCGGGAGTTCGCGGCGAACGGAACAACGACGCTGGAAGCAAAGAGCGGATATGGACTGGACGTCACGAGCGAGTTGAAGATTCTGAATTTGCACCAAGAGTTGCTGCGGGAACAACCGCTGGAGATTGTTTCGACATTTTTGGGAGCGCACGTGGTGCCCCCGGAATACCGAGGCACGCCGGGGGGGCCGCAGCGCTACGTGTCGATGCTGATTCATCGATTGATTCCCGAGGTCGCCGAACGAAAGCTTGCGGAATTTTGCGATGTGTTTTGCGATCGCGGGGCCTTCTCGCGAGCGCAGTCCGAGCAAGTGCTGGAGGCGGGAGAGCGGCACGGATTGGCGCCGCGGATTCATGCGGAACAGCTCACGCGGACGGGAGCAGCGCAGCTAGGGATGCAACTTGGGGCGGCGAGCTGCGATCATCTCGAGCAGGTGAACCACGCGGACATTCGAGCACTAGGGAAATCGAGAACGGTGGCAACACTGATGCCCGGATGCGATTTTCACCTGGGACTGAAGCAGTACGCGCCCGCCCGCAGCCTCATCGACGGCGGCGCGATCGTTTCACTCGCGACCGACTATAATCCCGGAACCAGCCCAACACTGAGCATGCCGATGATTCTATCGCTGGCATGCACGCAATTGCGGATGACCCCGGCGGAGGCCATTGCGGCGGCCACCATCAATGGAGCGTACGCGCTGCGCCGCGACGAAGACATTGGATCTCTGGAGGTCGGTAAACGGGGGGATGTTGCTATCTTTGATGTCGAAGACTACCGAGAAATCCCGTACTACTTTGGCGTCAATAAATGCTGGATGACGATAAAGGACGGCGAGATCGTGCACGGTGGTTCGCCCTACCGCATGTGATAAGCTTTAAAAGTTCATGAAACACTTGATTCTATTTTGGAAGTCCTCCGCACGGCCGGCTAGCAGGACCAAACCTCTTATGGACCGAATCTCCGAATGAAGCGACTGATTGAGTGCGTGCCGAATTTCTCCGAGGGCCGCGATCCCGCGAAGGTGGATGCCATCGTTTCGGCGATGAGCGCTGTTGCGGGCGTGTATGTGCTGGACCGCGAGATGGATGCCGACCATCACCGTTGCGTGGTGACGCTCGCGGGGGAACCTGAGGCGGTGGCGGAAGCTGCGCTGCGGGGTGTCGGCAAGGCGATGGAGTTGATCGACTTGAATGTGCATAGCGGGGCGCACCCGCGGGTTGGCGCGGCGGACGTGATTCCATTTATCCCCATCCATGGGGTCACGATCGAAGACTGTGTGGCTCTGGCGCGGCGGGTTGGAAAAGAAATCTGGGCCCGCTATCGCATTCCGGTCTTTTTCTATGAGGCGGCGGCCACTCGGCCAGATCGCACCAATCTGGAAAACGTGCGTCGCGGACAGTTTGAGGGCTTGCGTGACGAATTGAAGCGGAATCACGACCGGCAGCCGGACATCGGCGAGCCGAAGCTGCATCCCACTGCCGGGGTGACGGTGGTTGGGGCGCGCAAGTTTCTCATCGCCTACAACGTAAATCTGAATACGTCCGACGTCGGCATTGCCAACAAGATCGCAAAGGCGATTCGGTTTTCTTCGGGCGGACTTCGCTACGTGAAGTCGATGGGCGTGGAATTGAAGGCGCGGAACCTGGCGCAGGTGTCGATCAACCTCACCGATTTCGAGCAGACCCCAATGCATCGCGTGTATGAAATGGTGAAACGCGAAGCGGCACGCTATGGCGCGATCCCCGTGGGAAGCGAGATCGTTGGCCTGATTCCGAAGAAAGCCATCGAGATGGCCGCCGACTATTTTTTGCAGGTGGAGAATTTTTCGCCGGAGCAGATCTTCGAAAACAAGTTGGAGTCGGCGCTAACCGGAGGGTCCGCGGATCACGGCGCGAAAGAGGGCAAGCTGGCAGGATTGGCCCGGCCTTTTCTAGACGCTGTTGCTGCTCCTACCGCGACTCCCGGCGGAGGCAGTGTGGCGGCGTTTGCGGGAGCGCTGGCGGCCTCGCTGGGGCAAATGGTCGCGGGCTTGTCTCGCAAGAAGAAATCCCAATTCCTCGTTGCTGACAAGCTGTCGGATGCGCTGGACGGCATGCGCCGAGCGGCGGAAGAACTGACCGTGGCCATCGATCGCGACGCGAACTCGTATGATGACGTGATGGTGGCGTTCAAGCTCCCGCAAGGTGACGCGGCTGAGATTAAGTGGCGCCAGGAGGCAATTCAGATCGCCACGCGGGCCGCGGCGGAGGTGCCGCTTGAAGTGGCAGAGCGGACAGTTGCCCTTTTCGAACGTTTGGGACAACTTGCGGCTATCGCGGCAGCATCCATGAAGTCAGACTTAGAAGTAGCCAGGCTTATGGCTACCGCTGGCGCCAGAGGCGCATTGGCGAATGTCGAGATCAATCTCGATGGGATCAAGGACGCGGGGTACGTGGCGGCAACGCGAGAGAGGATTTCAGCGCTGCGCGAGCGCTTGGGCGAGATCCGCACGATCAACGCTTAGTAGTGATCGGGGCCTAGTTGTGATCGGGGTCTAGTGATCGGGCCTGGTCATCGGCGACTCTCTCCGAAAAGCGAAAGGAGAATCACATGGTACGAAGAAGGAAAGTGAGCGCGATTGCGGCCATGCGCCGAGTTGTGGCCGTTGGCATTCTGGCGGCGCTGACGATGTTTGCGCCAAAGCCTGCGCGCGCCGGGCGTCTGGGAGCGGATATCATCGCTCTGTTCCCGAAAGAAGTGGGCGAGTTCGCGTATGCCGATTTGAAGAAGGCGCGGACGCTGGCGTGGTTTCCGCAACTCCAACAGCAAATGCTGCCCGAGCGATTCCGGCAATTCGAAAAGTTCCTAGCTTCGGCGGGCGTTGATCCGAATACGCAGGTTGAAGAACTAGCTTGGGGGCTGGTTGCTGAGGGCGTCACCAGCAAGACTGAAGGGGTCGGATCTGCCGCGGTGCCTACCGGAGAACAGATCGTCGGTGTGGCGCTTGGAAGCTACAATCCAGAGTCCACCGAAGCTTATTTCAAAGCGCAGAAATTGCCGACATTCAAGGCGCGGAATTACACGCTCTATGCGTTCGGAACGGGTTCCGGCGCCAACGATCTCTTCTTTTTCTTCATCGATTCAAGTACGGCGGCATTTGGTCATCGCGCATTGCTGGAGAAGATGATCGAAGTGCGCTTCGGTGGCGAAGAAGGCTTGATGCGCAACGACAAATTCTTTCCGCTCGTGAACGAAGCGAACGGAACCGGTGTGTTTTGGTCGGTGTTGAATCCGGCGTATACGCGCCTGGCGATGCAGCAGCTTGCGCCCGAAATTCAGCAGTTCCCGGACGCTGCCAAGATCGTGACGCGGATGCAGAACATGATCATCAATGTGGATGCCAGTAGCGGCATTGACGGCAAGTTCCAGGGGATTTGCGGCTCGACCGACGACGCGAACACGCTGGGACAGTTGCTGCAAATGGGACTGCTTTACAAGCAATACCAGTCGAAGACGGAAAATCCCGATATGGCGCAACTGCTCACCCAGGCAAGCGTTACGCCGAGCGGGGACCGCATCGTCGTGCACATGACGCTTACGGACGATCAGATGGCCTCGCTGATCAAGCGCAATACCTTCGCGTTTAAGATGTAGTGGTTTTGGGCGTCGGCGTCGGTCCTAACGCGGCTCAACCCGCTTCCAGCAAGGCGCGATCCATCGTCCCGGGTTACCTGCTAGGCGCGCCTTGGTTTATGTATTTCGTGAGGCGCGTGACCGCCACGTTGCCCTGCGTTTCGTACTGGATTCGATCGACCCCGCTCGGCACTGCCCCACTATCCCCGCCCTCGGCTGAGGCTGTCACTCCTTCATGAGACAGGGACACTTCGATCCGGTCGGAGAGGCGCGTGAGGCTTACATCCAAGTGCGGATGGTCTTTGCTGAGATTACCGAAGGCCTCGCGGCAGGCGGCGATCACTGCCGATTGAAGTTGAGCGACGGCTTCGTTTTCGATAGCGGCCGCGTCGGCCAGGTAGCGCGCCGCGCCTCCTACGGCCGCCGCCAGCCTAGGATCGGCATCTATTCGCAAGCGAATGGTTTTGGGCTCAGTGTCCACGGTTGTTCGCAAGTGCCACGTCGCAGGCTTCCCGGCAGTCCGGGCAGTAATAGAGACCATCCGCGCAGAGACGCACTTTATGCTGTCCCTTGCAAATGGTGCAGTATCGTTCGCAAGCGCACTGCTCTTCCGTCTTGTCACAGATGGAGCAGACGATGGGACCTTGCATGGGGCGCCTCCCTGAAAACTGTACCTGACCGAAGGCTGAGGCGGCAAGGCGGACGTACTGAGCCTTTCGCTAAAGAGTTGCAAGCGCGCTTCGTCTCAGTCGTAGCCCCCTTCGGGCGATTCGCCATAAAGCTGTGATTGAACGCGGCGTTTTGACGCTCGTTTAGGCGCGTGCTAGTATCGATTTCTGCTTGAGCATGCGGAATGGAATCAGCCAACTCGCCTACTGCTAGCGAACTTCGGAAGACGCCCCTCAATGCCGTTCACCGGCGGCTAGGCGCAAAAATGGTCAACTTTGGCGGCTGGGATATGCCCGTCGAGTATCCTTCGAGCGGCGGGTTGGTCACAGAACACAAGGCCGTGCGCGGTTCGGTGGGAGTTTTTGACGTCAGCCACATGGGCGACATCCGGGTGCGGACCGGGCGTTCTGTTGGCGGCGCATCGGCGGCGGTGCAACACTTGAGCATGAATGATGCGTCGAAGCTTGCCGTGGGGCAGGCGCACTACTCGGCGCTGCTCTATCCCCAGGGTACGTTTGTGGATGACGTTATCGTCCACCGTTTGGGAGAGGATGACTTCCTGCTGGTCATCAACGCAGGCACACGCGAGAAAGACGTCAGTTGGGTTCGCGAAAATACGAAGGACTTCGACTGTGTGGTCGAAGACTTGAGTGATACGTATACGCAGTTGGCGATACAGGGACCCCGCGCGATTGACGTGATGCGCAAGCTGACCGATGCGAATCTCGAGGTCGTCAAGAACTACTGGTTCACGCATGGAACTGTTTGCGGCTTACAAGATATCCTGATTGCGCGCACCGGTTACACGGGCGAGGATGGTTTTGAGATTTATGTGCCGTCGGACAAGGCAACGAGCGAAGAGGTTTGGACGCGAGTGATGGATGCGGGGCGGGAGTTTGGCATCATCCCTTGCGGTCTGGGAGCACGAAACACTTTGCGGCTGGAAGCGAAGATGGCGCTGTACGGCCACGAGATCAGCGATACGATCAATGTATGGGAAGCGGGCCTGGATCGTTATTGCAAGATGGACAAGGGCGACTTCATAGGACGCGCAGCCCTGGAGCGCGCCAAGGCCGCAGGCTTGACCCGAACCTTGGTGGGAATTGAAATGGTCGATCGCGGGATCGCGCGTGACGAATACTGCTGCTGTAGTGAAGCTGGAGAAGCGATCGGCGTGGTCACCAGCGGATCACCTTCGCCGACTTTGGGTAAGAACATTGCGCTGGCCTATGTTCCGCCGGCGATGTCGGCTTTGGGGACGACGGTTTACGTCCAGATCCGCGGCCAACGGTACAAGGCCCAGGTCGTGCCGACCCCTTTCTACAAGCGCCCCAAAGCGGCCGCCGCACCGCAAGTTGTAAAAACAGCCTGACACGCGATACGTTTGACTATCCCGGACGAGCCGGGTGAACAACTGTCAGCAACAAAGGAGTGATCGCATGGCGTACCCGGCGAAATATCGCTACACGAAGCAGCACGAATGGACCGATGTCAACGGAGACGTGGCGACGATCGGGATCACCGATTACGCGCAGCACGAACTCGGCGACGTGGTATTCGCCGAACTGCCGAAGGTCGGCGCCAAGGTGGAATCCGGCAAATCGTTCGGCACCGTGGAATCCGTGAAAGCCGTCAGCGAAATCTATTCACCCGTGTCCGGTGAAATCACTGAAGTCAACGGCGAACTAAAGGACACTCCGGAGAAAATCAATTCGGATCCGCACGGCACAGCCTGGCTGGTCAAGGTGCGGCTCGCAAATCCCGCCGAAGTGAAGGGACTGATGGACGCAGCGGCTTACGAAGCATTCATCGCGGAAGCGGAAAAAGGCAAGGAAGCTTCGGCCTGATGCGCTATCTCCCCAAGAGTCCAACGGAACGCCAGGAGATGCTCGCCGCGATCGGAGCCCAATCGATCGACGAACTATTCTCGAGCATTCCGGAGCGATTCCGGCTACGCGAGGCCCTCAAACTCCCAGGACCGTTCTCCGAAGCCGAAATCATCGAATATTTCAAAGAGCGCGCAACCGAAAACTCCTTCGGCTACACGAGCTTTCTTGGCGCCGGCGTTTACAATCATCTACGTTCGGTGGTGACCGACGCCATTATCCAGCGCGGCGAGTTTCTTACCTCTTACACGCCCTATCAGGCGGAGATCACACAAGGCACATTGCAGGCGATCTTCGAGTTTCAGACGCTCATGTGCCAGCTCACGGGACAGCAAGTCGCCAACGCTTCCATGTGGGATGGCTCGACTGCCACCACTGAGGCTGTGCTGATGGCGGAGCGCGTGACCGGGCGCACCCGCGTCCTGGTTGGCCGCTCTCTGCACCCCGAATATCGCGATGTGCTGAAGACCTACGCGAAGAACTCGGGGCTTTGCGTGGAAGAGATTCCCTATGGCGCGGATGGAACCCTTGATCAGAAGGCGCTGCAATCCGCGATTCGGGATGATGTCGCTGCCGTAGTTGTCCAATCGCCCAATTTTTTCGGCGCGATCGAACCAGTCGCAGCGCTCGCCGACATCGTTCACGTATCGGGCGCTCTGCTCGTGGTCACCATCACCGAAGGAGTCTCCCTTGGACTGCTGCGGCCACCTGCGGAAGCCGACATCGTCGCCATGGAAGGGCAAAGCTTCGGCTTGGCGCCCAGCTACGGCGGACCGTTCGTCGGCGTTCTAGCCTCACGCGAGAAATTCGTTCGCCAGATGCCCGGGCGCCTGACGGGACAAACCATCGATACCGAAGGGCGTCGCGGCTTCGTGCTGACGCTGGCAACGCGCGAGCAGCACATTCGCCGCGAGAAGGCCACTTCCAACATCTGCACCAACCAGGCACTTTGCGCTCTGGCCGCGACCGTTCATCTGACGCTGCTCGGCAAGGAGGGTCTGCGCGAGATGGCGCACCAGAATCTTTCGAAAGCGCAGTTCGCGCTCGCCGAGTTGACGAAGATTCCCGGTGTGAAGCGTCGATTCGCCGCGCCATTCTTTAATGAATTTACGATCGAGCTTCCGCGCTCGGCTCGCATCGTGAACGGTGAGCTACTGCGGGAAAAGATCGTCGGACCACTGCCGCTTGGTCCATCGTACCCGGAACTCACCAAGAACGCTCTCGTTTGCGTTACAGAGACAACCACGCGAGCCGACATCGAAAAACTGGCAGCGGCCGTCCGCCGTGCTTTGGAGCAACCGGTGCAGTAAGTAGCAAAGCCGTTCCTGCTCGGCTAACACACGGCACAGCTCGAGCAGATCGGAAGAAGGCGCTCTCGGATGGAGCAACAACGACTTTCGCAGGTAGTGACAGGATCCTCAGGTGAATAGAAAGATTAAAAAAGCGGCGCGCCACACAAGCCAGAATGAAGGCTTGATCTTCGAGAAGTCCTCGCCCGGAAAACGCGCGTTCGAACTCCCGCCGCTGGATGTGCCTTCCGCGGATCCAGCGAAATCGTTGGGCGCGAGTTATCGTAGCGAAGGCGTCGAGGGTTTTCCGGAAGTCAGCGAAATCGAGGTTCTCCGTCATTTCACCCGTCTCTCCACGTGGAACTACGCCATCGACTTGGGGATGTATCCGCTGGGCTCCTGCACCATGAAATACAACCCGCGCGTGAATGAATTCGTCGCACGCCTCGACGGCATTGCCACCGAGCACCCGCTGCAACCACAGCAACTCTCGCAAGGCTGCTTGAAAATCCTGCGTCTCCTGGAGCAATGCCTCCTCGAAATCACGGGCATGGACGTAATTACTCTGCAGCCCGCTGCCGGTGCGCAAGGCGAACTCACCGGCCTGCTCCTGATTCGCGCCTACCTCGAGAAACAAGGCAACGCCCGGAAAAAAGTTCTGATCCCCGACTCCGCCCACGGAACGAATCCCGCGACCGCGGTCATCGCCGGCTACCAAGTCGAAAACATCAAGTCCGAATCGCACGGCCAGATCGACGTCGAAAAACTTCGCGAACTCGTGACCGAAGACGTCGCCGCGCTCATGATCACCAACCCTTCGACGCTTGGCATCTTCGAAGAGCGCATTCCCGAAATTGCCGAAATCCTCCATGCCAAAGGCGCGTTGCTCTACATGGATGGCGCCAACATGAACGCCCTGGCGGGCGTTGCCCGGCCCGGCGATCTGGGCGTCGACGTGATGCACTTGAACCTGCATAAGACGTTTTCGACGCCGCACGGCGGCGGCGGTCCAGGTGCCGGCCCCGTAGCCATGAAGAAAATTCTCGAGCCTTTCCGCCCGGTCCCCATCCTCGTCGAAAAAGAAGGCGGACGACTCGCGCTGGAATCCGTCCGCCCGGACTCCATCGGAAAAGTGAAAGCGTTCTCCGGAAATTTCGGCGTCTTGGTGCGCGCCCTCGCCTACATCCTCGCGTACGGCCCGGGCATCCGCCAGGCCACGGAAGATGCAGTCCTCAACGCGAATTACATCCGCAAACATCTGGAAGGCGTTTACGACCTGCCCTATTCCCTGCCCTCCATGCACGAGGTTGTTTTCAGCGATGCCATCCAAAAGAGGAACGGCGTCAATACCATGGACATCGCCAAGCGCCTGATCGACTACGGCTTTCATCCCTACACCACGGCGTTTCCGCTCATCGTCCCCGGCGCGCTCATGATCGAGCCGACCGAGTCAGAGTCCAAAGAGGAGTGCGACCTCTTCATCGACGCCATGCGCAGCATCGCCGAAGAAGCCGCCGCCACCCCGGAAATCGTCAAGACCGCCCCTCACACCACCCGCGTGCGGCGTCTCGACGAAGTCGGCGCCGCTCGCAATCCGATCCTCCGTTGGGACCCGACTCGCCCAAAGGAGACCGCGAAACAAAAAAAGCAAGAGATCGAAGAGGCAAAACATCGCGAGCCAACCCCGGTCACTCCGACCGCCTGAGTGGTTGGCCCGATTCACTTCACGTCACAAGCAACTCCTTCCGTTAGAAAGCAGTTCGCCCCTGTCTGCTAAACTTGAGTTGAGCACAACCTTGGTTTAGTGCATGACTCCTGCCCTGGCCGCATGGCTCCCTAAATCCGTCCTCCTATTGCGCGACTACGATCGCCGCAAATTCCTGAGTGATTTGATTGCCGGCGTGACCGTAGGCCTCGTGGCCTTACCTCTTGCCATGGCTTTCGCCATCGCCTCCGGAGTTACTCCACAGGCTGGAATCTATTGCGCGATTGTCACCGGCTTCCTGATTTCCGCGCTAGGCGGCTCGAAAACGCAGATCGGCGGCCCGACCGGCGCGTTCGTCGTGGTTGTCTCCGGAATCATCGCCAAATACGGCATCGAAGGGTTGTTCACCTGCACGATGATGGCTGGACTACTGCTACTCATTCTCGGAATCACCGGCATGGGTTCGGCGGTCAAGTATTTTCCTCGCCCGGTAATCATCGGATTCACAAACGGCATCGCCATCCTCATTGCCAGCACGCAAATCCGGGACTTTTTCGGACTGCGCATGGCCAGCGTTCCCGGCGATTTCTTTCACCGTATGGGCGCCTATGGCCAGTCGTGGCACACGATTTCGCCGGCGGCAACGGTTCTTGCGCTCGTTTCGCTGGCGATCATGATTCTCTGCCTGAAGTATGCCAGGCGAGTACCCGGGGCGATCGTCGTCACCTTCGGCGCGACCATCGTAGTAACCCTGCTGCACCTGCCAGTGGAAACCATCGGCACACGCTTCGGCGGGATTCCCAGCGGTTTACCGGCGTTCGCCATTCCCAGATTGCACTACAACGTGCTACGCCAATTGTTGTCCCCAGCGTTTACCGTTGCCATGCTCGGCGCCATCGAATCGCTGATGTCCGCGGTCGTTTCCGACCGCATGAGCAAAGACAAACACAATCCGAATGTGGAGTTGATGGCCCAAGGAATCGCCAACATTGTCTCGCCATTATTCGGCGGGCTACCAGCCACGGGAGCCATCGCGCGCACCGCAACGAACGTGCGGGCCGGCGCCAAGACTCCGGTCGCAGGAATGATTCACGCATTGACTTTACTGGGCATCGTACTCTTCGCGGCGCCGCTCGTGAAAAATGTGCCGCTGGCCGCGCTTGCGGCAATCCTGGTCATGGTCGCCTACAACATGGGCGAGTGGCATGAGATCCCCGAAATCCTCAAGCTGACCGCCGCCGATATCGCCGTGTGGGCGCTGACGCTGACGCTCACGGTCGTGGCCGACCTGACCTTTGCGGTGGAGATCGGCATGGTGCTTGCCGCCCTCACATTCATTCGCAAGGTCTCGCGCACCACGACGGTCACCCGCGTTACGCGCGACTACGTGGAAGACAGCCGCATGCACATTTTGCAGGGCAAGGACATTCCTGATTACGTAACCGTCTTCCGCGTTCACGGCCCGTTCCTGTTCGGTGCCACCGACAAGTTCTCGGAAATCCTCGACAATCTGGAAAAGCTGCCGCCTATCGTTGTCTTACGTCTCAGAAATATGACCGCCATTGACGCCACGGGGCTCGGTGCGATTCGCGACCTCGCCGATCAGGTCCACGCTTCAGGTAGATCGCTGCTCCTTTGCGGCGCCAGAGAGCAGCCGGCACAACTTATGAAGCAAGCGGAATTCGAGCGTCACGTCGGCCCCGAAAATATTTGTCCCAGCATTAAAGACGCCCTGGATCGTGCCGCCGCGATGCATCAAGGGTCTGCCGCCAACGCGCAACCTGAATTGATAGGCTCAAAACACTAATTGCAACTCCCAGTCGGAATCCGTCTGGCCGAAATCGCTTGTTCGCTGCGTAACAATCCTTCGACTCAACGCACCTGAAAATCTTTTCAGATTTGATTTTCATTAGATGGACAAGCGGCATTAGCCGCCCTGTAACACATTCGGCCTAGCCTCAGGCGCCCAGTTAGTAGCCCGTTATTGCTTCCACCTTCTAAATTCAAGGAGAAAACTGTGATAAAACGCATTTCGGCTCTCGCCCTGAGCTTTGCCCTGCTGGGCGGCACCATGCCTGTCCGCGCTGCTGATGATGAGCTGAACGCCCGAAAGGTCAAGTATGTTCTGCTGATCAGCGTCGATGGATTTCACGCCCTCGATCTTGCGAACTATGTGAAAACGCACTCCGACTCTACTCTGGCGGCGCTCAGCAGCCACGGCTTAACCTATACCAACGCCGCCACCACCACGCCTTCCGATTCTTTCCCCGGATTGGCCTCCCTCGTTACGGGCGGCTCCCCGGTGACCGCCGGCTTTTGGTATGACGACACCTACAACCGCAAGCTCTCGCCTCCGATGCAAACCGACGGCCTTGGAAATCCGGGAGGCAACTGCCCAGGTACCATCGGCACCAACGTTGCGTGGGATGAAGCCATCGATATCGATCTGACCAAGCTCGACGGCGGCGGCGGCATCAATCCAAAATTTCTGGTGCGCGATCCGTTCAACAACTGCTCGATGATCATGCCCCACCAATATCTCCGCGTGAATACCATCTTCGAGGTCGTCAAGTCCCATGGTGGATCGACCGCTTGGACCGACAAGCACCCCTCTTACGAGTGGACCAACGGCCCCAGCGGTAAGGGCGTCGACGATTTCTATGGCCCGGAAATTAACTCGATCCCCGTGGCCCTGCCTCAGTTCCAAGGCTGCGATCCGGTAAACTTCGCTGACCCGACACCCGACGATGGCTGGACCACCGACATCAAGAATATCCAGTGTTACGACATGCTCCACGTCCAGGCGGTCATCAACCAGATTGACGGATACACACATGATCGCTCGAAGAAGGTTGGCGTGCCCACCGTCTTCGGCACGAACTTCCAGGCCGTCAGCGTGGGCGAGAAGCTGAAGGGCGCGGGTTACACCGACGTCCTAGGCACTCCCTCGCAAGGACTCGCCAGCGAGCTGGATTTCATCGATCAGTCCCTCGGGTTGTTCGTCGCCGAACTCAAGAAGCAAGGAATCTATGATTCCACGCTTATCATCATTGGAGCCAAACACGGCCAGTCGCCGATCGACATCACCAAGCGGGTAGGCATCGGCGGTGGGCAGCCTGTAGCTACCATCGGTCCCGCGGACGCCTTTGACATTTCCGACGACGGCTCCCTCATCTGGCTCACCTCACCGCAACTGACGGCTGGCGTAGTCGCCCAACTCAGCACACCGACCAATCAAGCGGCGCTCGGCATTCAGGAAATCTTCGCTCTGCAATCGCTGCGGAATAAGTTCAATGACCCGGGCGACGACCCACGGACGCCAGACATCATTCTCAAGGTCAACACCGGCGTGATCTTCACCGGCGGCTCAAAGATCGCTGAGCACGGCGGTTTCAACGAAGACGACACACACATCGCGCTGCTGGTCTCGTTCCCGGGCCTCGAGCGAAAAATCGTCAAGACTCCCGTGACCAATCAGCAGGTAGCAGCCTCCATCGTGCAAGCCCTCGGCTTCGACCCCAACGAACTGCAAGCCGTTAAGAAGGAACAGATCCACGTGCTGCCGTTCCTGTTCACCGACGGCGACTCCAACGACAAGTAGTCTCCGTGAGATCCTCACTTAAACCGAAAGGGCGCTCCGTGAAAACCGGAACGCCCTTTTTGCTTTTCATTAATAAATGAGGAGCACACCCGCAATCGATGAAGGGCACCCGTAGCCGCCCTCTTTTACCCTGAGCTTCGAAGGGCCGAGAGAGCGGGGTTTAAATTACGCGCCACCGATGCCGTTCGCATTGTGGAAATCGTCCGCGGCACCTCACTTGGTAAGCCGAACCGTATCGAGAATCGCGCTAAACGTTTTGTCGTAGTCGTTGTAAGCGTTCTGCGGCGCAACACACAGAAACGACAGCAACCCTTGAGGCTGCATCACGGTAATCAGCCAGTCGGTCTCCTGCCCGCCGACGGGCGAATCATTGCTCAGGTAGGTAGATAGCCCGGGCTGGCCGTTCAGCCGAACCGGCGCGGACCGCTGAGTTACCCGGAGGTTCGGATTCGTTTTCCGCAGACTCAGAATCAGCTGCTCCGTTGCGTTTGCCAGCACGGCGGAATCGTTCGAGCCCGCCTGCGACGCCGTCACGCTCACGATCAACCCGTACGCAAGAGCGCCCTGCGCACCGCTCGTCTGCACCACGCCCCCGACGGGCGCGAACGATACTCCGTCGTCGCTGTCGGTCTCGCTCCAGTTGTCCGGATATTTGAGCTTGAACGAACTTCCCTCGTACTGGGAGAAATGGCTCGACGCGGGCGGCGGCGGTGGCGACGCGCTGCCCGCTGCGGTGGCGGGAGCGACCTTCTTCACCACCGGCAAGGCCAGCACTTCCCGCTTGATCGCCTCGAACTCCGCTGAATCTCTCTTCGCATTGGCAGGCGGCCCGCCTAGCTTGTCGATTTCCTCATCCACGCGCTCGACGCGATGGTCAGGATTGGGGTGATCCGAAAGAAATTGCGGCGGATTCTTTCCCGCGGTCTCCGCTTGCAATTTTTCGAAAAATTGCGCCATTGCACGCGGATCGTATCCCGCGTCGTAAATAACCTGTGTGCCCATGACGTCGGCTTGGGTCTCATCGCCACGCGAATAGCGCAACAGCAGCCCACCAGCTCCCAACGCCACGCCTTCGGTCAACAGATCGCCTCCCGTACTGCCCCCAAACAGTCCGCCAAATATACCGGCAGCACCTTGCGCGAGTTGCGCCTTAGACGCTTGCGCCGTACCGTGACGCAGCGCCACGTGGGACAGCTCATGCCCCATCACCGCCGCCAGCTGCGCTTCGCTGTCCGACACCTCAATGGCACCCCGATTGACAAACACGAAGCCGCCCGGCAACGCAAACGCATTGATCGACTTATCGTTGACGCAGTGAAATTCCCAAGGGTATTGAATGCCGCGCGTAGGCAGCTTCGAGACGAGCCGCATACCAAGTTTCGTCAAGTACTCATCCACCTTCGGGTCTTTGCACAACGGCAGCCGCTGTTCGAGCAACTGGGCATTCTTCCTTCCCAACTGCACGTCGGTCTGCGGCGAATACATGTTCCAGGGCGGCTTCAGTTGCGTTCGTTGCGCCCACAACCCTGGCATGCCAAGAGTCAGCGAGGCCATACACAGGAACGCGAACCGAGCAACACGGCCGGACATGGATGCAAACCCCAAAATCAACTTTACACCGGCCGTTGGGAAAAATAAAAAACCCGGGTGGAAGGCCACCCGGGCGAAACCAGAGAGAGAAGTAACTTGAAGTTATCGAGCCAATCGGGGCGTGGCTTCCGGAGCGGGCATCGCTGCGGGAGGTTCCGCAGTCTTCCCGTTCCGCGCCTGCGCAGGCCGCAGAGGCGCTATCGCCGGTTCGAGCCGCCGGACCGGTATCGCCAAATTCTCGCCTTCGCAGATAAACGTTAGGCGGTCCTGGCTCTTGTCCCAATCGATGCAAACCAAATCACCGAGGTGCACTTGCTCGGTCGCCAGCAAGTTTGCCAGAGGATAGACGACGTGCCGCTCAATCGAGCGCTTCAGGTGGCGCGCCCCATACCGCTGGTCCGTGCCTTCCTGCAACAGAAACTCTTTGCCCGGGGTGGTCACGCGGAACAGAAACTGGCCCTTGGCAGTCTCGAGAACGCGCTGCTGCACTTGACCCAGTTCGATTTCCAGAACCTCTTCCAACTGCTCACGCCGAAGCGGATGAAACACCACCACTTTGTCCAACCGGTTCATGAACTCTGGCGAGAACTTCCTTCGTGCCGCTTCCACGGCCGTTCGCTCGACCTTCTGGTCCATCCCGCTGGCCGGCTTATCGCCAGGCTGCACGAAACCCATGCCGCCGTTCATCAGGTCGCTGATTTCCCCGCTGCCCAGGTTCGAGGTCAGGAAGATCACCGTCTGCGACAAGTCCACGCGCCGGTTGTCGCCCAACGTGAGGGTGGCCTTGTCCAACATGCCCAGCAGCAACTGCCACAGAGCGTCGGAGGCTTTCTCGATCTCGTCAAACAGCAGGAAAGACAGCTTCAACTTATCCGTGTGGCTCTTCGCCAGCTCTTCCTGCGTAATCAAAGGATGGGTCTCCCGATGTCCGAGATACCCCGGGGGCGACCCGATCAACTTTGCAATTTCATGTGAGTGCTGAAACTCAGCGCAATCCACCTTAATAATGGCACGCGCATCCCCGAACAAGATCTCCGCCGCGGCCTCTACGATCCGCGTCTTGCCAGAGCCCGTCGGACCCAGAAACAACAGATTTCCCACCGGGCGCCCCGGGGAATTCAGTCCGGCGCAGAACACCTGGTACATATCCACCAGCGCCTGCACGCCCTCTTCTTGCCCTACAATTTTTGCCCTTAGCGACCCGTGAAAATCTCGCGTTTCGTTGCTTCGGATGCTGGGATCCAGCTGTTGTCGAACGGCGGCCCTCATGTTTTCTCTCCCCGAACCCGCGTGTCTCAGGAACCCGCGACTCTACGTTAGTGCATGGGAGATGCCATTCTTTCCACCGATTACGCACGGCGCAAAAACGCAATAAAGTCAATAACATGCGGGAGTTGCACTTCTGGAAACTGTCTCATTCCGTGAGACACTGTACCATCCAGGCGCAAAGTGAGAGGGGTGCTACAGTTTGTGTCAGTTCGCAAACGACAAAAAGCGGCGGATTCGCCCACAACGACACGCATAGGTCTAAAGTGCTACTTTAGATAATCAGACAATCCTCATCCGCACTTCGCTCATATCTCAACCAGCAGCCAGCATCGCGACTTCCGGCCTCTCACTCGGCGGCACGGCAACTCCGTCGCGAAACGCCACAATTCGCCCTGAGTTCGCCGCCACTCGCTCACCCGGCACCACGATTCCGACCAGATTCAGCGGGTCTGCCGCCGAAACAGTGACCACTTCCCCACTCGACGGCGCATTTCGCTGTCCCCGCAGCGATTCTACCGCCAACGGCAACGCGAATTGCTCACCCAAAAAGCCGCTAACGAACCTTCCACCCCTAACCTCGCCCCTGTCTTCCAGGCGTCTCAAGGTGATGAGCAGTTCCCGCCACTTCGGCAGGATCGTCTCCCGGCTCAGCAACTCGCGAAACACGATCCCGTAACGGTGCAGGAGCATCCTGCAGGTCGCCTCCAGCGCCCGGCTGCGTTCCGCCGCTTCGCCCGCATACAGCAATGACCATCGCCCGGCACTGTGCCGCGGCCGCGAACTCCGGCCATTTCCCTGCCCGGAGCGCCGTTTCGGATCGATCAGCGCACGGAGGTTGTCGAAGCCATCCGCCGTCAGCAGACCGCCCGCGACCAACTCCCACAAAGCCGTTTCCACCTCCGCCTTCAGCTTCCCGGTACCACGCACGATATCCGCAAAGAATGACGCCCCGCGCTGCCTCAAGAAAAGGAAGACCGCCTTGGCATCCGGGCTGAGTCCCCGCATCTCCTCTTCACCCGCCTCCCGGTGCGGAATCATCCAATCGGCATCTTCTCGCACAAAGAAGGTAATCGGCGCCACGCTTGTCGGCACCACCCGCCGCCGCTCGGGCGTAACAGTTTCTAGCGTCGCGGGATGCGGCGATACGCGGCCCCATCCCACCGCCCCGGTAAGACACAGATGGTCCAAAACTTTGGGATCGTAGTCGGCTACCCGACGGCCCAGGATCTGCCGCTCCCAAGAGTTCGCTGGCGCCTCGAATCCCTGCATCTGTTGCAAAACCTCAAGTGTCCCTCGCTCGCCAAGGACCTGACTACTGGGAGCCACATGCTGCCATCGCAGCAGCCAGCGCATGAACTGCGCCGCCGTCACCGACTCGACCTGCTTCCGCAGCGAACCCAGAGTCAGCCTGTGAATCCGCGCCAGTAACCGACGGTCGCACCACTCCGTCTCGCGCAGCGCCGAATCCGTGAACTGCCCCCGTAGCACCGCGCCAGCGGCTTCCAGCCGCAACATCGCCTTTTCCCCATCCGCCGCAGCCAGTCCAAGCACGCTCACCAGTTCGCCGACCGTCACCGGCCCGGTGTGGAGCATCCAACCGGTCGCCATGTCCAGCGCGACTTCTTCCCGCGATTTGGCCGCCGAGTCCAACTCCGGCAAGCGTGATTCGAAAACCGCCCCCGGGTAAATCTGTTCGAACGCCTTAACCCGCTCGGCCGCTACCCAGAACGTCGCGTCGCCAACTCGAGCCACACCCGCGCGCCGGCCCACCGCGAGCTGCTCGAAATACTCGCCCCAAGCCGCAATCGATTCCTGCAAATTCGCCGACAGTCGGCTGCCAAGCGAAGCTCCCGTATTCGATAGCGACGGCAACGCCACAAGGCTCAGCAGCGCATCATGCAATTCCTCCGCGTCGCGCACATCCGGCCAGGCATCTGCGCATACTTCCGCAATCGCCACCGGGTCCAACCTACCCACCTCCGACAAAACTGCCTCAGGCAGCATGCGCCGCATCTCCACGGCACGAGCCCGCCGTTCCTCCAGCGGTGCGTCATCCAGATACGCGTACGGATTCGCATTCAAAATCTCATGCGAGAATTGCGACGGCACCGGGGTATCCACGGCCAGACACTGAATCCGTCCTTCTCCGATGTCCCGCAACACGCGCTCCAGCCCCTCAATGTCCATCGCCTCGGTGAGCACATCCTTCATCACCTCACCGATCAGCGGATGATCCGGAATCTTAATCTCCCCAACAATATTCTCCTGGCAGGCCTGCGCCTCCGGGAAAACCGCCGCCAGCAAATCATCGGCGCGCATCCGCTGAATCGGCGGCGCAACCTTCTTCCCGCCCTGAAACCGTAGCAGCGCCAGCGCCCGTCCAGCGTCCCACCGCCATCGCGCGGTAAACACCGGCGAATCCAGCACCGCCTGCGACAGAACCTCCCGCACCGAATTCGGATGCAAAAAGTGAAATACATCACCCAGCGGAAAGCTGTGCTGCTCAGCCAGCGAAATATTTAACCCATTGTCAGTAGCCGCCGCCTGCAGCTCGAAATTGAACGACCGGCAAAACCGTTTACGCAGCGCCAAACCCCAAGCTTTGTTGATCCGCCCGCCGAACGGCGCGTGAATGACCAGCTGCATCCCGCCGCCCTCGTCAAAAAATCGCTCCGCGACGATGGTCTTTTGAGTAGGCACCGTTCGCAGCACCGCGCGCCCGGCCACGATGTACTCCACGATCTGTTCGGCCCCAGCATCGTCCAACCCGCACTCGACCTTCAACCATTCCACAGCCGCTTCAACCAGGGGCGAAGTCTGTCGTGTCGCGCCCACTTCCACGCCCTCGACACGGGTGCTCACCGCCTGCCGCAAATTCGCCACTTCCTCCGACAACTCCGCCGTCCGTGCAGGAGCTTCCCCCAACCAGAACGGCACGCTGGGCGCCGCTCCATTCGCGTCCTCCACCAGCACGCTCCCGGAATTCTGGACTCGTCGTACCCGCCACGAAGTGTTCCCCAGAAGAAAGACGTCGCCGGCAAGACTCTCCACAGCAAAATCCTCATGGATAGTGCCAACAACTGTGTTTTCCGGCAGTGCCACCACGGTGTACAAAGCATTCTCCGGAATCGCGCCGCCGCTGGTAATTGCCGCCAAACGCGCCCCGCGCCTCGGCCGGAGCATGCCGTTCACGCGATCACGGTGTAAGTAAGCTCCGTAGCGCCCCCGCCGCGCAGCAATCCCTTCCGACAGCATCTCCACGATCTTGTCGAAATCCGCCCGCGCCAATTCGCGGTATGGATAAGCTCGCCGGATCGTCTCAAACAGCTCCTGCTCGTTCCAATCCTCCGCCGCGCACATCGCCACAGTCTGCTGCGCCAAAATATCCATGGGCGCATCCGGAATCGCCAGCTTGTCCAACTCGCCCCGACGAATCGCACGCACCAGCGCCGCGCACTCCACCAATTCGTCGCGCGTAGTCGCGAAAATCCGCCCCTTCGGAATGGCTCCGCGCCAATGCCCCGCGCGCCCGATACGCTGCAATCCCACCGAAATCGACCGCGTCGAGCCAATCTGACAAACCAGATCCACGCTGCCGATATCAATCCCCAATTCCAACGACGCCGTAGCCACCAGCGCCCGAATCTCTCCGTCTTTGAGCTTCTTCTCCGCCGCCAATCGCAACTTGCGCGACAAACTTCCATGATGTGCCGCCACCGCATCGTTTCCGAGCCGCTCCCCCAGATGATGTGCAACGCGTTCAGCCAATCGCCGCGTGTTCACAAAAATCAAGGTCGAGCGATGTTCCTTCGCTAGCGCAGCAATGCGATCGTAAATCTCTCCCCACATTTCGTTCGAAGCTACTGGCCCCAGCTCGCTTCCTGGTACCTCCACCGCCAAATCCAGTTCCCGCCGGTGCCCGACATTCACCACAACGGGGCCCGGCCTGCTCCCGCCAGTCAAAAACTGCGCTACCAACTTAATCGGTTTCTGCGTAGCCGATAACCCAATTCGCGCCAAAGACCTGCCCGTCAAGTGTTCCAACCGCTCCAGCGACACCGCCAGATGCGACCCGCGCTTGTCATCCGCCATCGCATGAATTTCATCGACGATCACGGTTTCAACGGTTTTCAACACCTCGCGACTCTTCGCGGCAGTCAACAAGATGTAGAGCGATTCGGGTGTAGTCACCAAAATATGCGGGGGCCGCACCAACATCGCGCGCCGCTCGTGCGCCAAAGTGTCGCCCGTCCGCACCGATGTCCGGATCTCAGGCATCAACAAACCGCGCTCCCCAGCAAGCTGCAGGATTTCGCCCAGCGGCACTTCCAAGTTTTTCTGGATGTCGTTACCAAGAGCCTTCAAAGGCGAGACGTACAGAACTTCCGTGCGGTCTTCCAGCTCTCCTCGGAGAGCTTTCCGCACCAATTGATCGATACAAACCAAAAAAGCCGCCAAGGTCTTGCCCGACCCAGTCGGCGCAGAAATCAGTGCAGCCTTCCCCTCCAGAATCGCGGGCCAGCCCTCGATCTGCGGCTCTGTAGGCGTCCCAAACCGCCCCACAAACCAATCCCGAACAAGCGGGTGCGCCCACTCAAGCCCACGCACCCCAACCTGTGGCTCAACATTCATACAAGCCAATTATAATCGTTTCAGGAAGGACATGCGCTGGTGGGAAGAAATGTAGGCGCCTCGCTTTAGCCAGGCGCAGTCTAGCCGACACTAAACGCTTACGAAGACAAAGCCACTAAATTTAACGAGCAGATCCGATTTTTTCGGATCTACGGCCGTTCGGGAATTCTCACGACCGCTCCGGCTTCTTCCTCGCTTGCGGCGCAGCCGCTGGGGCCGCCGCAGGCAAAGCCGCCCGCGACTTCTTCGTCTCCGCCACAGCTTCCGCAGGAGCATCCGCGCCCCGACCGTCCTTAAACTCAGCCGCGGCCGCCATCGTTTCCTTCTGTTCCGCCTCAGCCTGAACGAGCGCCCCTTCTCCCTCGCGCACAAACGTGAGCTGATTGTGCTCGCCATCCCAATCAATGCGCACCAAGTCGCCCAGATGCACCTGCTCGGTAGCCAGCAAGTTCGCCAGCGGATACACGACGTGCCGCTCGATCGCGCGCTTCAAGTGCCGCGCCCCGTAACGCTGGTCGGTACCTTCCCGCAACAGGAAATCCCGGCCCGGACCGGTCACGCGAAACAGGAATTGCCCCTTGGCGGTCTCTAAAACGCGTCGCTGCACCTGACCAAGCTCGATGTTCAAAACCTCTTCCAACTGCTCACGCTGCAGCGGGTGAAACACCACCAGCTTGTCCAGCCGGTTCATGAACTCCGGCGAAAACTTCCTCCGCGCCGCTTCCACCGCCGTCCGCTCGACCTTCTGCTCCAAGCCGACCGCCGACTTGTCCGACGGCTGCACGAAACCCATGCCACCGTTCATCAATTCCGTGATCTCGCCGCTACCCAGGTTCGACGTTAGGAAAATCACGGTCTGCGACAAATCGACACGCCGGTTGTCGCCTAAAGTCAGCGTGGCCTTGTCCAACATGCCCAACAGGAGTTGCCACAACGCGTCGGACGCCTTCTCGATTTCGTCAAACAACAAGAACGAAAGCTTTAGCTTGTCCGTGTGACTCTTCGACAATTCTTCCTGTGTGATTAATGGATGCGTTTCGCGGTGCCCCAGATATCCCGGAGGCGACCCAATCAACTTCGCAATCTCGTGCGAGTGCTGGAATTCCGCGCAATCCACCTTGATCAGTGCGCGCGCATCCCCGAACAAAATTTCCGCGGCGGCTTCGACAATCCGCGTCTTGCCCGAACCGGTCGGCCCGAGCAACAACAAGTTTCCCACCGGGCGCCCGGGCGAGTTCAAGCCGGCGCAGAACACCTGGTACAAATCGACCAGCGCCTGCACGCCCTCGTCCTGCCCCACGATTTTCGCCCGCAGCGCGGTTTGGAACTCCATGGTATCCGTGCTGCGCTGACTTGGGTCCAGTGGAAGGATGATGTCTTTCATGGCCGCCTCCTTACGTCCCGCGGGTGCGGAGACGCAGTACCAAACCGCCCACGATGAAGGTCAAACTGCGACAACTTCACCTGTAGCGTGGATTGGAGCAGCCGCAACTGCACCAGCAACTCCCCGGCCACGCCGGACGATTCAGAAACTCGGAGAATCGGCGGAAACAAATCCGCCAGTTCTAAATTCAAGTCTCGCAACTCCCCCACCAACTTCTGAACCACTGGGGAGTCAGAATCGGCGAGATCGATCTGCTGGCTATTCACCTGCTCCCGCAGCGCTCGCCAGTTGAGCTCCACAAACGGGTGTTTCTTGGAAACTTCGCGCACCACTCGATCGGTGATTTGCGCGCGTTCCCCAAGGCGGGCCAGGTGAATCTGCTTCACCTTCTCGCCCCGGCGCACGTTGTGCACTAGGTAGAACTTCTTCCCCTTGCGCCGCACGAACGCCATAACTCTGCCTCGTATTTTCCCGACCTATGTGTAGTGTACCGTTCTTCCACTACACACTGCAACGGAAAATTCACAAACTCGCAACAAATGTTTCGAATGCGTTATGACAACAAAATACATCCTGCACGCTCCAACCCTTCATTCGTTTTTTCGTTCCGTTCCATTCGTCTAGCGCATTCAATACCAGCTCTCTTTCGTAAACAATTTCTTCTGTTTCATTAGATGCGTCAGCGGCCATTCTTGCTCCTGCAAATCGCAGCGCCCCGTTTGCGATTCGTCCCGCAATTGTAATTTCTTCGTCCTGCCCACCAACGTCTTCATCGGCTGCCAATCCTCACTGTATTAAACCCAGGTCCCGCTGTTTTGTCTTGTTGCTAATGGCACGTACCGCTACCATGTCCGGCGCTAAGACCCCGTTCATTCCAACCATCATCGAACCGAGGCGCTACATGTCTTCTTGGGATCCGGTCTATCGTCTGGTGAAACAAATTCCCCGCGGCAGGGTTCTATCCTATGGGGCGCTCGCTAAAATACTGCGTCTACGCGGCGGAGCCCGCAGCGCAGGCCGCGCCATGGCCGCCACGCCCTCCGGGAAAGGCATCCCCTGGCACAGAGTCCTCGGCGAGGGGGGCAAAATCCTGGTCCGCGAACCCTACGCCTCCCTCCAAAAAAAGCTCCTCGAAAGTGAAGGCGTAAGCGTAATCGAATTCCGCGTCAACCTGAAGCAGTACCTCTGGACCCCTGCCACGAAAAGAACTACCAAAACAAAACCCAAGTCCGCAAAACAAAAGCCAGCAAGCGAAAAGAGAACCCGCAAACGCACTCCCAACTAAGCGATGCGATTCCCTGTAGCCGCCCTCTGGTTTCGGGGGGCGAGTTTAGATGCCACCTCCACACTCATAGGGCTAAACCGCATGATCGCCCGCCAACCACCGCGCCCGCTCAACTGCTGTATGCTATACCTTCACGAACGCAGCGACCCGTAGGGCGCCGAACGATTGCACCGCCCAAAAAAAGCAAAAATGCCCGAGCCCGTAATCCAGGTAGAAAATCTCGTAAAACGCTACGCCGACGTAGAAGCCGTCCGCGGCGTTAGTTTCACCGTCGAAGAAGGCGAAGTCTTCGGCCTGCTAGGCCCGAACGGCGCCGGCAAAACCACTACGGTGGAAATTCTGGAAGGCCTACGCACTCTCGACGGCGGCCGCGTCTCCGTCTGCGGCCTCGATCCGCAGCGCGATTCCGAAAAACTCAAGAACGAAATCGGCGCCGCCCTGCAATCTACTTCCCTGCCCGACAAGCTAAAGGTTTTCGAAGCCCTCAAACTCTTCGCCGGCTTTTACTCCCGCCGCCGCGATCCCGAAGAATTGCTGAAGCGTTTCGGCCTCGTGGAAAAGCGCGACACCTTCTACAGCAAGCTCTCCGGCGGCCAAAAGCAACGCTTGGCCCTGGCCATGGCCCTGGTCAACAATCCCCGTGTTCTCTTTTTCGACGAACCAACGGCCGGCCTTGATCCCCAAGTCCGCCGCGAGATCTACGACATCATCGACGAACTTCGCCGCGAGAGAAAAACCATCGTCATGACCACACACTACATCGAGGAAGCCGAGCACCTCTGCGATCGCGTAGCCATCGTCGATCACGGCAAAGTCATCGCCCTGGGCACGCCCCGCGAACTCAAGGCGGGTTCCGCCGACAAAACCCGCATTGAAGTTCGCCTCGCCCGCCCCGAGTCCGAAGCCGTCCTGACAAAGCTCGACGGCGTCTCCGACTGCCGCAATTTAAACGGAGGTTACGCGCTCCACTGCCAGCGCCCGCCGCAAGCCATCGTAGCCCTCGTGAAGCATCTGGAAGCTCAAGGCAACGAACTCGTCAGCCTGGAAATCGCCACACCCTCTCTTGAGGACGTTTTCATCGAACTCACCGGCCGGAGACTTCGCGATTGAAACACTTTCTTACTCTCACCAACATGCGCATCCGTCTCACGCTGCGCAACAAAACGTTCTTGTTCTTCGGCCTGATCATGCCTTTCGGCTTTTTCTTCGCTTTCGCCGGCGTCTTCGCCAAGGGCGACCCTGCTGCGGTTCGCTTTTTGCTCGGTCCGGTGATCTCCCTCGCCGTGATGGGCGCCTTCTGGGGACTAAGCGTTGCTCTCGTGACCTTTCGCGAGCAAGGAATCCTGCGCCGCTTTCACGTCACGCCGGTTACCTCCGCCGATATGCTCGCCTCCAGCATCGTCGCCAACTATCTTCTGATTCTCCCCACCATCATCATCGAACTGCTCCTTTCCAAATTCATATTCCACGTAACCGAGTTCGGCGACCTGTTCTCTTTATTCATCATGGTCACCATTGGCGTGATTTCCTTCGGCTCGATGGGCCTTGTGATCGCCAGCGTCACCAACACCATGCAGGAGACTCAAGTCCTCAACCAGCTCATCTGGTTCGCTCTCATTTTTCTTTCCGGTGCAACAGTGCCTTTGTCGGACCTCCCTAAGACGGCGCAGGCTTTCGGCGTCTTTCTTCCCGCCACGTACCTCGTCTGGGGTCTGCAGAACGCCATCTACTTTTCCGCTCCCATCTGGCGTCTTTGGACCGAAACTTTGTCTCTGTTCGGCTGGGCCATTCTCACCTTCTTCGTCGCTTCGCAGCTTTTCCGCTGGGAGCCCGAATCCAAGATTCCACGCAAAGCAAAGCTCTGGGCCGCCGCCACCGCCCTCCCCTTCCTGCTCTTGGGAATTTGGGAGAACCACACCGGGACCATCCTCCTGCAATCCGACGCGGCCTACCGCTCCATCAACCGCCCCTCAAAAACAAATCAACCATCCAACGTTCCGTCAACCCCGGCCGACAAATGACGCAAAAGCAATCCTGAACCAATTCCAATCCCATCCCGAAAATGCAGGGGCGCGCTTCAGCGCGTCCCCTCGTCGCGTCTTGGCTCGCTTCTACCCAACAACGCCTAGTCCCACTTACAAACCCGCCAATTTGGTTTTCCACCCCGCCACCTCACACCACCGGATGCGTTGACGCGTGCCACCCGCTACCGTATTCTGCAATTTCGATCGGCTCGACGC
>Ga0185299_10001993_pt1 | contig 34287 bp, 28 predicted proteins | sample PaiPotPPA55metaG_FD_128002 | JGI IMG/M metagenome (GOLD analysis project Ga0185299, IMG submission 128002) | Iron sulfur acid spring bacterial and archeal communities from Banff, Canada, to study Microbial Dark Matter (Phase II) - Paint Pots PPA... ...
CACACGCAGCCGGTCGCGTTCTCGTTGGCTCAAGGCAATTCGCTCCGTTTCCATAGGGCCCTCGGCCACCTATGAAAGCGGACATTTCTACTTTGCTCAAACCGGACATTCTCATTTTGCAGCGACATATCTGACTTGTAATGGGACCCGCGCTTGTTTCAGGAGTAAGATGTGGGGCCAAAGCCCAGCATCCAGGCTAGGGATTTGCTGAAAAACGGAGGATATGCATGACAAAAATAATGAAGGCTACGATTTTATTGCTTTTGGTTATCGGCTTGTGCGGGCGGCCATCATTCGCGCAACAGGCGCAGCAAAAAAGCGATGCCTCGAAGGCCATGCCCAGCAGTTCACAGATCGTTTTAGCGCAGTGGAATGAGATCGGACGAAAGTTGATTGCCATGGCGGAGGATTTTCCAGAAGACAAATACGATTTCAAACCTACGCCACCGATGCGCAGCTTCGCTGAGCAACTGCTGCATGTCTCGGGATCGATGGAGTACTTCACCGCCCCGGTTCAGGGAAAACAGCCGGGCACTGAAAATCCTTCCCGCGCCACATACAAAACGAAGGCGGACGTCGTGGCGTTTGTGAAAAAAGAGATCGAGGACGGTGCTGCCGTGATCAAAGCAAAGGGCGATAAGGGCATGGCTGACTGGATTGCTGATCCAGAAAGCAAACAGCAAATGCATGTTTCCGATCTGGCTTACGGCCTGATCGAGCATTCTGGTGAACACTATGGACAACTGGTGGTGTATTATCGCTTGTCTGGATTGGTGCCGCCAGAATCGCGTCCCAAAAAGTAATCGTGTCCCTAGAAGTCACGCCAAAAACTTTGGAACAAATCTGCGCGGGCCCGACCGTATCTCAGGCCCGTTTGCTTTTTTAGCTGCTTTTCTACGCAGGCACGCCAGCTCCAGCCGCCCCGTTCTGAAGCAAAGCTGTTAACTGCGCCGCGTCCGTCGCAGGCGGCAAGCAACTTTGACCGGCGCAGACAATCGCGAGCGGTTTGTCCGGGGGCAGATGCGGAAGCGTTTCCTTCAAGGCGCCTGCAAGAGCGGCGAGTTTTGTCCCCGGAGTTACCCGCAGAACTGCTTTACCGAATCGAAATACACGATGCGCTGCCAATTCGAGGGATTGCGCAACCCAGTCATCCGCTGCTCCCGTGATGACAATTTGCAGCGGGTGATGCGCAAAAAGAGTGGCCGCAAGCCCATAGGTTGAAGCGAACAGACCGTACCGCGGAGCGATGCCGGCAAAAGCCTCCAAAGTTTTTTGCGCGGTAACCCGGTAAATTTCGTCGCCACTGAACGAATGAAGACGAATCAAAGCGATGGCCGCCATGGAATTGGTACCGGGCGTGGGTGAATCCTGAAAAGGTTTTCGCCGGACATCCAGGCCGCCCATGGGCGCGGCATCGCTGGGACGATCAAAAAAGCCGCCGCCCTCGGAATCACCATAGCGAGCGATGGCCAGGTCCATGGTTTTTTTCGCAGCTTCGAAATAGCGCGATTCCAGTGTGGTTTCGTACGCCTCGAGCAATGCCAACACCCCAAAAATCTGATCGTCGAGTGAACCATCAAGCGCCGGGCCGCCGACGCGGTGAGCAAAACCACGCGATTCGCTCCACGCTTCCTTGACCATGCGCTCGAGAGTTTTCCGCGCAAAGCGGCGGCAACTTTCGGCTACCACGCCGTCCAAAACACGGGCCGCCTCGAGGTAAGCGGACACAAACATGGCGTTCCAGGAAACGTACATGGTCTGGTCCACGTAAGGTGTCGGACGTGCAAGCCGGGCGGCGAACATTTTGGCTTTTGCAGCAGCGATGGTGGCGCGTACCGTCGCCTCTTCCAAACCTAACTTTGCGGCGATGCCATCCGCATCGCGGGCAATCCACAAAACATTTTTGGCGGGATTGTGGTGCATCTCGCCGTGCACCTCGACATCGTAATGAAGCTCCATGATGCGAGCTTCATCGGGACTTAACGCGGCCTGTAGTTCCTCCAGAGTCCACGTAAAGTAATCGCCATCGTCGTCCAGCGAGTAGTCGGCGTCCTGGCTGGCGTAAAACCCGCCATTTTGCTGATCAGATAACACTTCGTTGACCCATGCAATGATGCCCTCGGCGGTCTGCCGCAGAAATGGGTTCTGCGTAACCTGCCAGCCATGCAGATAATTTCGCAGCAGCTCCGAATTGTCGTAGCTCATCTTTTCGAAATGCGGCACCAGCCAGCGTTCGTCCACGGAGTAACGATGAAAGCCGCCCGCGAGCTGATCGTAAACGCCGCCGCGCGCCATTTTTTCCAGCGTGCTTTCCGCCATGGCGCGCAAATGCTTTTCGCCGGTTTGTTGGTAGCGCTCCAGAACCAGATCCGTCGCCGCAGCATGAGGAAATTTCGGCGCGCTGCCGAACCCGCCGTTCTTGATGTCAAAGAGCTGTGTGATGGACGCGATTTGCTCTTCAACCACCGCTGGATCAAATGTCGCGCGAGCGCCGGTGAATACTTCGGCTTGCGCCACCGCCTCCGCCAGCGAGCTGGCGGCCCGCTCCAGCTCCGCGCGTTTGCTGCGGTACGATTCGGCCACCGCAAGCAGAACCCGCCGAAATCCCGGGCGGCCCATCTGATCGTCCGGCGGAAAATACGTGCCGCCAAAAAACGGACGGCCATCGGGCAGCAAAAATCCAGTGAGCGGCCAACCGCCCTGTCCGGAGATGGAACTGATAGCCGACTGATAACGCGAATCGACGTCGGGCCGCTCGTCGCGGTCCACCTTCACGGCGATGAAGTTGTCACTGATGATTTTGGCGATCGCGGGATTTTCGTACGATTCACGGTCAATGACATGGCACCAGTGGCACCACACCGCTCCAATATCGAGCAGCATCGGTTTGTCATCGGTCTTGGCGCGTTCGAACGCCGCGTCGCCCCACTCGTACCAATCGATGGGTTGATGCGCGGCAGATCGCAGATAGGGACTGGCGGAATCTTTCAGGCGATTTTCGGAATGTGTCGACAAGAAATTCCTTTTAGCGAGGAGATTGCCATTTTTTTATGGCATTTGTGCGCAGGCGCTTACTGAACGATGTCGCTCGAACCAAGATCACGCGGGTCGAGAGGCTTGCGGCCAGCGAAACCTTCGTCCTGGCGATGATAAAAGCGAATGCGATCCTCGCCTAGTTTCCAGCACAGGTAAACATCCTGATTATCGATGATTGCTGGAAAATCCAACAAGCCGACATCCAGATCTTTAATCACGCATCCCGTTTCAATGATTTGTGTGAGCGCGGAATTAAATGTCTCCGCTAGTTGGTCATGTTGCAAGCGCACTGCGGCAAGTTTCTCGTACGGCACAATGACGCCGCCCATCATGGCGATGCGTGATGACACCGCCGACAAATCGCTTTCCAGGCCGGCGAGCTTCTTACGGCAACCCATCGCTTCCACCAGCACGGGCTCAATTTCCTTGCGAGCGCGTTCCGCTTCCGTGAGAGTAAAGAGACGTCGCGGCGGTTCTGGCGTTTCGTCCTGATCTTGCTCGTCGTCTTCGTCTGCCATTTGGTGGCCTTGTTGGTTCTTTGACTGGTATTTAGTGTGATGCCGAAAAGAGGCAAAGCTGTTCAAAAAACAGCCTCAACAACCGTACCCTACACCCAAAAAGGTATCGGGTCACGGCAGCCACTCCCGTTCAATTAGCCGCCAATAAAGACCATCGAGCGACTGGGAGGGTGAAAGTCCGTTTCGTTGATCCGATGACCTTTTTCTTTTTCCATGACCACCGAGGCGACATAAGTCACGAGATCCTCGTCGCTCGCGCCCTCACGCAAAAGCGACCGCAAATCGTGATCTTCCTTACTGAATAAGCATGTCCTAATTTTCCCGTCCGCGGTCAGCCGTATGCGCGAACAGTGTCCGCAGAACGGCTGAGTTACCGGTGCGATCAATCCGATTTCGCCGGGCGTGCCGTCCGCAAAGCGGTATTTTCGCGCTGTTTCACTGTAATGGTGAGGAATTTCTTCCAGCGGCCAGCGCGCGTGAATGCGCCCGTATACTTCGGCGGCAGGCACCACCAGGCTGCGGTTCCAGTGGTGATCGGCGTCCAGCGGCATGAATTCGATGAAGCGCATTACCACGCCACGTTCGCGCGCGAAGTCCGCGAAATCCTCCACTTCGTCATCGTTAATCCCGCGTACCAGAACAGCATTTATCTTTGCCGGCGCGAGGGCCGACGCTTGCACCACATCGATCCCATTCATCACCGAGGCAAACGATTTCGTGCGCGTGACGCGCCCGAATTTTGCGGCATCGAGCGAATCCAGGCTGATATTAATGCGCCGCAAGCCGGCGGAAACCAGGCGCGCGCAGCGTTCCGACAGCAGATGACCATTCGTGGTCATGGAAATATCTTCGACAGCCAAATCTCGGAGGTGGGAAATGAACTCTTCCACGCCGGGGCGCACCAGCGGCTCGCCACCGGTCACACGCATTTTGCGGATGCCTAGAGTCTTGAAAATCTCTGCGAGGCGATAAAGCTCCGGCCAGGACAAAATCTCATCGTGATCGCGATAGTTCTCCGGATCCGCCGAGCGGCAGTACACGCAACGAAAATTGCAACGATCCGTGACGGAGATGCGCAGATCCGTGATTTGCCTTCCGAACTTGTCGTGAAGCGCCATGTTTGTTCAAGCCACCTAAAAACAAAAACCCGATTCGGTAAATGGAATCGGGCGCGGTCCGAAAATAAGTTTCGGAGAAGAGCTCCTTTCCAAGTACCGGGAGGCCCGGGCGTTTCCACCCGAACCCTGAGCGATCAGTCGCCGATCAACACATTTCCAGGCATTGCGGCACTGACCACGTCGTCCCTGGCGCCATCGGTTTTTTCTCCGTGGAGGCGGCAGGGATCGGAGTTACAGCAACAGTCTAATCCTCTCGCGGCCACATCGCAATTCGGGTGTGGTAAAGTTTGGCCCACACCATGCGCATCTTCGTTTTGGGAGCCGGAGCCACCGGTTCACTCCTTGCACAGCTGCTCGATCGTCAGGGACACGACGTTTGGTGCGGTGACCGCGACCTCGAACGCGCGCGTAAATTCCTCGGCAGGAAAAGTACCATTCCCGTTACTGAAGTGAACGCCCGTAATTTACTGGGTATCGTTCGCGCGGCGCGCGGTTGCCAGCTGATCGTCAACGCTTCAGCTTCCGTTTTTAACCAGATCGTCATGCGTGCTGCGCTGCGATTGCGCGCGCATTACCTGGACCTAAGCTCGCACTTGACGCGCAATCCCTTCAAGTCCGAACAATTCGCGTTCGCCAAACGCTTTGAAGCCAAAAATCGCATCGCTTTGATCAACACTGGAGCCGCGCCAGGCCTTACAAATTTGCTGGTTAAGCGCGCCGCGGAATCGCTCCATGAAGTCGAATCGGTACAGATTCGCTTGTACGAGAGCACCGAAAGCCGTGACCCTATTTCGCAATGGTCGCCGGAAGTCTCCTTCGACGAGGCCATCTCTAACCCGCGCGTTTACCGCAATGGAAAATTCCGAATGGAAAAGCGCTTCGCGGAGCTGGAGAAATTTAGATTTCCCGAGCCTATCGGAACCGCCATCGTGGTCTTAGCCGCGCAAGACGAGGTCACCACGCTGCCCTATTTCGTTCCCATGCGAAATATGGATGTAAAAATTGGGGGCAACGAATTTGACCGCCTGCGGCGCTGGTACAAGCAAGGCAAATTGTCGAAATCGCGGGGATTGCAAACGAAAAACTTCCCGCAGACGTCTTCGCCGCGGATGATCGCCAGATTGATTCGCCAGGGCGTTTTGCAAAATGCGCGTTTCGCCGCGGTGGCGCTGGTCAGCGGCGTCAAGCGTGGCACGAAAGAAGATCTACATTTGTTGATTCGCACCGACTGCATGTTTCCAACGCTCTATCAAATCAGGCAGCAAGGCCGCTTCACAACACCGGTGGCATACGCGACCGCGCACGTGGCCGCGTTATTTATCAAGTTTTTCCCACGGGAATTGACCGGGGTATTTGCCCCTGAAATGCTCCCACTGCAGATGCGGCGCGCCATCGTGGCCGGGATTCGCGCACACCGTGTGAGGATCACCCACAAGACCACCGTGGTACGCCGTGCCGGCGAGGACAACGAAGAAATCTAACGCTTCGGGGTTTTTACGCCTTGTCGTATCCCAACTGACCACCGCGAGAGAACCTTCTCCGCGTTGCTGTAGTACCCTACTCTGAAAATGGGTCCGGCCATACCGAGTTGCGCCAAATCCGCAGCTGCAGGCAAGCAAACCCGCGGCGGGCCTGGTTCCAAAATCGACGAAAATCCCATCCTGCGGCACGAAATATAGTGTTGTGCTGCTGCCACAGCAGTAGCGCGGTGCAATGGAATAACATCGAGTGACAGAGAACGCGAATCGCGCGAGCTTTGTTACGGAGCGGACGACGAACCAAGGCGAGGGTTAGAGCCTGGTAATCCAAGTGGGCTGTCTCGTCGCACAGAATGCGCATACAAATCGAGCGTAGCAACTGCGAGCGAGTCGCATCCCGCATCGCCTGGTAGAAGGGCACGGCCAGAACCTCGGCGGTAACCAGCACTGTCGCGCAGACCTCGAGGCCGGCCAGCTTTCGCAGTCGGCGAAACGTGCTATCGAGCCAATGGTTGCTGAGCCTCGGAATATTCTCGCGATCCAGGAAGCGTCCCAGTAGGCCGCTATGGTGCTGCTCCTCTGCAATAAAAAGCTGCAGCGATGGTAGAAACCATAGGTCCTCGGAGAGGGCCGGATGTAGCGACGCTCTCCGTGCGAGCCCGCGGCCACGGGCCCATTCGCCCAACTGGAACTGTTGAATGGATCGAGCAACCAGCCGACACTCGGCGGTGGAAAGCAGATAAGAGTCATGCCATGGCAGGGCGCATGGACGGTCGCGCTTCTCGAGAAAATGCCAATACCAACGTTCGTAGAGCGAACTAACCGAAGCCGGAATACCGGTCACGCCACACATCATACCTCAATTTAAAGTACTTTGCATCACAAAGTAAAGAAACAGATGCAGCTCCCAAGTAGTCGGCGCCTCAGAAGCTATACCCGCCCCATGCGGCTCTTCTTCTGCAAGCGTCAGTCACTTGGACGTTTAGTCGCGGAATCGAAACTGATGACCCACCACTCGTTCAGGGGCTCAGTTGCAGCACCCTGAGGGCGGTGCGATACTTCTTGTTCGCACATCCAGACGGTCTCCGTTCGGTGTGCGAGCGTTTCTGAGGGGGATTTATGGCGTTCCGGGATAAGTGGATTGAAAAACGAGAGAGCGAGCAGTCTTCGGCCAACGGTAACCGCAATATGTCCCAGATGCACTGGGCGCGACGCGGCGTAATCACCGAAGAGATGCGCTTCGTAGCGGGGCGCGAGAAGATCGACCCCGAGCTGATCCGCAGCGAAGTCGCTCGCGGGCGCCTGATTATTCCCGCCAACATAAACCACCGCAACCTGGAACCCATGGGCATCGGTATCGCCACCAAATGCAAAATCAACGCCAACATCGGCAACTCTGCAACCACGTCCAACATTGACGAGGAGTTGAAGAAGCTGCATCACGCCGTGCACTATGGCGCAGACACCGTGATGGATCTGTCCACCGGCGGCGACATCCCCAAAATCCGCAAGGCCATTATTGACGCTTCTCCCGTTCCGGTTGGAACCGTGCCGGTGTATGAAGCGATTTCGCGCGTGCGCCGTCCAGAAGATCTTACCCTTGGGTTGATGCTGGAAGTCATTGAAGAGCAGGCGGAGCAAGGCGTGGACTATATGACCATCCATGCCGGCGTGCTGCGCCAACATGTTCCCCTGGTGCGCAAGAGAATTACCGGAATCGTAAGCCGTGGCGGCTCGCTGATGGCGCACTGGATGGAGCACCACAAGAAGCAGAATTTCTTGTACGAAAACATCGAAGACATCTGCAAGATTTTCAAGAAACACGACGTCAGTTTTTCGTTTGGCGACGGGTTACGCCCCGGATGCATCGCGGACGCCAGCGACGAAGCGCAATTCGCCGAATTGAAAGTGCTCGGCGAGCTGACCACCAAGGCCTGGGAGCACGATGTTCAGGTGATGATCGAGGGCCCGGGACACGTGCCACTCGACAAAATCAAAGAACAGGTCGACAAGGAAATGGAATGGTGCCATGAAGCGCCCTTCTATACGCTGGGGCCGCTGGTGATCGATATCGCGCCAGGTTATGACCACATCACCAGCGCGATCGGCGCCGCCATGATCGGATGGCACGGAGCGTCCATGCTGTGTTATGTGACTCCCAAAGAGCACCTGGGCCTGCCAAATCCCGAAGACGTAAAGCAAGGAGTCATCGCCTACAAAATCGCCGCCCACGCAGCTGACGTGGCTCGGCACCGGCCAGGCGCTCGTGACCGCGACGACGCCCTGAGCTATGCAAGGTTCCTGTTTGATTGGAATAAACAATTCGAACTGTCGCTCGATCCCCCGACGGCCCGCGCCATGCACGACGAATCCTTGCCCGACGATTTTTACAAGGAAGCGAAGTTCTGCTCCATGTGCGGTCCCAAATTCTGCTCCATGAACATCACTCAACTGGCGGACGCCGAGGGCGGCCACGACCAATCCGAGCGCAAGCAGAAATTCGTCGAATTGCTCGCCAAAGTGCAGGCCGCCAGCTAGCCCAGCTAGCATCGATAAAGAACAGCATCCTTTCTGCTTGGCCGGTTACACGGGTCGCTACTATAGTTCCCGTTCTGTGCCGGTTGGCATATCTTCAAATCGTACCGCAATGGTTACCATTTCGAACCACGCTCAGCAACGCACAATTCCCATTCAAATCCACTGTTAAAATAAAACAAACAGTTTCCCTCGCACGTTAGGTGGCGAAATGCTTACGTCCGCGTCCATGGACCGTGAATTGTGCATGAATGATGCCGCTGCGCAGGACTTGCAAATCCTCGTAGTGGACGATTCACCCGTGTACCGCAAGCTGGTGGAACACGCCTTAGAGGGCAATCCGTATTCCCTGCTGTTCGCCAAGAGCGGACGTGAGGCGCTGGAATTGTTTGCGCGTTATTTCCCTGCAATTGTAATTACCGATTGGATGATGCCGGACTTGTCCGGGCTCGATCTCTGCCAGCGGCTGCGCGCCGATATGCACCGCGGGTACACCTACCTCATCTTGCTCACCAGCATCGCCGAGAAAGGCAACGTCGTTAAAGGACTCGCAGCCGGTGCCGATGACTATTTAACAAAACCGTTCGATCCCGGTGAATTGCTGGCGCGCATAGGCGTGGGACGTCGAATTATTGACCTTCACCGCCAGATCGATGCCAAGAACAAACTTTTGGAAGAGATGGCGCACAGCGACCCGCTTACCGGATTGCCGAACAGGCGCGCCATTGAAGATTGGGCTGCGCGGCAATTACGGGCAGCGGCGCGTCACGGATTCTCCTACTGGGTAGTGCTCGCGGATCTGGATTCATTTAAGAACATTAACGATACCTACGGCCACGTTGGCGGTGACGCCTTGCTGCAAAAATTCGCGGAGATTCTGAAAACCGTTATTCGCGCCTCTGATATTTGCGGCCGCCTGGGCGGCGATGAGTTCCTACTGGTAATCACCCACGTGGAGGCTGACGCCATAATAAAAACGGTCGAACGCTTCCGCGAAAAGTTGGCGGAACACCAGTTCGAGATCGGCAACGAAAAAGTCTCCATAACCGCGAGCTTTGGAATCGCGGGCTTCAGCGGCAAAGAAATCCTCGATTTTTCGACGCTGGTGCGCCGCGCCGACAAAGCCCTGTATGCTGCGAAACACGCAGGCCGCAATCTGATCAGGACGGAGCCCGAGCAAGCTCGGTAATTTGGCAAGCACGGTAGCTGCACACGGTTACACACGGTAGTTACAGCCATTCGAAACATTCCCACCGCGTTGCTCCTCCACGATCAGCTGGCAAACAGCACGTCCCTGCGGATACCATGTCGCTACTGACCCTTTCAAAGGAGTGAACATGGCATTTGTGTGCGTAGCGAAGGCAACGGACATCCTTCCGGGCCAAATCCGCGAAATACAGCTGCAGGGAACCGCCATCGCCGTGGCCAACGTAGGAGGCCAATTTCACGCTATCAATAACACCTGTCTTCACCGGGGAGGCCCGCTGGGGCAAGGCTCCCTGCAAGGAAACGTGGTTACGTGTCCCTGGCACGGGTGGAGCGTCGACGTCACTTCCGGGAAGGTGACCCACAACCAGGCCGCGAAAGTCGCGTGTTACCTCGTTGAACTCCGAGGCGAAGACGTTTACGTGGACATTGGTGCTTCCAAGTAGCTCCGTATCTGCAAGAAAACAAGTACCATAGGTAACCGTACCCGATCCTGGCACTTCTGGGCGTAAGCATGAGGTAGGTTAAATTGGCCTATACCCCGCTAACCCTCATATTTTGTTTCGCTTTTTGGCTCCTGCCGTGTATATTGCTGCCCGACTCGAAGCCTCGATGGCAATTCCGACCTCGCAACGACATTACTGGATCTTCGGCGCCGACCCGCACCACTACCATTGGGACACGCTGTTCGTGAAGGGTAAGGAGATGTGGCACGGCGCCGGTTCCAAACCCGACGCCATTCGCGCGCTCAAGCAGGTGCGCAAGGGCGACCGCGTGCTGTGCTACCACTCAGCTCCGGAGCGCTCTCTGTACTCCATCGCCGAAATTACCCGCGACCCTTATCCCGACCCGCACGACCGTAAAGAGAAGAACCTGGTGGCGGACCTGCGGGCCTTCGACAAGCTCCCGAGACAGATTACCCTTGCGGAAATGCGCGCCAACCCAGCGTTGAAAAAAGTAAAAATGCTGAAAAATGTGCGCTTGGTCGTTTCCTCCATCACGGAAGCCGAGTACCAGGAAATATTGCGCATGGCGGGAATCGTGGCCACACCGGGGATACCGCTACCCTGATTGGCAGGGTCCGGCAGGGTTAATTTTGCGATAGCCGCTGCTGACGTCATAACCCGTTAGGTTGATGCATGTCCACATTGTTCCGTACAAGCGTATTGATCGTTGGTGTCGCTGCGCTCATGACCGTTTCTCCCAAAATTTCTCAACAAGACTCAATGTTGCAGGGCATACCTGCCGGAAAAACGCGCGTGCTTGACCTCAGCTACGTCATCAACGACAAGTTGGTGCCTTGGCCGGGCGACGAAAAATATTTCGAAGCCAAAATTAATGCCACCGTCGAGAAAAATGGCTATTTCACGCGAAGTTTCTGGATGTTGGAGCATTACGGCACGCATCTCGATGCGCCCGCGCATTTCCCGCCAGGTAAGGCCACGGTAGATCAAATCCCGGCAAACAAGTTATTCGGCCCCGCGGTGCTGCTGGATGTCCGCGACGAAGCGGCCCAAGACGCGGACTATCGTCTGCCGGTGAGCAAGATCGAAAAATGGGAGCATGCACACGGGCGGATTCCGCCTGGGGCCGTGGTGTTGTTGCGCACCGGATGGGCGTCGCGTTGGCCGAACGTGCAGAGCTATCGAAACCAGGATAAGCAGGGAAAAATGCACTTTCCCGGTTTCTCGATCGAGGCTGCCAAGGTGCTGATCGACCGTGGTGTGAGCGGATTGGGTTGCGACACGTTAAGCGTCGATCACGGAGCGTCCGAAGACTTCAGCGTTCATCATTTGGCGCTCGGAGCCGGTCTCTATCATCTGGAAAACTTATCGGATTTAAGTGCCCTTCCGGAAGCGGGCGCGTTTTTAGTGGTGGCACCGATCAAGCTGGAAGGCGGGTCCGGCGGACCGGTGCGCGTTTTCGCGCTGTTGCCTTGAAATCTGCCGCCTCAGCACTATTCAACAACGTCCAGCAACATTCTGTGCGCTTTGTACGTCTGATGGGAGAGACTCCCGCGTAAGGGTGGTTCATGAAAAAAAACTGGTTACAGATAGCAAAGCTCGCAATGGTGTGCGTTGCGTGCCTTAGTTGTGTTGGAACGCCCGCGGCTGCGCAGCAGTTCCCGGTCACAGAGCGCACCCTGAAAAATGGCATGAAAGTCCTGGTGCAAAGCGATCACAGCATTCCCAACGTGGCGCTGTACATTTTTTATCGCATCGGATCGCGCAATGAGCGGCCCGGTACCACCGGGTTGTCCCACTTTTTTGAACACATGATGTTTAACGGCGCAAAAAAATACGGCCCGGGCGAACTGGATAAAGTGATGGAAGCGAACGGCGGCTCCAACAACGCCTACACCAGCCAGAACGTCACCGTGTATCAGGATTGGTTCCCGCGCTCGGCAATGCCGCTCATTTTCGATATCGAGGCCGATCGCATCCAGAACTTAAATTTCGATCCGCAAAAGATCGAGTCCGAGCGCGGCGTGGTGGCCTCCGAGCGGCGCTCCAGCGTGGATAACGACAACGGAGGATTGCTGGAGGAGCAATTGTGGGCCACTGCCTTCATCGCGCATCCCTACCAATGGCCCGTGATCGGATGGATGAGTGACATCGAGCACTGGACCATCGATGACCTCAAGCATCACTTTGCCATGGGCTATTCTCCGAGCAACGCCACCATGGTGGTGGTGGGCGACGTAACCCCGGAAGAGATTTTCCAACTGTGCGAAAAAACCATTGAGCCCATTCCTTCCCACGCGCCACCGCCGCCGGTGACCACCTTGGAACCGCCGCAACTTGGCGAACGGCGCCTGGTCGTGCACAAGCCGGCGGAGTTGCCGCTGTTGATGATGGCCTACCATGTCCCGCAGACCAATCACCCGGACTTTTACGCCACAAACATTCTGCGCACCATCTTGTTCCAGGGCGAAAGTTCGCGGATGTATCAACGGCTGGTGGATAAGGATCAGATCGCGCTGGATGTTTCCTCCCAAGTCGAGCCCGCTTTCGATCCCACGCTGGCAATCATCGTGGCCCAGCCGAAACAAGCCATCGATCCGGAGAAATGCGAAAAGGCCATTTATGAGGAGCTGGACCGCGTGAAACTTTCCACCATCACCGATCAAGAATTGGAAAAAGCTAAAAACATTCGCCTGATGGAGTTCTATCACCAGGTGCGCACCATCAACGGACGCGCCAACACCATTGGCACCTATGAAGTATTCTCCGGCGATTACAAGAAACTCTTTGACGCAGCAAAGAACTACGCAGCGGTTACCAAAGAAGACGTCCAACGGGTCGCAAAAACCTACTTTGGGGCCAACAACCGCACCGTAGCGTCGCTGCTGCCAGAGAACGAGGAAAAGTCCAAACAATGAGCATGTCGAAGAAATATAGTTTTGTTCTGATCCTCCTCGTTCTCATTTTTCCTGCTGCAATATCCGCGCAATCGATTCACATACCCCCACACGAGAAAGTCATCTTCAAAAATGGACTGACCGTATTGCTGCTCGAAAAGCATGGCGTTCCAATCGTAAATTTCGCGGCCTTGGTGAAGACCGGCGCGGCAGCTGACCCTGTAGGAGAAGAAGGACTGGCATCCATAACCGCTCAATTACTCAGGAAAGGCACGCAAAAACGCACCGCGCAGCAATTCGCCGCCGACGCTGATTTTACCGGCGGGTCCGTTGAAGCGGACGCAGGCGCGGACTTTTCTACTGTTCAAGGGGAATTTCTAAACAAAGATCTTGCTCGAGGACTGGAGTTGTTTTCAGACGCCCTGATGCATCCCGTTTTTCCGCAGGCCGAAGTCGACAAATTGCTGGCGCAGAGTTTGGATGGCGTGCGTGCGGCCAAAGACGAAGCACGTTCCGTGCTCGGAACGTACTACGACGCCTACCTCTTCAATGGAAATGGCTACGGAAGAACGTCAGACGGAGACGAAATCTCGCTGACAAAGATTCACCGCGACACCATTGTGAAATTTTACGAAACCTATTTTGCCCCCGGCAATATCATCCTGGCGGTGGCTGGCGATTTTCAGACCGCGGAGATCAAAAAAAAACTCGAAGAAGTTTTCGGTCCATGGCCGTCAAAGCCAGTCACGGCGGTAAAAATCCCCATCCTCCCGCCGGTGAAGGGCAAGAAACTGTTGCTAATCGACAAGCCCGATGCCACACAAACTTATTTCGCCATTGGAAATGTCGAAACCGCCGCAGGAGACCCCGATCGCGTGGCCATCCGGCTGGTGAACACCGTATTCGGCGGAAGTTTTACATCCATGTTGAACGAATCGTTGCGCGTCGAGTCCGGACTGACTTATGGGGTCGTGTCTGCCTTTGACCCGCGCAAGGCCCCCGGCCCATTCGGGATCTATAGCTACACAAAAACCGAAAGTACCGTGCAAGCCATCGATATGGCTCTGCAGATTTTGCAGAAATTGCACAAACAAGGCATTACCGCCGAACAACTAGCATCCGCGAAGAGTTACATCAAGGGACAATTCCCTCCCTCCATTGAAACTTCCAAGCAGCTGGCGCAGATAATCGTCGTGAATGAATTTTACGGCCTGGACGATCGAGAAATTAATGACCTGGAAGCGCGCATCGACGCCGTCACGCCAGCCATTGCACAGCAAGTTATTCAAAAACATTTTCCCGCTGACAATTTGGTTTTTACCTTGATCGGAAAAAACTCTGAGATTTCCTCGGCGGTTCAAAAATATGCCGAGAAACAGGATGCGCGGCTCATCAGTGCGCCAGGTTTCTGGCCCGCTCCAGCTCAGAAATAAGTTTTCTAAATTGTATTTTGGAGGATACATGCGTTCTCGATTGCTGATGGCCTTAGCTATTTTGCTCGCCCTGGCCGGCTATTCTTTCGCTACGGAAGATATCCCGCTCTTGGTGCAAGCTCCTACTTTGAGCAAGACCGAAATTGTCTTCGCCTACGGAGGGTATTTGTGGAGTGTGCCACGCGATGGCGGGAATGCGCACCAATTAACAACTGGTGGTCATGAATCCGGCCCCCAGTTTTCCCCCGATGGAAAGTTCATCGCCTTCACTGGAGAGTACGACGGCAATATGGATGTCTTTGTAATGCCCGCGGATGGCGGCGAGCCGAGGCGGCTGACCTGGCACCCTGGAGCAGACGTAGTGCTGGGCTGGACTCCCGACAGCAAGCGCATTTTATTTGAATCCGCCCGCGTGGCCTATGCCGATTTCGACCGGCTCTACACCGTGGCTGTAGAAGGCGGCGTTCCGGAAGTGTTGCCCATGTGGCGCGGAGAAGCCGGTTGGTATTCGCCGGATGGATCGCGGCTTGCCTACGTTCCAAATTTGAAATGGCAAGAATCGTGGAAGAGATATCGCGGTGGCCAAACCACCCCGGTGTACATCGTCAAATTAAGCGACCTGTCGCTGGAAAAATTGCCGCGCGAGAATTCGAATGACTTCGCGCCCGTCTGGATGGGCGACACCGTTTATTTTCTGTCCGACCGCAACGGGCCGGTAACCTTGTTTGCGTACGACACCAACACTAAAAGTGTGAAGCAGGCGGTAGAAAATAAGGGCCTGGATCTTAAGACCCTTTCCGCCGGCCCTGATGCGCTGGTCTACGAACAATTCGGCGGCATCTATCTTTTCGATCCTAAAAACGGTCAGCCGAAGAAAATAGACATTCACATCGCGGGTGATTTGCCGGCCACCCGTCCGCATTTTGAAAAAGTCGCGGACAAGATTTCAGCGGCTGCTATCTCGCCAAGCGGGGCACGTGCGGTCTTTGAAGCACGCGGCGAAATTTTCACCGTACCCGCGGAGAAAGGCAATACGCGGAATTTAACGCGCACTGCCACGGTAGCCGAACGCGACCCATCCTGGTCGCCGGACGGTAAGTGGGTGGCATTTTTTTCCGATGAGTCCGGCGAATACGCGTTGCACCTGGTGGACCAATCAGGCCTCGGAACAGTAAAGAAAATTGATTTGGGGAAACCACCATCTTTCTTTTATAACCCGACGTGGTCGCCGGACAGCAAGAAAATTGCCTTCACCGACAAGCGCTTGAACCTTTGGTATGTGGATATCGAAAAAGGCGCTTCCGCCCCTCTGAAAGTGGATACCGATTTGTACGATGCTTGGGGCGTGGCCATGAGCCCCGCTTGGTCGCCAGACAGCAAATGGCTGACCTTTACAAAATTCTTGCCGAATCACATGCGCGCCGTGTTCGTACATTCCCTCGAAAGCGGAAAGACTTCGCAAATTACCGACGGTTTAAGCGATGCGCGCTATCCAGTCTTTGATAAAGGCGGCAAGACCCTCTACTTCGCGGCGAGTACAGATCTGGGGCTGGCCATCACGTGGCTCGATCTGTCCGGATTTCAACGCCCGGTATCGCGAAATATTTATGCCGTCGTCCTGAAAAAAAGCGATCCCAATCCCATAGAGCCGGAAAGCGACGATGAAAAGCTGGATGCCGCGAAGACCGGCGACAAGTCTAAAGACACTGACAAAAAGGACCAAGACAAGGATAAGGACAAGGACAAAGATAAAAAGAAAAACGAGGCAGATAAGACTAAAAGCAAAGACGCCGACAAGTCGAAAGACGCCGACAAAAAAGAAGAGCCCGTCAAAGTCACCATCGACCTCGATAATATCGGCCAACGCATCGTGTCCATGCCCATCAAAGCTTCTAATTACGTTGCTCTTGATCCTGGAAAAGCGGGCGTTCTTTTCCTGACCGAAACTCCAGACATTCCTCCATTGAATGCTCCGCCCGCGGCTACCGTAACGAAATTTGATCTTGCAACTCGAAAGACCGAACCGTTCCTCACTGGCGTTAGCGCCTTTACGGTTTCTGCCAACGGAGAAAAAGTTTTGTATCACACCGGACAAGGTCCGACGTGGTTCATCGCCGCCACCGGCGCGGCTCCAAAAGCCGGTGAAGGCGCGCTGAAGTTCGACGAAATGGAAGTGAAGGTCGATCCGCGCGCGGAATGGAATCAGATGTACCACGAAGTGTGGCGCATCGAACGCGACTTTTTGTACGATCCCCATTTTCATGGCTTGGATTTGGCCGCCGCTGAAAAGAAATACGCCCCGTACTTGAAGGGCGCTGGTGGGCGCGCCGACGTGAATCATCTTTTCGTGGAAATGCTCGGCGAAGTGACCATCGGGCACATGTTTATTTTTGGCGGCGACATTCCCAAAGTGACGGAAGTAAAGAGCGGGCTGCTGGGCGCGGACTACAGAGTGGAAAACGGCCGCTACCGCTTTGCCAAGATATTCAATGGCGAGAACTGGAACCCACAACTACGGGCCCCGCTTACCCAGCCGGGCGTGGATGTGAAGTTGGGCGATTATTTGTTGGAAGTAAATGGCGCCGAAGTACGTCCGCCCAACGATGTCTACAGCTACTTTGAAAATACCGCCGGCAAGCAGATCCGCATCAAGGTGGGACCGAATCCGGACGGCAAGGACGCGCGCGATGTAACTGTGGTGCCGGTAGCGGATGAAGCTGAACTGCGGACGCGCGCATGGGAAGAAGATAACCGCCGAAAAGTCGGCGAACTCAGTGGCGGCAAAATCGCCTATGTGCACGTGCCCGATACCGCGAACGGCGGATTCTTAAACTTCAATCGTTTTTATTTCGCGCAAACCGACAAGCAGGCTGCCGTCATTGACGAGCGTTACAACCACGGCGGCGCGATTGCCGATTACATCATCGATCTTCTGGAACGCCCGCTGCGAAACTGCGCCACGACTCGCGAAGGCGAAAAATGGTGTTCGCCTCTCGCGCAGATTTACGGCCCGAAAACAATGATCATCAACGAAATGTCCGGCTCCGGTGGCGACGCGCTACCCTGGATGTTCCGTCAAGACAGGATTGGCCCGTTAGTGGGCACACGCACCTGGGGCGGGCTTGTGGGCATCGGCGGATATCCATCGCTGTTGGATGGCGGCGGAGTAATGGCGCCACGCGCCGCAATCTATGGACTACACGGCGAGTGGGAAGTAGAGAACCATGGCATCGCGCCCGACATCGAAGTGGAAAATGATCCGGCGTCAGTCGCCGCTGGGCACGACGCGCAACTCGAAAAAGCTGTGCAGGTCACGCTGGAAGCTCTGAAAAAGAATCCGGTAGTCATCCCAGAGCATCCGCCGTACCCCAATTATCACAAGAACTAAGCGCAGTTGGCTTGGTGACTATGACGTGTTGTTATGCGCCGCGCATGCGTGCCGTGTACTTGCCAAATCTGGACGCACTTCGTGCGAGTGCCTAACGATTACCCGCATTGTGATATTTTCATGAACGCCCTTCATGCCTGAACTTCCCGAAGTCGAAACCATTGCGCGGGGATTGCGGCTGACCGTCCTCGGCCGTCGCATATTATCCGTGACGTTTCGAAAGACGGACTTCATCGACGACCCTTCCTTAATAGAGCGGCACTTGCCAGGCCGTCGCATAGAAGCCGTAGAACGCTACGGCAAGTTCATGTTACTGCGTTTGTCCGCGGCGCAGGGCGAAGAGAATTCCGCAAACGGCGACAACGCGCCAGCGGCATTGCTCGTTCACCTGGGCATGACCGGGCACATCGCTTCCACTGCTGTCGCGGAGCCCTGGGAAAAACACACCCACGCGAGCTTCGCTCTGGATGATGGACGAGAATTGCGCTACACCGACGCGCGCAGATTCGGACGGCTGGCCTATTTGTCAGCGGCATTATTGCCGGCCGAACTCGAAGGCTTCGGAGCCGATCCGCTGGAAGTGAACGCTGAAGAATTTGCCACCCGCATACGCTCGAGACACTCGCGTATCAAGGCGCTGCTGCTTGATCAAACGGTGCTGCGCGGAGTGGGCAACATATATGCCGACGAGAGTTTGTGGCGCGCCAAAATTCATCCCGCAAAGTTGGGCGCCAGCATTAACAAAAAACAGGCCGCCGTTCTTCATCGCGCGTTGCAAGACATCCTGAAAAAAGCGATTGTCATGCGCGGCTCATCCATCTCCAATTTTGTAGATGGCGAGGGGAACGCCGGCGGCTATCAGCAACATCATCGAGCGTACGGCCGAGAAGGCAAAAAATGTTACCGTTGCGGAACAGTCATCCGCCGGGCCATTGTAGCGGGGCGCAGCAGCTATTTTTGTCCCAAGTGCCAGATTGGCCCACGCGGTTTTTTGGCCATATCTTTCACGCCAGACAAATCACGGAGCAAATCCAGCACTCCTGGTCGCAAGAAAAACGCCAAATCATCTGTAAAGCGGCTGAAACGGACAGCCCGTAGTAGGTTGCGGGCGAAATAAGTTGCCGGAAAACATTTTGCACGCACAAAACTTAGTCTGGGAGCGCGGATGAACTTACGTCGAGTAGTCGCTTTTGCCTTTGTACTGTTGTTGGCGATGGGGGTTCTTCATGCCACGGCTCACCCTGGCGGCGATACCAATGATTACGCGGCCGCTGACGCGCAAATACTAAAGGAAATTCACGAACACAGCGAAGCAATGGACAATCTGGAACATTTGTCCGACGCCATTGGCGCGCGCCTGACCGGTTCGCCGCAATTGAAGCAGGCCAACGAATGGACCGCGGAAATGTTTCGCAAGTACGGCTTAACCAATGTGCATCTTGAACCATGGACCATCGCTCATTCGTGGACGCGTGGCACCGCTCACGCGCGCATCGTGAAACCTGCCGAGCATCCATTAATCATAGCGGCGGCGGGTTGGTCGCCAGGCACCAGCGGTATGTTACGCGCACCGGTGGTGTACTTCGACGCAAAGAAAAAAGAAGAATTCGAGAAATTTCGCGGAAAGCTCAAAGGCGCAGTGGTGATTTATCAGGAGCCCGCCAGCTTGTCGCCGCCCAAGCCAGAAGATTCTAGAAGCGAAGTTGTTCGCGCCATGCAGCAGCCTCCACCGATGAAGGGCGAACCGCCTGCCCCTTCGCCGTACGCAGTCTTGCAGGAAGCGGCAAAAGCTCGCACCGCGTTTTTCAAACAGGAAGGCGTCGCAGCGGTACTGCGCGATTCAAATAAGCCGCACGCCCTTCTGAACATGACCGGCATCGGCGGAGAAAAATTCGAGATCGGAGCGATACCTACTGCCTTTGTGACCGGCGAAGGGTACCGCATGATTTTTCGCATGTTGAAACATGGGCCGGTGGAAGTGGAATTGGATATGACCAATTCGTTCAGCGAAAAACCGGTGGAAGTCTACAATACCGTGGCGGAAATTCACGGAAGCGAGCAGCCGGACGAAGTTGTGATGCTGGGCGCCCATCTGGATTCGTGGGATCTCGGCACCGGGTCGACCGACAACGGCACGGGATCGATGGCCGTGCTGGAAGCGGCCCGCGCGCTGGCAAAATTGCCATTAAAACCAAAGCGCACCATACGCTTCGTGTTGTTTACCGGCGAAGAAGAAGGATTAGTTGGCTCAGTGAAATATGTGGAAGCCCACCAAAATGATCTCGACAAAATTTCAGGAATTCTGGTGCACGACACCGGAACGGGCCGAGTGCTCACTCTCGGCCTGCATGACAATTATCAGGATCGAGAAATCGTGGACCAGGAAATCGCGCCTTTGCGCGAATTGAAATTGCTCGAACCCAGCATGCAGCGCTCCTTCGGAACCGATCATGCTTCCTTCGATGATTTGGGCGTGCCCGGATTTTGGGCCATTCAGGACAGCGCCGAATATTCCAAGACGCACCACAGCCAGTCGGACACCTTCGACAAAGTGTGGAAAGATGACTTAAATCAAGGTGCGCAAGTCCTCGCGGCGTGGGCGTACAACACCGCGCAGTTGCCGGCGATGCTGCCGCGACGCCCGGTGAGCGCTAAACCAGAAGCCGCAAAGCCAGACCGCTATAAGAATGAAGAAGCGAACGCCAAGCCAACGGATTCAGATGAAGCTAAATTAGCCGGCGCGAAACCCGATCCATTTGGCGAAATGGATACGAAGATTCTCGCACAGGTAAAAACCGATGAACCTGAGCTGAAAGCAAATTTGGAATTTTTGAGCGACCACATCGGCCCCCGTTTGACCGGCTCCGAACAACTTGACCAAGCCGGTCGATGGATGTTGGCGCAATTTCAGCAGCTTGGACTTGCCAACGCCCATCAAGAAGCGTGGCGCATCGCCAATCGCTGGACGCGCGGACCCGCGACGGGACGCGTGTTTTTAACCGCGGAGACGAAACCTGGAGAAGCACCTATTTCACTCAACCTCACCATGGCCACAGGTGGGTGGTCACCGGCAACGGATGGAACCGTAAGAGGACCGGTAGTCGGCGTAGCGGTCGAAAAAGTGGAAGACCTGCAGCAACACAAAGGCAAACTGAAAGGCGCCATCGTGGTTCTGAATAGGCCCGTCGAATTGCGAGCCCCACAAAATCCAATGTTGACACCCTGGGGCGAAGAAACCATTCCCATCGCCTTTCCAAAGAGCGACAAGCCATTCGATTTCGCTGCCTATATAAAGTTACGAACCGCGGAGTTGACATTTTTTGCCGAGGAAAAAGCCGCGGCAGTATTGATCGGCTCTGAAAAATGGTTTGGCCTGTTGAACATGAGCATCAGCGGCCAAAATTATCAGCCAGGCATAATTCCCACTGCTTTTATCGCGCGCGAAGATTTTATGTTGCTGTGGCGTCTGCTAGATTCCGGCCCCGTGCAAGCCGCAGTGAACATCGCAGGAAATTTCAGCGGAAAGCCCGCTGAAGTGTACAACACCGTTGCCGAAATACCGGGCAGCGAGAAACCAGATGAAGTCGTGATTATCGGCGCGCATCTGGATTCCTGGGACCTGGGAACCGGCGCCACGGATAACGGAACTGGCTCAACCGCGGTGCTGGAAGCGGCGCGCGCGCTCAAAAAGTCAGGGGTGAAACCGAAACGCACCATTCGCTTCGTATTATTTACCGGTGAAGAACAAGGCCTCAACGGTTCCAAGGCTTACGTCGCCAAGCATCAGGATGAACTCAAGAAAATCTCGGCTGTGTTGGTGCACGATAGCGGCACCGGAAAAGTATTGACCATCGGCCTGATGGGAAATTATGAGGCGCGCGAAACTATTGATCGGGCCATGTATCCCTTGGCGCGTGCCAAGGAAATAGGTTTGGCGGAGCCCACGCTGCGAAAAGAGAGCGGCACTGATCACGTGCCATTCGATGAGGCTGGAGTCCCGGGCTTTTGGTGTGTGCAAGAAATTGCGGACTACGACAAAACGCACCATTCGCAAGCCGACACCTTGGATCGAGTCCGCTGGGACGATTTGGCGGAGGGCGCGCAAGTCTTGGCGGTATTCGCTTACAACGTAGCGCAGTTGCCGGAATTATTGCCGAGAAAGCCGGCGAAGCCGTAGTACACGGCCGCTACGGTTCACAGCCATAGGAGAATCACACAATTTATGCGAGCGGTATTGCAACGCGTCAGCCGCGCCCGCGTTACAGTTGAAGAACGGGTCGTAGCTGAGATCGCAGCCGGGCTAATGGTTTTACTTGGCGTGGGCACAGCGGATACTGTAGCGACGGCTACGTCGATGGCGGAAAAGGTTGCGAATCTGCGCATTTTTGAAGACGATGAAGGCAAAATGAATCGCTCTCTGCTGGATGTAAAAGGCGGCGTCATGGTCGTTTCCCAATTTACCCTTTACGGGGATGCACGCGGGCAAAGGCGGCCGAGCTTTGTAGCCGCGGCACGTCCTGAACAGGCAAAAATGTTGTATGAAAAATTCTGTTCAGCCTTGACGAATTTGAACGTTCCGGTGCAAACAGGCATTTTTCAAGCCACCATGTCGGTAGAATTGGTCAACGAAGGGCCGGTCACCATCTTGCTCGATTCCGACAAGACCTTTTGACCGGTTAGAATTACAGTCCGAAAATAAATTAAGTATCTGGATATTACCTGCCGTGGCCACAAAACAAAAACAAACGAATCCCGCGATCAAGCGACCGGGGATCAAAATTCGCCGCGCAAAGAGCAGCGACGCCGGGCGCATCGCGGAGCTTTCCGGCCAACTGGGTTATCCCGCGACAGTTGCAGCGACTGCGCAGCGGTTGCGCATGATCAAGCCGGCCTCGCAGCACGCCGTCCTGGTCGCGGAATCCCCGGAGCGCAAAGTCATCGGCTGGTTGCACGTCAGCGTTTCTCCGCTGCTAGAAGTGCCACTGCGCGCCGAAGTAAATGGCTTGGTAGTGGACGACGACGAACGAAGCCGTGGAACGGGCGCTCTTCTGTTGCACGCTGCGGAACAGTGGGCGCGCAGTCGCGGATGCAAAAGCATGTCCGTGCGCTCCAATGTAATCCGAGAGCGAGCCCATCAGTTCTACCTACGCCACGGCTACGAACACTGCAAAACACAAAAAGCCTTCCGCAAGTCCATTTGAGCGGCTCGCACGTAAGCCCGCACTCGCCTCCAATTGCCCGCCATTAGCACCCATAAGCTCGCGGCGGTAGAAGGTTAACCGCTAATATCACGCTGGTAACAAGTGTGTTGGCTTGATATATCGTATTACGATATACTTTTTGATAGTGATGAGAAGCGCTGTCTCCGACACCGAATATCGAGCTCTCGCTGAACTCCGCTACCGCATACGCCATTTTATTCAGGAGGGAGATGCCGCCGCTCAACGCTCAAATCTCGAGTCGCAACAATATCTGATGCTTCTGGCCATCCGCGGATTGCCCCAGGGAGCGGTGGCCACGATACGCACGTTGGCCGAGCGCATGGCACTCAAGCATCACAGCGCCGTGGAACTGATCGACCGCCTGGAATCCCATGGGCTGGTGCGCAGAATCCGCAGCGAAGGCGACAAACGCGAAGTACGCGTGTCGCTGCTGCCGCAAGGGTCAAAGTTATTGGACCGCGTGGCCCGCGAGCGCCTCAGCGAATTAAAAGCCAGCGGTGTAGCGCTCGCCGATGCCATCACCGCACTGGTGGAACGGAAATATCCTTCACAAAGTGTTATGGAAAGAAACAAGATCATTGTGGCGCAACGTCGCCGACGACTACGGCGCAGCACAGCGTCACACAAAGAAAACAAGAAGCCTATGCCACGCGGGAGCAAAAGGCGTGCCTAAAAATTCATCCCCGCAGACTGAGAAAGACTCCGCAGCCAAATTGCGCAACGAGACCTTAGGCGACTTCACCACCACCCGCCGGGTGATCCCTATTTCCGCGCTCGCGATGGTCATTGGTTTACTCTGCGCCTTCGTAGCGCTGGCGTTGCTCCGCTTGATCGGTCTATTTACGAATTTATTTTATTTTGGACGCTGGAACACCTCGCTCGTTTCTCCAGCCGGCAATCATCTGGGAATTTTTAGCGTTCTGGTGCCCATCGCAGGCGCGCTGATTATCGGTGTCATGGCGCGGTATGGATCGGAGCGCATTCGCGGCCACGGAATACCGGAAGCGATCGAATCCATCCTGCTGAATGGCAGCCGCATTGAGCCCAAGATCGCCTTGCTGAAACCAATTTCCTCCGCCATTTCCATCGGCTCCGGCGGACCTTTCGGAGCCGAGGGACCCATCATCATGACCGGCGGCGCGGTAGGTTCGATGATCGCCCAGTTATTCCACTTAACCAGCGCGGAACGCAAAACATTATTGGTAGCCGGCGCAGCGGGCGGCATGTCCGCAACGTTCGCGGCTCCAGTAGCCGCGGTGCTGCTCGCCGTGGAGTTATTGCTTTTTGAATGGAAGCCCAGAAGCTTGATACCCGTGGCTTTGGCAAGTGCTGTCGCGGCCGTTGCGCGTCGTTACCTGTTGGGCTTTGGGCCGTTGTTTCCAGTGCCGGCCCACCCACTTTTCATCGGCCCCATGGGACTTTTGGGTTGCGCACTAGTCGGACTTTTGGCTGGCGGCCTGTCGGCTTTACTGACCGTTTCAGTCTACGCCGCAGAAGACGCGTTCCAGCGTTTGCCCATTCACTGGATGTGGTGGCCTGCTATTGGTGGACTGGCAATCGGCCTGGGTGGCTTAATTTTTCCGCAGGCGCTGGGCGTCGGCTACGACACCATCGGAGAATTGCTGCAAGGCAGCGTAACCACTCACGTTATTCTCGGCGTACTGCTGGTGAAATGGTTTATCTGGGCGGTTTCGCTGGGGTCAGGAACTTCCGGCGGTGTGCTGGCCCCGCTGCTCATGATGGGCGGCGCATTGGGCGGTTTGGAAGCAATGTTTTTGCCAAACGAGGGCGCCGGTTTCTGGCCCCTGATCAGCATGGGAGCAATTCTCGGCGGCACCATGCGTTCGCCATTCACGAGCATCGTGTTCGCCTTCGAATTAACGCATGATGCCAACGTTTTTCTGCCTTTGCTGGTGGGCAGTGTGATCGCCCACGCGTTCACGGTGCTGACTTTGAAGCGCTCGATATTGACAGAGAAAGTTGCGCGCCGCGGTTATCATTTAAGCCGCGAATATGCCGTCGATCCCTTGGAGATTTTATTTGCTCACGAAGTCATGCGGACTTCTATCGCGGTTTTGCCTGCCGCAAGCACGATTGCCCAGATTCAGGCTTCCCTGAATTCCGATCATCGACAGAAACAGCGCCTTCTGCCGGTAGTGAACGCCGATGGAACTTTGGCAGGCGTGCTGACGCGAAAAGATATTCGCGACCGCATCGATCAGGAAGGCGACGCGGCGCTCCGGCGCACGCTGAGCGAGATGGCGCGGACAAACGCATCAGAGGTGTATTCCGATGAGCCATTGCGCGTTGTGGTGTATCGAATGGCGGAAACGGGATTCACCCGCATGCCTGTGGTGGATCGCGCCAGTGGAAAATTTCTGGGCCTTATTTCTCTGGATGATTTACTGAAAGCAAGAGCCCGGCACCTCGAAGAGGAGCGCCGCCGTGAACGAACTTTGAAGTTGCGATTCTTTCTGCCCGGCGGCCGGATGGCTGAAGAAAAAGATATCCCTGCTAATCCCTAGAGCTTGCGCCAACACTCACTAACAAAAATAAAAGATCGAAGATAATCAGTGACGGTGTATTTCTAATATGGCTACTGTGACTATCCCAAACCCTAGCGACGTAACTCCGGCGCCGCCCGTCCGAACGCCATGGTGGCATGTGCCCGGCAGACAATGGAGAGCGTTCCGCGATCAACGCGAGGATCAGGTCTTCCTGGTTCTGACACTCTTGATCGGCGCGATCGTGGGTTTGATTGTTGTGGCCTTCATTTTGATCACCGAGCGATCCGGCGCGCGCTTGTATCCCGTGGGCGCCGCCACGTGGCGAAGAATTCTTGTTCCAGTCGTCGGCTCGCTGACTATGGGATATCTCTTGTATCGATTTTTTCCCGATGCGCGCGGCAGTGGCGTTCCACAAACCAAAGCAGCACTGTGGGCTCGCGGTGGACGCATTTCTTTTGCAACCGTCTTTGGCAAATTTTTCTGCACTTCCGCAACGCTCGCTTGCGGCATTCCACTGGGCCGCGAAGGACCTGCCGTGCAAGTCGGCGCAGGCATCGCCTCGATGCTTGGCCGTTATTTAGGATTGAAACCCGAAAAAGTGAAGGCGCTTATTCCTGTGGGCGCCGCTGCTGCGATCGCTGCGGCATTCAACACCCCGCTCGCCGCCGTAGTCTTTGCACTGGAAGAAGTAGTAGGCGATTTACACGCCCCAGTATTGGGTTCCGTGGTGCTGGCTTCGGCGACCTCCTGGGGAATGTTGCGGTTGCTGCTCGGCAACGATCCGCTTTTTCAAGTCCCGCAATACCAGCTTGTGCATCCGGGCGAGCTGGGAATTTATGCGCTCCTCGGAGTTCTGGGTGGGTTCATTTCGGCGGCCTTTACCCGGCTGCTGTTGTCAATGCGCGCATGGTTTTTGCGGCGTCCGAAAAAAACCGTATGGTTCCAACCAGTGGTCGGCGGTTTGACCGTCGGTGTGATGGGCTGTTTTGTCCCGCAGATACTCGGCGTCGGCTATAAATACGTCGGCGACGTCTTGAATGGCGGCATGGCGCTGAAATTAATGTTGCTGTTGCTGGTCCTCAAGTTATTTGCAGTAACCATCAGTTATGCCTCCGGGAACGCCGGCGGAATTTTCGGTCCGAGTTTATTTCTCGGAGCCATGCTTGGCGGAATTGTAGGGACGCTGGCGCATCACGTTGCTCCCGGTTACGTCGCTACGCCCGGCGCCTACGCACTGGTGGGCATGGGCACAGCATTCGCGGGCATCGTGCGAGCGCCGATGACCTCGGTGCTGATGATTTTTGAAATCACCCGCGATTATGCCGTGATCGTTCCGTTGATGATTTCGAATCTCGTCAGCTTTTTTATTTCTTCGCGCTTTCAACGAGAACCGATTTACGAAGTATTAGCCCAACAGGATGGCATCCATTTGCCCACTGCTGGCTCGCGGATACAGGAAAGCCAGCGTCGGGTATACCAGGCGATGCATGCCGCGACAGAGGTTTTGGATGCAAATGCGACCATTCAAGAAGCCTTAAATAAAGTTTCAGCCAGCCGGCTCCACGCTTGGCCGGTGGTTGATGAAAGCGGCGTGATTGCTATGGTAAGCCTTAGCCGCCTGCAACGCGCCCTCACCGAAGGAGCCACCCAGCAACCGTTAAGCGAGATTCTGGAAACGCGCGAATTTCCGCACGTGCATATGGACCATTCCCTGGCTATGGCGCTCGATCGAATGGGAGCCAGTCAACTCGACGTGCTGCCAGTAGTAAATCGCGCGGACGTGCACAAGCTTGAAGGAATTGTGACGCTGCAGGATGTCTTGAGGCTCTACGGCGTGGGACCAAGAGATACCACCGTGGCTTCTGGTGAGCCCACAACAACTCCTCCGCAAACATTAGCCTGATTGCGCGCAACGCTAGCTAAATGGCGGCCGATACCAAATGTGAGATCGATCTAGAACCCGCCTCCACCACCGCCGCCAAAACCGCCGCCGGAGGATCCCCCGCCCCCAAACCCAGAACCGCCGGAGCTGCGCGGCGCGGAAGCCATAACGCTACTCGCCCGCGACGACATGCTATTGAGGTTATTGGTGAAATTCACCGGATAGAAAATCGGACCGGTGCCGCCGCGGTACCACCCCGGCGGTTGCGTCATGATCCCATCAAAAGCTTTGCTCCAGTTTTTCTCCACGCCGAAAGCCATCGCGAAAGGCAGAAATTTCTCAAACATCTGCGGAGTTTTTATGGTGCGATTGAAACGATCGGCCTCCACGTGATTCAGAAAATCCTCGAAGCCCAGGACGCCCTCCAGCGCGCGGGTCCCTTGCTCCGTATGCGCCGGCATGAACCAGCCAAATCCGCAGATCACCAGCGCGGACAGAATGCCCCCGATGATAAACGCCGCCGGGGCCATGCCCATTGCAGAAGCCATGCGAATACCGACCCAGACCATGAGCACTCCGACAACGACACCCGCGCCGATGTATGCAGAGCGAACACTGTCTGGCCGCCGTTTGTAAAAACCCTGTGTAACCAGCGAATCAAAAATTCCGCTCCTCATAACTGGCAAAGTTTTATAAAAGCGGTTCTGAAGACTGTCCATCGAAATAGTTTCACCTACGGTGCCCGCCGTGAAGAATCCGTCCAGCAGGGCTTGTTCGTGCGTCTTCAGCGCGCCCCATTGCGAGCGATCTTTTTGCAATATGAAGTTGTAATCCTTTTCGTGCATGAGGCCGAGCATGCGGTCTTTCTGCACCTCTTCGATAACCATGTACCCGCGCACCGCGAGATCCACGATGGAAGCGGTAATGTCGCGCATATCAGCGGAGTTATCCACCAGCGTGCCCGCTTCGCCAGGTGTGAGCCGATTAGGCGGCTCGTATTGCGCAGCGATGGGCCTCAGCCGAGGATCCCGGCCGCGCGTCCACCACAAATAAAACATCAGGCAGAAAACACCCACAGGCAGGAGCAGTGGCCAGTTACTCCGCAAAAATCGCCCGAATAAATCAGCAGCGGTAGGCTCGCGAATGGCGCCCTTATCAATTGCCACCGCGACCGTCAAACCGGCGTGGTAAGGAAGCGGCGCAGTGGTTCGCACTTCGACGCCGTTCGCGGCGACATCAATTTCCGCGTCCTTGGCATGCGAACCGTACACACCGGTAAACGCCGTGGCTCGAATATTGCTGGCCCCAGCCGGCAGAATAATTTGCGCGTGTGCGGATTGGATGGGTACGTCCCACTCGTCGCCAGTCACGTTCCAATAAAGCTCGTCATGGTCCTCAAAAAATTTAATCGCGTCGGAGATGGTGTACTCGATGGAAATTGTTTGCACGGAATTATCGGCATCAGGAATGTAGATCTTCAGCTTGCGGTAATGGCGCACCCGGCTGGAATCGAATTTCAGCCCATGGCCGCTGCCATCGGTAACCCGTTTCACATCGAGGAACAACGTGTAGTTCAGGCCCTGCGGCGTCACGTACTCCACCGGAATGGAGCGATACAACCCGTGCCAATTGGTGCCGATGAAATGCGCTCGGATCGTTTCGGTCACGTCGATGGTCCCATTACTGGCGACCACAATCTGCGCATCGAAATTCTCGATGCGCAGTTCCTTGGCCCGGGCAGTGGCCACGCCAGACAGCGAGATAAGCCCGATCAGTGCAATAAGCGCAAAATGACGCGGTGCTGCTCGCGCGAGCCAATCCCGCACGCAGCAGTAATGCTCTATAACCATGAATCGGGAGCCCTGCGCGCTCATGCTGACGCAGCGGGCGTGTTGAAGCTGACTTTGGGGGCTTCGCGCTCGGCGGGAGCCGAAATCTCAAAAAATTCTCGCGGTTTGAATCCCAGCATATTGGCAAAAATGTTGGTCGGGAATTGTTGAATTTTGGTGTTGAGATCGCGAACCACGGCATTGTAATAACGCCGCGCGTTTTGCACTGCATCTTCGATCTGCGTCAGCGAAGCCTGCAAGGCGGTAAAGCTTTCGACGGCGCGCAATTGCGGATAAGCTTCGGAAAGCGCAAATAAATTTTTCAGCGCGCCCGAGAGCATATCTTCGGCCTGCGCTTTCTCGGCGGGACCCGTAGCGCTCATAGCCCGATTGCGCGCGTTGATGACCGCCTCGAGCGTCCCTTTTTCGTGAGCCGCGTAGCCCTTGACGGTTTCCACCAGATTAGGAATCAAGTCATAGCGGCGTTTGAGCTGCACATCGATATCCGCCCAGGCATTGTCACACTGCACCTTGAGCCTGACCAACGCGTTGTACATTCCAATCACAAAAATAAAGATTAGAACGACAATCCCTAAAATAACGAAACCGGTCATGCGCATGACCTCGCGTGATGGAGTAAGAGTGACTCTGTCGCGAGCCAATATACGTCGCGAAACCAAGTGTGTAAAGGCGGCCACATGTCGATCGACGGTCTGGTCGCTGTCAGCTCCCTTGGCAAGCGGGTATACTCTCGTTAGTCTGTCCTTCGGCGGTGAACCGATACGCATGAAACCCGATAATATCGAAAACATTACGGTGTAACCGCAGTGCTCGATTGACTCTTTTTCCGGCACTGTGTTACCCATAATGCACTCGAATGCGCGTCCAAACGGCTATGGCGGGTGGCAACTTATAAAAATGGCTGACCAGAAACACCTCGATGTCACGCTCGAAACGCAGGTGGAAAGCGTCAATCTTGCCGAGGAGATGTGTTTGCGGGTCGCCGAAGCCGCGGGTTTCGATGAGGACGATTGCTACCGCATCGGAATGTCGGTGCGGGAAGGGGTCATCAACGCATTTCACTACGGCAATCAGGAACGCCCGGAGAAGAAAATTTATCTGGCCGTCGATTTAACATCCGACAAAATGGTGATCCACGTTTTGGACGAGGGCAAAGGTTTCATTCTTGGAGATGTTCCCAATCCGCTGGCCGAAGAAAATCTTCTCAGCACCTCCGGACGCGGAATATTTTTGATGCGCTCGTTCATGGACGAGTTCAACGTGGTGCCGGGTCGCACCGGCGGCGCCGAAATTATAATGTCCAAGAAATTGCCAAGCGCGGATGGCCACCAGGCGAATAGCAACGACAAGGGCGACCACAACGCAACGCCGCATCAAGCGTAAAGATTTCTTTCGTGGAAAGGCACCATGGCTCTATTACAAGCCACCTACAGGGATGCTGGAGCGGTCACCGTGCTGGACTTGAGCGGCCGCATAACCCTCGGCGAAGGCAGTGCGTTGTTACGGTCCACGATTCGCGAGCTCCTCGACGGCCAGCGTTTCAGGATTCTGGTGGACCTCGGGGACATCAATTACATCGATAGCTCCGGTATCGGTGAACTGGTGAGCGCCTACACCACGGTTAAGAACCGCGGCGGCGAATTGAAGCTGCTGCATTTGACCAAAAAAGTGCATGACCTGTTGCAAATCACGAAGCTGTATACCGTTTTTGATGTGCACTCCGACGAAGTCACGGCTCTACGCAGCTTCGACAAAAAATCCGCCTAGCCCCGTTTAGCATCGATATAATAGTTTTCGCGCGCTTTTTCTATTCACGTTTATAACCGCTGCGGATCAGCCGCTACGAAAAACAATCCCATGGTAAACGCTTCCACCACAAACTGGATTTCTGAGCGCGCCACCGAACTGGGTTTCGCCATGGCCGGCGTAGCTCGCGCCGAGAAATTTCCCGAGCTTTTGAGACAACCAGACTGGCTGGCGCGTGGCTATGCGGGCGAGATGAAATACTTAAACGACGCTCGGCGCAATGACCCACAGGCGGCATTGCCGGGCATTCGAAGCGCGATTGTCTGCGCATTGACCTACAACACCGAGCACGCACGAACCGAACAAGCATGCGCAGATCTTGGCGACGCAACGCAAGCGGGTGGGCCCCGCGGGTGGATCTCGCGATATGCATGGGGTGATGACTACCACGCGATCTTGCGCGAAAAGTTGGAGCTGTTGCTCGCCGCTTTGCGTGACCAGCATCCACAACCGTTTGAAGCTCGCATTTACGCCGATACCGGGCCCATTAACGAACGCGTGCTGGCCAAGCATGCCGGGCTTGGTTGGCTGGGCAAAAATACTCTGCTGCTCAATGAGCGCATCGGCTCATTTTTCTTTCTGGGCGTAATTTTTAACACCCTCGATTTGCCACCAACGTTGGGAATTTTCGACCTTCCTCCCGCGGATCGCTGCGGTACCTGCCGCAAATGCATTGATGCTTGTCCGACAGACGCCCTCGTCGAACCCTACGTGATGGATGCGCGAAAGTGCATTTCGTACCTGACCATCGAACTGCGCGGAGCCATACCTGAACAGCTTCGTGAGCCCATGGGCCAGCACATATTTGGCTGCGACATTTGCCAGGATGTTTGCCCGTGGAACCGCCACGCGCCACTGACCCACGCGAAAGAATTTCAGCCGCGCTCTTTTGCGCATGCAACTGCAGTTGCAGCCGGAGAAGAACAAGAAGAAAAATTTGGTCCCCACGAAACAAATGGCGATTCGCGAGAAGCGCTGTTCTTGCCGCGCCTGGAGTGGCTTGCCTCGCTAGGTCAAAGCGACTTCACCGAAATGTTTCGCGGCAGCCCCATTAAGAGAACGAAGTGGCAAGGGCTTATTCGCAACGTCTGTATTGCGCTGGGAAATTCACAATTGACGCCTGATTTGGCGGCGTCCGAAAGAATCTCAAATGCATTGTCACGGCTGGCCCCATCACCAGATCCGGTAATCGCGGAATCTGCCCAATGGGCCATTTCGCGCATCCAAGAAAACGAGGCAAGCCCAATCGTGACCCAATTGTGAAAATGACGCGAAATGAATTGTTGGCCCCATGTAGGAACGCTTGCGAATGTGAGAACGAGGGCACAAGCGGTATAATTCATCGATTATATTTGTCGACTACTTAGCACTGCAGCGCTCGCCGGCAAATGACTTGGCGATTCTAGTTTTCAAGCCCGGGATAGCTTCACACTTTCAAATCTGAGCTGGAGGAAAAATTTGTGGCCTTTACTTTACCGCCGTTGCCGTATTCGTTCGACGCATTGGAACCGCACATCGATGCCAAAACCATGGAAATCCATCACGACAAGCATCACGGAACTTATGTCACCAATTTGAACAAAGCCCTCGAGGGGCACGCCGATCTTCAGAATAAATCCATCGACGACCTGCTCAAGAACCTGGACGCCATCCCCGAAAATATCCGCACCGCGGTGCGCAATAATGGAGGCGGTCATTGGAATCACAGTCTGTTCTGGCCGCTCATGAAAAAGGGTAGTGGTGGCGAACCAAAGGGCGATCTCGCTTCGGCGATCAATTCCGCCTTCGGTTCATTTGCTGGTTTCCAGGAAAAAATTTCAGCCGCGGGCGTGGCGCGTTTCGGCTCCGGCTGGGTCTGGTTGTTGGTTCGGGATGGCAAACTGGCGATAGACTCCACGCCTAACCAGGACACCCCTTACCAATTGTCAAGCGGCGGAAAGGCCGTACTGGGACTCGACGTTTGGGAGCATGCTTATTATTTGAAGTATCAGAATCGCCGGCCTGACTACATCAAAGCGTGGTGGAATACCGTGAACTGGGACAAGTCTGCCGAACTGTACGACCAGGCCAAGAAGAAGTAACTGAAAATAAGACCGAAAGAAAACAAAAGGCCTGCCCAATCCCGCCGGGCAGGCCTCTCGCGTTTCAGGGACAGCGAATTACGCCATGCAGCGCTTCACTAACGGCAGCACGTTAGAACCGGACGAGAAGCCTTTTGGCAACTCGCCATAGTCTCCGCGCGCTTCACGGGTTGCAGGCGGGGCCGCGGCACTCGAGTGGCGTGAAGCTTCACGAACCAGCTCCAAACGTCCGCGCACACGGAACTTTGCCAGAAGCGAAGAAACATGGAATTTTACTGTGCGCTCGGAAAGGTTCAAATCCGCAGCGATCTCCTTATTGGCAAGGCTGCGCATGATTCCGCCGAGCACTTCATCTTCCCGCCGCGTCAGCTTCACAGAAGAGCCCGCGGAGCGGCCGGCTTGCAGCAATTTGTCGGCCTTTTCTTTGAGCCCGTCCAGAAAATCATTCTCGGCGGGTACCATGACGATGTAATCGTTGGGTGACTGCCCGCGAACCATGCAATGCATTGCCAGCAGTCCGGCGGCCTGCTCGACGGGGAACTGCCCGTCGGGCCCGGCTTCCACGTTAAAATGCGCCACACCGGTATTCTTCTCGTAAAAAAAATACATCTCGCGCGGTTGACCAGACCGTGCAGACAGATGTGGCTGTTCGTTTCTGCGAATAAGCTTCACTTAATCCCTCCAAAATGCAGCCTCGACTACCGCCGAGATCCTTTAAGTTTTTTTACGATTTGCCCCTGAGCGAGGCCAGCTTTACAGACTAACTGCTAAGGAAAACAGCAAACAGAAGCCAAGGTTGACAGTTGTTATCCCGTCGCCCTTGAAAAAGGGCACCCGACGTTCCGCCTGCGAGCACTGCACCGAAC
>Ga0185299_10001994_pt1 | contig 34284 bp, 33 predicted proteins | sample PaiPotPPA55metaG_FD_128002 | JGI IMG/M metagenome (GOLD analysis project Ga0185299, IMG submission 128002) | Iron sulfur acid spring bacterial and archeal communities from Banff, Canada, to study Microbial Dark Matter (Phase II) - Paint Pots PPA... ...
AATCCCCCCGTCCTCCGTCGACCTCATCTTCGCCGACCCCCCGTACTTCCTCTCCAACGGCGGCATCACCTGCCACGCCGGCAAAATGGTCTCCGTCAACAAAGGCGCCTGGGACGTCTCCAAAGGCCCCGACGCCAATCACGAGTTCAACCGCGCCTGGCTCGCCGCCGCCCAGCGCGTCCTCAAACCCAACGGCGCCATCTGGGTCTCCGGCACCGCCCACGTCATCCACAGCGTCGGCTTCGCCATGCAGCAGCTCGGCTTCAAGCTTCTCAACGACATCTCCTGGGTCAAGCCCAACCCTCCTCCCAATCTCTCCTGCCGCTATTTCACCCACGCCACCGAAACCATCATCTGGGCCGCCAAGGACAAAAAGTCCCGCCACACCTTCCACTACAAGCTCATGAAGGAAACCAATCGCGGCAAACAAATGAAGTCCGTCTGGGAAATCAAGCCCCCCGAAACCTGGGAGAAAAAATTCGGCAAGCACCCCACCCAAAAACCCGTCGCCCTCCTCGAACGCATCCTCCTCGCCTCCACCAACGAAGGCGACCTTGTCCTCGATCCGTTCCTGGGCGGCGGCACAACTCTCGTTAGCGCATTCCGCCTCCGCCGTCACGCCATCGGCTGCGAACTCTCTGTCGATTACATCAGTCCGTCCATCCGCCGCATCTGTTCCGATTTGGTACACGTCGATCTTTCTTTCTCTTGCTTGCAGTTTTCAGTTGATCCGCCAAGCGATTCCGTGGATCGATCAAAATGCGTGCAGTCCTCACTCCAACTCGTTCAACAGGAACTCCGCTTCTATTTCATCGGCCGCACCGACCGCCGCGTAATCTTCTCCGTTCTGGCCGACTCCCTCGACGAAGCCCGCCAAAAATTCCGCGCCTCCGGCCGCTCCGACTCCGACGCTCTCTTCATCATCAAAACCGAAACTCAAATCTACGTCGCGTAACTTCCTAGGAGCATGCCGATGACAACGGCAACCGTTATCAAGAACACGAACATAAAGAACCTCATGGAGGTTGCCGCTGGAAATTTTCAAGTGCTGGAAACAATGACAGAGGAATTCCGTTGTCTAGTGCAAGAGCATCCAATGAAAACGATAGCCATAGATGGAGGACACCTATCCATGACAACTCGGCGTGCTATTGCCGTAGTCTCCGAAATCATCCGCGAGAACCAGGAGAATGGGGAACTAGAAGGCGTACTAAATCGGAACAGGGTTGCCGCTTTGAACCGCCTACTTCAGATTGCCAAAGCGCGCAGCGATTCGGAAGAGTTAAGTCGAAAAGAGTCTTAGGGCTGGGCTCAGCTGCGTACTCTTCCCACCTTTGTGTGAATGACCTCTTCGCTTTTGTACGGCTCTATGTCCTTGATCCCGCACCTTGGACATCTATCGTTGCAGCAGCAGCTCCAAACGTCCGCCCATTCCTCACCGTCCTCGGGACAACTATAGTAGTTGATGAATTGTCTCTCAGACACTGCGATTCCCCCTGTCAACTTCCTTGCACGCTGCCTTCCATGATCTAATTCACGCGTGGAACTTAGACTTCCAGCGACGGGCCTCGACAGTTACAAGAGCGCATCCCAGCGCGCCCGCGTCGGCACCGAATCCTGGGGCGCGGCAAATTTCTTCTGTCCTGTATGTGATTCTCCGCGACTTGACGTCGCGCCACAGGGGACCGCGACCCTCGACTACTCTTGTCCGAAGTGCGAATCACCGTTTCAACTGAAGAGTCAATCAAAACCATTCGGCACAAGAATTCTCGACTCCGCTTACTCGCAAATGAAGCGCGCCATCCTCACCGACTGCACGCCAAATCTCTACGTGTTGCACTACGACCTGACCGCCTGGGCCGTCCGCACGGTCATTCTGATTCCGCACTTCGCCTTTGCGCTGTCCGCCATCGAATGCCGCCCGCCCCTTGGGCGAACCGCCCGCCGCGCCGGATGGGTCGGCTGCAACATCCTTCTCAACAAAATCCCGCAGGACGCCCGCATTCCCATCGTCGCCGACGGCACCGCACGCCCCGCAGCCGAAGTTCGCCGCGCCTACCGCCGCTTACGTCCGCTTGAAAAACTCAAAGTGGAAAAACGCGGCTGGACCCTCGACGTCCTCAACGTCGTCCGCTCCCTCAACAAACCCCAATTCTCCCTATTCGACGTCTACGCCCGTGCCGACGAGCTATCGAAACTCCATCCCGACAATCGCCACGTCCGCGACAAAATCCGCCAACAACTCCAACTCCTCCGCGACCTCGGCCTCCTAGAATTCCTCGGCTCCGGTTCCTATCGGCTCAAATGAGCGCACCCACCTTCGATGTTCTCTTTCTGTCGTCTGCTATTGACTCCTCGACAGACGAGTGTAGATTCTTTCCAGCGCGCCCTTCGCGGAATAACCGTCAGTCACCCTGGATTCTTCCCAAACGAGGTGCCTCTTGAACTCCACACGAATTCGCAAAGCCTTTGCCCTCGCGAGCGCGGTGCTCGTATCCATTTGTATTTCCCAAACGCAAACTCCGCCCGTTTCTGCCTCCGCCTCGCAAACCACCGCCAAACCATTGCTGCTCGAGAAAAATGAAGGCGAGGCCCGCATTTGGCGCGAACCTCCTCCCGGAGGATTCATGCTTAAAGTCAGTCCTCAAAACAACGGCTCCCAGCACCTCGTCTTTGGAACGGAAGACATGCACCCCGGAGACGAAATACCGCTGCACAAACATCTGGGCCAGGATGAAATTGTCTGGATCGAAACGGGCGCCGTCCACGTCCACCTCGGCGACCAGGAACGCGACCTCCATGCCGGTGGCATGGTGTTCATTCCCGCCTTCACCTGGGTGAGTATAAAGCCCGTCGGCAACGACACCGTCAGCATGGCCTTCGTATTTTCAGCCCCTGGCTTTGAGAATTACATGCGCTGTGACTCCGTTCCCGCCGGTGAAAAGCCGACACCGATAACCCCCCAAGAGAACAAGAAATGTAGCCACGAAGGCCACGTAATCTACAAAGACCTCGAAGAATCCGTAAAACCCTGAAGGATTAAGGGCCGGGTACCGCAGCCTTCGGTTTAAGGCTGCGGGTTTTGACTTTTCCTCCGCCAGTTCGCCGCCGCCCCGCCTTCGTCCCTTTCCTACGCACCAATTTAATCTCCACCCGGCACCCCAAAGCATGCGCCATGCGAATCAACGTCCCAATCGTCAGATTCCGCGGCTCATTCTCCATCGCCGAAACCTTTGCCGCGCTCATTTCCACCAGGCGCTGCTTCAACCTTCACCTTTTAGCCTTCGACTTTCAACTCTTCTTCCGCTATACTTGTATAGCGAGGCCGCCATGCTAGCTATCCGTCTTCCCCAATCCATCGAAAAACGGCTCGAAAAACTCGCCCGCCGCACCGGACGCACCAAGACCTTCTACGTCCGCGAGGCCATCCTCGAGCACCTTGATGACCTCGAGGATCTCTATCTCGCCGAGAAATCCTTCGACCGTATTCAGAAGGGTGAGGAACAAACTGTTCCACTGGAAGAACTTCTAAAATAGCATGCCCTGGCAGGTCGAGTTATCGTCCACCGCCGCCGGGGAGCTTGCACGCCTCGACCCGCAACATCGCAAGCGCATCCTGAAATTTCTTCACGAGCGCATCGCGCCGCTCGAAAACCCGCGCAGCATCGGCCAGGCCTTGCACGGCTCCAAGCTTGGCGAGTTCTGGAAATACCGCGTCGGCGACTACAGACTCATATCGAAGATCGAAGACGACCGCGTGCTCATCCTGGTCCTTCGTATCGGCCATCGCCGTGAGGTCTACCGTTAGCCACCATTCCGTCGCCCCGCCTTCATCCCCTTCCTGCGCACCAACTTAATCTCCACCCGGCTCCTCAAAGCGTGCGCCACGCGAATCAACCTCCCCATCGTCAGATTCCGCGTCTTGCTTCACTTTGCCCTTGGTCAGTATCCGATCGCCAGCTAGAAGAACAATTCCGGCGACACATGAAACCGCGCACTCAATCGTTCAATATGGTCCTTGTTCAAATCCCGTTTCCCGCTCAGGACTTCCGACACAATGCTGCGCGTCCCAAACACGTCCGCAAGGTCCTTTTGCAGCAGATTGTGCTGCTCCATCAAAAACCGCAAAACATCAAGCGGTTTTGCCCGCGGAAGCGGGTACCGCTTCTTCTCGAAATCCTCAATCAGCAGCGTCAGGAGGTCCGCCAATTCCTTCTCCGCTGCCGTAAGCGACTTGCTGCGTCGGTCTAGGTCGTAAAGAATCTCCGTGTACGCCTCATTTTCCTTTTCTGTCCGAATCACCTTTGGAGACACTTTGCGGAGAAGTGCCCCGTACTCCGGGCTAACCGTCAATGTGCTCATTGTCTCCAAGCTCCTTTGCTGTATTCAGCGTGCGTCAGCACATGGCGCAGAAAAATCCTCCCCGTCCGGTAATTGATCTCCGTGATCAGCCGGTACGCGTTCCCTTTGATATTGAACACTGTGAACTTTCCTGCCGCATCCGCGGTCGGCAGTTCCCGCCGCACTTCCATCAGGTTTCTCCACTCCGCCTTTTTCGCAATCCGGTACCACGCATGCAACGGCGCGCCAATATCGCTGTGTTCTTCCGCCGCCTCGAGCAATCTCTTTCGGCTGATAACGTGCAATTTCGCCCTTCACCATTGGATTCGCAAAATGCGAACTTGTCAAGGTAAACTTGACACCCGCCGCCTAACCCCCCGATTTTTTCACTTTTTCTCTTGACAAAAAGTGGCTATCAGCGTACAGTATTGAGTGGGTAATATAGCGCCCAAGCCTGGGAACGCCCCCTCTGCGCCATCCCGCGGGTTCAGCGGGATGAATCTCCTGATTGGCGTTTTTACTTTCTGGAGCGCCCTTTTCGGCCTAACTCCTCTATTCACAACACTTACGAAATAAACCGCGTCCTTGCACAATTTTAGTGCAAATTAGCGCCAGCAAGTTATTTAGAATCAACACTTGCAAAACTGTATAAAAACAAACCACTTTATCTGTCTTTAGAATGAACACTTATGTAAAAACCAGGGGGGAGGGGCCCCCAAATGGGGACAGGAAAGGAGTACAGACCGAGCGCATCCCGTGATCTTTCCGGGCGGTTGATCGAAGACGTAAAACGGAGAGACGCACTCCCCATGTCGCAGAAGTGCGTCTCCCCGACCGACACCGACCCCTATCGACACAGACAAAGCTGCGAATCAGCTATTTATGGCCTGAGTGCGTTACCCGCGCCAGGATGTCGCGCCGGCTGTCGGGCACTGTGGCGCTTGCGAATTCCGCGCGTTCCGCCGGACTCCATTTGCTCATCGTCGCGTTGATGGCTGTGGCCCACTTATCCATGCCTTCGGCATTGGGGTAGGTGATGACCACGCAGCGCGTCGACTGCGCTGAAGTGTTTACATACTGCTCGTCGATTCCATAGTACGTAGCCACGCCCTTCTTGACCTGTTCCTCAAACGTAGGCACCAGAAGCTTTTTGAGCGCTGCCGTGTAACCTTCCGGCTTGTCGGCCTTCGCCATGGAGCAGACCACGCGCAGATATGCCGGCGTTCCGCTGCCTGCACGGTACATTGTCGTCTGCATCAGGTAGTCTTCGTGCTTGGTAGCCGCGATTTGCCCCGGCTGCGGTCCGGCCTTGCGGACTTCGTCGAGCACCTTCATAAGCCCGGAGATCGTGTTCGAGGACCACGCCGACCCGTGCGTATATCCTTCGGGCGTGTGTACGACCTGCTCGAAAGTGGACCAGCTAACGATGGTCCCGTCGGACATCAACTTCTCTACAATGGGAACGAACGTCTTTTCGGTATCCCCCGAGTATTGCGCCCAACTCGCCCGCGGTATCTGGAACTGGCTTACAAACGTATATACCGCCGGCGTCGGTTCCGACTGCGAAAAAGCGATCGGGGAACTCACGACCGCCAGCGCCACCAGCATTAGGCCCACCGCCACACCAATCAATCGTTTATTCATGGAATTCTCCTTGGCTGGCCAGTCAGCCGCGCAGTGCAACACGTTGGAAGGTCGTTCCTCGTCGCTCACTCGCAGTTTCGCGGATGGTGGGGGGATACGGCGTTCGGTTTAGTGAGGAACCTGGAATTTAGGGCTTGCGCCCGCGGCACCGGCCAGTGTGCACTGACCTTATGCCCCCACCCTCCCAATGTCAATCCAATTTCTCAGCGCAACCGTCCGCGGGGTGCCGCAGCCTCGGATTAAAGGCTGCGGGTTTTAGCTTTTCCTCCGCGATTTCGCCGCCGCCCTGCCGTGTCCCTTTCCTCACCTTCCTCGGCAACGCCAACTACACTGAACCGAAAAGCGTGTTGCACCCTGCCATCTCCGCGATGCTACAATCCGCAAACTAGGTTATTCCACTTCACTGTTTACCGGAGGCTCCCAATGCATCGCCGCTTCCTAACCCTGCTCGCCATTATTCTGGGGCTGTGCGTGCCCGCTTTCTCGCAAGAGCATACCGCTCCTCCCGCCAAAGCAAAATCCGCCATGCTCATGACCGGCTACGGCAATTGGCGTCACCCGGTCTCCACCAAGAACACGCAAGCGCAGGCATTTTTCGATCAGGGCCTGCGGCTCATCTACGCCTTCAATCACGACGAAGCCATGCGCTCCTTCCAGCACGCCGCCGAGCTCGATCCCAAACTGGCCATGGCGTATTGGGGCATCGCCGAAGCGGTAGGCCCCAATTACAACGATCCCGCCAGCGAAGGCCGTTTTGTGGAGGCGCACGCCGCCATCGAGAAAGCGCAGAGGCTCGCGGCCGATGCTTTCGAGAGCGACAAGGCCTACATCGCCGCGCTGGCCATGCGCTTTCCTGCCGATCCCAAATCTGATTTGCACACCGCCGCGGAACAGTATCGCGATGCCATGCGCGACGTGGTGAAGCGCTTCCCCGACGATCTTGATGCCGCCATGCTGTTCGCCGAGGCCGGAATGAACCTGCATCCCTGGGGGCTCTGGCGCCCGGACGGCACGCCGGAAGAAGGCACGGAGGAAATTGTCGCCACCCTCGAATCCGTGATTCGCCGCGAGCCCAATCATCTCGGCGCTGTGCACTATTACATTCATTCCGTGGAAGCTTCCTCATCGCCGGAACGCGCTTTGGCGGGAGCGAATCGTCTGGCGCAGCTTGCGCCTGCCGCGGGACATATCGTGCACATGCCCGCGCACATCTATATCCGCACCGGCGATTACGAAGCCGCGTTGAAAACCAACCAGAAAGCCGCCCTCGCCGATCAGGCTTACATCAAGGCCGGCGCAGCCCAAGGCATCTATTCCATGATGTATTACAGTCACAACCTGCATTTCATCGCCATGGCCGCGGCCATGAATGGCAACTATCTCGAGTCCCACCGCGGCGCGCAGCTGCTCGCTGCCAATGTGGGGCCTCACGTGAAAGAGATGCCGCCCCTCGAGGGCTTCATGACCGTGCCGCTGGCCGTCGAAGTGCGTTTTCACAAGTGGAACGAAATTCTGAAAGCGCCGCAGCCCGACCCCGCTATGCACACCGCCGCCGTGTTCTGGCATTTCGCTCGCGGCTTGGCCCTTGCCGGCACGGGAAAACTGGAGGAAGCGGAAGCCGAGCATAGGTTTGTTGCCGAAGCAGAGGAGAAAACGCCGCCGGATGCCATCTTCCAGATGCCCATCAACAACAAGACCAAGGACATTCTGAAAATCGCGGAAAATGTGCTTGGCGCGAAAATCTCACTCGCGAAAAACGATATGGACGCAGCGGTGAACCAATTGCGCGCCGCCGTCGCCACTCAAGATTCACTGAAATACGACGAGCCGCAAGACTGGTTCTATCCCGTGCGCGAATCCCTCGGCGCAGTGCTGCTGAAAATCGGTGATGATGCCGGAGCCGAGGACGTCTTCCGCGCTGACCTCGAGCGCAATCCCCGCAACCCGCGTTCGCTCTTCGGCCTCGAACAAGCCCTAAAGGCTCTGGATAGGACGTACGACGCGGGTTTCGTCCGCAAACAGTTTGACGCCAACTGGAAGGGCGTTGCGCCGCCGACGGTCGACGATCTCATCTAATTATTGCCGCTGCTCACGGATGGGTTGATTTACCGGATGCCGCAGCCTTCGGTTCAAAGGCTGCGGGCTTTGACTTTCCCACCGCGCCGGCTCATCTGCAAAATCCAACACAATCGGCTGCTCATTCTCGTTCTTCGCGTCGGCCACCGCAAAGAAATCTACCGATGACTTCGCTCCCTCGCATTGTTGGTGAGGCTAGCTCCTATGCATGCGCCGTGCGCGGGACTTCGCTCATTAGTTGGTGGATGTTTCCTTCGCTATCTTTAAACGCGGTCATCCACAAATCGTGCGTTGGCATTGGCGCGATGAGCCGCGGCGGCGCAACAATTTCCACGCTGTGCTGGATCAGCCGCTGGTATCCGGCCTGAATATCCGGCACGCGGAAATAGAAGATCGAACTGGGATGATCGTACTCCGGCGACGACGCCGTGCCGAGCATCAGGCGGACACCACCGCAATCAAAAAACGCCATGCTTGGCACGGTGAAAAGCAGCGGCAGGCCCAGCACATCGCGGTAGAAAGCCGTCGCGCGCTCCACGTCCTTTACGATGATCGAAATTTGTCCGATGTTGGTGATTCCCAAATTTGCAGCTGCTGCGCTCATTTCTCTTTACCTCCCTAAGAAGATTAGTTAGCATAGCTAACTATCTTCCATGGCTCCTGTCAAGCGCAAAAAACGCCTCGCTCCGAAAGCTTCGCCCACGCCTCCGGCTGCTCCTCCTGCTATTCCTCCCATCCCCTCTGGTGCCGTCTCCGCGCCTGACGTAATAGCGACCGAAGTCGCCGATCAGCTTCACTCCGCCGCGATTCACCTGCTCCGCAGGCTTCGTGTTCGTGACCGCGAGAGCGGCATCGGCCCAGCCCAGCTTTCGGCCCTTTCTGTTCTGGTATTCGGCGGCCCCAAGTCGCTCGGGGAGCTTGCGGACGTAGAACAGGTCCGACCTCCCACCATGAGCCGCATCGTCGCCGGCCTCCACCGCGCCCGGCTGGTCCGCCGACACACCACCGAAGACGGCCGGCGCGTCCGCCTCGAAGCGACGCCTAAAGGAGTCAGCCTGATGTGGGAAGAGCGTCAGCGGCGCGTGGAATCCCTTGCCAAAGCCGTGGCCGACCTCCCCGAAAACGAGCGGCAGCAACTCCGCGAAGCCCTCACCCTCCTCCACCAAGTTATTCGAAACCTCTAATCTTCTACCTCTCTGCCAGTGCTTTCTTTTCATGTGGAGATAAAGCTTGGAGCGCCGGGCGAGCGCTCCATTCTGTTCAATTTAGAAAGACTAGGTTCAGAAGGATTGCATTCAGGATGAGCGGGAGGGAAGGGGCGGCTTAATGTACTCGACGCCGTAGCGGAAAACCTGGCCGCCGGAAAGCGCTTCGACGCGCTTGATTCGAGCTGGGGCAAAGAGAGCCGTCTCGCCGGGCGAGAAAGGCGCGGCAACTTCGATCGCGGAATCGAGCTCGTATTGCTGCAGGCTGTGGAAGCAGACGCCACCTTTGGAGACGTTTTCGCACTCGACGAGTTCGTCCGCATGCCCTGGATGGCGCACGCACGCGCTGAAACTGACACGAATGCGGACGTGGCTCCGCTTGTTGATGGGGCGTCCATTTGCATCAAGCACCCGTGCGGAAAAGGCTTTGGGCTTCACAGCCGGAGCTGCAATTTTTCTTCCAGGCGGGGGAGTTGCAGGTTCGGGTGGCCGCAGAACAGCAGTGGCGCTGGCTACTGCTGGCGAAGTCTGAACCACGTCCATCGAAACAAAATCAGAAATGACCGAGGAAGCGGAATACGAAGAGGCTGGCGCATCTAGGGCGGGCGTTCGTGATGCGGCAAGGGACGGTTCAAGAGAGGCCTCGAAGGAAGGCGAATCAAAATCTGGCCTTGACGTGCGCGGTGCGGCCGACGCCGGAGGCAAGCCGAAAGGTGAAGGCACGGGCGATTCGAATGACTTCTTGGGCGGGGGCGCGGCCGGAGCGGCTTCGCCTTCGCCTTGGGCTTTTCTCCAGGGCGTGGACGTGCCGCAGCTCTCGCAAAAACGCAGGACGTTTCCATTGACGGAGTAGACGTCTTCTTCGATTTCGTGTTGCTCGACGCTTTGACGCGCCTGGCAGAGGCTACATTCGAGCGTTGCGAAGGAGCCGACCGATTCGAATAATTCGGGAGGAGGAAAGTCCATAGGCCAGAAGTCGGGGCTGGGATCGACAAACGCGAGGCCATAAACGTAGCGGCCCGGTTCACCGCCGATCTGTCCGACGAGACGGACCACCGCCTCCTTCGTGGAACCGGGCAGGCGCATAGTCATGAGTTCGTCCGGAGTAAAACGGTATCGCGAGACAACTCCGGCGCCGTGGCGGCTGAGCACAACGGTTTTCGTTTCTTCCGAGAAGATCTTCCCCGTCGTGTCCGTTCCGAGCAGGACGATATCTAGTTCTTTGGCGATGCGTCCGCTTCGGCGTTTTCGCTGCATTGATTTACGGGCACACGCTCTCCGCATGGAGAGAGTTCCGGTAAATTTGTAGGCAGCTCTCCCCTAATCTTTAGTGGCCCCCTGATTTTTATCAGGCTCCTCCTGTTTATTCGTCTGCTCATCTTTAGCAGCTTTAAATGTGGGAGAAAAGCAGCGAATGGCCGGCTTAGGTACGTAGGTACTAAAAAGAGTCCAGGAAGAGTAGCGGGAAGTACTGAGAAGAATGAACCGGTTGGGCTATCGACGGGGAAGAGGTCGGAGAGCAGAATTACAACTGTAATCGGGAGTTGGTTGCGGCTTCCGGAGCAGAAAGGCTTGGGCCTGATTGCTCCTGTATCTTGTTCTGCTGCTCGCGAGCGCAGCGGAACGGGCGGAAGTTGTGAACTGGCTTCAGGTTGCAAGACCCTCCATCCCCCACGCCCGAGCGGCCGGTCCCCCCACCGGCCGCTCATTTTTTTGAGAAGAAGTTCACAGCGTTGAAAGTTCAAAGTGGAAGAGCAGGCGGGATGGGTGTCAGCGATTGGACGGGGCGATTTGTTTCGCAGCTAGGCGCCAACACAACGAGAGGTACGCGCGAGGGGAACGACTGCCTTGGACATGACGCGTCGGAGCGGGCACGGCGTGCCGTGCCCCTACGACTTAGGAGAAAATGAAGCGGGAAAAGAAAAAGAGGGCCCTAACGGGTCAGGCCCTCGGAACTAACCGCTTCGATGACACACTCGCGGGAAGCTGAAGTCCCGCACCGACCAACCACCACTAAAGACAAAGGCCGAAATGAAAAAGGGGGCTGGTGCAAGCCCCCTTTTCTAAGCTGACCCCCCAAAAAACCGGAACCGAGTCGAGGTTCGGATCCGGCCACCCCGGGAAGCCAATCTTGTAAGTTGTACTAGGAGAGAGCAATAGTTGTGCCAGCAGGGGACCGAGTTGGTGTTCGCGCAGAGGTCTATGATTCAAAAGAATTTACGAGAAATTCAGACTCGGGAGAAGACAGAACGGCTCAAAGTTTCTACAAAATCTCACAGAATCCGGGGAATCACCTACATTCTTTAGGAGTATTGCATCGAAAAAAGCGATGGTGAGTGGGACGGAACCACGTGATTGAGGTGCCTGCGCACGATATATTTTTGTGGGATACAAAGAAGCGAGGCAGACGAGAAAGCACGTGAATGGCGTGTCGGTCTGGAAGATACGGGCGAAGTCGGTAACGTTAACGAAAATGACGTAAATTTGCTTGGACACAGAAGTATGGAGGCGGTCGGGATACGGATGGGGAATCAGAGTTCGGTTACGCAACTCATCGGGACTTAGACTAAGTCCCTGATATAAACTCTCGATTTGGTTCAGAGAATCTGCGGTATTGCAAACCATCATGCGTCAAGTCATTCAAGCTTGCGGTGTGCGCAAGACCTACGGCCCAACGGTGGCTGTGGATGAGGTGTCGTTCGAAGTAAACGACGGTGAGATATTTGGCTTAATCGGCCCCAACGGCGCTGGAAAAACCACCACGATGGAGTGCATAGAAGGTCTGCGTACGCCCGACCGGGGCACCATCACGGTTCTGGGCCTAGATCCCTTTCGTCACGTCTACAAGCTGCAGGAGCGCATCGGGGTTCAGCTCCAGTCGGCGCAGCTGCAGAAACGGATCAAAGTTTGGGAAGCGGTAGACCTCTGGGCTTCGCTTTACCGGAAGAAAGAGATAGACGGCGAAAACTTACTCACACAGCTCGGTCTGGCCGATAAGCGGGGCGCGTGGTTCATGAACCTCTCTGGAGGCCAGAAGCAGCGGCTGTTTATTGCCCTTGCGCTGATTAACGATCCGGAGGTGGTGTTTCTCGACGAGCTGACCACCGGGCTGGACCCGCAGTCGCGGCGGACAATCTGGGATCTGGTGCGCGGCATCCGCGAGCGCGGCAAGACAGTGTTTCTGACCACTCATTTGATGGAAGAGGCCGAACGGTTGTGCGACCGGGTAGCAATCATCGAGCACGGACGGATCATCGACATTGACACGCCGGAGAGGCTCGTCGACCGGCACTGTCCTGAGCGAACCGTCGTTCTTGCCACGGACGACCCCGTCGCTGAAGAACGCTTCCGGGCGATTCCGGGAGTGGAGGCTGTGATACGCAATGACGTGCGATTCACCATTCGCGGCCGGGGCGACGATTTCGTGACCGAGACGATTCATTGTCTATCGGAGAATCGAATCCGGGTTACGGATTTCCGCACGATTCTACCCAACCTTGAAGACGTCTTTCTCAAACTTACTGGTCACTCGATTCGGGATTAGGCTCGACAATGATGCTGCGTGGACTCTGGAAACTGACGTGGATCGAGACCAAGATATTCCTGCGCGAGCCGCTTGGCGCGTTTGGGACAATCGGGTTCCCTATTCTAGTTTTCCTTGTATTGGGTCGCGTCGCTGGCCGCGGACAGGCGCCGTCCTCCTTCACCGCGACCGGGTTTATCCGCGTCGGCTTGCCAGTTCTCGCATCGATTCTAATCGCACTCAGCGCTGTGCTTTCCCTGGTCACGATTATCTCCATCTACCGCGAAGGCGGCATTCTCAAGCGACTCCGCGCCACGCCGCTGCGTCCGCAGACAATTCTTGCCGCCCACGTGATCGTGAAGCTGATACTGACCGCGTGCACGCTGGCCTTGATGGTCCTGGCAGGCAAACGCTACTACCCGGCCGGTGTGCATGTTCCATTTTTCTCGTTCACGATTGCGCTGCTGATCAGCACTTGGAGCATCTTGTCGATTGGTTTTCTCATCGCCAGCATTGTTCCCACGGCTCGCTTTGCGCAGCCGATCGGCGCCATCATTCTGTACCCGATGATCGCTGTCTCGGGACTCTTCGTGCCCGTTGAATCGTTGCCGCCAGCGCTCCGCGCGATGGCAAGAGTTGTGCCGCTAACCTATACGGTGTCGCTGCTCGAAGGGATCTGGAAGGGCGACGCATGGTCGGCGCATGTGGGTGACGTAGCGGCACTGGCCGTCGTGTTTGTGGTTTGCACGGCGCTCTCGGCAAAGGTGTTTCGGTGGGAGTAGCAATAATTTTATTCTAGCGCTTTAACGCTTTTCCAATATCCCGCCTTGGAAGAGGGGCGGGCCGGGCGCCGGGGAAACGCAAGGTGAGTGGAAAAATAGAGCTTGACATATTCCCATATCGGAATGTATTGTGGGACTCATGGCACGAGCGGCCACCACTTCTGACGCTTTTAATGCTGTGGCGGAGCCGCGGCGGAGGGAGATACTCAACTATCTGGCCTTGCAGGAGCGGCCGGTGGGGGAGATTGTGGATGCTTTGGAGATGGAGCAGCCTTCCGTTTCGAAGCATTTGCGCGTCTTAAAGGATGTTGGGCTGGTGCATGCGCGGAGGGATGGGCGGCAGATGTTTTACCGGACGAATGCCGAGGCGATCCGGCCTTTGCATGAATGGGCGGGGACGTTTGAGCGGTATTGGCGGCAACAGTTGATTCGCATTAAAGAACGGGCCGAAGCGAAGAGCGGAGCAGTGAAGAAGGATTGAAGAAACTACTTTTTGAGGAGGAACGATGAGTTCGATGGCAGCAGCGGTGGTGGCACTTGAGAATTTGACTTTGAATATTACGCAGGAAATTCATGTGAAGGCTTCGCTGGAGGTCACGTTCGAGGCGCTGCTGGAGCAGCTTGGGCCGGGGAACCAAGTGATGGACGGGACGCCGATGCCGATGAAGCTGGAGGCTTGGCCGGGGGGGAGATGGTTCCGCGATTTGGGCGACGGGAACGGGCACTTCTGGGCAACGGTGCAGGCGATCAAGCGGCCGACTTTGCTGGAGTTTGCGGGGCCTTTGTTTATGTCGTATCCGGTGGCTTCGAATGTGCAGTACCGGCTGAGCGAGACAGATGGGGGTACGTTGATCAAGTTTCATCATGCGGCACTGGGGTTGATTCAGGAGGAGCACCGGAGAGGCGTGACGGGCGGGTGGGGGACGATACATGAGCGGGTGCGGAAGGCGGCGGAGGCGCGCGCGTCGTTCGCCGCAGGAGGCGGGAAGAAGCAGTAGCGCGCGTAGGGATTGCATTCAGGGTCCGCTTCCAGCCCATTAGAGTTTTATTTTCGGAACAAAAGGAGAATCAATATGTCGATAGCACAATCATTGCTCGCGGAGTTTGAAACACAAGCGCCGATCACGAGGAAGTTTCTGGAGCGGCTGCCGGAAGATAAATTGACCTGGAAGCCGCACAACAAATCCATGTCCGCGGGGCAGCTCGCGTATCATCTCGCTTCGGTGCCGGGCGGAATCGTTCGCTTCGTGCAGAACAATCCGGCGCAAGCTCCGGAGTCTTTCAATTTTCCGCAGCCTGCGAGCCGAGAAGAGATCCTCAAGACGCTGGAGGAAAGCATCGCTGCGGTGCGGAGTCTATTGCCGAAGTTCGATGACGCGGCAATGAAGGAAAGCTGGAGCATGGTTTCTGGCGGACGGGAACTCTTTGCGCAACCTCGAGCGGAGTTTCTGCGCGACGTGATGCTGAGCCACTGGTACCAACACCGCGGCCAATTCAGCGTGTACCTGCGAATGCTCGACGTGGCCGTGCCGGCAAGCTGGGGACCGAGCGCGGACGAACCTCCCGCGTTCGCGCAAAGGGCGCAATCGGCCAGGTAGTCTTTAGGAGAACTTATGTGCCCTGCTTGCATTTCAACTCTGGCGATCCTGGTGGCGGGAGCAGTGTCGTCAGGCGGAGCGATGGCGGTGGTGGTGGTGAGCAAGTTTCGGGAGCTGAGTGGGATGAGTGATGCGAAGAGTTCGGTGGAGAAGGAAAATCTAAAGGAGGGAATATGGGAGAAGCAACGCACGAGCAGGTGAACTTGATGCTGAAGCTGTATGAATTGAGGCGCGAACCTAAGTTGCGCGAGGCGCGGGACTGGTTCGGGGCGAACTTTCACGTGAAAACCGCGGAAGACGTGATGCGGCTGTGCCCTCCGGGGAGCAAGGAAAATACGTACATGCGGATGGTGCTTGGGTATTGGGAGATGGTGGCGAGCATCGTGAACCGCGGGCTGATTGACGAGGATTTGTTCTTCGAGAATTCCGGCGAGCAATGGATGGTGTGGGAGCAGGTGAAGCCGGTGCTCGGGGCGTGGAGAACGATGTTCGGGAGCCAAAAAGTATTCGCGAACATGGAAGAGCAATGCAAGCGCCTGGAGGCCTGGCGGGAAAAGCACAGTCCGGGCTCGAACGAAGCTATACGTAAAATGCGCGCGGAAATGATGAAGAGTGCTCAGGCGTCGAAGACGCAGGCGGCGAGCAACTAGCGATAGCGCTCTCGGAAGAAACGGAAGGTGTCTAAGCGGTGTGGGAGCTTGAGGCGGATTGGAGCCGCGGGCTCCTGCACTGTCAGAGTGTTCGAGGAAAAATTTCTGTGAGGAGAACTGGTCATGAGTCAGAACACAATAGAACAACCGAAAGTAGTGTCGCAGGCAGAGTGGATCGCAGCTCGCAAGGAGCTGCTAGTTAAAGAGAAGAAGCTTACGCGGCAACGAGACGAGTTGGCCGCCGAGCGGCAGAAATTGCCGTGGGTGAAGGTCGACAAGAAGTATGTGTTTGAGACGGCGAGCGGGAAGAAAACGTTGGCGGAGCTGTTCGGCGGGAAAAGCCAGCTCGCGATTTATCACTTTATGCTGGGCCCGGATTGGGAGCAGGGTTGCCCGAGCTGCTCACTGCTGGGAGACCACATGGATGGGATGGCGATCCATCTGGCGCAGAGAGACGTGAGGTTGACGATTGTTTCGAGAGCGCCGCTTGCGAAGATTGAAGAATTCAAGAAGCGGATGGCATGGAGATTTCCGTGGGTGTCGTCGTACGGGAGCGAATTCAATTTTGATTACGGTGTTTCCGTGGCGAAAGAAGACGTGGGCAAAGAGACCATCTACAACTTTGGCCCAAGTAAGTTTCCGAGCGACGAGCGACCGGGGATGAGCGTGTTTTACAAGAACGCGAACGGCGAGGTGTTTCATACGTATTCGATGTATGCGCGCGGGCTGGAAGACTTGATGGGCCTGTATGCGGTTCTCGACCGGGTGCCAAAAGGGCGGGACGAAGCGGGATTGGCGCACGGAATGGCTTGGGTTCGGCATCACGACCGGTATCCGGAGAGCAACATCGTTGAGGTGAAGACGGCGAAGACGTAACGAGTTATTCAGAAGCAAGAATAGTTAGGACGGAAAAAGCGGCGGTTTGCTCGGGCGAAAGCTGGAGTGAGCCGCCGCCTCTTTTCGTGCGGGCTCGGAAAACACTTAGCGAAGAGAACGTCTCGAAGAAAAAATATCAGGCGCCGATGGAGGAGCGGAGGGCGTCGGCTAGGGACTGGCTGAAGCGCTGAACGTCGGCGTCGTGTTCGGCTTCGACCATGACGCGGGCGAGTTGCTCGGTGCCGGAATAGCGGAGGACGACGCGGCCATTTTCGCCGAGGGCGGATTGAGCTTCGGCCAGGGCGCGGGAGACTTCGGGAAGAGATTCGAGGGGGGGCTTGGATTTTACTTTGACGTTGACGATGACTTGCGGGTAGTCCTTGAGGCCTTCGACGAGGGATTCGATTTTGCCGTGCATGGAAACGAGAGAGGCGATTTTTACAGCGGTGAGAAGGCCGTCGCCGGCAGGGCTGTCTTCGAGAAAGATGACGTGGCCGGATTGCTCGCCGCCGATGACATTGCCGCTGCGAAGCATTTCCTCAAGGACGTAGCGATCGCCGACAGAAGCACGGGCGAGAGTGATGCCTTCGCGAGCCAGGACACGCTCGAGGCCGAGGTTGGACATGGAAGTGGCGACGACGCGATCGCCTTTTAACTTGTTTTGGGATTTTAGGTGACGCGCTACGGCCAGGAGGACGCCGTCGCCGTTCACGATTTTGCCTGATTCGCAGACGAAGAGAGCGCGGTCGGCATCGCCATCGAAAGCGACGCCGAGGCGGGCGCGCTCTGAGAGCATGCGCTTTTGGAGGCCATCGAGATGGAGGGAACCACAGGCGGCGTTGATGTTGCGGCCATCGGGCGAAACACCGATGGAGACGACATCAGCACCGAGAGTGCGGAAGAGTTCGGGGCCGAGTTTGTAGGCGGCGCCGTTGGCACAGTCAAGGAGGATGCGGAAACCGGATAGATTGGTGCCGGGGAGGACGCGGGCGCGAAGAAAATCGAGGTATTCGGCATCGAGAGATGCGTCGGCGACGAGGAGCGATGGATTTTTTGGCGGCGGATCGGAGCGGTGCTTGAAGATGTCGGCCTCGAGGGTTTCTTCTACGGAGTCCGGGAACTTCATGCCTGCGTGAGAGAAAAGTTTTACGCCGTTGTCGTGATAAGGATTGTGGGAGGCGGAAATGACGACGCCAGCTTGAAAATCATTTTGGCGGACGAGGCAGGCGATGCCGGGCGTGGTGATGACGCCGGCAAAGGCTACGGAGGCGCCGGCTTGCGCGAGGCCGGCGGCGAGGAGAGCGGCGATGTGGGGGCCGGATTCGCGGGTGTCCATGCCGATGAGCACGTGGGCGGAGGAGTGCTCACGGAGCAGATAGGCGGCGAGAGCACGGCCGGTGGCGAAAAGAGTGGCGTCGTCGAGCGGCGAAGTGCCGGGAACGCCGCGAATGCCATCGGTTCCGAAGAGTTCTTTGGGCATGAGAGGCTCACGTTCTATTCCAAAACGGTTGAGATCAAGAAAGTTTAGCACATGGTCGAGAGGACGTTTGCGAAGGGCCGTTGGAGAGTTCGCTGGCGTAAACAGTGAACAAAAGGAGCGCCCGCTGGGCGCCACGTCAGCGCGGTTCTTTGCAGAGGGCGATTCGAAATGCGAAACGTAGGGGAGCGGCGGGGACACCAATTTGCATGAGTATGTTAACGTGTGGGGAACGGAGTGCCTTGTGCCAGAGATAGAAGCGCCAACATCCACCGTTCGAATTGCAGGATCAACCTTTAGTTTGCGGATACTCGCGGCGGCGATCATCTTGCTGTTTTTCTATTACGCGGCGGGAGTGGTGATCACGGTGCTGCTGTCGATTTTGCTGGCGTATTTTCTGGATCCTGCGGTGGAGTTGCTGGAGAGAATGCACGTGGCGCGGACGGTGGGCGCCATGGTGATGGTTCTGCTGCTGATCGCGGTATTGATCGCGGTCGGCTATGGATTGGGAACGCGAACGGAAGACTTTGCGGCGAACTGGCCGAAGTACGGTGCGGTGTTGAAACAAGCGGCGGGCGCAGTGGAAGCAAAGATCAAAGGAATCGAAGGGAAGGTTTCGGAGATCGCGCCAGAAACAGCTCCGCAACCGGGGGGGAACGAGCGACCGGAGGCAGCGATTGTGCGGACTCTTTTATTCCGTGGGATAGGATCTCTCTATGCCTTGTTTCTAGAAATCACCTTTGTGCCGTTCCTGGTGTTCTTCATGCTGGCGGGCAAGCACGAGGTATGGCACGGAACGCTGCAACTGTTTCCCGCGTCGCAACGGACGCGGGTGAAGGAGACGCTGGAGGATTTGCGGGATGTTCTACGGGACTATCTGGCGGGAATGACGCTTTTGACTTTGCTGGTGATTGCGGCGAGCAGCTTGTTCTTCTGGATCCTGGGGCTGGATTTTCCGATCATCGCGGGAATTGCTTCGGGTTTGCTGAATATGGTGCCGTACATCGGGGCGGTGCTGGCGTGGCTGCCGGCGTTTATCATCGCACTGGCCAAATGGAGGACTTTCGGGGAGTTCGCATTGATCGCCGGGGGATTGACGGCCATTCATGTCCTGGCGTTGAATTTGGTTGCGCCGCAAATTGTCGGGAGGCGCGTGCGTCTGAATGCCGTGGCGATTACGATTTCGCTGCTTTTTTGGGGTTGGGTGTGGGGCGGAATGGGATTGCTGCTGGCGATTCCCATTACGGCGGCGTTGCGCGTGATTTGCGATCATACAGAATCGTGGCGGCCGATTGGACGGTGGTTGAGTGCGTGAAGAAGTGAGTGGTGAGCCGTAAGTAGTGAGTAGAGAGCGTACCCTGCTATCTTGAGAATCGATTCTATCTCTCTCAAAAATTCGTACGTCTTGAATGGGAGCTTTGAATGAAACGGTTTGGGGTTTGCTTGAGTTCTCTATGCGGGCTGATCTTTCTCTTCTGGCCATCGGCGACGCTGGCGTGGGGATGCAAGGGCCACCAGACAGTTGCTTTGATCGCGGAGAAGCATTTGACGCCAGAAGCGAAACAATTCGTGCAGAAATTGCTGACGGAAAATCCTGTCGATCCGAAATTGAACCGTTATTGCGGAGGGGCGAGCCGTGACGCGATGGCGGATGTATCTACATGGGCAGACGATGTGCGCGGAGAACGAAAGAACGGGCCCTGGCACTACATCGACATTCCGCGAGGGTCGCAGCGCGGGCCGCTCGAGCCATATTGCGGACCGGAAGGATGCGTGACGAAAGCGATCAGCGAGCAAGTCGCGATTCTGAAAGATCCGAAAGCGGATGGGGCAAAGCGCGCGGAGGCCTTGCGCTACATCATCCATTTCGTCGGAGATTTGCACCAGCCGCTGCACGCCATAACCAATGCCGATGAAGGCGGAAATTGCGTGCCGGTGAAATACTTCCGGCGAAGCGCGCGCGAGCACAATCATTCGTTTTCGCCAAACTTGCACAGCTTGTGGGATACGGCGATTCCGGAGCGCGACGCGGAAGGGGCTGATGCAGTGGAGTATGCCGAAATGCTTGACGTCCAGTTCGCGGCGGACATCGAAGGTTGGCAGAAGGCGGGGATACACGTCGAGGAATGGGTATGGGAAGGCTTCGACTTTGCGGAGAGCGTGGTGTATGGAGCCCTGACGCCGAAGATTGGCATTGAGCCAAACGTGGCTGTGCACAGTTGCTCGGACGACAACAACATTGGCGAGCGCCTGCTCCGTCAGAACATCACGGCGGGCGAGGCGTATCAGGAAAAGGCGGCGCCAGTGGCCGAAAAGCGCATCACCGAGGGCGGGGTGCGGCTGGCAATGATTCTCAACGAGGCACTGAAGGCAACTCCCTAGAAGAATTAGAAGGGCGTCGGGCAACACTAAGATCTCTTGCGGCGATGCCGAGAGATTTTATGTAGCTGCCGAGCTGCCAACGCTCGGCTCTGGCAGTAAGGGGCAGAATCAGGCGCAGTCGCACAGCAGCGGAGAAATCTCGAGCGAAGAGAGGACATCGTGAAGACGCGGGAGTTAATTTTGAAGTTGTTCGACGAGGCCTACGAAAAGAAAACGTGGCATGGGCCCAATCTGAGACAAGCGATCCGGGGAGTGAGCGCCAAGCAGGCTGCATGGCGGCCGGGAGCGCGGCGCCACAACATTTGGGAAGAGACGGTACACGCCGCATATTGGAAATACGCGGTGCGGAGGCGGATCGAAGGCGGGAAAAAAGGGTCGTTTGCGCTGAAGGGGAGTAATTTTTTTCCGCGGCCGGAAAAAGGAAAAGCAAACGAGGACGCGTGGCGGGCAGATAAGGAGTTGCTGCGACGAGAGAACCAGGCGTTGCGGGCGGCTATCGAAGGGGTTCTGGAAACGCCGAGGGGGACAAAGCTTCTTCGGCAAATCTATGGAGTAGCTTTGCACGATGTTTATCACGCGGGGCAAATTCGGCTGCTGCGAAGATTGATGTCGCGCTGACACTTGTGGCCGATCAGGCTTAGCTTAGTAACTTTGCCGGCGAATGGCGCGGACGACGCTGGCGAGATCAGCGGAGTCCTGAAACAAGCGGATAGCGGCGATACCGGATGCACCGGCTGAGAAGCATGTGGGGGCATTTTCGAAGCTAATCCCACCGATGGCAAAGACGGGAATCGCCAAGGAGGTACAGACTTCGGCGAGACGCTCTAGGCCTTGGGGCACGCCCAAGGCGGTCTTAGACGGCGTGGCAAAGACGGGACCGAAGATAATGTAGTCCGCGCCGGCAAGGGCGGCGGATTGGGCGGCTTGCAAAGAGTGGCAAGAAACACCTACGAGAAAATCGGGTGGTAGCGTTTTCGCGGCGGGGGATGCCTGCAAGAAACGTTTTGCCTCCTGGACTGGCAGAGAGTTTTCGCCTAGATGGACGCCACCCGCTTGTTCGGCGAGGGCCACGTCGAGGCGGTCATTGACGAGAATACGGCTTGCGCCCTGTGGGCGGCTTGTTTGCTTCGCAACGCGGCGCAATGCTTCGCGGGTGAGCGAGGCAGACTGTTTCCCCGATAAATCTTTCTCGCGAAGTTGGATCCAATCTACGCCAGAAGCGGCTACGAGTTCGATCTTTTCCAGAAGCGGCTCGAGCAAATCCTTTTGATGCGCGGCTTGCAAATTGCGGCGGTCGGTGACGTAACAGAGGATGGGCTTTCTCTCCAGAGGGGACTTGGAATCGAGCGGTGAACTATTTGGGAGGGACACTGGAAGGACCAGGACGGGAACCGATGAAACTGAGGGCCAACAGAATATCCAACACGCCGAGACCGCTGACGGCGCCGCGGAAAGAGGGATGAAGCACTACATGAATGAGCGAAGGAAAATGGATGAGAAAAAAGTTTTGTTCCCAGAAGCCGGACCACGGGAGATAGAGGAGCAGGGCTCCCATTTCGAAGCAGACGACGACCAGCAGTGCGCGAAAGACACGGTTCATGGTTAAGAGGGAATCGCCTGCATCAATGGGTGCCGGGTATCAGCGGATGGGCTTCTGAAGAGCAGCGATGCGATCGGCGACGTCGCGATAGTCGATGTTCATCGCATAGACCTGGGAAAAACTCTTCAGCGCTGCTTCCGGCTCACCCGCGGATTCCTGGGCAACACCTAAATCATACCGCAACGCGAGGATGCTTTCCGGCTCGATGCCCGGGGTGAGGAGAGCGCGCTCGTACCAGATGGCAGCGATGCCTGGCTGGCCTTTTTCCATGAAGGCGAGACCCAGAAGCGTGCAGCACTGCATGACGTAACGGAAAGGTTTGCCACGCTCGGTGGCTTTGGCGACTTTTTGGAATTCGCTGATGGCTTCATCGAGGAGGCCCATTTCGCGGAAGGCGGTGCCGAGATTGTAGTGGGTTTCGAGGTCTTCGTCCTCGGCACCCATTTCGCCGAGCTCGGCGCGAAAATCGTCGAAGACTTCCTTGAGCGGGCTGTGCTCCACCGGCCCGGCGGGTTTTTCTTCCGCTTTAGGTGGAGCGGCTAGAGGCGCAGCTTCCGAGTGGGAAGGGGTGAGCGCGTCGAGGCCGAGGTCATCGATCTCTCTTGCAAGATCCGCGAGAAACTGGTCGGAGGCAAAACCGGCCGCAGGCGGGGCAGCGGCAGTATTCTGGACGGCGTGGACAGCATCCGGTTCGTGCTTTGGGATGACGATGGGTGTCTCAGGAGGCTTCTGGTCGTACGCGGGAACGAGTGGTTCGGGCTCGAGCACCAGCTCGAAATCCTGTTCAAGCTCGAATTCGGGTTGCGGTTCGTGCGCCGCAGGGGTAGGAGGCGTTTCGCGAACTGCCGACTTTTCGGGAACTGCGGGAGCGTGACTCTCTTCGACAGGGGCCGGAATGTTTTCCTTTTTATGAACGGGAGGAAGCTCCGCGGAAATGTCCGCAAAGGAATTTGGCTGTCCCTCGAGAACCGCTGGAGCTTCGACGGCAGCCCCATGGGAATCGGGAGATTCAGCTCCGACCGGTTCTTCTGCAATCGAAAATTCCTCGGCACCGACGGGCTCCGCATCGACCTCAGGAGGAGGCGGAGGAGCGGGCGCGGCGGGTCTTGCCGGAGGCGGCTTAACGGCAGGCTCGGCAGGATGAGAATCTTCGAGCATTGAGGCCCATTCATCGGAGAGGTCGACCTCTTCCTGAGCACCGGAAGCCTGCGATGAACTGGCGTTTACCGTCTCGGCGGAGGCTGGGTCGGCATCCACAGGTGTTTCAAACTCTGGCATAGCCCCTTCGACTGTTGGCTCGGGCTCGGCGGCAACTTCCATCATCGAGACTTCCGGGATGGTTGCCGCGGGAGGTTCCTGATGAGCAGGAGCAGTACTGGCCGCCAATTCGGCATCGGTAAGACCGGCTGCGCGCTGGAATCTGCGGCGAAGCTCGCCAAAGCGCTCGGCGCCGCGCAGGTCGGCACGGTCGATATGGATTTGCTCAAGTTGGGCAGCTAGCTCGGCGGTGCGGCGGTCGTCGCCCGCGCCGAGGACGAAGTCGAGAAGCTTTTCGAGCGTTGGAGTGTGGCGAGGCGCACGGCGCAAAATGGCTTCGAGAAGGCCGATTGCTTTTTGGGTGAGACCGTAGCTGGCGAAAAGGTCGACGTCGGTGAGGGACTGGGCGATGAACTTCTGGGTCTCCTCGTCAAGTTGAGGCTCGGCGGCAGCGGAGACTACGGCGGGCTTGTCGTCGACGACGGGTGCAAAGGTGATTTCCGTGTCGGGGCGCAATTTTGGCGCGGAAGCCTTTGGGATATCGGCCTGTAGATCTTCTTTGGAAGCGGGGGGAGCTGGTTCGGCGGCTAACAAGCCCATTTGGCGGAGAACGCTGTCCAGTTTACGCTTGGCGGAATCGCTGTCGGGCTGGCGGTCGACGAGCTGTTCAAATATGGTTTTGGCGCGTTCGAGTTGATGGTCGGCGGCTAGCGCGTCACCCAACTGGGCGAGGGCGTCGGGAAGGCGGAAAGAATCGCTGGTGCGGCCGTAGAAGTCGACGAGCCATTCGAGCGGCTCGAGGCGACCCGGCATGCGGCCGGCGAGTTCGTTTTGCAGGCGTCCAATGACTTCATGCTCGCCCCCGTCGATCATTGGGACTCGAATCTGGCCAATGATGGCCATGGCGCGGTCGCTCTGACCTGATTCGAGAAGGGCCTCGACGATTTTTTGCGCGGGGCCAAAGTTTTTGGTGTCGGCTCCTAATACGCGGAGCGCGAGAGCGGTGGCTTTATCCCAATTAGCGCTTTTGAGATAAAGATCGAGGAGCAGCTCGGTTTGTTCGCCGCCTTTATCAAGATCGGGGACATGTTCGAGGAGTTCGGCCGCCTGCGTGAGATTGCCCTGGGAGGAAAACGAACGGGCTTTGACAATGGCGGCAGCCAGGCAATGTGCATCGATCTTCAAAGCTTTGTCGGCAAGCTTATCGGACTCGGCATGATCTCCGCGGGCGAGAGCACGCTGGGCGGCGGAGACATAAGTGTCGACGGCTTCGCGCGACTGGCCCATGGCTTGATAGAGATCAGCCAAGCGGATCTGAATGCGAAGATTGTCCGGTTCGGCGAGGAGAAGTTTTTTCAGCAGGCTAACGGCTTCGGGCTGGCGGTTATTTTTGAGATGGATTTCCGCGAGTTGCAAAAAAAGCGGGCGCGCTTCGCTCATGACCCCCTGCTGGACGTAAAGGTCGGCCAGCTTTTCGAGGGGGCGGATCTCCTCGGGGGCAAGTTTGGCGATGCGTTTGTAAACGGCGATGGCTTTGGTGAGAAAACCATCGCCGACAAAAATCTGAGCGAGGCGCTCGAAATAATCGATGGCCTGGAAAGTTTCACCCTGGCGGATGTATAGCTCGCCGATGGTCATGAGAGTGACCTGATCGCGCGGCTCAAACTTGAGAATTTGCTGATATTCGGCGATGGCCTGAGGGACTTTGCCCTGATTGAGCAGCTTCTGCGCGGATTCGACGAATTTACTTTTGGTATAGGCCATTCGCGCTCTCAGACAATAAGCGGCCCACGTCTGCTAGAGGACATGTCCTCCGCCCCAAGGGCGATGAAAGGCAGACACAAGCCGTGCTTGCTAACGCTAGCAGGCAAGGAAAAGGCAAGTCAACGAAGCCAGAGTTGGGTGTGAGCAGCCAGTTATCCCCTTTAGGACTACGAAACTAGGTGGCGAAGACGGGGCGAAGCGCGGTAACGGTGTTTTTTTGGGGTGTTTGCTAAAGGAATGACGCGCGAATGGACTCCTAAAAACAACAATCGCGTGGCATGGAAAAAATAGTGAGCTAGTGCTCGGAGGCCATGTAGATGGCAGAGCCGTGGGCGGGGAGCCTGACATCGACAAATTCCTTTGAACCCAAGTCTACGTGTTCCCAAAGGTCGCGGAGGTTGTAGTTGGGGCGTTTGAGGCCCAAATCTTTCCAGGAGTAATGAAACGACTGCGGCGCGGGGTCGAGATTGAAAACAGCGATGTAGGCGCCGTCGCCGGACTCAGGAATGGCCAGCCAGACGGTGGCCTTTTCGGTCGAGATGAGGGCATGGTTGCCGGTGGAATGCTGATCGACACCGATCAGCTCCGCATTGGTCAGGGCGGATTCCGTCCACTCGTCGCACAGAGTAAGATTACCTCCCATGATGAGCGGTGAACGAAAGATTGACCAAAGGGTGAGAAGGGTACGTTGCTCGTCGTGAGTGAGGCGCGTTGAGCGCGGATTCTCCCAGCCGGCGGCGGGCTCCAGGCGGCCGATCGGAAGCATGTCCGCGTCGGGCCAATGACCGGGACCGGAGATCGCGGCCCATTTCGCGGCGCGGGCAAATTGATTTCCGACGCCCTGCGGAAAGTCCTTATCGCTGTACCATACATCCCACACATCATCGGAGATACGCCACATTTGCGCGTAGCGGCGCAACTCGATCGCTTTATCAAAAGGTGCCGCACCGGGCGAGAGGCTGATAACGATGGGCCGGCGAACTTTACGGACCGCCTGACTCATCATCCGAATTTCGTCGCCCTTGTAAGGACGGCTGGAAATGCAGTCGACCTTGAGGAAGTCGACGCCCCAGCCGGCGTATAGCCTGACGATGGAATCGTAGTAGGCCTGAGCGGCAGGCGACTGAGCGTTCAGGCCATAGTTGTAGGTATTCCACGAACAAGAATCGTTGACGTCCGCAGCAGCCTTTGCGTGAAAGGAAGTGCCTTCAATCGGCAGGTTTTTGCGCACGGCCTCTTTGGGAATGCCGCGCAAAATGTGGATGCCGAACTTGAGGCCGAGGGAGTGGACGTAATCCGCCAGGGGCTTGAAGCCGGCGCCATTTTCCGCCGAAGGAATGGTGTTGACGGCGGGAATGTAACGGCCATAGGCATCGAGACTGAATTGCGCGGCGGCCGCGGGGGTTCCGGCGGCATGATTCGTCACGTACCAGCCTTCATCCACGACAATATATTCCCAGCCATAAGATTTCAGGTGGCTGGCCATCCAAGCAGCATTCGCTTTGATATCAGCTTCGCTAACGGTTTCGCCATAGGAGTCCCAACTGTTCCAGCCCATGGGTGGCGTGGCAGCGAGAAGAGTTTGTGCTTCGGCGTTCGAGGAAGTGGAGGCGGAGTGCGCGGCGAGAATCGAGATACAAAGAACGGCGCAGATCATCACAAGAAGAAACGCTATGCGGCGCCCGATCCATTTCCATTGCATTGGACAGACCTCTGGAGTGGCTGGCGGTGATTTTATGTGAGGCGCTAAGAAAGCGGTAGCGGAGTTTGCGTGGCTCCAGCGGCCCAGCAATTCGCGTCGCGGACGGGCGCGAAAGAATGGCGGTGAAGCGGAGAGGGACCGTGCTGTCGGAGGGCTTCGAGGTGGTCGGGAGTGGCGTAACCCTTGTGACGAGCAAGGCCATATTGCGGATAGACGACGTCCCATCTTTCCATGCAAGTGTCACGATGAGTTTTGGCAAGGATGGAGGCGGCGGCGATGGAAACGCTGCGCGCGTCGCCTTTGATGAGCGACTTTTGCTCGATGAGAACATCGAGCTGCATGGCGTCGATGAGCAAATAATCCGGTTGGATTGAAAGCTGTTGCAAGGCGGCAGTCATGGCCTGACGGCTGGCTTGATAGATATTCCACGCGTCGATACGCTGGGCATCGATTTCGGCGACGGCCCAAGCGAGGGCATGCTCATGAATGCGGGAAGCAAGCTCAGTGCGGCGCTCGGCGGGAAGTTTTTTCGAATCGTCGAGCCCGACGATGCGGCGCTTGGGATTTAGAATGACCGCGGCCGCGACGACCGGGCCAAAGAGCGCGCCGCGGCCGGCCTCATCGAGACCGGCAATGCGCATCCAGCCGAGTTGTCGCGCCGCTCGCTCGAAACGGGAGGAGCAGAGGCGGCTCATTGCGCGGAGATTTTAGCACGGCGGACGGACGCCGTGCGGTTACTCGTATCTCAGAGCGACGATGGGATCCACACGCATGGCGCGGCGTGCCGGCCAGTAGGCCGCCAACAAAGAGACGCAGAAGAGCGATAGAGGGGCGAGAGACAAGATGAATGGATCGAAGGGACTCGTTTGATAAAGATTCGATAGCAGGAGACGGTACGTGAGAAGGAAGAGCGCTATTCCCGCGATGCAACCCGATGTGCCAAGCGCGGCTCCGCGTTTCAGAACCATCCAGGACACCTCCGCGGGGCTCGCGCCTAAGGCCATTCTTAGGCCCAGCTCGCGACTTCGTTGGGATACCAGGTAAGAGACGACGCCAAAGAGGCCGATTGCAGCTAGAAGAAGCGCGACGAGCGCAAATGCATCCATCAAAAGCGTCGTAAAACGGCGTTGCGCCACGGACTCCGACACCAAGGCAACTAGTGTGGTGGTGCTGTAAATCGGGAGATCCTTGTCAAGCGCCCACACTTGCTGCTGCACCGCGCTAAAGATCCCTTGTTGGGTGTTTTGATCCGATTGGACGAGGCGCAAGACAAAAGCGGTTCGCGCGCTTGCCCCGCTTTCTACCTGAAACATCGAATCGTAAATCATTGCCGGCGGGTCCGCATCGAGAGCGGAGACGTGCACGTCGGCAGCGATGCCAATAATGGTGAACGCTGCTCTATCTCCCCATTGAAAGCGCCGGCCGATGGGATCTAGTCCCGGGAAATATTCGTTCGCCAGTCTCTGACTGATAATCGCAACCGGCGGCGTGTCGCGTTTATCTTGCTCCGAAAAATCTCTTCCCCGTAAAAGGGAAATTCCCATGGCACGGAAATAGCCGGGACTCACAAGCGAATTTTCGGCCCAATGAAATTCATTTGGCCCGGCGCCTTCAAGACGGAAGCCGATTTGGCGCACATCGCTTAGAGGCAAGTGGCTGGCTGCCGCCACGACAGACACACCCGGCAGATGGGAAATACGTTCCAGGATTTCTTTTTGTACCGCTTCTCGCTTGAGCGGGTCGGGATAGCGGGCCCAATCGAAGAGGGTGCGCATGACGACAGTGTCCGAGGAATTGAATCCCAAGGGCACATTCAAGAGGCGCACGAAACTCTGCACCAACAGGCTGCCTCCGATAAAAAGAACTAGGGCCACTGCGAATTCCGCGATGGCCACGAAGTTCTGGAGCTTTTGGCTTCCGTGGGCTGACCCCAGTTGCGTTGCTTCCTTGAGGCAAGCTTGCGGTGAGGTTTTGGAAAGACGCCAAGCGGGAGCGAAACCAAACAGGAGGCTGGTCGCTGCGGAAATCGCGAGGGTAAAAAGAAGCACAATCGGACTAAGAGTGACTTCCTGAAGCCGGGGCAGGTTTGAAGGGCCGAACATGCGAAGACCGTCGATAAGCGCTTGCGCCAAAAGGAGACCACTAGCGGCTCCGAGTCCCGACAAGAGAAAGCTTTCGATTACACACTGCCGCAGGAGACGCGAGCGGCCTGCGCCGACAGCGCTACGAACGGCCATTTCCCGCGTGCGCAGACTAGCGCGCGCCAGCAGCAGATTGGCCACGTTGGCGCAGGCGATCAGCAGCACGCAGACCACGGCGGCCATCAGAAGCACAACAAGAGGGCGCGCCTTTTCCACCGCATGGAATGCGAGCGCGTGCATTTGCGGTGCTACGCGAACGGTGCCCGCATAACTATCGGGGTACTGTTGCATAAAACTCGCAGCGACGCTCTCGATGTCACTGCGCGCTTGCTCTGCCGTTACGCCTGGCTTCAACCTTCCGATCAACCCGACACCAAATTCTCGCACTCGGTCTTTCAAGCGGTCCGGCGAGAAAGCCTCTGGCACCCAGACGTCCGGGCGTTCTGAACGAGGCGCTCCGTCCGACGGAAATTGAAACGACGCAGGCATTACGGCTACGACGGTGTAGAGCTTCTCGTCGAGCTTGACGCTCTTACCAAGAATATGCGGATCGCCGCCGAAATGGCGTTCCCACAGCGAGTGCGACAGGACGGCTACACTTCCCGCGCCGAAACGATCGTCCTCCGCCGTGAAAACTTGCCCGAGAATTGGCTGTACTCCCAACAATGGAAATGCCGAAGCTGATAACGCCGCAGCTTGGATGCGCAGTGCCGCGCCTTCTCCAGTCAGGTTGAAGCCTTGGGTCTCATACGCCCCTACCTCCGAAAAAGAACGATTGCGATCGCGATAGTCGAAATACTCCGCGGCAGAAATGCCCACTTCTTCGTCGCCGCCGAGATGCGGCAAGGATTCCGAAACGAGATACAGCTGTTCAGGGTGGTTATAGGGAAGGGGCCGGAGTAGAACCGTATCCACAATGCTAAACACGGCTGAGTTCGCGCCGATGCCGAGGGCGAGTGTGAAGATGGCCACCAGCGTGAAGCCGGGACTCTTCGCAAGCATCCGTAACCCGAAGCGGATGTCTTGAAGCAAAGTTTCAAGGAATGGGAGGCCGCGCCGCTCGCGATAGAGTTCTTTGGTGTGTTCCACACCGCCAAATTCGCGGTGCGCTGCTTGGAGCGCTTCCTCGCGGGTCATGCCGCGTCGAATGTTTTCATCGGTGAGCGCTTCGAGGTGGGCAAGAAGTTCGGCGTGCAATTCAGACTCGGAGCGCACTTTGCCGAATGTTTCGCGGATGCGTGCGAAGAGAGTGCGAAGAGTGGACATATCAGGCCGCCTTATTCGTATCGCAGCGCTGCCATGGGATCGACTCTTGTGGCGCGCCGCGCGGGGATATAGCACGCCAAAATCACCACGACGGTGAGGCCGGCGGCAAGTGCCGTGAAAAGAGCTGGATCAAATGGCTTCACGCCGTAGAGAAGGCTCGTCATCGCGCGAGTCACAAGCGCGGCTCCCAGTGCGCCAAAAACGATGCCCGTGAGCGCGAGCCGAATGCCTTCGCCGATGACAAGCCGGTGGAGGTCGCGCGGTCTCGCGCCAAAACTCAGGCGAATGCCGATCTCCCGTGTTCGCTGTGTGACCCAATAGCTCATGACGCCGTAGATGCCGACCGCGGCTAGAACCAAGGCGAGCGCCGCGAACAGAGAAAGGAGTAAGCCGTACGAACGCGTCTCCGCGGAATCCTTGCGCATACGTTCGTTCAAGGTGGCCACGTTGTAGACGGGGATTGCCGGATCTATGCGCTGCATCTCCTCACGCAGGGGGCCGAGCATGGCTTCCGGCGAACTGTGCGTGCGCACAACGAGACTCATGTTGATGATGACCTCGCTCTGGAGGAGCGCGCCGTAAATGACCGGCTCGGCTTCGGGATCCTGGCGCAGCGAGTTGTATTTGACGTTTCCGACGACGCCGATAACTTGCAGCCACGGGTTGGTGGAATCCGCCCCGCCGTACCTGATGCGCTTACCGACGGGATCCTGGCCCGGCCAATAGCGGCGCGCGAAGGATTCGCTGACCATGACGACGCCCGCAACGGAAAGAGAATCACGGATGGAAAAATCGCGGCCCTGCATGAGCGGAATACCCATCGTATGGAAATAATTGGGGCCGACTTCCTGATAATAAACCGTGTCGGCTTCGGCGTTAGAGATCGGAGGACGGCCTTCCACGGCGAAGCCGCGCTGGAAACCGCCCCATAGAAACGGATCGATGAATGTCGCAGCTGCCGATTCGACTCCCGGGAATTGTGCGATGCGCTCGGCCAGCTCTGGCCCGAAGCGATTTCTTCCGTCACCTTCGTATTTTCGATCGGGAACATAGAATCGCAAGGTCACAAGATGATCCGGCTGAAAACCGGGATTGTCCGCCAGCAGATGCGCGAGGCTTCTGAGCATGAGCCCCGCTCCGATCATAAGCACGAGAGCAAGCGCCACTTCCGAAACGATTAGGAGGCGTCCGGTCTGACGGCCACGCAAGCCAATAGAGCCTTTGACGGATTCCTTGAGCGATTCGTTCACGTCGGTCCGGGCAGAGTTGAGAACGGGAAACACGGTCAGGAGCAACGCTGTGGCAGCGGCAAGAAAAAACGCGAAGGAAAGGACGCCAGCGTCCAGGCGAACCTGCGCGAAGGAAGGAAACGTCACGGGAAGAACGGCCACGAGCAAATCAAGACCCCAGAAAGCCAGCGCAACGCCCGCCAGCGTGCCTCCCAACGTAAGCAGCAGGCTTTCGGTAAGGAATTGCCGAATCAAACGGCCACGTCCTGCGCCGAGCGCCAGACGGATCGCAAGCTCACGGTCACGGGCGGCGCTGCGCGTAAGTATGAGATTGGTGACGTTGGCGCACGCGATGAGAAGAACAAAAGCGACCGCGGCCAATAGAACCAACAATGGCGCGCGGAAACCTCGGACGTAGTCTTCCGTCGCGGGCGTCACTAGAACGCCGCGCTCGCGATTTTCCTTCGGGTAGGCCTTGGCAAGCTGCGCGGCGATGGTTTCCATTTGCGTTTGAGCCATCGCAAGGGTGACCCCCGGCTTCAGACGCGCGAGAACTTTGTGAAAGTGAATGTCGCGAGTGTGCAGATAGTCGTACTGTGCAACTTGAGGCCAGGCCGCATCCCTCATCATCATCGGAATCCAGACCTCCGCCGAGTCTGAATAGCCGAGAAAACCTTTGGGAAGCACGCCAATGATCGTGAATTCGTAGTTGTTCAGTCGGATAGGCTTGCCGAGAATTTGGGGATCGGAGCCGAAACGTCGCTGCCATAGTCCGTAGCCAATGAGCGCGACGGCGTGCTTCAGGGGGACGGCGTTTTCTTCCGGCGTGAATGTGCGCCCGAGAGCCGCGGAAACGCCGAGAAGTGGAAAATAAGTGTCGCTGACTTGCTCGCAATCCACACGGTCGGATTTGTCATTTCCACTGACGATCAGCTCGCAATCGCCGAACGCGGCCATCTCTTCGAAGACGTGATTCTGAGCGCGCCAGTCCAAATAATTGGGATACGCCACCGGGGAGCGTCCGCCATGCACAACGCTTTCGTTTACGCGGACGAGGTGCGCGGGGTCTTTGAACGGCAAACCGCGCAGCAGAACGGCTTTGACCACGCTGAAAATGGCGGTGTTGGCGCCGATGCCGAGAGCGAGCGTGAGGATGGCAACAATGGTGAAGCCGGGATTCTTGGCGAGCATTCGAGTTCCGAAGCGGATGTCCTGGAGCAGCGTTTCGAGGAACGGCAGGCCGCGGCGCTCGCGATAGAGTTCTTTGGTTTGTTCGATGCCGCCGAATTCGCGCCGCGCGGCGTATTGCGCTTCTTCAGGGGTCATGCCACGGTGCATGTTTTCTTGCGTAAGAGCTTCGAGGTGTGACTGAAGTTCGGCGTCGAGTTCGGTTTCGCGCTGGCTCTTGCCAAACAGCCCTTTGATTCGAAAAGTCATGATGCGCAGCCAATTCATTTTTGTACTCCCTCTAATCCGCGCATCGGCCTGGCTGCGAAACTATTCATAGCGCAACGCCACGACCGGATCGACTTGCGTTGCGCGCTGAGCCGGGAGATACGCCGCTACGCCTGCTACGACGCCCAGCAGGAAACACGCTCCAGCAAACGCCAGCGGATCCGCGGATCTTACTTCGTACAGCATGGTGCCAAGCAACCGGCGGAAAACCGTAGCCATCATCATGGGCACGCGAATGTCCGGGTTGCGTGCCATCTCCGTGCCGTAAAACCGCGGCGGGGTGATTCCGATGACGCGAATCGGATTGTTATTCAGGATGATGGCTCTTCCGACGATTGTGGGATCGCTGCCAAATCGCCGTTGCCAGTAGCCATAACTCAGGACCGCGACGGGATGGGCGCCGGGCGTGCGGTCGTCCTCGGGCCCAATCAGGCGGCCAAGTAACGGTTGCACCCCGAGCGTTTCAAAGTAATTTCCTGAAACCATTTCTCCGACAGCGCGTTCGCTTTGTCCACCGTAACTTGCGTTGAAATCGACACCGGAGCGGGTCAAGACATTCGCGAAGACCGTGTTCTTGTCGCGCATGGCCTGATACATCGGATAGGAAAAATCTTCTTCTGTATCCTGAGACCGGCTGTCCGTGTACTTGATGACGACGAGCTCTTCCGGATTGCGGACCGGGAGGTTGCCGAGCAAAACGGAGTTGACCAAGGAGAACAGCCCCGTGTTCGCGCCAATGCCGAGCGCCAGCGTCAGCACCGTGACCGCCGTGAACCCCGGATTTTTCACGAGCATGCGCAAGGCGTAACGCAAATCCTGCGCGAGAGTCTCAAAGAACGGCAGGCCGCGCTGCTCTCGATACGATTCTTTCGTTTGCTCGAGACCGCCGAATTCGCGGCGGGCGGCGTGGCGGGCTTCTTGCTCGTTCATGCCGCGGCGGATGTTTTCTTCCGTGAGCGCGTCCATGTGCGCGCGTAATTCTGCGTCGAGATCAGTTTCCAGATTGCGCTTGCGGAAAATCCCCAGTAGGCGCGACGCTAAAATGCGCACCCATTCCATATCAGGCTCCTTCGGCGCGTCCTAACAGGCGCGTCATGAGCGCGGCCATTCGCTCCCAGCTTTCCGTCTCCGCCAAAAGTTGTTTGCGTCCGCTGCGCGTGAGCGAGTAATACTTGGCCTTACGATTGTTGTCGGAGACGCCCCATTTCGAGGAAATCCACCCGCGTTGTTCGAGCCGCAACAGCGCAGGGTAAAGCGTGCCCTGGTTGAGTTTGAGCAGATCCGCGGAAACCTGTTGAATGCGCACGGCGATACCA
>Ga0185299_10001996_pt1 | contig 34211 bp, 36 predicted proteins | sample PaiPotPPA55metaG_FD_128002 | JGI IMG/M metagenome (GOLD analysis project Ga0185299, IMG submission 128002) | Iron sulfur acid spring bacterial and archeal communities from Banff, Canada, to study Microbial Dark Matter (Phase II) - Paint Pots PPA... ...
GCCATGCGAATTCGGCGTCCGGAACAATGAGCTGCGTCGGCGAGGTGAGGGAATAGAGAAGCGCCGCCAGAAAACTGCAGCCCGGAGCGCGCGTCATCAACCACGCCATAAGAAAGAGGCTAAGGGGAGCCAAGCAATAGACGAAGCCGGTGATGGACTGAAGGGCCAGTTCGTGCGTGATCCCACGCATACTGGACCAGGCCGCAATGAGGCCCGGGATCAGAGGCGCATAGGTGAACTCAAACGGTATGCCGCAGTCCCAGAACGGCCACCAATTCGAATGTAGCCAAGCGTTGCTGCCACGTTTGGCCAGGGCCACCCAGAATCCGTGCATGGAGTTCATGTGAGCCGCTTGAGCGGTGAACAGCTCACGGCATATGTAGGCATTGATCCAGACGATGATCACCGCATAAGCGCTAGCTGAGAATACTTGGCGCCCCGTGAGAGGCTTGTCAAGTCGATCGAATTTGGCGATGGTGGCACTGCTTAGCATGCGCGACGGACCCTGCGATTATAAACGTTCACAATGCTCACTTGCTAGACTTTGGGATGACGCCCCGCTTACCGGCCCATCTGCGCTTTATTCGGACCGTGCTCCGCAAGCTGAACTATCATCTGAATTCCGGCTCTCAACCCAAATTTGCAGAGCCGTTCAATCCGGCACTGTTGAGGCAGGCCGAGGAAGAGCTGCGTAGCATACCCATGCCGGACGCTGCGGCGCAAGCTTATCTAGAGAAGCACGTCCCGCGTCTGGCCCGGACCTTGGCTCTCGTTCCTCCGCCGCAAGCGACCGGCAGGGCGCTGGAGCTCGGTTGCTACATGCAGATTACGCCGCTACTTCAGCGGCTGTGCGGCTATCGCGAAGTCCGGGGCGCCTATTTCGGAGCCGCGGGCCGGGTCGATCACAAGTACGTTACGTTCCCTGACGGCGCGTTCGCCTGCGAAGTCGACCACTTCGATGCCGAGCGTGACCGCTTTCCATATCCCGACGGACATTTCGATCTTGTGGTGGCCGGCGAGATCATCGAGCACTTGATTTATGATCCGATGCATCTGTTGATTGAATCACGGCGTGTACTGCGCGAGGGCGGTTATTTGTTGGTTACGACGCCCAACGTCGGCAGTATCACCAGCGTCGCGAAAACCCTGGACGGGCACGACAATCCGCAGATCTTTTTCCTCTATAAGCGGCCCGTCGAAGGCGAAGAGCCGGACATCGGACACGTCCGCGAATATACGGCGTATGAACTCGGCGCAGCCGTAAAGGCGGCCGGATTCGAGGTAACGCAGCTCTTCACGACGTTTATCGCCGAATATTCGTCTCACTTGCCGTTGCTGAGGTTCCTGGAGGCCAGCGGCTACGATACGGAGAATCGCGGCGAACAGTCCTGGTGCCTGGCGGTGAAGCGCGCGTCACTGCCCGTGGACCGGTATCCATTTTTCATTTATAGCGGTTAGCAGGCAGTGATCCGGCTGCTTGCTAATATGGTTTTTGAACCCTTCTTCAAAACCTCGCGTATCCGTAGTCAGTTATCTCAACACGGTCCCGCTGGTGTGGGGCATGCACCACGGAGAGCAGCGTGGGCTGTTCGATCTGTCTTTCGCGATTCCGGCCGAATGCGCCGACCGGTTGGAGGATGGCCGCGCCGACATTGGCATCGTGCCGGCAGTGGAACTGAACCGGCAGAAGCTCGAGATCATCCGCGGCTGTGGCGTTGCCTGCCACGGTCCGGTTCGTAGCATCCTGCTGATCTCAAAAGTACCTTTTCCCGAAATTCGCACGCTTGCGACCGATTCGACGTCGCGTACTTCGGTGGCGCTCAGCCGCATTATCCTGTCGCGAAAATATGGCGTGGAACCGCAACATTGGCCGCAGGCGCCGCATATCGGCAAGATGCTGGAAAAAGCGGATGCGGCGCTGATCATCGGGGATACGGCACTGCTGCTGGACCCGGCGACGCTTCCGTTTCATGTGCTGGATCTGGGCAAGGAGTGGACCGACATGACCGGGCTACCGATGGTGTTTGCGGTGTGGGCTGCCCGCGCGGGAGTGCCTCGGCAGGATCCAAAGTCGTTTATCGACTCATTGCACTTTGGCCTTGAGCACATGGACGACATCGTCCGGGAGTGGCATCCGAAATTGCGGCTTTCTGAAGCTTTGGTGCGTGAGTATCTCACTCGCAACATCGTATTCGAGCTGGGCGAGCGCGAATACGCGGGCCTCCAGACTTTTCTACAATATGCCTCAGAGCTAGCGAATCCCGCGGAGGCTCAAAAGGTATCGGTATGATGACGCGTCAAGAGGCGATCGACCTCTTTCAGAGTGACGACTTGATCGGAATTGGAATGGCAGCCGATGCGGTGCGCCGCAAGCTGCATCCTCACGGCATCGTGAGCTACATCATCGACCGCAATATCAACTACACCAATTTCTGCACCGAGTACTGCAGTTTCTGCGCGTTTTACCGGCCGATGGGGCACGCTGAAGGCTACGTGCATCCCAAGGAAGTGATCTTCGACAAAATTCAGGAGACCATCGATCTGGGCGGCACTGGCATTCTGATGCAAGGCGGGCTGCATCCGGAGTTGAAAATCGAGTGGTACGAAGACCTGCTGCGATCGATCAAGACCCGATTCGGCGACAAGATCTGGAATCATTGTTTTTCGGCACCTGAGATTGTGAACATCGCCGAGGTGAGCGGGCTCTCTCTGCGCGACACTATTGCGCGGCTGAGGGATGCGGGGCTGGAGTCGATTCCTGGAGGCGGCGCGGAGATTCTGGATAACGACGTTAGGCGCCGGATCAGCCGCTTGAAGTCGTCCGCGCAGGACTGGATCGACGTGCACCGGACCGCCCATGCTCTCGGCATGCGAACCACGGCGACGATGATGTTCGGTTGCGGCGAGACTATCGAGCAGCGCATGAATCATTTCGACATCGTCCGCCAGATTCAAGAGGAGACGGGCGGATTCACGGCCTTTATTCCGTGGTCGTTCCAGCGGGAGAATACGTCGCTTGGCAAGTTTGTGAAGGAAGAGGCGACCGGCGTCGAGTATCTGAAAGTTCTGGCGATCTCGCGCATTTACCTGGAGAATATTTTGAACATTCAATCGTCGTGGGTGACGCCAGGGTTGAAAACCTGCCAGGTTGGGCTGCGCTTTGGCGGCAACGATGTCGGCAGCATCATGATCGAGGAGAACGTCGTTTCAGCGGCGGGAGCGCATCATCGAGCCAGCGAAGAACAATTGCGGCGCCTGATCCGGGATGCGGGGTTTATTCCCAAGCAGCGGGATACGCTGTACCGGACGTATTTCCTGAACTAACACTTCAGCAGATACATCCAGGCTCGGAGCCGTCTGCCGGTGTCAAGCTGCACAAGTACGCTGGTGCGTTTGTATTCCGACCCTTCGTACTCGTCGAGGATCGGCAGCAGCGTGCTCGGGTCGTTGAGATGGAAGACCTCGCCCGAAATCCATTCGCCCGGTTTGTCGGACCGGACCACGCCGCGGTGAGGGTACGAGCGCTCGAGGCGTCCCTGCATTCGCCCTGTGCCGAGAAACTCGGCATTGGCGTGGAACAGACGCGCGATTTTTATTTTAGAGCCGCGGCGGAGGGTGCCGTAGACGAAGAGGGCGGCGGGGCGCATTATGACTCCACCAACTTTTCGAGATCCCGCGAGCCGTGAACAACTCTGATGATTTCGATTCCTCGTTGAAATGGCAGATAAAACACCATATGTTGAGGGAAGTTCTTCAAAGGGAACATACGCGTGGCAATCAGGAAAGGGCTCGATAATTGTGTTGCCCGTCCAAGACGCGGATGGTCCAATAGAAGGCGAAAGGTCTCGGCGGCCGATTCATAGAACCGGAGTCCCATTTTGAGCCCTGAGGCCTTAGCTAGGTAGCGCGCCTGGTCGTCAAAGTCTCGGTTAGCGGCTGGCCGGATCACGACCTTGCGACGGCGATTCACTTTCGAGTCTTGCGCCGGCTCGCGATGAGCGCGACGCGCTTCTTATCCCAGTAAGACTGATTCACCTCAATGGGTTCTCCAGACGAAACGCCTTCTAGCAGAAGTGCTTCGATTCTTTCTAGAGCCTTGCGTTTTTGATCCTCTCGAATCAGCGTCCGGACATACTCGCTGGGAGTACTGTAACCGCTGCCCCTGACCTGACTTTCAATGTACTTCCTGAGGGTCTTAGGCAAGGACACGTTGAGAGACGCCATACCTACAACATAAACGGTCGATTGAACTCTGTCAATTATTGACAAAAACTGTCAGAATCGATCAACGTTATTTTCGAGAGGCGAGGGTGTCCTGCAACTGACGCGCATAGCCTTCGATCTCCTGGGGCATTGGCGTGACCAGCGTTTTTTCGAAATCTTCGCCGGATTCGATCATGTGCTTCAAATGCAGCGCGGCAATTTTCAGACACCATGCATCGGTAAGGGCATGGCCGACGTTATCGCTCACCACCAGAAGCGTGGGATGCGGCAGAGCGATTACGCGCTCTTCGAACGCCTCGCCTTCGGGCGCTGCGGCGAACTTGACATCTACCGTGTCGGCATGGCGAATGGAGATACCGGTCTGGAGCCAATTGAAGTGAACGTGCCACGTGCGGCCGAACGGATCGGGGCCGGCGTCGAATTTGCGGAAGTCTTGCAGCATCTAGCTTTGATTCTAGTAGAACGGATGGTTCCTCTGCGACACCAGCGAAAGAAACTCGTCGCGGGTTTCCTTGCCCTCGCGAAAAGCGCCCAGCATCGCGCTGGTAACGGTGCCGGAGTGCTGTTTTTCGACGCCGCGCATCATCATGCAAAAGTGGCGTGCCTCGCAGATCACGCCCACCCCCCTTGGCTCCAGTACATCCTGGATGGTCTGGGCGACATCCTGCGTTAGCCGCTCTTGAAGCTGCAACCGGCGAGCGAACATGTCCACAATGCGCGGGATCTTGCTCAACCCGATGACCTTGTCCTGGGGCAGATAGGCGACGTGCATGGTGCCGAAAAAGGGTAGGAGGTGATGCTCGCACATGCTGTAGAACTCGATGTCTTTCACCACCACCATCTCGTCGACCTTCTGGTTGAACAACGCCCCGTTGATGATGCTTTGCACATCCATCTGATAGCCGCTGGTCAAGAATCGCAGAGCCTTCTCGGCGCGGTCGGGCGTGCGAACCAATCCTTCACGCGAGGGATCCTCGCCGATCCTCAACAGGATCTTCTTCATCATCGAAGCGATGGATTCTTCGTCCTGCTTCGGTTGCATCACTTTCACTACGGCTTCGTTGGGCTTCATCACTCTCAATTCGTCCTCAATTCGAATCGATTTCGCTTGGTCTCTTGCAGCCGGATGCTTTTCAAGTACGGCCAATCGCCGGGAAAGACTCCTCGCCAGTGCGTGCTGAGCCGATTTTCGATCACCCGCAGAATATTTTCCGAGGTCGGGACCAGGTCGCCCAAAAACTCGCGCACATCGGCGTTAAAGTAACGGTGGTCGAAATCCCGCAGGACCTGCTGGTGCACCAAGCGATCTAATGCCGGGACATTCACCACCTGTCCCGAAACAGCATCGAGGGGCCCCGAGACGCTCACTTCCAGCACATAATCGTGGCCGTGCCCATAAGGGTTGTTGCACTTGCCGTACAGTTCGCCATTTTGTTGCTCTGAGAGCCGACTGGAATTGAGCCGGTGTGAAGCGGCGAATTTGTATCGGCGTGTAACGCGCGTCATTAGTCAGCTCCGGGGTTTCCGCCACCGTAATCTACGTACAGATCCTCGGTCTCGAAGAGCCGGACATTCTTCAGCCTGGCTCGATCGCCTTTTAACTGAGGCTCCAGGCGGTTCCAGATCTCCGCGGCAACGTTCTCGGCAGTGGGGACGATCTTGTCGAAAGGAGGCACTTCATAGTTCAGGAAACGGTGATCCATCGGCACGACCACGTTCCTCTGAATCACTTCTTTCAGTGTCTTCAAATCGAAGATCATGCCGGTAACGGGATCGGGTTCGCCTTCCAGCGTCACTTCAAGGACATAATTGTGCCCGTGGCCGTTCGTGTTGGATGCCGCCCCGTACAATTCACGATTTTGCTCAGCCGTCAGCGACGGCTGGCTACAGACGTGCGACGCGGAGAATTCAGCCCTGCGAGTAATCAGCATTTCCTAGTATGGGATGTTTGAGGTCGGGTTTAGGATACTCTAATATTATAGAAGCCGGGGCAGGCAACGTTTAGGAACGGCAAACCCTGGCAGGTATCGAAATGACTCATTCCAAAGTAGATCAAACAATTAAGATCGGCATCGGGGCGCTCACGGCGGCACTTGCTTTCGTGATCGTCTACACGATGCAGGACCATATCGTCCAGGAAGGCGACCGAGCCCCCAATTTCACGATTGCGACCGACAGCGGCAAGCGGATCTCGCCGCGCGACTTCGGCGGAAAAGTGCTGGTGGTGAATTTTTGGGCCACCTGGTGTGCGCCCTGTGTTGAGGAGGCGCCGTCGTTGAGCAAGTTTCAGAAGGAGTTGGCCAACTCCGGCGTGGTAGTGCTGGGGGTCAGCGTGGACCGCAGGGCGGACCTCTACGAAAACTTTATAAAACACTTCCAGTTGTCTTTCCAGACTGCCCGCGATCCAGAGGAAAATATCAGCGCGTTGTACGGAACCTCTAGATTTCCGGAAAGCTATATCATCGATCGCAACGGCAAGGTAGCCCGCAAGTACGCCGGTTTGCCGGAACGGAACGGCCAGGCGATTCCGTGGACCGATCCGGAGCTGATGGCGTACGTAAAATCGCTGCTCTAAGCATGCCGCGTCCCCGCGATTGGTATCCCGACACCGATCCCAAGGCGCTGGAAGTATTCATTGAATTGGAGCGGAAGATGACGCCGGCGGAGAAGACCGCGGGCCTTTTCCAGATGAGTGACCGCGAGATTTTCTTGCGCGTTGCGGCGCATCATCTGGATCGGAAGACGATGCTGCGCGTTTATGGCTGGTATCCGCCGGTCGACTGGGATCTGCAGGAGAGTACGAAGATGCTCGTCGAAACGAGATCTGTGGTCCACTACAAGAGCGGCGAGACCGAGATTGTGCATGCGCTGCAAGCAATCCGAGATGATGAACCCTCTGGCTATCTTGTTTTCGTTGACGCCGAGGGCGTGATGAAGGCCCTGTTTCATAAGCCCATCGTCGATTGTTGGAAAGAGTCCCCAGAAGCCCAGGCAACCCATTGAACACCGAAACAGTTATGCCGCCCGCGATGCTGACAGCCATCGACAAGTTGCTCGGCCCCCGCGGCTACCTCTCCCGCGCCGAAGACCTGACGCTGTACGAATACGACGGCAGCGTCGATAAAGCCCGCCCGGATCTGGTGGTGTTTCCGAAATCGGCCGAGGAAGTCGCCGCCATAGTGCGTCTCTCCAAAGAGCACAATGTGCCGATCGTGGGACGAGGCGCCGGCACCGGGCTCAGCGGCGGGGCGATCCCCCGCGCGGGCGGCATCGTCATCTCTTTTGCGCGCATGAATCGCATACTCGAAATCGACCTCGACAATGAACGAGCGCTACTCGAGCCTGGCGTGGTCAATCTCGAAATTACGCAAGCGGTCGAGCGTCAGGGTTACTTCTATGCGCCAGACCCGTCCAGCCAGAAGGCCTGCACCATCGGTGGCAACGTAGCCGAAAACGCCGGCGGCCCGCACACACTCTGCTATGGCGTCACCACCAATCATGTGCTGGGAATCGAAGCTGTCCTTGAGGATGGAACCACCATAACCACGGGCGCGAAATCGCCCGACCTGCCGGGCTACGATCTCACCGGACTGCTGACCGGATCGGAAGGCACCATGGCGCTGACGACGAAGATCACGGTGCGGTTGATGCGTCAGCCTGAGATGGTAAAGACCATCCTCGCGATTTACGACAACGTGGACGACTGCGCTGATTCGGTGGCCGAGATAACTGCGCGCGCCATTACTCCGGCCGCGATCGAGATGCTGGACGGTGTGATGCTGCGCATGGTGGAAGAAGCCACGCACGCCGGATATCCGATGGATGCGGCGGCAGTGCTGCTGATCGAGCTGGAGGGTTTGAAGGAAGCGGTGGAAGAACAAGCTCTGCAGTTGGAGGCTTCGTGCTTGAAATGCCGCGCGCGGGAAGTTCGCGTGGCGCGGTCGGCCGAAGAGCGCGATCTGCTTTGGAAAGGCCGCAAGAACGCATTCGGCGCCGTGGGCCGCGTCAGCCCATCCTATTACGTGCAAGATGGCGTGGTGCCGCGGACCAAAGTCGCCCCGACGCTGCGACACATTCAGAAGGTTGCCGAGAAACATGGCCTCACCATCAGCAATATTTTCCACGCCGGCGATGGAAACATGCACCCCATCATCCTTTTCAACCCGCACCATGCAGGCGAACTGGAACGCGCCAAGGCCGCGGGCGATGAGATTCTGCGCTTCTGCGTTGCCGAGGGTGGCTCCATCACGGGCGAGCACGGCGTCGGCATGGAAAAGATGGAGCTGATCGCCGAGCAGTTTTCCGACGACAGCCTGGAGATGATCCGCCGCTTCAAGAATCTTTTCGATCCGGCCTGCCGGCTAAATCCAGGCAAGATGCTGCCCACTGGCAAGGGCTGTATGGAGATCCGGCAGCCGGCCGCGATGGTCATCTAGCCCAGGGAACTTCCATTTCGATAAACATCTTCACGCCTTCGCGTCCTTTGAGCGTGAACCACAGGGTATTTTCTTCGCTGTGTAGATCGAGCTGGTAGTCGAAGAATGGACAGCACTTGCGTTCCAGCACGGTCCATTCGGCGACTTGGGCGATAGAGACTTTCCCAGTATCCATCTGGAATGAGTATCCGTTCGGCAGCTCACGCCGCGCGACGGCCGCGGATCTCAGTTGCGCGGTGAGGCGGTCGTGAGTTTTGCGTTCTTCGGGTTGGAACGCCTTCAGGTTGCAAGCGAATACGGACTGACCGGCCGGGGATTGAGCGGCCAAGGCCAGGACGCCAAGAAGGATGGGAGCGAGTTGTTTCATGTTTTCGATCATAAGACTTAAACTGCACTTTAAGTCCAGTAAATTTTTTGGGAGTACTTCAAGTAGACTTTAAGTTATCCATGGCAACAGCTGTTTTCATGACGATCGGAGAGGTTGCCAGGCATGCCCGCATCCACGCCTCGGCCATTCGGTTTTACGAGAAGGTGGGCCTGCTTCCGAAGCCAGGCCGCTCCGGCGGGCAGCGGCGATATGATCAGAACATTCTGCCGCGGCTGGCTCTGCTCGATTGGGCTAAGGGATGCGGATTCACGCTGGAAGAGATCCGTGAGCTTTTCGGCAAGGCGGGTGAGGCGCCCTTATCGCAACGTATGCAGAAGCTTTGCCTTAAGAAGATCGACGAACTCGAAACCCTTTCTCAGCGGATCGAGTTCATGCGAGGTCTTCTCGAACGAGCGCAGAAGTGCCAGTGCATTGACGTCCAGGAATGTGGCCGCAGAATTCTCAATCGGCGTCGTAGTTGAAACGGCGGGTAATGTCGAAGTTGTACTGGTAGTCCGCGGGATTAACTGTGCGGCCATAACAGAGAATCGGCACCCTTAACTCGTGTAGTGATCCGTGCGAGCGAACCTTGACGTCCTTTTCGATGACGTCCAGATCGCCGAAGACGTAATCTTTGTTAGCAAGCACCATCAAGTCACCAATGCGGTCCGGCATCAGCATGAATTTCGAGGCCGCTTCGGCGTTGGTGCAAATCTGCTCGACGGCCGGATGCTGCCGGAGGATGTTCACAGTCTGGTCGAGATCTTTCGAATTCTTGACGTAGATGTAGGACGAGCCGCCGAGATTCTGGGCGTGCTTCACATAGCGGTCTTTAATGATCGGGACGGCGACCGCCGCTAAGCGTTCGCGCGCCAGCAGACGGCCCAAGTCCACGGCTTTTGATTTTGCATTCATGGCGTGATCGGCGCTCATGTAGATTTCGATATTAGGATGATCGTCGACAATCGCACCCAGCAATTTGTCCACTTGATGCATGTGCTCCAACGAAGGCGCTTGATCCGGCGCATAGGTATGCATCATGTAATCGGTGGTCGATAGGTAGAGGAAGTTGTAGCCTGAGCGCAGCAAGTGGCGGGCGGCGCGGAAGGTCCAGTAGTTCAGATCGGCGGAATAAACATCGGCCTGCGGACCTGCGGCCTTTTGGAGCTCGGGCGGCGCTTGCTCGGCGGCGGCCGCGAGATCAGCTCCTTTTCGAAGCAAATCCAGCAGCTTGCCCTTGGACGATAAAAAGGCCGTGCGATATCCGGCCGCGCTGGCCTTTTCGAATATGGTCGGCCGCAGCAGGAACTCGGGCGATTCCATGTACGTTCCTTTTGCGGTCGCCCGGTTGTAATAGTAATTTCCGGTGATGCCGTGCTCGCGCGGAAAGCAAGCGGTGGCGATGGAGCTGTTGTTGACGTTGGTGACCGAGGGCATCACGCAATGGCCTTCGCGATACATCCCGGCCGCCATCATGCGCTTCAGATTGGGAACGTCGCTCAGTTTCAGGTAGGCCGGATCACAGCCATCCATGCAGATGAAAACGACCGTGCGCTTGCGGCCGGCGGCCCGGGTTCGAGCCGCTCCGAGCGCGAACGTCGCGAGAAAGTTTCGGCGCGTAACGCTATGGGACACTCTCATTAGATTATCCGATGCATTCGAACATTACACAGGCTGTCGCCAGTTATCGCGACGCGATGGTCGAGCTGACGCGAGAACTCGTCGCCATCCCCACCGAGAATCCGCCGGGCAATCGGTATGGCGAAGCGATCGAATTGCTGTGCCGGCGGCTACGCGAACTTGGCTTCGCGGACACGCGCGTCGAAGGCGATTGCGTTCTGAGCTTCTCCGGCGTTGGCGATCGAACTCTCTATTTCAGCGGCCACTATGACGTGGTTCCGGCCCAAAGTCCGGCGCAGTTCGAACCGTCGGTGAAGGGCGCCAACTTGTTTGGCCGAGGTTCGTCAGATATGAAGAGCGGTCTGGCGGCGATGATCTATGCGGCTCGCGCGCTGGCGGATTGTGGAGTACCGCTCGATGGCCGCATCGGATTGGTCTTTGTTCCCGACGAAGAAACCGCCGGCCCTCGAGGCTCCCGGTATCTGGAGGAGCGCGGTCTGCTGGGCCAGAACGCGGTCGGCATGTTCACGCCGGAGCCAACCGGCGGAGTGGTGTGGAACGCGAATCGCGGCGCCATCACGCTGCGGGTCACAGTGAAAGGCAAGGCCGCCCACGTTGGACGGCAGCATGAGGGTATCAATGCTTTCGATCGAATGCTGGAAGTAGCTCGCGCGTTGTCGGCCCTGAAAACTGAAGTGGAGACGCGCACGACGGCTTTTCATATAGCCCCCGATGCCGCGCGGCGGTCGATTCTCATGCTGGGCGGGCGCACCGAGGGTGGAACTAACTTTAATGTCGTGCCGGATCGCTGCTCGTTCACCATCGACCGCCGCATGAATCCCGAAGAGGATTTCGATGAAGAAAAGCAGTGCCTGTTCGCGGTGCTGGAGCAGGCCCGTACCGGCGGGATCGATCTCGAAGTGGAAACGCTGCAAGAGGGACGATCATGCGGTGTGGCGGAAGATGATCCGGTTGCGCAAGCACTGGCGCGCAGCATCTTCGAAGTGACTGGTAAGGCCGCCCAATTCGAGATGTGCCCCGGTCTGCTCGAAATCCGATTCTACGCCGATCGCGGAATTCCGGCCTTCGCCTATGGACCTGGGCTGCTCACCGTGTCGCACGGGCCGAACGAGTTTGTTCCTATCGATCGCATTGTGCAATCCGCGCAAGTGTACGCGCTGACTGCGGCGGAATTGCTAGCCACCACATAGACCCAGCGCTGCCAATTCAGGATAGAGTAACAAGGTGGATTTGGCTGAGGAGGCGATTGATGGTCGGTCCCCTAAGGCACGCTCTCGTATGGAGTTTTCTTATGCTCGCGCCGGCTTGCATGGCGCAAGGTCAGCCAGTCCCACGCAGGCCGCGAGGAATCTACGCTGTCGTCAACATCGAAGACAATATCAAACAACAGCAGAAAGCGAATCCCTCGATCACGACCGCCGCGTTGAACGCCTTTTTCAACAATCTTTACCGGGATCTGTTGAGCAATCCTGCGATCTCAGGGCTGACGCTGCAAGTGCATTGGGATACGCTCAACCCCAATCCTCCGAGCGCCGCTAATCCTTATAACTGGAGCTATGTGGACGACGCCTTCGCCCAGGTTTCGGCGTGGGATGCCCAAAATCCAGCCCAAATTCCGAAGACGATTCAGCTTATTGTCTCGGCAGGTTTTCAGTCACCCCAATGGATATTGGATCTGCTTTCCTCCTGCGACCCGCTGTTTCAGTTCCCGACACCAGCTCCGTTGACCACGTGCAGCAAAGTGACCTTCGAAGCTTTCGTGGAAGGCGGGGACAGCATGGAGCTTCCGTTACCTTGGGATCCCGCTTACAAGAGCGCTTGGCGGACCTTCCTGACGGCCCTTGCCGCACGCTACGGGTCAAACCCGGCGTTCGTCTCCATCGCCGTCGCCGGACCAACGGCCGCCTCAGCAGAGATGCTGCTGCCGAGTGGAACCGCTCTTTCTCAATCCCAGTTCGGAGGCCTATCGCCCAACCAGGTGTGGCTGCAATTGCTGGCGTTCCGCTACGCCGGCATGACGGCGTACCAGAGGTCGGATCAAGCTTTCATTGATGAATGGAACGCGGCGATCGACATGTATGGGCAGGTTTTCAGCGGCGTGACGCTGGTCGCAACCACGGGCGACGGCCTACCCAATTTTGCAGGTGGCGCCTTCACAATTCCCAGTGCCTTCTCCAACGACTGCACGAGCGCGCCTGACATGGATTGCGCAGCGGAGACAACGATCCTGTCCCACTTCGTGGATCCCACTGTCGGCGGCGCTAACGCAAAAGCCACCCAGGAAAGCGGGATGGAAGCCTCGCGTGTTGGCCTCAACCTGGATGTCGCCAGTGTGAAACTACTATCGCAGAGAACCGGGCAGTTGACGTTGCCTTCGGCTCAAATCCTGGGCGGGTCGCAATTCAACACGTCTTTTGCGAATTTCACCTTGCAGGAAGGCTGCACGAGCACATTCCCGCCCAACGCAAAGGACACGCCCGCCGCGTGCAGCATTCCACCCAGTTGTACTGTACAAGCGTGCATTCCGGTCGCATGCATCCCCCAGGCCTGCCTGGCGCCCGGCGTCACGCAGGCGGATTTGGCAAGTTTCAAGACACTGAATCAGGTCCCTGCCAAGGACTTGATCCCGCCCGAACAGGCGGAATATAACGTACTCAATGACTACTTCAACGGAACGGCGGCCGCCTCGTTCTTCGGCGGAACCCAGGGCACCGCGCCCCTCAATTATCTTCAAATCTACGCTCCGGACATCCAGTATGCGACGGCTAGAATCAATGCGCCGGCTCAGGTCGTCGAGACCAGCGGCGTCACCGTCGCCATGTCGGCGCAGGGCCTGTTGAACCTGGCGAGCGAGAAACTCTTAGCGATCGCCGAGCCCGCGCTTCTTCCGGCAATCGCTTCGGGTGGCATCGTACCCGGATCGATTCAGCCTGGCGAATGGGTGTCGATTTACGGAATCAACCTGGCCAGCGGCACCGCAACCTGGACTGGAAACTTTCCGATTTCCCTCGGCGGTACCAGTGTGACGATTGACGGCAAAGCGGCTTTCCTCTCGTTTGTCAGCCCCGGACAAATTAATTTGCAAGTCCCGAATGACACAGCTACCGGCGCTGTGCCGGTAGTGGTCACCACCCCGAGCGGCGGTGCAACTTCAACAGTAACGCTGGCTCAGTTTGGTCCTTCTTTCTTCTTGCTGGACTCCAAGCACGTGGCCGCCATCATCTTGAGATCGGATGGTTCAGGAACTTATGGCGGAGGCACGTACGACATTGTTGGACCCACCGGAATTTCACTCGGCTATCAAACCGTGGCCGCGAAGGCAGGCGACGTTGTGGAGCTTTACGGCACCGGCTTTGGGCCCACCAATCCGGCCGTTCTCGCTGGCCAGGCATTTTCCGGAGCGGCGCCAACTACTAATCTGGTGACGCTTTTGCTAAACAACCTGAGCGTGACCCCTGCGTTTGCCGGCTTGTCGGGGGCCGGTCTCTACCAGCTCAACCTGACGGTTCCATCGGGTCTTGGCACAGGTGATGTCTCGCTGCAGGCCAGCGTCGGTGGCGTCGAGACCCCTGCGGGTGTTGTGATTTCCTTGCAGTAGCCGGGGTACTGGAGGCCAGCAGGTGTATACTTGCGACTGTCGGATGGACAAAAAATACGTCCTCGCGCTGGTTGGGCTCTGGAGTTTAAGCCAGGTCGCCTATGCCCAAGGCCGCGCCTACATAGCGAATTTTGCCTCCAACTCGGTCTCGGTGATCGACACATCCAGCAACACGGTGATTTACACGATCGCGGTGGGGAACCAACCTAACGGAATAGCCATCACGCCCGACGGAACGCGCGCCTACGTGGCGAACGGCGGCGGCGAGGTCTGGGTACTCGCGACGTCGAACAATGCCGTGCTCGCCAAAGTGATGGTGGGAGGCTACCCCAGCGGGATCGCAATCACCCCGGACGGAAGGCGCGCTTATGTGACGCGAGACAACATGAGCTCCGTCTGGGTGATCGACACGTCGAGCAACACCGTAATCGCCAAGATTGCCGTCGGGACGGCCCCCGGTGGTGTGGCCATCACGCCCGACGGAACTCGCGCTTATGTGACCAACGTCGGCAGCGTCGCCGGGGGCGGGTCTGTCTCAGTGATTGATACATCGAGCAACACGGTGGTCGCCACGGTGAACGTCCCCGGCCCCGTGGGTGTTGCCATTACGCCGGACGGAACGCGCGCTTACGTGGCGAGCCCCAGTGGCCCTCTCTCGGTGATCGATACCTCGAGCAACAGCGTGGTCGCTACGGTGGCCGTTCCGAGCATTGAGGACTCTCCCTTTAATGTGGCCATCACACCGGACGGAAAACGCGTCTATGTGGTGACTTTCGGCTTTGGCGGCAACGGCCCCGTCAATGTGATCGATACATCGACTAACACCGTGGTCAGCACCGTCGGTGTAGGAACCGGCCCATCTGGGATCGCGATCACGCCGGACGGAACGCGCGCTTACGTGGCAATTGCAACCAACACCATTGGGAACGGCCCCGGCGCCGTCACCGTGATCGACACGTCGAGCAATACCGTGGTCACCACGGTGCCAGTGGGGAGCACGCCCTTGGGAGTGGCCATCACGAAGGGCAGTAGCGGGCCGGCGCCCACGCCGGTCATTCCCACGGCTGGCGTCGTACCCGGAACCGTTGAGCCTGGCGAATGGGTGTCGATTTACGGAACCAATCTGGCCAGCGTCCCGGCAACATGGAAGGGAAACTTTCCGATATCTCTCGGCGGCACCAGCGTTACGATTGACGGCAAAGCGGCCTATCTGTCGTATGTCAGCCCCGGACAGATTAATTTGCAAGTCCCGAACGACACAGCCACTGGCGCTGTGCCGGTGGTGGTCACCACCGGCGGTGGGAGTGCAACGTCTACGGTAAAGCTGGCTCAATTTGGCCCATCATTCTTCACGCTCGACGGCAGTCATGTGGCCGCCATCATTCTGCGGGCCGATGGCTCAGGAGCTTATGGTGGAGGCACGTACGACATCGTTGGCCCGACCGGAACTTCTCTCGGCTATCAAACCGTGGCCGCGAAGGCAGGTGACGTTGTTGAACTTTTTGGCACCGGCTTTGGGCCAACCAATCCGGCAGTTCTGGCTGGCCAGGCGTTCTCCGGAGCAGCACCCACGACCAATCCGGTGACGCTCCAGATCAACAACCTGAGCGTGACGCCGCAATTTACCGGCTTGTCGGGCGCTGGGCTCTACCAGATCAACGTGACTGTTCCAGCGGGTCTCGGCACGGGTGATGTTACGCTTCAGGCCAAGGTCGGCGGCGTGGTGACTCCTTTTGGCGCCGTGTTTTCCTTGCAGTAGGGGGTCATTTCAGCGCGGTCAGCAGGGCTTCGATGGGCGCGTTGTCGCCGAAGGTCTTGCTGATGTGCGCGAAGCGGTCTACATTGCCCGGGGCGAAGACGAAGCTGCCGCCCAGTTGGAACGGATTGTGTCCCAGCTTGTGTTGCCGAAATCCCCCGCCCTGCGCGCGCTTCCGCGCCTGTGCGTTGTCAGAGCGCAGCAGGTGAAAAAGATTGGCGGTCTTCAAACCGGCCGCGTGATAGGCCTGCCGTTCGTCGTCAATCAGTAATGGAAATGTGATTCCAGTCTCTTCACGAAACAGCGCGGCATAGCGTGCATCTCCCAAGCCGATGGCGGCCAACTTGGCGCCTTTACTTTGGAGCTCGGCTTGGTGCTCGCGCAACTGCGCGACATGCTCGCGGCAGAAGATTCAGCCGTAGTGGCGAAGGAAAACAATCACGGCCGGATTCGTCTGCCACAGCGAGCCGAGCCTAACCGGAGCGCCCGCGGAATCAGGTAGCGTGATGTCCGACAGCGCCGCGCTCAGTGAGGAAGCCACAAGGGCAATCTAGCACAGGCGGGTTTATTCCACAGCGAGAGTCGCCGCATTGCTGCTGCGATTACCCGAAGTAACGATGACAACCGGGGCGCCAACGCGGGTAGTAGGCACGGCAGGGACAATGCAGTTAATCTGATCGAGGCCGACGTAGCCGGGCGCGCGGCCGGCATAGGTCACCGGGCAATCTTGGCCTCCGATTGTTACGGTCGGCTGCTGAGTGGCGTAATCCAACCCGTTCTGCTTGGTAGTCGCGCCTAAACCGGTAGCATAAAGCTCGACGTAATCGCCGGCATGTAACGGATTGCTGGTCGAAACCACACCGTTGTTGGCAGCCTTGATCGCCGCGGCAGGGCCGGTTCCTGAGCGATCTAAAGTGAAAATGGCCGGCATGGCGGATTCGACAAAAACGTTTACGGTGTGCTTTCCGGCGCCAGTGCTCACCATAAGCGTGGCGAGACCGCTGGTGGCGTTGTCAGGAATCACGCCGTTGATTTGCGCGGGCGACGCGTACGACAAGGGGATCGGCGTGCCGTTGAAGGACACCTGGGCGTCGCTCAACTGCGTTGGAAACGGCAGGCCCGTAGCCTGCGCCGGTTGAGCAGCCAGCAACTGGCCATATATCGCGACGAACATCCCGGGCGCCAAGCTCAGCGGAAAAAGAGTCGCGGCGGCCGGAAGCACGCGCACGATCTGCGGACCGGCTTTTACCGTGTAGGGCTCCACTCCACCCGCGGGAAGAGTGACGGAATTGGTGACAGCCAGCGTTGGAGAAAGGGCCCTCAGCGACAGAGGCCCGGCTGGGAACAGATCCGTGTAGGCGACATTGTCAGAGGGAATGTTTAGTTGCTTCAGAAGACCTAAGCGTGCCGCGGTGACCGATGAGAGTGGCAAGCTAATGTCGTCGGCGTTGCGCGCTTCCACGATCAGGCCTCCATCCACCGACAGAAAAGGATCCTTCTCGGCTGCCACGCCAACATTTTGCCAATCACTGGTTCCATTAAAGAACGAGACGATCATCTGCGCCGACTCGTGCATCGCTGACGTAATGTTGGCGATGCCTTGAGCATTGGAAGAGCACAACCCAGCGAAACTTACGATACCGCCGCCGTTCACGTGACAATATGGCACGACGCGCGTCCGGCCAGGTTGATAGAACTGGAGCGACGCGCTAGTAAGTGCGACTACGCCATCATCAAAGCCCTTCATTACGGCTTGACCAGTTCCGCCGTTACCGGCTGCCGCGATGGCGTCGACGCCACGCAGGTCGTCGGCCCCTTGATTCCAGGTGCCCAAGTCGAATAAGAAAGTGCTGCCGCTGGCGAGCTCACGCAGTTGCGGCGTCAGGCCGAATGGCAGTGAGACACCCGTCCCGAAATGGGGAGTGGCGAGAAAGACGACCTTTCGCACTTCAATCTGAGCCGGCGGTTGAAACACGCCGGAGGTATTCTGCTTTCCACTGAGATAACTGCGCAGCACCAGGCCGCCCATGCTGTGGGCGACGACATCCACTTGTTCCACGGGTATGCCACCGACATAGTGAAGATTCGCGAGAAAACTGCCCAAGGCAGCTCCCAGGTCCTCGATCGTAGGCGTGCCGGACACACTGCAGATGTTGAAGAAGAGGCTCACCTCGCCATTGGCTTGAAGCACTTGATCCGCGCTTCCGAACGTGTTGGAAAATGATTCGCCCGAGCAAACCAGCTCAAAACCGTTGATGAAAACGACGGGTGGCTTGGATGTTAGCGGCACGGCCGTACCGGGGGGAATCAATTGCGCAAAGGCGCTACAGGCGAACAGAGCGCCAGCGAAAATGCGGAGCTGGCCAGTCACCGGCGTCTTTACCGAGTGGGCACTGGCTGCATGACGGCGCGGTTGGAAATGATGCGATCGATCATGCCATACTCCAACGCCTGGTCAGGCTCGAGGATGTAATCGCGGTCCACGTCGCGTGAAATGCGGTCTACCGGTTGGCCGGTGGCATTGGCCAGAATCTGGTTGAGCGACTCGCGCATGCGCAGGATCTCGCGAGCGTAAATGTCGATGTCGGCTGCCTGACCGCCCAGACCGCTCATGGAAGGCTGGTGGATCAGGATGCGCGAATGCGGCAGACTATAGCGCTTGCCTTTCGTTCCGCAGGCCAGCAGAACCGCGCCCATGGAGGCGGCTTGCCCGACACAGTAAGTCACGATGTCCGGTTCTACCAGATTCATCGTATCGAGAATAGCCAGACCAGCAGTAATGGACCCTCCCGGCGAATTGATGTAGAGCGAGATGTCCTTCTCCGGATCTTCCGCTGCCAGAAATAGCATCTGGGCGATGACCAGGTTGGCCACATTGTCATCGATAGGCGTCCCCAGGAAAATGATATTTTCCTTCAGCAGGCGCGAGTAGATGTCGAACGCGCGTTCCCCGCGCGAGGTCTGTTCGACAACCATCGGCACCAGGACGGAATTGTGCATGGACGAAACTCCCTTCAAAACATCCATGATAGCGCGCTGGTTGGCGAAGCAGAAACGTAGTCGGCCCGAAATCGCCTTCAGCATGCGTTCTAGCATTGAATCATGAACACATTTCTTGCAGGAAAAAATGCGCTGGTCACGGGTGGTACACGTGGCATAGGACTAGCGGTCGCAGAAGCACTACTGGGCGCTGGCGCGGGCGTAGCCGTGTGTGGCCGCTCTGAGGAAAGCATGAAGAGCGCAGTAAGCCAGCTCACCAATAAGTTCAAAGGTAAAGTGCTTGGAAAAGTTGCCGATGTAAGAAGAAACACTGAGGTGGCGGATCTGTTTACTTCGATTGATCGCGAGATGGGCGGCTTAGACATCCTGGTGAACAATGCCGGTGTAGGAGTCTTCAAAAGCACCGCGGATCTTAGTGTCGAAGACTGGCAAAAAACCATAGAGACGAATCTGTCCGGAGTTTTTTACTGTTGCCGTGAAGCACTTCCCAGGTTGAAGCAACGAGGCGGCGGCTACATCATCAACATAAGTAGTTTGGCTGGCAAGAATGCATTCGCGGGTGGGGCAGCTTACAATGCGTCGAAATTTGGACTCAACGGATTTAGTGAAGCCATGATGCTGGATCACCGATATGAGAATGTGAGAGTCAGTTACGTGATGCCAGGGAGCGTTGATACGAAATTCGGTTCGGGCGGGGGCTCAGCGGATTGGAAGATCGCCCCGGAAGATATCGGGGAGATCGTACTGACGCTTTTGCGAATGCCGGAAAGGACGCTAGTCAGCCGGGTGGAGGTCAGACCGTCAAGGCCTTTGAAATGAGGCTTTAGAGGGTTCGGATAGTATGGCACGCAATTTGCTCTATGAAAGTCGGGAGTTGTAGTTGAAAGGGGCTCAGAAAATGTTACGGGTTAACGTTCCTTTAGATCCTTCGCGGACTGGAAGAGAAGCGGAAGCGCTAGAAACCAACCTGCGCCGCATGATTGTCGGTCAGGACGAGGCCATCCAACAGATTGTCAACATCTATCAGATGTACCTGACAGGGATGACGCCGCCCTCGCGTCCCATTGGGAACTTCTTGTTCCTGGGCCCCACCGGTTCCGGTAAGACTCGCATTGTCGAAGCGACATCGGAAGCGCTGGTGAAAAATGCCCGCGCGGTCATCAAAATTGATTGTGCGGAATTTCAGCACAGCCATGAGATTGCCAAGCTGATCGGCTCGCCTCCCGGATATCTGGGACATCGCGAAACACATCCGCTGTTGAGCCAGGAAGTGCTGAATCAGTATCACACCGAAACAATCAAGCTAAGCTTCGTACTTTTCGATGAAATCGAAAAGGCCTCGGATGCCCTATGGAATCTGTTGCTGGGAATTCTCGACAAGGGAACCCTGACGCTAGGCGACAACCGCAAAGTGGATTTCTCGCGCGCGTTGATCTTCATGACCAGCAACCTGGGCGCAACGGAAATGAGCGCCTTGATGAATCCGCGGTTGGGCTTTAACGCCGGTGAAACGTCTCGCCAGAGCCAAATTGGAACACTGGACGAAAAGCTGAGCGCCAAAATTGGCCGCAGTGGAGTTGACGCCGCGCGGCGCAAGTTTACGCCAGAGTTCATCAACCGGCTGGATAAGATCGTCACCTTTAAGCCATTGGGGAGCGCCGAGCTCAAGAAGATCCTGGACATCGAGCTAAACATGGTACAGCAGCGAATCTTCAACACCGCTCCGGAGAAATCGTTCGTATTCAAGGCCAGTGACGGCGCCAAGGAATTCCTGCTGCAGGAAGGCACCGATCTAAAGTACGGCGCCCGGCATCTCAAGCGCGCCATCGAGCGGTTGCTGGTTCAACCTATGTCGAATCTGATCGCTACCGATCAGGTTCGCGGCGGAGACTGCGTGTTCGTGGATTTTGACGCTGAGAACAAAATGCTGAATTTCGTGAAGGAAGCCGAGGGTTTGGCGGTACATGCGATGGCCGACTTGGTGGACCGATCCATTTCGATCCCAGCCTTCGCCAATGCCGCCGGCGCACTTATCGAAGCTGCCAAGACTCAAAGCGCACGCTCGTCCAAGCGAGCGTAGGCGGGCTCACAGAACCAGTTGGGTCGTGCAGAGAGTGTTGGGTCGCCCCAACACACCTCGCGGCCCAACTAACCCATCTGCGAGGCTAGTGACGTTAGCTGGCGCATTCTCCCCGGCCCAGTTGAAGAGAATAACCCACCTCGTCTCCCCAGTCTTGATACATTTCCGGGAAGGTCTCGGCGGGCTTGGCCAAATCGTTGGTCATGAGACGAAATGTCTCCACTTTATGGCGTAGTACGTAGTCGCGGAAGGTTTCCCCAGCGAGCCGGTTCGAGACATAGTGCTCCAGCACCCTTTGGACGGCGGTGGGCGCTAGCCTCGCCGGAATGCTCTGTATGGCCACGCCAAAGCGCATGAGACCCGCCGAGTCGTACCCGCCACCTAGCAGCATCTGATAATAGGGAACCTCTTTGCCATCGATCTTACGTGCGTTGCCGTAAAAACCCAAGTCGCCGATCCAGTGCTGCCCGCACGAATTGGGGCAACCGCTGATCTTGATCTGGAGCTTGCGAACCAGCGGATCAGAATGATCCCGAACTGTCGCAGCCAGTGCGGCCCCCAGACTCATCGCTTTGGTAATGCCCAGGTTGCAACTGTAAGCCCCCGGACATGTCGTGACGTCGTCGATTTCGCGGGCGCCTGCGTCAGCCAGGCGAATCTCACTCAAGGCCTTATAAACCTGAGGCAGCCTGCGAAGAGGAACATAAGCGAGCACCACATTCTGGTCCACCGCCACGCGGATAAGCCCATCGCCGGTAGTTCGAGAAAGATGCGCCAACCCCCGCATCTGATCGCCACTGAGATTGCCCTGCGCCACTTTCACGGTGACAATCGCATATCCGGTCTGCTTTTGCGGTCGAATATTGGTCTGGAGCCAGCGCTCGTACTCAGGATGCGCGTGACCATTGGGGCCCAGAACGGGCAGCAGATCGCCAGTGCCCAGTGGTGGTGCAGATGACTGAAAACCACCAAAGCCGTCGGGCACCGTTTCCGGAGTCGGAATGCCGCCGTTGGTGACGATGTCGTGATACTCCTTCTCGATCTGTTCCTTCACCCAATCGAAACCGCGCTCTCGAAGAACAAACTTTAATCTGGCCTTGTTCTTGTTCTGACGATTGCCGTGCTTGTTAAACAGGCGAATGACAGCCTCGCAGCGATTGACGAGACGCTCCTCGGGCACAAATTCGTCCAGCAAATGCGCCTCGCACGGCAAGGGACCAAGGCCGCCCCCGACCACCATCCGAAATCCACGCTTACCATTGCGAATAACGGCGCGCAGGCCGATATCGTGGATCGCGCACAACATGCAATCTTCTTTGCAACCTGAAAACGCTATCTTGAACTTCCGCGGCAAACTATCGGTGAGCTCTTTGTGCAGAAATGCGAACGCCACTTTGCGAGCGTAAGGTTGCACGTCGAAGGCTTCGTCTTCCAGCAGCCCACTCAAAGGGCACGCGGTCACGTTGCGGACGGTGTTGTAGCAGGCCTCGCGGGTCGTCAGCCGAACGTCGGCCAGCAAGTGGAGCAGCGGGGGAACGCGCAACAGCGGCACGAAGTGATACTGAATGTTCTGTCGCGTGGTCAGGTGACCTTTACCACCGCCGAACTCGTCGGCGATCAGGGCCAGTTGATCCATTTGCCGCGCTGTCAAAATGCCACCAGGCACCTTGGTCCGGATCATCTGTACACCCGGTTGGCGTTGGCCGTAAATGCCCCGGCGCAAACGTTGGGCGCGGAACTGATCGTCAGTTATCTCGCCGGCTGTGAACTTCTCGGCATGGGCCCGGAACTCTTCAATATCGGCGCGGACAGTGGCGTCGTACTCCGCTTCAGTCTGAAGCTGGAGGTTCTCAATTTGAATGGCGTCTTCAGTCGTGGCCATATACTAGCATCCCTATAGAGATTACTATATTTGACCCCTAATTACAATCTGGCAGCTGGCGGCCGGCGTAATAGTTTAGTCCATAACGCAGAGACCGGTTTTCGTTAGCGACGCAAGTTATTGAATCCGGACTAGAACGCCACCGAGTTCGGGCCGACGCCTCGCGATCCAATGCAGGGTAGACATCGGTGACCAAGCGCGCCACCGCAATCATCGCCAACAACGCGATAGCGGCAATCGCCCATTGGCGCCGGCCTTTCCACTCCAGCAGGACGCAAACGAAAGTAATCAGCAAGACCGGATAGACCCAGTTACTGGGGACAATAAGAACGAACCTGCCAGGATGCGACAATCCCCCCGCAGCCAGTGCTGGTGGCAATAGTTCGCCTATCATGGGCGCCAGCGCCAGCAAAGCAGCACATGCGCCGAGCAGGCATGCGATCTTTATGGTCCGAGGCTTGGCCTCCGCGATTGCGATACCGATGAGCGCCGCCGCGGCCGGAAACAGCGGCAGCAAATAACCGGGAAGCTTGTTGCGCGAAATCGAAAAGAAGAGGAAGCCCCAGGCCAGCCAGGCGAACAGGAACGCCGCACGTGGGTCCTTGAAGAGCCGTTTTTCAAACAGAAGCCACAAAAGCGGAGTCCAGGGAAAGAAGCCGGCTACAAGAATGGGCACATAGAACCAGAAAGGCTGTTCATGTTGCAGCGCACCAGTCAGGTAGCGCGCGAAATGCTGCTTCCAGAAAAAGTCGTCGAGAAATGGCGCGCCATTGCGTAGCGTTACCAGAACGTACCAAGGCGCGGCGACGACTAAGGTGACCGTTAGGAGCACCAATAAATCCGGCACGCGCTTTCGCCAGAACCATAGTGCCGGCAGAAAGAGAGCCAGCGGCACTAATCCCTTGGCGAGCACGGCCACTCCCAGAAGTACGCCGGCAAGAACACGACCTCGTCCGCTTACGACCGTAATCATCGCGCCGGCAAACGCAGCGGACATCGGCAAATCCGTCACAGCCACTCGGCTGAAGGCCAGCCATCCGGCCGAGGTCCCCAGGATGGTCGTGGCGTAGAAAGCCACGCGATCGCCAAATTCGCGTCGCAACACCGCGAAGAAATAGATGAGGAACACGGCGCTCGTGATTGCGACGGGCAACCTCGGCGCGAGATCCAGGTCGAGTCCGGCTTTAAATCCCGACGCTGTCATCCAGTACAGCAGCGCCGGCTTCTCGAACCAAGGCTCGCCCCACAGTCGAGGCGTGACCCAGTCGCCGGTCTCGGCCATGGTCCGCCCAATAGCCGCGTATCTTGGCTCATCGGGCCCCAGCAGACCGGTTCGCGTCAATCCGAAAAAGTAGAGGAAGTACAGCGCCGCGGCGCCGAACAGCAGCAGCGCCCAGCGCTTCTGAACTGAGGAAAACAAGTCTTAAGTATAATGATTGGCGAGTGCGCCGATTCTTTATTCCCGCGGTACTGTTCGCAACGCTGGTTCTGCGCGCCGACTTCGTCACCTGCAATTGCGATGCAGCCAGACCGGAAACTCTCGAAGCGCGTCAATGCAGCCTATGCCGGGAAGCAGAGAAGCAGCCTGCCGATGTCGAAGTGTTCTTCCTCAAGGACGCCAACCCCACCAAGCCCAACCGGTGGCTGGCGCTGCCGCGAACGCACGAGCGTTCCATCGATCTCTTGAATAGCCAGCAGCGCGCCGGGCTGTGGACCGCTGCCATCACGAAAGCGAAAGCGCTGTACGGTGACCAATGGGCCATCGCGTATAACGCGCCCAACGTCCAGACGCAATGCCATGTGCATCTGCATATCGGCAAGTTGATTCCAGGTGTAGAAAGCAGCCAATTTATTACGGTCGCCAAAGTCGAAGACATCCCGGTTCCGGCTAGCGGCGAGGGCTACTGGATTCATCCGCAGGGCAAACTATTCCACGTCCACACCGGTGAACAAATAACCGAAACGGTTTTGGAGCGCTAACATGGGCCTGCTCGAGATTGCCAAGCTGCCGACCGCCGAGAATGCGGTGATTCACTTGAACGGGGCCGACAATATCGCTATTGCGCGGGTGCCGCTCTCGCCCGGCCAGGAGCTGCGCGTGAGCGGCCGGTTCATCACGGTGGAAGATCCAGTTCCGGCCGGGCACAAGGTCGCAATCGCCTCCATCGGTGCGGGCGAAAATGTTTTTCGCTACGGACAGGTGATCGGCCGCGCTCGCCTGCGCATCGAGCCGGGCCGGCACGTGCACACACACAACATCGCGTTCGAAGAGCTGTCGTTTGCCTACGAGTTCCCTGCCTCGGATACTCCGATTCCCAAGCCTCCGAAGGACACATCGGCGTTTCTCGGCTACCAGCGAGAGGACGGACGCGTGGGAACTCGCAACTACATCGCGGTCGTAGCCGCCAGCAACTGCGCCGCTCACACCGCTGAGCTGATCGCAGCCAGTTATGACGACGAAACTTTGCCGCCGAATGTCGACGGCGTCGCCGCGTTCCCGCACGGCGAAGGCTGCGGCCACTCCATCGGACCGGATACCGAGCAACTGCAGAAGACTCTGGCGGGGGTCCTCAACCATCCCAATGTATCGGCGGCCATCATTCTGGGCCTGGGCTGCGAGGTGAATCAGATCGATCATTATCTGGGTGAAGGAGCCCCGCGTTCGGATCGCCTGATCGGCATGACGCTGCAATCCAGCGGTGGGACGCGCGCCACCGTCGAAGCGGCCAGAGCTGAGATCGCCAAGATGATGGAACGGGCGGCCGCGGAGAAACGTGTTGAAACACCCGCGTCCAAGATTACGTTGGGCCTCAATTGCGGCGGATCCGACTCCTTTTCCGGCATCACTGCCAACCCGGCATTAGGCGTCTGCTGCGACCACCTGGCCGCGCTGGGTGGAACGGCGGTTTTGGCGGAGACCACTGAGATTTTCGGCGCCGAACATTTGTTGGTCCGGCGAGCGCGCAACCGGCAGGTGGCAGAAAAGCTGCTCGGGTTCATCGCCGGTTATAAAATCTATCTGAGTCGATTCGGCGGAAGCTTCGACGACAATCCTACTCCTGGAAATAAGGCGGGCGGCCTAACGAACATTCTCGAGAAGTCGCTGGGTGCGGTTGCCAAGGCGGGCACGTCGACATTGATGGACGTGGTCGATTATGCCGAGCGCATCACCTCACCCGGCTTCGTCTTCATGAATACGCCCGGCTACGATCCTATATCGCTAACCGGGCTGGCGGCCGGCGGCGTCAACCTGATCGCCTTTACTACCGGACGGGGCAGCGCCATCGGCTTTCCCACCATCCCGGTTGTAAAAATTTCAAGCAACAGCGCGACCTATCGACGCATGCGCGACAACATGGACGTCAATGCCGGCCGCATCGCCGACGGTGAAGCGACCGTCTCGGAAATCGGGCGCGAGATCTTCGACCTGCTGCTCAAAGTAGCGTCGGGCGAAAAGACCTGCAGTGAGCGGCTGGGCCATAAAGAATTCGTGCCTTGGCGCATCGGACCCGTCCTTTGAAAATTTCGGGGCTTTGACAACTTCACAACGAGGACCCAGCTCATGATCATCGCGGATCTTTCCGAGATCGCCGGACGAGTCTACCCGGCACGGCGCAGGACGCAGAACCTGGTTGGCGGCGCTAGCCCGATCCAGGCGAAGAACTTTTCCATGGGGCATGTCACGCTCGAGTCCAATGGCGGCCAGGTTCCCTGGCACAACCAGGAACAGGAAGAGATTTATTTCGTCGTGGAAGGCAGTGGCGAAATGTGTCTGGGTGATGAGAAAACCACTCTGGCGGCTGGGCAGGCCGTTTACATCCCACCGCGAGTGTTTCATCAATTGACCAACACCGGCTCGGCGCCGCTGCGCATGGTTTACTGCTACGGTCCGGCGGGCGACGTAGCGCACTGGCGACAGGAACTGGAAGGCACTTTGCCGCGCGCCGGAATCGAAGCTCCACCCCTTCCGGCGGGTGCAAAGCCGCAGTGCTGCGAGAAATGAAGGAGCGAGCGTGAGTTCGAAAAAGGTTCACTCGGTCGGAATCATCATGAACGGCGTCACGGGACGCATGGGCGTGAACCAGCACCTGCGGCGATCGATTCTCGATATCATGGCGCAGGGCGGCCTGAAGATTTCCGACAGCGAAACGATAATGCCGCGGCCATTGCTAGTAGGCCGGAACGCCGCAAAGCTCGAAGCTCTGGCTCAGGAGAGCGGCGGTCTTCCCTGGACGACCGAGCTCGCGGTCGCGCTCGAAGATCCCGCCTATTCGATTTATTTTGACGCGCAAACAACCGACCGCCGCGTGGAGGCCGTTCGCCAGGCGATCGCCGCCGGCAAACACATTTACTGCGAGAAGCCCAGCGCGGACAGCTTACAAGGCGCCCGCCAGCTGTACGAACTCGCGAAGAACAAAGGAGTGAAACACGGCGTAGTGCAGGACAAGCTTTGGCTGCCTGGCTTGCTGAAGCTGAAAACGCTGCGCGAACTCGGGTTCTTTGGCCGGATATTTTCCGTGCGCGGCGAGTTTGGCTATTGGGTGTTCGAGGGCGACGCTATTCCAGCTCAGCGGCCTTCGTGGAATTATCGCAAAGCAGATGGCGGCGGCCTTATCATGGACATGCTCTGCCACTGGCGCTACGTGCTCGACAATGTCTTCGGTCCGGTAAGAGCGGTTTCCTGCCTGGGTGCGACGCACATCCCGCGGCGTTGGGATGAAGCCGGCCGGCCTTATGATGCCACAGCCGATGACGCGGCTTATGCGACTTTCGAGCTGGAGGGCGGCATCATCGCGCATTTCAATTCCTCTTGGTGCGTGCGCGTGCGCCGCGATGACCTGCTGACCATTCAAGTGGACGGAACACACGGCTCGGCGGTGGCTGGATTGCGTCACTGCTGGATCCAGCCTCATTCGGCCACTCCGCGCCCGGTTTGGAATCCTGACATCGACAGCCCGCTCGATTATTTTGACGGTTGGCAGAAGGTCCCGCAGCAGACTGAATTCGAGAACGCGTTCAAGCGGCAGTGGGAATTATTTTTGCGGCACGTCGTGGCCGATGAACCATTCCAGTGGACTTTGTTGGAAGGCGCCAAAGGCGTCCAGCTAGCGGAGAAGGGCTTGGAATCGTGGCGAAAACGCGCCTGGGTGGATGTCCCGGCCCTGGAGGCTTAGCTACTTCGACTCCTCGTTCCGGTTATTGGCGATTCTCAAGCGCAGGGCCGCTCCGATTGCCAGAAGCCCGAGGCCCAGCATGGCAGCGGTGTATGGCTCCGGCGCGGTCGTCACGCTTTCCAGGAGAAAATCAGAACCTGAATCGCTGGTTCCACGCTTCAGAGACGTTACAAAGAAATATCGGTCCGACTGGTTAATGCTGATTATGGGCGTGATCGACCCGACGGTGGAATTTGTGCCTTGCACGATGGCTGTTAAGGACGACAGCGTCGGCTGGACGGTGTTGCTGCCGAAAATCGCGAAGCCATCCTTCAACCCGCTATCCAGAGAGGATAAGCCGATGGAGTTGACGAACGTCGGGACTCCAAAGTCGAGCCGGATCACTTCGAAAGTGCTGCCATTGTTGTCGATCTCGTTGATATCGCCATTGCCGGTGGTTGGGCAATTCGAAGCCAGGCAGACGCCTAAGCCAAGTTCATCAGGCCCTTCCTGGCGATTGTTCAGAATCACGCCGTTGTATGACCATAAGGCATTGTTGGTCTTGGAAACGTCCCAACCAGAGGCGGTCACTCCTCCTACTGTTACGAAATCTAACTGATTGCCGGCCGGCAGCGCCGTGGAGAAATTAATGGTGGTAGCGTCCGCGGGCAGAGACGCGAGAACGCCCGCCAGGGTGGCGAATGTGATTATGAACTTGAGCATGATGATGTTCTCCAGGTCCAGAGTAGTCGCGCAACGTTGTCCGGAGAAGAGTCCATTGCTCCCAAAAAGTGCCAGAAATTGGTACTGGTACCCGGTCTGAAGAAGAGATCTGCTAAGGTCGAGGGATGATCCGCGCGTGCAATACTTGCGCCTGTTTTTCGAGTTTCCCGTGCATTTCTATAATTATCCGAAGCTGCAGGTCCGCTCCGGCGAGGTTGCCTTCGCCTAGAAAAGCCTTTGCCAAATAGAAGCGAGCGGATTCCAGGTATGGCGTGTTGCCGCTAGCGGTCACATCCTTCAGCAACTGGACGCCCCCGGGACGATCATCGGTAAGCAGCAGGCAGATGGCGAGATAGAATCGCGCTTCCACCGATTGAGGCTGTGCGTCAGCGGCTGCCCGCAGGCCCAGCGCGGCACCGGCGTAATCGTGCCGGCGATAGCGCTCCATGGTGGCTTGAAATTCGGGCGAGCCTGATGTCTTATCGGCAGTCTCGTACTCAGGGGGCTCGAATCGGGCGAGTAGGGCGATTGTTTCGGGTGGAATGTGCCGCATAGGCGGCGGCGCAGCATTCGCGGTTCTGCCCAAGCCCGCCTCACGATGCGATTGTACTGCCAGCCACGCAAACACTCCCACCGCTACGCCCAACACGAGTGCCGTAAACGTGTAAATCCAGACCCAGGGGAATCGAGGCTCTTGCTCTATATTTTATATTGTAGGGTACGACTACTCTTTCCAACGACACACGATCGTGGGACATCAGGCAGCTCAGAATCGCCGTTCACGAATTTGAGCGACGCCTGAATGCCGTCAAGAAGAATTGCTGTTTGCCGTCTGGCAGAGAGTGGTATCCATATCACACGCTTTCGACCATCGACCTATTAGAAGGCGTCCTGACGGGAGCGCGCAGGAAACTGATAGCCTTGACCGAAGGTTACCCGGTGTTGGATGTCGGATGCGGAGATGGCGCGCTGTCATATTTCTTCGAGGACTTAGGTCTGACGGTGGACGCGATAGATCACTCGGCCACCAATTACAACGGCATGGAGGGCGTTCGGGCGCTCAAAGCGGCGTTGCACTCGGCGGTCGAAATCAGCGAGGTTGACCTGGACCGCCAATTCGCGCTTCCGCGCCAGACCTACGGCCTGGTCCTGCTTTTCGGCGTGCTGTATCATCTCAAGAATCCCATTTATGTGCTGGAGGAGCTTTCCATGCGTGCGAAGTACTGCCTCCTAAGCACCCGCATCGCACGACTTACGCCCGACCACAAGACTGAGCTGAGCGAGATCCCCGTCGGATACCTGGTGGGCGATCGCGAAACGAATGACGACTGCACCAATTACTGGATTTTCTCCGCCGCCGGTCTCCGGCGATTGTTCGAACGGACCGGATGGCGCGTTTGTGACTTCACGACGGTCGGAGCAGTGGAGGCTTCCGACCCGGTGCACGCGGAAAGCGATGAGCGGGCCTTCTGTCTACTCGAGAGCAGCAACGCTAATCTGGATCTGGATGCTCGTCTGGCCGAAGGCTGGTACGGGCAGGAGGGCACATGCCGGTGGACGGCGCAGACATTTTCGTTCGTCGTCCGCAGACCGCTGCTCACGCGCTCTACTCAGGAGTTATACTTTCGCTTCCTGCTGCCCGAGGTGATCCTCGCCGCGCGCCCGAGCGTGACTCTCACAGCGGTCATCAACGGATTCAAACTCCCTGCTCATAGCTACACCACAGCGGGTGAACACGTTTATCAGGAAAAGGTCCCGCATGCCGCCATGCGAGAGCAGCTGGAGATTACCTTCCAGACCGATGATGTCCTCCGGCCGGCCGCTCCGGATACCAGGACGCTCGGAGTTTTTGTGCCATTTGATGGATGGTTCCCGCTGACAATCGCTTGATATTGGCTGGGACACGGACCTGCTACTGGCCTGGCTACTTTTTTAACCGAACCTCGCATTCAGTTTTGCCCTGGCAGGGCTTCCACGTTTCCGCCATTTGCTTGGCTTTCTCGATCTGCTCCGGGGTCATCCTGGCGACCACTTGGTCCAGGGCATCGACCGAGTCTCGATCACCCTCGCTTACCGCCACACTGAGCCACTTGACCGCTTCTACGTAGTCCTTGGAGATACCGTCGCCGTTCACGTACATCACGCCAACATTCGATGCCGCCTCACGCTGTCCTTGTTCCGCGGCGAGTCTGAACCAGCGAAATGCCTGTTGGTCATCATGATCAAGTCCCTGGCCGTTGGTGTACATGATGGCTAGATTAAATTGCGCTTCGGCATGACCCTGATCGGCAGCGAGCTTATACCAACGTGCCGCTTCCTTGTGATCTTGCTCCACTCCCTGGCCGTTGTCGTACAGTGCCGCTATACTGAACTGGGCCTCTGGCATCTTTCGCTGGTCGGCAGCCAAGCGATACCAGTGCATGGCTTCTTTGAAATCTTGCGTGACGCCTTTTGCGTTTGCATACATGAGCCCTAGATTGTACTCGGCATCAACCATGCCTTTTGCAGCAGTTAGTTTATACCAGCGCATCGCTTCGCTATAATCTTGCTCCACTCCCAGGCCGTTGTCGTACATCACGCCTAAGTTGAACTGGGCCTGCGGCCAACCTTGATCCGCGGCGAGTTGATACAAGCGAGCCGCTTCGACGTAGTTCTGTTTGGTTCCCTGCCCGAAACGGTACATGTTGCCGAGAGCGCATTCGGCTTCCTTTAACTTTTGTTCAGCGCCCATCTGGTAGAAACGAAAAGCCTCCGAGTAATTCTCCTCGGACAGGTATAGATCTCCCAAGGCTAGTTGCGACCTCGCGTCGCCATCCAGGGCGCTCCTCATAAGACCGCTCCTGGTTTGAGCGAAGCACGCAGAAATCGTCAACAAGACAATGACAGCTTGATACCGCAAGATTGAAACTCCTATCAGTTAGGGTAGCGCGCAGCCTTGCCGTCCGTGCTACCGCCATGCGGTGCTATCGTAAGCAGGATGGCACGCATTGTAAAACCCTTGTTTTCGTATTTCGCCGCTGCCTTCGTGATGCTTTCTTTCACTTCGGCAGCCAACGCACAGCCGGTCGCGGAAGCGCAGAACATCTCGCTGGTCGGCCACAACGACCTCAACGGGAACGGCGACGGCGGCGAAGGTCTCGCCATCCAGCAATTTCTCGATGGCCGCCGCGTGCTCTATCTCGCACATGAGGGACAAAAAACTTGCCTGAGCATAGTCGACGTCACGCATCCCGAAAATCCAGTGATGATCAACCAGATTCCGTCGCCAGCGCCCGGCATCACTCGCTGCAACTCGCTCGGACTCTCCGGCAACGTGTTGGTGGTGGCGAACCAGACGCTCAAACAGGGCCAAAAAATGGCGGGAATGTGGATCTTGGATGTGTCCGACTTTGCGCGCATTCAGAAAGCCAAGACCCTGCAGGATCTTCAGCTCTCGTTCGTCGATTACTCGGGGCCGAATTCCCGCGGCGTGCACTGCCTGTGGTTTGTCGACGGCGAGTTCGCGCACGTCACCACGGGCACGGCGGACTTCGACCCCACGAACAAAAACGACGACCAGTTTTACCTGATCGTGGATCTACGCGATCCACGGCACCCGCACGAGGTCGGCCGCTGGTGGTATCCAGGAACCCGCAAGGGAGACGCGTGCCTGCCGGAATGCCTACCGGCGCGGAATCCACGGTTTGACAGCGGTTATCGGCCCCATCAGATCGAGGTATGGCCGGATCATCCCGATCGCGCCTACATGGCCTACATCGAGGGTGGCGTTTTTGTAATGGACATCTCCGGGCTCGCCGACGTGAAGGCCGGACGCGCCAAGACCTTCACTCCGAAAGTCATAGGCCAGGCGAAATTTGGACCGCCTTATACCGGCTTCACCCACACCTTTCAGCCGATGTTCAATCGCGGCTATGCGCTGGTCTCGGACGAAGACACGCAGGAAAATTGCAAGGACTCGCCCAAGCTGGTTTGGCTGATGGATATTCGCGCTGAGAAGAATCCGATGGTGATCGGCACTGCACCTTACCATGCAAACGATGGCGAACTGTGCACGCGCGGCGGCCGATTCGGAGCGCACAACCTACATCCCAACTTCCCGACCTCAACCTCCAAGCGGCTGCTGAACACCACCGTCGCGAGCTGGTTCAACGGTGGAGTGCGCATCTTTCGCGTAGCGCCGGGCGCTACAGGTGTTCCCGACGCCCCGCCACACATTGAGGAGATCGGCTTTTACATCCCGGCCGCGCCTTCCAAGAATCCTGCCGGCACTTCGCAGATGAACCATGCCATCGTGGATGAGAACGGTTTGATCTATGCGAACGACCGCTTCACTGGCGGTCTTTACATTCTGAGATATACGGGTTCGGTGCCCCTGGATTGAGCAGCAAACATCAGCTCATTACCTGACCGGACAATAAGAGGTACGATGTGACGGAGGGCGCGGGGGCCTACCTCGGTCCCTCGGAAAGCGGAATTCTCAGGAGGTGCTCATGATGAACGATGTTTCGCGGCGGGGTTTCTTGACGTCGGCAGGTGCGGCGACGCTGGTATCCGGGCTTCGGGCGGCAACGATCGAAGACAAGCAGAAACTGCCGGTCATTCCCAAGCGCGTGGAGAAAGCATTCAAAGCGCCCGGCAAACAGCCCAACGACCTGCAGGCCGCTTCCGACGGACTTTGGATTCTCGACCAGGTGGACCCTAACAAAGTCTTCAAAGTGCGTTGGCAGGACGGTTCGGTGATTTCCGAGATCCAGACCGAATCGATTCACGGTAGCGGAATCACCTACGGTAATGGTGCGTTGTGGATCGCGTCGACGTGGGGACTCAAGACACTCAAGGTCGATCCCAAGACCGGCAAGACGCTGGCTGCGTTTGACGAGCCGGGCGCCGGTATGCCCAAGTTTGGAAAGCCCACGCGGCCTTCAGGAGCGCACGGTCTCAAATGGGTAGACGGCAAGATCTGGATGGCGATGCCGCCCGCCGAAGTAATTCAACTGATCGAGCCAGAGACAGGCGCGGTGATCCGCAGCATTCCGGGCCCGGGGATTCGCACGCACGGAATCGCTTGGGACAACGGCTATTTGTGGGTGGCCGAGACCATCGATCGCGCAATCTACAAGTTGGATCCCAAAGACGGAAGGCCGTTGGCGAAGATCCAGTTAACCAAGGAAGACCCAGAGATCCACGGGCTGGACCTGTGGAAAGGAGTCTTTTGGTATTCGGATGCCTCGAGCGGGTGGGTGTGCAAGCTAGTCTAGCAGCCCGTGGTAATAGTCACCAAAACATGTGACCTGAAGAATGTTTTGAGCGTCTCTATAGCATGGCCATGGGAACCCGGCAGAAACGGGAGC
>Ga0185299_10001997_pt1 | contig 34196 bp, 26 predicted proteins | sample PaiPotPPA55metaG_FD_128002 | JGI IMG/M metagenome (GOLD analysis project Ga0185299, IMG submission 128002) | Iron sulfur acid spring bacterial and archeal communities from Banff, Canada, to study Microbial Dark Matter (Phase II) - Paint Pots PPA... ...
CGGTCGTTCTGCCGAACGCGGCGCTGTTTCCGGTCGCGGCGCTGGCGTGTCTGGCCGTTGGCCGGCCTTATGTCCCGATCGACCTCGATTACCCGGCCGCGCGCAACGCCGAGATCTTGCGCGAGGCAGACGTGGCGGCGGCGATCACTCAGCCCGGCCTCCCGGCCGCCGGCGCACCTATCCCGACATCGCTGCCGGTTATTTATGCCGATATCAGAGAATCCCTTGCCGCAGCCGATGGGCCACCGCTCGATTTCGCGGAGGCCACAGGCCCCGCGGTCATCTTGTTTACCTCTGGGAGTACCGGCCGGCCAAAAGGGATTTGCAGTGACCAGCGCGCTCTGCTGCACCGCATAGCTCGGTACACAAATGCGTGCCACCTTAACCCCGAGGATCGCCTCATCCTACTCCACTCCCCGAGCACAATTGCTGGCGTCTCGCAGACATTCGCACCTTTGCTCAACGGGGCGACGCTGCGCATCGCCGAACTGCGCCGGCTCGGGATTGGCGGCGTGCAGCAGGTGATACGGGACGAGCGGATCAGCGTCTATTACTCGGTTCCCGCGGTCTTGCGCTCCGTGCTCGGTGGCGCCGATGCGAAGGCGGCGCTGGCCAGCCTGCGCATCGTCCGCCTCGGCGGCGAAACGATGTTCGAGTCCGACCTGGCGCTGTGGCGAGACGTGCTTCCGCCGACCTGCCACATCCTCGTCAGTTTCGGGTCGACCGAAGCCACGGTCTTTCAATGGTTCGCGCGGCCAGGGAGGGGCGACGGATTGCGCCTCCCCAGCGGTTTTCCCGCGCCCGGCGTCGCTTTCGCCGTGATTGGGCAGGATGGCGCGCCGGTACCCGAGGGTGAGGTCGGCGAACTGGTCATCCGAGGCCGATACGTCGCCCTCGGCCTCTGGCAGGACGGCCGCCTGGTGCCCGGCCCGTTCGAGAGCGACCGGTTGGATCCCGATGTGCGCATCCTGCGCACCGGCGATCTATTTCGCATTCGCCCGGATGGGATGGCCGAACCCTGTGGCCGGAACGATCGGCAGGTCAAGATTCGCGGGCTGCGGGTGGACCCTGGGGAGGTCGAGGCGGCCTTGCGCCGCTGCGACGGCGTCGCCGATGCCGCGGTAATCGTTCGCCGTCAAAACAACATGGACAGCGCCCTGGTCGGGTTCGTCGTGCCGCAGCCGTGGGCGCCTCAATTGACCAGCAAGGATTTGAGAGACGCGGTGTCGGCCTGGCTGCCGGCGGCGAAAAGCCCCGCAATCATCCACGTCATCGAGGAGATCCCGCGACTGCCGAGCTTCAAGCCCGACCTGGCCGCGCTCGCGGGCTTGGATCTGGCATGGCAGCGCAAGGAAACGGAGGAGCCCGGCAGCGTTGCCCCGGCAACCGTAGCCGATGCCCCGCGGGTCCAGGATGCGGTCAAACGCGCCTGGACAGCGGCATGCGGCGCCCGGTCCGTGCTCCGTGATCGGCCGTGGGAGGAGGCCGGCGGGGACTCGTTGAAGGCGCTGCAGATGCTGTTGCAGATCGAGGACGACCTTGGCCAGCGCCTGTCAACCGACGTGCTGTCGCAGGGTATGACCCCGAGCACCCTGTGTGCCGCGATAGAGCGACTGATTAGCGAGGGGATCGGGCAGCCCTCCGCCGACGATGGGCGCATCACGGTCTTTCTGATGCCCGGCATCGTCTACGACGAGCCCAATCTCGCGCGGTTCCGCCTTGCGCTGCGCGATCGGATCCGGTTCGTGGTGATCGGCTACCCCAACTGGCGCGAGATGATTGCGGCCAGGGCTGATTTTGATGCCATGGTGACGGCTGCGGTCGCACAAATCCTCTCGCAATGCGGCGATCGCCCGATCTGCCTCGCCGGCTACAGCTTTGGCGGGTTTGTCGCCTTTGCAACGGCACACCGCCTCGTCGAAGCGGGGCGCCGGGTCGGCTTTCTCGGATTGCTCGATCCACGGCGGCAGTCCTCGTTCTCAACATCACCGTTGGTCACCGCGGTCAAGCGGATGAAGCTGATCCAGAGGATCCGATTGCACCTGCAAACCCGGGATTTTGGTGTCCTGCTGCGCCTGGTCCTGCGGATCTTGCTGGAACTACGGGCTTTCGCGCTGCTAGAGGCCTTTGCCAAGCTGTGCATGAAGATCGACAGCCGCCGCGCCGTGCCACACCTCATCTTCGTCTTGCGCTCGTACACCTTGCACGGATGGCGGCCGAAAGCCCTCTCGGTTCCGACCTTCTTCTTCCGCTCCGAGGAGGATCCACAGCACCAGCAGCATGAACTCGATTGGAGCGCGTTTTGCTCGCCGTTCAGCGTCGTGCCGGTCGCCGGTGATCACGAGTCGATGCTGGCGGCGACGAATATCGAGCGCCTTTGCGCACACTTCCTGAAGACCTTGCGTGCCGCCGACGCGGATACTCTTTCGCCCGGCGTCACTGATCGGGCGAGCACGGGCCCAGTGGTGGAATATCGTGCTCAAACGAACGGGAAGCCGGAGAGTGTCGGGTCAAAACGCTCGTCCCGATCGATTATTGAAGCGGCAACACCGGATGCACCGGCGACGTGATCGGTGTTTTGACCTACTTCGCTCAGCGTGCGTTACGCGATGCAGCCATGAGCATCGGTCCTTCTGTCGAAGGCGCGGCAAAGTCGTGGGAGCGTCAGCTACCACTTCCCTCGACGAGACCCAAAAGCGCGGTGGTATCGATCTTACCGCTAGGCAGTGCCGGCAGGCTTTCGAGAACGGTCAAATTTGACGGCCACAACGACGGAGCGAGATTGGCCCGCAGCCGCGCGAGCAGCGCCGCGTGCAGCGATGTCGGGTCAACCGAGGGAGCCGCCACGAAGGCAAACAGCGCCATGCCCGTCGGCAGCGTTCGTGCCACCACCGCGGCATCGCTGACGGCGGGGTCTGCGAGTAGTACTGCTTCGATCTCAGCCGGCTCAACTCGTGTTCCATTGATCTTGATCTGCCGGTCAGTCCGCGCAACGAAGCGAAGCAACCCCTCCGAACCGATCCGCATCACGTCACCGGTACGAAATACGCGCCACCCTTGCCGCCGCGGATCCGGCTCCATACGCCCAGGAACAAGCTGTCCATCGCTCCACTCACCCAGCGCAATATGCGGACCCCGAAGGACGAGTTCTCCAGCCTCGCCGCTCCGAACGTCTTGCCCGTCCGCGTCAATCAGAGCGTACTCCTGACCCGGAACCAAATATCCCGCGGGCACCACCGAGCCATATTTGGCAAGATCCTCAGGCAACCACCATTCGGCCACAATCGTTGCCTCAGTCGATGCATATGTATGCGATATTCCGCAACTTGCAGGCAGAATTGTTCGCCAATTTGCAATGTCTTCTGCTTTAAGTCCGGCCGCGCCACTGCGTAAGACACGCGCCGCGGCGAAGGTTTGTGCAGCATCCTCCAGTCGACCGAGCATGCGGAAAACGGGCGGTGGAAAAATCAACACCGTGGCGCGCTCCCGCCGCACCAGCCCCATCAGGCTCGTCGCACCTTCAGTGGCCAAGTCCGCTACCAGCAAGCGGGCGCCAACATCAATTGTTGCCAGCACGAAAGCCAATCCGGACGCGGTGTTTGCTCGACTGGTCGCCACCACGGCGTCAGTGCTGGCCAATTGCAGGGATCGCTGGGTGAGCGCAGCTCGATACAGGAGACCGCGGCGAGACACGACGATACCCTTCGGTATACCAGAGCTGCCCGAAGTGAAGTGCACCACTGCTGGAGCATCAAAATCGTCTGTGTTCGGGTAACGCGCTGCCGGCGATCCGGGCGCAGCGAGCGCGACATCAAGCGCGATGTGTGGCAGCCCGGCGTCTCGGGCGCACTCCACCCCGCTACCCCCGGCAACAACCAAGGAGGGTCTTGCAGAATGCAACATCATGGCCAGCCGGGGGGCCGGATCTTCACCGTTCAGCACGGTACAAATCCGACCGGTTGCCAAGCAGCCGAACAGTGCTGCCAAGCCCGTCGGGCTGTGCGGCAGCACGGTAGCCAGTGGTTCCCCAGGAGCCAGGTGTGCATCGATCAAAGCGGCGACCCGCTTTGCGATGTCGCAGATCTCGCCATAGCTCAGCGTTTGGGTGCTTCCGACGAGCGCAGGGGCTCGAGGCGCTCGCCCAGCCGCGTCTTCGAGGATGTCCAGAATCGGCCGATCCCGAACTTCAAATGCAAGCGTACAACTGTCATCAGCGGGATGCCGCCAAGTCCACTCAGTTTGGCGGGCCCGCATGTCCCGTACATTAGCCACTGGGATCACCACTTGAGGGGCAGATTGAACCGTTGCGCGAAGCCAAGGTCCGCGCGTCAGCGTACTTATCTAGCCCGTCGAACCGAACTGTGATTTCTACCGGCAAACTACCTCGCCTCGTCGACTTCATCGATTCCCTTCGATCGCGGCCAGCGCATTCACGAACGCGGCCGCGGTCGATTTCACGTGCGCCTGGCTCACAGTGCTCTCGTGGTCGCCCGGCACATCTATGATTGTCAAGTTTTCTGCGACTTGCCCCCAGCCAAAATCCGGCTCGGTATCGGCGGGCCGTCCCGCGCAACGAAACAACACGACAGGGGCCGACAATTTAGGGCCAGTGTGCCGGTCGTGGCTCACCGCCCGTTCCCATGCGGCGCTCACCAAACGGCCCCGCAAGTAGAAAATCGTCCAGTCGGACAGGCTTCCGATGCTCAACCGGCCGTCCCGACGCGCCGAGCCACGCGCGAGAAGCCGTCTCAGCGGAGCGACCCATTCGCTCGCCAGAGGAAGGGACAGGCGACGGCCCAACCGACGGTTCCTTTCCTCTCGCGGCAACATGGCGGCCAAATATGCGGCCCGCCACCAGGCGCGGAGAGAGTCGGGTGCAACGCTGTCCACTCTCGGAGCAATCGAGCCGGGGGCCGGAGCATCTAGAATGCCGAGAAAGCGTACCTCGCGGCCCTCTGCCTCCAAGAGCCTGGCTGCCTCGTACGCGATCCGGCAGCCCCAAGAGTACCCCGCGAGGCGCACCGGGCCCGATGGCACATGCGCTCGGATCTGCGCAAGGACAGCATCGATCACGGAGTGCCGCCCGAAGCCGGCGGTAACACAGCGACGCCAGTCCGGATATTCGATTGCGACGAAGCACACATCATCGCCGCCGCTCCGGCGGAAGTCCGCCAGGAACCCAGACTCGTTGAGCGCAGGTCGGCAAAAGAATACCGGGGTTTGTAGCCGGCGCTTGACGTGACGGTCGACGGATAAGCCGTCCAGCGCCTCTCGGGCAAATTCTTCGGCCGTCAGTCCGCTGTGGAACCGGTCCATCGGTAGTTTGGCGGCGAGCGAACGCTCCAGGTTGAAGATGATCTCTATCACACCCAAAGAGTCGCCTCCGGCCTCCGCGAGCGACATGCCCGGCTCGGGCGGCCTGCCGGTTAGGAGGCGCCAAGTTTGACCGATCACCTGTGCCACCCTCTCGCCGGGAACCGCAGAATCGTTAATCTGCACCGTGATCATGGTCGACTCTCAAGTGGCGTCACACGCCCTCGACCGATTTATCACGTGTCGAACCAATGGCAGTCAAGCCGCGACCTTGCGAGGCGGGGCGCAGTCGAGGCAGTTAAGGATCATTGCGAGAGCGTGCACGACCACATCCGGGTCGGCATACAGACGAAGCGGGTCTGGATGACGCGAACGAAGAGCCGGAGGGCATGCCGATCGGGTTTGGTCTCGGCGGCAAACCGGATGAAACTGTCACGAGCTCTGTGTGTCCAGATCATGTGTAATCGAGGACGGAGATCACCTTTGGCCCTACGCTGAATATTATGGTTTCCTCTGCTTTGGGCATCCGCCAGCATGTGACGAGCAATTTTATGCAAGACCCGTTATGCGGTGCCTGTGGTTTTCTGCCATTGGGCGCGTGGTTCAGTAACTTTTTTCCGGCCCGGTAATCTTGCCTGCTCTATCATGCGATGCCCCTTTGGCGTCCGAGTGGAGTTTTCACCAGTTGCAGCATGGTAATCAAATAGCGGCCGGCGGAGCTCCGACCCTCGGTGTTATAAGAGGGCTCGGTCGCGTCGTTGGCCAGACTTCGTGGGCCGTCATCGACCACGGCCTGCTCTCATTCGCAAACTTTGCGGCGAATCTGGTTCTGGCGCTGTGGCTTACGCCCGCCGAGTATGGCGGCTATGTGGCGGCCAGCGCCGTGTTTTGGATTGCGTTGAGCGGTTACGACGGATTGCTGATACAGCCGATGATGGTGTTTGGATCCGGCCGGTTCCACGACCGGCCTTCCACCTATCTGGCGATCCTCGTAAGTTTTCATTGGTGCGTTTCCGCGATGATTTCGGCCGCGCTAGCCGTCGGTGGGCTTGGCGTGATGTTCTGGGGTTCGCCACTCTCCGGTTTGAGCATCCTCGGTTACGCGGTGGCGGCTCCCCTGGTGCTCTTGCAGCAGCTGCTTGGGCGGACCTTCTACGTTTGGTCGCATCCGTGGCGGGCCGCCGTTACGAGCGCCATCTATATGGCCGGAACGTTTGCGATCCTCTATGCGCTTTACCGTTCGGCGACACTGTCGTCGTTCACCGCGCCGCTCGCCGCGGCAGGCGCGAGCACTTTGGCGATCACCGGCGCGATTGCGATGCGGCGCATCCGGCTGTGGTCGCCCTGGGGAGGCGCCTTCCTGCGGGAGGTGGCGGCCGCCCATTGGCGTTATGGCCGCTGGACGGTTCTGACCGCGGTCGCGGGGTGGGCCAGGGGGAGCATTTACTATCTCGTCGTGCCGGTTTCGGTCGGCTTGGAGGCGAACGCCGCCCTAAACGTGCTGTGGAACCTAGTCATGCCGGTGATTCAGCTGTACGTCGCCGGCAGCGCCTTGCTCGTCCCGGCCTTCAGTCGCCACCGGCAGGACCGGCGCTTTAAGTCGCTGATGTGGCGCGTGCTGCTCGTGCTGGTGGCCGGGGCGTCGGTTTATGCTCTGCTTATCGGTCTGTTCGGTGGAACGCTGATCGATCTGGTCTACCACGGACGCTACACCCAATACACCAACCTTGCCTGGCTTATGGGGCTCATCGTGCTGCCGATCGCGGCATCCACGGCATTCGGTGCATTCCTCCGGGCACATGAAAGACCCGACCGCGTGCTTTCGGCGAACGTGGCCGCCACCGTGGTTGCGTGCATCGGCATCATCGCGATCGACGCGTGGGGACTCCGCGGCGCGGTCCTGGGCCTGCTTGCTAGCTGTGTTACGACGATGCTTGTCATGCTTTGGTGGGTGCTCCGCACCGATAGTCGGACGGAAGCGCAAGCACCGACGGGTCCACCGGTATGAGAAACGCGCAAGCTCTCACTGAGGGCGTCGGCGCGTTCCTCCCCGGCAGGAACGCCATCGCCGACCGCTCCGCGAAGGAACCTGGTTCGAGCCGGACCGAAGACAACGGCGGCCGCCGACCCCGCCGATAGCAGGCAATCGGCCCTGCCGCGGCTGAATTGGGTTGGGTGATTGCTGTGTGCTTCCTGGCGGCGCAAAGCAACGTGCCAGCATCTCATAAGCCCTTGATAAAAATGGTAGCGGGAGAGGGACTTGAACCCCCGACCTTGGGATTATGATTTCGGCCAGAGGTGATAGCAGGGCATCTCAGGGCATCACCAAATCCTAAACCTAATCAATATCTTAGTTGCAAATTGGCGAGCCCGCCTTATCTTCCTGTAACAGTCGAAAACACCCCCTATCTGGGTGCCGGAATTCCCACCCGGTACCCATAGGGAGCCGGGGATTTTTGCTCGGGGCTTGGGATGAAGCTCACCGATCTTGCCGTCGCTCGGGCCAAGCCGCCCGCCTCCGGGCGCATCGAAATCTGGGACTCGATGCTCCCCAGCTTCGGCCTGCGTATCTCGGAGCAGGGCACGAAAAGCTGGATGGTCATGTACCGCGTACGCGGCGGCGCGCCAGGAAAGCGGCGACTGACGCTTGGTCGGTATCCGGTGATCTCGCTCGCCAAGGCGCGCGAGCGGGCGCGACGCATCTTCGAATTGGCCTTCGATGGGATCGATCCAGCGGAGGGACGGCCGCCCGCCCGCGAACCAGCGCCGTCATTCGAAAAGGTGGCTGAGCAGTTTATCAGCCGGTACGCAAAACCGAAAAATCGTGGGTGGCATCGTCAGCAGGTGGACCTGGCTCGGGAGTTCACCCCCTACTGGGGCACGCGTCGGATCGACACGATCACCCGCCGCGATGTGCTCGACGTGCTCGACCAAATCTCTGATCGTGTGTCGCCTCTGCGCGCCAATCGTCAGCTCGCCCTCATTCGCAAGCTCTTCAACTGGTGCCTTGAGCGCGGCGTCCTCGAAATTTCGCCGGCGGCTAACGTCAAGCCGCCGGGCAGGGAAGTGTCGCGCGACCGCGTTCTCTCCGACGATGAAATCCGCTCGGTCTGGGTCTGTTGCGATGCGGTCGGCCATCCCTTCGGAGCCATCTTTAAGCTCCTCGTCGTGACCTCACAGCGGCGCGAGGAAGTCGGCCGGATGCTTTGGGCGGATCTCGACCTAGGGAAGGGGAGTTGGACGATCCCGCGTGAGCGCTCGAAAAACGGCGTAGCTAACGAGGTGCCACTTTCGCCGCTGGCACTCGCGATTATCAAAGAGCTGCCGCGGTTCGAAGGCGAGGATCTGGTGTTCTCGGCGTCGAACGGTTCCGGTCGCCCCGCCTCCGGCTATAGCAAAGCAAAGCTTCGGCTCGACCGGATGATTGCCGCACGGCGCGCCTCGGAGGGATCGCCGGAAATGCCGGAATGGTGGCTTCATGATCTGCGGCGTACCGCAGCATCCGGCATGGCGCAGCTCGGTGTGCCGCCGCACGTGATTGAGCGGGTGCTCAATCATATTTCGGGGAGCCAAGCTGGCGTGGCTGGGATCTACAACAGATACGGCTATCTACCGGAGAAGCGCCAGGCGCTCGATGCCTGGAGCCGGTATGTCGAGAACCTGGTCACTCCGGGTCAGGGGAATGTGGTACCGCTCGCATCCGCCCAGCGATAGTGGCGTCTTCAAGCAAAACGCAGACGTTCGTGGTATCCTGATGCGCTATGCAGGTGAACGACGATGCGGCGATCGAAGAAGACGACGTTGATCTGGACCATTTGCGCCGCATGCTGAAGGATATTATTTATTGGTTCTGCGCAGACAAAGAAAAAATGCGGAGAACGCGCAACACACTGTTAAATCTTTTCGATGAATTTTCGAAGGAATCGCTTCAGAGGTACGAGGCTGAGCGCATAACGAGAAAGAGAAAAGTCAAAGGGTCGCGAAACTAATCTTGTGCGACCTATATAAGATGGCTCAACAGAGCCATATTTTACTCTTCACTTTTCACCATGCTGTTTCTGTGTTCTGGAGTTAGCATTCTATAACTGGCTATGAAGAGGTGGGCTTGATGGCCACCACGTGCCGTGGTGGAACCGATACCGTCATGCCGCCTGGTCGCGCTGGCGCGCCAGCAGCGTGCGGGGGAAAAACTCGCAGTACTCCTCCTCGTTGAACCACGCACATTTGATGTCGAAGAGCCGGAGGCCGGGGATCAGCTTGGTAAGCGCGAGCGCATAGACGGTGAGCTGGGCGATCGGCCGATTTGTGCGTGCGTCCGGTTTGTAGTCGAGAATATGCACGGCGCGATTGCGCACCTGTAGGAAGTCGATGTGCCCGGTAAGTGCTCCGGCGGCGCCTTCGGGCATCAGCGCGACGCCATGCTCGCGTTCTAATGCGGCGATTGTCTCGGGCGAGAGCCAAATCGGCACTTCGACGGCAAGTGTCGTCGAGTCGTTGGCGAGCATGAAGCGCTGGAGCGCCTCGTGGCGCAGCCGGTTGTCCCCCACCGTAGGGATGATGAGCCCCGCCATGCGGGTGGCGAAATTCTCCTTCTCGACAACGATGAGCCGCGACGTTTTGATCTTGGCAAGCGGCGTCTGCGAGGCGCGCTCGCTGTCGCGGAAGAGATCGTGAGGACACTCGATCGGCACCCGTTCGAGAAAGTCCGCCGCGCCGGCGAAGCGGCGGTGTTCCCTGCTCTCGCGTAGCATCGCGAGCTTCGGCCGGTGATACGCATACTTATAGATCTGCCGATGATAGAGCTTGATCGAGCGGATCGTTTGCGCCGGCGGGAAGAGCCGTCGGCCGTCCGCGCGTAGGCGCGAGTAGGTCGTAAGCGAGCGATGTTCGGCGTGCCAGGCCGCGATAGTCGAGCGGCCGACGCGGTAGCCATGGCGCGACTTCATCTTGTCGGCAACCTGCTCCAGGGTGTAGCCGAGGTCGTAAAGCGTGATTGCGTCGAGCACTATCCTGAGCGGGTACGTTTTGTCGCGCAGCGCTGCGGGCGTCGGCGTAAAGACGCGCTTGCACGACGCACAGCGCCAGAGCTGGACGATCTCTATCTTTTTGCGACGTGTCCCCTTCCGCGATATCGCGGTGCTGCCGCAACGCGGGCAGCGCTCGGGGCGCTTTTCGGTGTGCGGAACGTGAGCCGATCGTGGAATTCTGCCGGGCATAAAAGAAATGATTTCGGCAGCTTATCACAAGGGGCTCTGGCCCGCTCGCGGCGGATCGCTGAGACCGGCAATCCCCTACCAACGGGTTAGGAAGAATGGGAACCGACGGCGGCGAGGTCACAAATACTGGACGGCAGGGTGGCCACGAGAAAGCCACGGATACTGGACGGTTCTCTGCCCCGTGGCGTTGTGCGGCAAGGCGGCGTGCGGATTGGTTAGGGGGTGCTAGCGGATCACGCAAGCGACAGCGTCTCAGTTTGCATTTCCGCCGAATGGAGATCGTGCTCGCGTCCACATGGCATAGATCCGGGCGATCTCCTCTCCTTCGATTGAGTCGGTGAGCGGCCCGGTGCCGATGCGGTAGACATCGTAACCGTCATCCGCGAGCCGGCAGGCGGTTTCGATGGCCTGCTCGGGAGTTCGATGCCACGCGATGTGGCTGACCCCATCTTTCCGATATTGGACATGCCATTCCATCCCACATAGAGTCGAGGCGGCCTTCAGAATTGGCAAGCTGGTATTTCTACTCAATGTAATAGAAATTGCCCGTAGGTTGCCCAAGTCCGGCAAGGGAGCAATTAACGGTCGTGATGAGGTTTAGGAGTTCGCTCGCAGCGATCTTGTTGTGTGCGATATAGCGGCAACAATCTGAGCGACGAGACTGGGGTCGACCGCTGAAGTCTCACCTTGCCGACTTTATGGACTAAAAAGGTTTTAGATCGACTGACCGTTCGCCTTTATAATCGTCCCCTCTGGAACATCAGTCCTGGCCGTGTCCATGACGCAGATAGTGAAAGAGCCATTGTACCAAGGAGAGAACATAATCCACCCCGCTCGCGAAGCGTGAGAGAGGGTGGCGTTTGCCACCTTGGCCCGTGCGTCGTCGGGGGAACCTGCCCTCACCCATACGTATTCTGTGACGCTCGATCGTTGCCATAGTGGATCTTTGAGGGTGGTCGGGATCGGTTCTAGGCGGAAAACGGGCATCGCTTCCCCCCTTTCGGAACGGCGAGCAGCGGGCGGCTTTTCCCAGGGTTTGCGAACGGCCTTCTTAATCGTTCCCGCAGGGATCGGCCCGTGCCGCGCCGCTGTTCTGACGACTTGCTCTAGGCGCTCCATAGCGTCGGGATGAAGCTCTATTCCCTCTTCCTCGGGCGTCGCCGGTCTCGGGCGCGATTTTTCGGATGTCATGGTGGCTCCGTGGAGGAAAGCCATTTCGGCTCGGTGCATCGCCGGTTCTAACGAAGCCGGGAGTTGCGGAACGTGCTCACAGAACAGCATGCGCCGGTCCATGGTCCTCCCGCCAAACGCGGGAGTAATTGTCGCTGTTTGCTGCGCAAGCATGGGCGGCGATCTCAATCGGAGAAGCGGGTGAGGTCGTCCAGCGCGCGAGCGATGAGTTTTTGTCGACGGGGGTCCTGAGCCTCCGGAGTGGCAGCGAACAGTTGGATAAGATACCGAGCTTTCGCTACCACCTCGGCCCGCGTTGCCGCAGGGGCGACGAGAAGAGAATTCTCCAGCTCTTCCTGGCGATCTCGCAACGCGGCTTGATCGGCTTGAACCTCGTGAAGATCCCGGCGAATTTCGGTATCTTTTTGAGCGGCCATTCCGCGGTGTTCGTCAAGATTGACCGGCGTGTCCGTCATCGTCGTGTTGCTTTCTCTCCCGATCCTGGCCGGCGACGATGTCTCAAGCGGCAGCGGGGCTCCGCGGCGCTCGCCGGTGCTGCTTGCCTTTGTCAGCGACCGCGCGACTCGCGGCATCCTTGTCGGCAGCTTCCTGTGCTAGGCGGAGGGCGCGAAGGCGCGTTGTTTTGGCGGCCTCGGCTTGCCGATCGGCCTCGTCGGGCCGCATGACTATCGTTTGCGCTTTTTTTGCCATCTTGAATGGCCCTTGGACCGTGTCTGCGCGGGTGCGGTGTGCGCTGGGCGACGAAAAAAGAGGGCGTCCGGTTAGGCTGTGAGTGTAGTGCCGCCGTCTCCGGCGGCACTCTGCACCATCGAATTCTACGCGACTTGAAGGTTGACTGCTGAAGTCTTCCCCTGCTGGCCACGTTCGAGTTCGTAGGTGACCTTCTGGTTCTCGTTGAGGGAGGTCAGCCCCGCTCGCTCAACGGCAGATATGTGAACAAACACGTCCTTGGAGCCATCCTCCGGCTGAATAAATCCGTAGCCCTTCTGGGAGTTGAACCACTTTACCGTTCCGCTAGCCATCGTACGTTCCTTCAAAATAAAACGATCGCCATCCAGCATTGGTGGCCGGTCAAACCTCTACACGGAACGGAAAGCGGGTCCGGCGCTCTATCGCGAGCTGGGGAACGCAGACGAACCACGGGAGTCGACTCCAAGGACATAAGCTGTTCTCGATCTCTTTACAAGGTGACTATATGAGGTCACGAATTTTGGACGGGAGGCGACGGATTTGGGACGCGGAGGAGGTCACGGATACTGGACGGTTCCCCTACCCCGTAGGGTTGTAGGACAAGGCCCGGCCGTGGGTTGGTTAGGGGGTTGTGGAGGCGGCGGTTGCCGCCCTGCCTGGTTGAGCGGGGCCTAAAAAAAGGTAAGCCCCGGCAGGGGGGACTGCCGGGGCTTCTTTGACCGGCGGCGCTTGGGGGATGGGGGGTTCGCCAAACCGGTTGATGCCAGATTAGCCTCGAAGGACGGCCGGCGGTGTGAGCTGGGTCACACTTCCCGCAAAAAAAGCTGCGGCCGTCGGCGGGCGTGATGCCGACGGGAGCTGCTCGAACGCGCACAGCAGATGACCGCGCACGAAAGCGCGCGTACGACCAAGCTCTACGACCGGCGTGGACGATGAGGTTGTGCGGTGTTCCCTTCCCCAGAGCGTGATAGCGTCGTCAAAACGAAACAGCCAGGTCGGGAGGTTCGCGTGAGACGGCGCGAGTTTGTCAGGATTGCAAGCGGTGCCGCGCTGGCGTGGCCGCTTGCTGCCCGCGCGCAGCAATCCATTCCTGTCGTCGGTTGGCTCAGCAGCGGATCTCGTGAATCCGACGCCTTTCGGGTGGCTGCGCTGCGGCGGGGGTTGGCCGAGACCGGTTACTTTGAAGACCAAAACGTCGCCATCGAATACCGTTGGGCGGAAGGCCGCAATGATCGATTGCCGGACCTCGCGGCCGATCTGGTTCGTCGCCAAGTGGCCGTGATCATGGTCGCTGGCGGCGCGCCCCCCGCATCCGCCGCGAAAGCGGCCACTGCAACGATCCCTATCGTGTTCGCCGGGGTCATTGATCCGGTCCGGTTCGGTCTCGTCGCCAGCCTCAATCGACCTGGCGGCAACACAACCGGCTTTGCGCTTCCGAGCGGTGAGTTGGCGGCCAAGCGACTAGAATTATTGCATGAATTGCTGCCGACAACACCTGTCGTCGCGCTCCTGGTCAATCCGGCCAACCCACTTAACCAGGAAATAGTAACGGCAAGCTTACGGGACGCAGCAAAATCCCTTGGGCTACAAGCCCATGTTCTGCAAGCGAGCACCGAAAGCGAGATCGACGCCGCCTTCGCCAGACTCGGCGAGGTTCGGGCCGGGGCGCTGATCGTCAGCGATGATACATACTTCACCAACCGACGCGACCAGGTCTTGGCGCTGGCAACCCGCCACGCAGTGCCCGCGATCTATGCATGGAGTGTATTCCCTGCCGGCGGCGGTCTGATGAGCTACGGAACTGATCTTGCGGACCTTTATCGCCAGGCCGGTGCCTACGTTGGCCGAATTATCAAAGGTGCCAAACCCAGCGACCTGCCTGTCCAACAAGTGGTAAAACTGGAGCTGGTCATCAATCTTAAGACCGCCAAGGCGCTCGGCCTCACCGTGCCACAAATACTTCTCGCGCGCGCCGACGAGGTCATCGAATGACCTCGCGCCGGGCGGTCGTCCTCAGTCTTAGCGCTGCCGCAATCTTGTGGCCGTTCGCCGGCCGCGCCCAGCAAAAGGCGATGCCGGTGATCGGAATCCTCGGCTCCGCGTCGCCGAGCCCGCTGGCGTCGCAAATCTCGGCGCTCAAGCAGGCATTGGGCGATGCCGGCTATGTCGAGGGGCAGACCCTGACGATAGAAGATCGCTGGGCGGAGGGAGTTTTCGAGCGGCTGCCAGCGCTGGCCGCCGATCTCGTCGCCCGCAAGGTTGGCGTGATCGTGGCAGCCGGGCCGCCCGCGGCATTTGCGGTGAAGGCGAAGACCTCGACGATCCCGATCGTCTTTATCACCGGCGACGATCCGGTCGCGACCGGGTTGGTCGCCAGCCTCGCCCGGCCGGGCGGCAACCTCACCGGCGTCAGCATGCTGTTGACCGAACTGGTGCCGAAGCGGCTCGAACTTTTGTCCGAGTTGGTTCCCCAGGCCCGGGTGATCGCCCTGCTGGTGAACCCGAACGGTCCGGAAGCCGGGCCGACGATTCCGGCCGCCGAGGCGGCGGCGCGCGCGAAAGGGGTGCAGCTTCCGATCGTGAAGGCTGCCACCGAAGACGAGATCACCGCCGCTTTCGCTACTATTGCCAAAGAGCATGCCGACGCGCTACTTCTGGGCAACGATCCGTTCTTGAACGGTCGGCGCGAGCAGATCGTGGCGCTGGCAGCGCGGCATGGTGTTCCCGCGATCTATTTTTTCCGTGATTTCGTCGATGCAGGCGGCCTGATCAGCTATGGGCCGAACCTCGCCTCCGTGTATCGCCAGATCGGCATCTACGCCGGAAAGATCCTCAAGGGAGCCAAGCCGGCCAGAAGGACGGGGAAGGCCGTCGCCCTGATTAAACGGTCAGGCGGCCCCGACAGTCGTGAAGAGGTCGCGGCCTTCCCCGTCCTTCTGGCCGGTCTTGGCCCGGACGTTGTAGACGGGCTTGTTGCCGCGCGGTCTGCTGGTATTTGCCATCGTACTCTCCTTTGGTTACCTGACTAAGCCACTGTATCACATAGGATTTGATAGTTTTTACTGCGCCACATTTGCGCTAATCGAGCAAACGGTGCTGCTCGCCGGAGGCGTCGAGCCACGGGTGGTCGAGAAAATCCTCGGCGCCGGCGAGGCCCGGCCGGTCGGCGAAGAGAAAGAGAGCCTTGTTAGAAGCCGGGTTACGCACATTTATGTCACAGACGTAGGCCGTATCCTCGCAGGCTTACCTGTGCTACCTGACGCCCGGCATTATCCGGCATTATACGGAGGGCGGGTCCGACGTTGAGAATGGGTAGAAGACTGGAATGCAGACCGATCGCCTGAAGCCGCTCGAAGTTTGGGAACCCCGCTGCCACGGCTGGTGGCTGGACCGGGGAATTTTCGTGATTTGCGCCCGGGGAGGCGCGGACGTTATCACTTTGGAGCCCCCAAGTGTTGGCTCAAACCCGTGGCAGGTGTATGAGCGGCTCCTTCATGACGACAAAACCATTAGTGTGCCATTTGCAGGGGGAAGTTTTTCTCTTACCGAATTTGACTTCACCATTGTCCCTCCGCAATTGGGGCTGGTACCGGAGCTGTTTCAACGAGTCTTTGCAAGCCCGCAGATTGGCCCGTCGCATTGGTTCAATCGGTATCGGCCTGCTCGCATACTGATTCGGTCTGAGCCGACCGAATGGGGCACGATCGACGACGTGGTCTGCCCGCACGGCGACCCGTTAACCGAAGGCTGAGAGCCTCTTTCGATGATCGCGGAGCTTCTCGTCGCACGCGGTCTTGCTCGGCCGTCCACAATTTGCTCCCATACTATATGTGGTAGAGTGTGGGGGGAGACACCACTATGACTACTGATGCACTGACACGGCGCAAGCCGTCGACGGGTATGCATCCGCCGGAGACGGAACGGCTTGCTCCGGCGGTGGTCCCGTGGCGCAACAGCAGCCCCGAAGGAAATCAGACCTCTACACGCCGAGCTATCGCAATCGTCGATCTCGGCGGGCAGTACTGCCATCTGATCGCGCGCCGTCTACGGGACATCGGGGTCTGGGCAGACATTTACCCGTCTTCCGTCCACAGCGATGTGCTTGCCGGGTATGGCGGGGTCATCCTCTCCGGCGGCCCGCGCAGCGTCTATGACAAGAATGCCCCTACGGTCGACGGCGTCCTATCTCTCGCCACCCCCGTCCTCGGCGTCTGCTACGGCCACCATCTTCTAGCCGACCTGTTAGGGGCCACGGTCGAGCCTGGCAACGAGGAATATGGCGTCAGCAAGTTGGAAATCTCGAACGGTGGCGTGCTTTTCGAAGGGACGCCTGGAGACCAAACCGTCTGGATGAGCCACTCCGACGCGGTCTTCAAATTGCCCGGAAGTGTCACTGTTCTCGCAAAGACAGAACGTTGCGAGGTCGCAGCATTTGTCGATCACGACAGAAACCTCTATGGTGTACAATTTCATCCTGAGGTAACTCACACAGAATTTGGGAAAACAATTCTAGAGAATTTTGCGCTGAAGATTTGTGGATTACCGAGGGAGCGAAGCGCGCGCGACCAGATCACTCATTTGGTAGATCAAATTAAATTTCAAGTCGGAAAGCGGTCGGTATTTTTCCTGGTAAGCGGGGGTGTTGATTCGACGGTTGCGTTTTCTCTTTGTGCGAAGGCCCTGCCACCCGAACAATTGTTGGGGGTATACGTCGACACGGGTCTGATGCGAAAGGGCGAAACTGACGAGTTGCGCTCTTCCCTTGGGTCCTTCGGCTTCGGGGCGAGATTGAAGATTCGTGATGAGTCGAGACGCTTCTTGCAAGCGCTGAAGGGATGCTGCGATCCTGAAGAGAAGCGCAAAATCATAGGGCGGCTGTTTCTCGACGTTCAATCTGAAGCCATGCGCGAATATGGTATTGGGGGCGAGCATTGGCTATTGGGCCAAGGTACAATCTACCCCGATACGATTGAGTCGGGTGGTCGCACAGGATCAGCCGCGCTTATCAAGACCCATCACAATAGATGCGATGAAATTAGGGCACTGCTCGATGCCGGTTTGCTGATCGAGCCACTCGCCGAGTTTTATAAGGACGAAGTGAGACAAATCGGTGGGGCGTTGGGACTGGACCCTAAAATCACCAAACGGTGGCCGTTTCCTGGCCCTGGGTTGTCCATTAGATGTCTGTGCACGACGGAAGACCCCGGTCTTCATCGAACGCCCCGCCCTGTCGAGCTACCTCCCGAATTTCGCGCATACAGCGCGGTTAGCCTCCCGCTTCGGTCCGTTGGCGTTCAGGGTGATGGCAGGACCTATCGAGACGTTGTTGCGGTGGGGGGATCTCTGGATTACCCCATTCTCCAGCGATTAGGTTCCGCTCTCTGCAACGTCGGAAAGGTTCACAATCGAGTGATCCTTCAGTTAGCCGGAGAACGGGATCTCTCGGTCTTTAAAGTGTTACCCGAGCGATCAATTACTGAATGTCGCCTGAATGTGCTCCGTGACGCGGATTATATTGCTCGGAACGAGATGGCAGCTCGTGGGCTAACGGACACCGTCTGGCAGTTTCCAGTAGTTCTCATCCCCCTTACAGCCGATTGTGGTGAAACGATAGTTTTACGACCGGTCAATTCCGAAGATGGGATGACTGCAAATTTTGCCCGGCTACATCCGGATGCTTTGATGAGCATAGCAAATCAGATTCAAGACCTCCGCGGCGTGGATGCCGTATTCTTAGACATTAGTGATAAGCCGCCCGCTACGATCGAATGGGAATAGAGATGGCGACGGACGCCGATGTCCTCGCGGCGGCCCAGCGCGTCTGTCGGGATGATGCGCGAGGAATCCAGGTTATTGATGTTATAGGCGCGGGCGGAAAGAAGATGGTGAACATCTCGTTTCCGAAACCAGTCGGGATGTCGGACTCAACCTGGTGGGCGATCATAGAAGACGTGAGAGCCAAGCTATTGGGTGTCACCGGTGTGGATCGTGTCGGCCTGGATCTAACGAGTTGATGCGTCCGTCGATCCCAGAGTGCTAATCAAGAAGCCGGTGCTGCTCCCCGGCAGCGTCGAGCCACGGGTAGTCGAGAAAATCCTCAGCGCGAGCGAGGCCCGGCCGGTCGGCGAAGAGGAAGAATTTCGGCGAGACGAGCGCGGCGGCGTGCTGCCTGTACGCGGCGATGATATTGGCGATGCGCTGCCTGCCAGGCGTTACCGTGAGGACGCGGACATTGGGCAGGCTATAGCGCTTCGCGTGCAGATCGTGCCGGTAGGTCTCGGCGTATCCGATGATTTTTCGCAGATAGCTCGTCTTGTCGAGCGTTCGCCGCTCCGTCGGCATGGTCCCGCGGTCGGCCTCGAGAAAGAAGAATTTGCGGTTCTGACCTTCGCGGCGTTCCAGATCGCGAATGCCGAAAATGCGATCGGGCGTCGGATGAAGCACCAGGTCGCTCCCCTTCCAGCGCAAGGCGACGGGCCATTGGTACGGCCGCTTGCTCCTCTGCGTTTCCTCGGGGGCATTGGCGAGGATTTCGTCGAAGTGGATAACCTGGAGGGTGCCGCGCCGGCGACAGGCGATCTCTAGGGCAACCATGAAGTCGGTGATCTCGCAGCCGTGCTCGATCTCGCCGCGCACCGCGGTTCTCGCCTTGGCCTGCCAATCGACGCTGGCGCGCCGGAAATTGAATTTGGCCGCCAGCAAGTCGATGCCGCGGTTGCCGATCGCGTAGATCAGCGGCCGGCTGCCTCCGCCGGCCTTGTACGTGTCGACCTGGGCTTTCGGCCGGCTGAGGTGGCCGCTGTGATAGAGAAATTGCAAGCGGCGGAGCACCTGCTGCTCGCTTGATCCGGGGAACGTCGCCTCGATGAGGCCGACGATCTGGGCGGAGGTCACATGGCGGTGACGCGCGGCGATTTTGAGAATTTCGATGTCGCGCTCGGTTATGTGGAATTCCGGCAGGGCTCGCGGCTGGCGGATGAACCGCGGGAGCCGCTCGGCTGTGGTCGAGGTTGTTATGGTTGGCATTGTCATAAGTATATCAGCTGATTAACCCCATCCGTCGTCTTTGAGGGGCGGAGAGAGCGGCTGTCGCTCCGTGATGATTTCGGCTGGGTGCGGCTCGTTCTCGGAAGCCTCGACTGGGGCAGGAAGCGCTCTGGCGGGCAGGTAGTCGAGAGCAGCTTGAGCTATCGGCACAACGAATAGCGTCCGGGCAGCCGAGCGCGCCTTCACGCGCTCGATATGCTGGGGTCTCGCCCAACCGTCCTTCACATAAACCGTCTGGACTTTCTGTGCGGGGCGCTGGCCGATTTTCACCAGACAGTGCCCCGGCGGCAGACCGGCGATTTCCGCGGCCGCCTCATAGATAAGCTCGGGCAGCGTGTAGCCCTGGGTCGGCATCACCTTCAGCACGGGCTTAAGCGTTTGCGCGCGTCCGCGCGTCTCACTCTCGCTCGTCGTCTGCGTTGTTGACTTCCCCCTAGACCAGTTGGTGCTGGTCGTTGTGCCGGTCGTCTCGGCGAAGGTGTCCGAAGACGAGACACTCTGCGCATGCGAGGTCGAGCTGGTCTCAGCGCTCCCCCACCCCGAATTCGAGCCGCTGCTTGATCCCGCGCCGTCGCTTGTTGTCCATCCATCCGTAACCGTTGGACCGCCGACAGGCAGGCCGGCGAGGTCATACCCTTGCGCCGAGCTGCCTGATCGCCCGCTTGAGCCCGATGAGGATGTACCGTCGGAGGTGCCGCCCGACCGGGAGTCGGAGTGCCCCTCGGTCGTCCCGAAGCTCTCCCCGATCGTGTCGCTGCGGCTGGTGGTTGTGCTCTCCTGGTACGCGGTCCCGCCGCCGCGGCTCGTGGTCGTGCCGCGCGCCACCGAACTGCCGTGGCTTTCGCTTTCGGAGGTGAGCCAGACCGGGATGTGATCGACTGCGACCGGTTTGTCGTAAAGGTGATGCGGTTTGGCCAATTCGAGGTTCCCGCGGTACGCGAATTCGGCAGCCCACTGCGCTTCCTCAGGCGGCAGACCGCCGAAGAAAATCTTGTTGCGGGCCGACATGATCGAACCTTTGATGAACGACCCTGCCTTCTCTAGCTGTTCGAATATTTGGTGTGCCAGGATGGGGTGGCAGTTAAATTTGCGCGCTTCGGTAAAGAGGCGCGCGCTGTCTTCCGTCGCGAACCGGTGGCACTCGTCGACATAGACGTAAGTGCGGATCGCATTGGGTTCGCGCCCGCGGCAGGCAAGGAAAATGTCACTCAGGATCAAAGCGCCGACCGTCGTCGCCTCATCCTCCGAGACGTTTCCGGCGTCGTAGTTGAGGTTAACCAGCGCGATGCCGCCGGCATCCATGATATTATGGCGCCAATCGATAACGTTTTTGGCTTCCGAGAAAACCTCGCGGGTGCGCCGCGGCAGGAGAAATTCATTAAGCCTGCGGCGCGCGCTGCCGAGCATGGCGTCGCGCTCACGATAGCTGTGTGCTTCGACGGTGCGCCAGAAGGCGCGCACAAGCGGGTTGGTGCTGTTCTCGGCCGCGTAAGCGCGAATGCCGGAGTGGTCATCAAGTTCCAGCAGCTCGGCCGCCGCAATGAGCGGCGCGTCAAATTCCGAAAGCGTGGTGAAGCAAATTTTGAGTGCCTCGCGGGCCTGGGGCATGGCCGTTGGGTCTTGCCCACCCCACACGCCTTTGAGGATCGCGTTCGTCACGGCCGCCGCCGGCACCGCGGGGTCGTCGCCGCGCCGTTTCAACGGATTAAGGTGAAAGACGTAATTCGGGTCGCTGAGGTCGAGTAAATGGATTGGTACCAGCCGGTCGATGCCGTGGGTAACCAACCAATTGAGCAGTGCAACGTAAGAGGTGCCGTGGGGATCGATAAAAATAACGGAGCGACGGGTACCGCAGAGAGCGAGAATGTCTTGTCTCGCCATGCTCTCCATCAGTTTCGATTTGCCCTGGTTCGGCAAACCCACAATCTGGAGGCCGAGCTTGCGCATCTCGGGCGGCAGCACGACGAATTTGCCATCATCAGCACGGCCGATGATCACCGATCCGGGCGGCCACTCGGGCCGCCAGCTCGGGTGGGGGGCGTGATGCTCCCCTATCCGGCGCTCGGTCATTTCAGATCCGAAGCAGCGCCGCGGCGCACTTCGGCCTCGGCGCCGGCATCGGCGTTAGCGAGGGCGTCGACCTGCTCGATCTCGTCGTCGCGGAGCGGCCGGCGCTCAGCGGCGGCGCGCAGATAGATATCGTCAATTTGCACCTGCGCTGCGCTGCGGTTGCGCAAAACCTCTCGCGCCATCGCATGGTGCCGCCGGAACGCTTCCGGCGTAGCGTCGGCCGCTGTGCCGTTACCTGAGCGCCTAGCCGCGGTAATTCGTTCCCGGATTTCCACCATCAGATCGAGCGCGATGAGGTCGCGCTTCAGCAACTCGATGCGATGGCCCTCTTCCTCGATCTCGCGCTCTCGGGCGCGGCGCGCGTGCTCGTCGGCGCCGGCACTTCGGATGGTGTTGACTTCGTTTTCGGCGTTGGCAATCTCTGCGACGAGAGCCAGCGCGACCTTCCTCCATCGCAGCTCGTCTGTTTGCTGCCGGTGCAGATGATCTGCACGGTGCTGTTCGCGTTCCTGCTGCGCCGCGTCGAGCTGAATACCCGCTTGGGTAAGCGTCGTGAGGAGACCGGTTCGTTCGGTCTCAGCCACCACGGGCACCGCGCGGCGGCGTTCATGTGCCAGTTCGGCCGACTGCTGGGCGGTCTCCGCCCCTTCGGCCGCGGTGAAGTAACGCCGGGCGGCTTCAGCCGCTGTGGTGCCGAGATCAAGGTTGCGCGCGAATGCGCGCGCCCGGCGGCGCGCGCCGAAGCCCTGATCGACGAAAGGCGCGGGGCTCGGCGCGGGTCTCACCGGCCAGGCCGGTAGCGTCGGGCTGCGCGCAGCCGGTACCCGCGTTGGCGGGGCCGGCACCGGTAGCGGCGTGCGTGGCTTTTCGTCTGCCATAGAAGTTATCCCCAACTATCTGGTGCGGTGCTCGGCGAGCTGACGTTGCAGCGGGGCCGGTAGGTGCCCCGTACCCTCATAGGCGAGCGCGGCCATGGCATGGGCGACGCCAAGCGCCGCCTCGGTCTTCGCCATTGCGATCTGGCGCGAGGAAATGCGTTCGTGGCTCGCCATGAGCGCACAGGCCGCTTCGGTGAGGCGCTCGGCCTGGGGCACCGTCAGGTAGCGCACCGTCGGTCGCACCAGCGGGTTCATCGCAACTCTCAGGTCTTGCGAGAGGAGCCGGAGGTCGATGAGCGGCTCGTCCCGCAGCCACGCGAGGAGGCGCTTGAAGAGCGCACGGAGGTTGGATGCTACGGCGATCAAGGTCTGCTGCGCGGTCATGGTTCGCTCCTCAATCTCGCGGATTTGTCGGCGTTCATGATCTCACCTCATCCAATTCCCATTCGCTGCCGACACGCAGCGGGAGTCCCTCCAGCTGTGGTGACGATTTGAAATAAGGACGGTGGCGCCCGGCCTCCGACCGGACCCGCCACCGTTATCGAGCGGTGCACCGCTACTGTCCGTCGCCCATAACGACCTCCTCTACTGTTTCAGGTTGAAGTCCCGCGGCGCCGGCCTTCGACCGGACCGCCGCGGTTGCGCGCAACAGGCGCGCGATGGGGCTACGTGCCCCCGCCGTCGCCGCCCATCGTGACCTCCTCTGCTGTTTGCGGGATTGGACCCGTGGTGCCGGCCTCTCGCGCAGCCCCGCGAGGCGAGGCGCACCTAGCGCATCGCTCGGCTATTCGCCGTCGCCGCCCATGACGACCTCCTCTTCTTTCCGTCGATTCAGTGGGATGGTGTTAGCCGGCGTCGAGACCCGCGCATCGCGCTCGGCGATGCGCGCTTCGATCCAGGCGTCGATCTCTGTCGATACCCAACCGACAGAGTTCGGCCCGAGTTTTACGCGGCGGGGGAAGCGTCCGGCTTTTTCGAGACGCCAGATATGCATCGGCGAATAGCCGACTGCCTCGCAGACATGGCGCTGGCGAAGTATTTTCATAGCCACCCCCCGGCCGGTACGCGGGACCCGCGTCGCGCACCGCAGCCATCCAGCTAGCGGCACGTCGGCGAGTCAGTCATCGCCAGAAGGGTGTAGGCGGCCAATCAAGGCCACCACTAACGGACGCGGGAGGAGCCACAAACGAGAGCAAGAGTCAATGAAAAATTTATGCCTGCGTCCACGAAGCCACGACCCCAGTCTCGGCGGCCAGGGAGGGGGTAACAGATAAGGGCGACCACTGATGTGGTCGCCCCATGATAGTTCCGCTCGCACCCCCGCGATGGGTTGGCGAGCTTCTGTTGCCAAGCGGGATATCAGCCCGCTCCGGACTCAAGCTGATTGCTGAGAGAGGGTTCTGACTAGATCCAGCAAGACTTCCGCTCTCGCTGGCTCAGGCAGACGGCCCCAAAAGTTTGCGAGCTCTTCCTCAGTAAGCCATGTGACGCCAATCGACTGAAGATGCTCAACAACTCTAAAGGGGCTTACCCCACCATATTCTTTGAAACGAAGTGCCATTCCACTGTCGAGTATAGCAACTCTGAAAAGATTAGTCAAGTAATCTGAATAAATTACTCAAAGTATCCTTTAAATATAACGCTAAATCGAGCGTTATCGTGTCGGCTCGTATCTTCCCGGCGGCGATTCCAGTGCGGCAGACGAAAGCTCAATCGCCCACTTTTTCGCTTGTTGGGCGGCATTCAGACCAATAAGATCTACCTAAAATACCGCGGAGGAGGGGTTTGCCGTGAAAATTTACTTAGCCGGGCGCCCGCGGGATCTCAATAACGCGAAGGACTGGTTTAGTAACGGGAGCCTCAGAGAGGCACTGGATGACCTCGAAGAGACGATCGGCGTACTCGAACGCAGTTACGGTCCTTGCACGGTGTTCATCGAATGCACCTTTCCGAGCGCTGGGAAAATTCGATCTCGTCAAATCGACCTCCTCCTCTCTTTTCGAGACCGAGCGGCACTGTGCGAGATAAAACAAGGGTTAGCCGGAAAGACCCTCAGACACCAGATAACCGGCGAAATCGAGCAGATCCGCGGGCAAGCCGAACTCATCGAAGCTCATCTGAAGATGGCAGGATTGGGCGGTGGGAGCGTATCCCGTTTTCTTTGGGCGCCCCACCTTGGCCAGCCGGGCCTTGAGGAAATCGTAGTTCAGACCCGCATCGCTGGAGCGGACTATGACATCACCCCAGCGGGAGGAAATGCCAACCTCAGAGGCATTATCTTGCCGGCCTTACCGGAGGGTATTCCGGCTTACCTACCAGAGGCCATTGAACATCGCCTGCAGCGACATTCCGGATTCAGATCTCTCCCAAACCCCGGCGTTGCGAGCACCTTAACTGACATAGTTTGCAATACTTCACCACAGTCCGGCATACCGCTGCTTGAGTTTGAGAATTTCACATCTATCAGAGAGCGCCTGCGCGGCCAGACCAGGCACGTCAACGTCGAAATCGAATTGGAAGCAACAGATGTAAGAGATTTGCGATCGTCGGAAATCTACAAAGCACAACGGGCACTACGTGAATTCCATCTGGTCGAGATCACCGGGCCAGTTGGGGTCGGCAAATCGACCTTCATTATGGAAATGTTAGGCCATTTCCTTCAAGCGGCCTCGAACTATCGATTAGTCGTGTCGTGCGTTATCCAAAATTGCCGATCCGAACGCGATGTTTTACATGCCCTTGCATCGGAAGTCATCGGCCCGACTCGTGCCAACCGGCTCGATGAAGATGCGCTCCTTGATGCCATGGAGCGTTCCGAATCCGTGTTGTGGATTCGCGACTACGATCAAAGGAGTTATCCGGCGATCCGTCTGCTAATGGACAAGTTGCGGCACTCAAACCGTGAAGAGAGGAGCTATTGGATCATCGAGTCCATGATACCATCGCAGCTTACAGGGAAAACCATAGCAGCGTACCAAGTTGCTCTGATGCCTCTTGACAACGGCGCTATCGCGTCAATTCTCCGCCGGTTGCCGGAATCACGGGGGCGCGACGTTAATGACATCGTCATTTCAGCCGGTGGAATACCCTTGAGGGCAACAATGCTCCTTCGTACATCAGGAAAAATAGCAGAAGCCAGCCGACTGGATCGCTACGAGTTGTTTTTGATCACCCTCAAACCTGATCAGAGACATATTGTAGATGGATTGGCGTACTTTCTCTCGGAATCACCCCTTGGCACGACCATACAGCTGATTGAAGAATGGGCCCGAACCGTTCTGTTATCCGCCGCCGATGTTAGAGAAGTATTAGAAAAAGCACAGGCGTACCGATTAATCACGGTCGAAACTTTCGGCTCTGCGCGACTTGGCGCCGAGGGAACAGCTAAGACTCTAACTGCTGCGTGGCAAGAAGGACCCGTGTCCGAAGACCTATTAGAGATCGCGCTACCCCAGTCCATACACGAATCACTCATTGGCTGGATACGAATATACGACCCGCATTTTATTGAATATTTTGTAAATAGAATTGACCAAAAAGACCTCGATAAATGGCAACAATATTTGCAAAACGCGTTGCTGGAGCGCGTTCAATCCAACAAAGGCCTCACTGGGGTGACTCTCGCTCTCCTTATCGGCGACATAGAGCCTTTTATCCGGTCCAGCTTCCGTTCATCTTCTGCGGTGTTGCCGGCTATGAAGAGCTGGGCGGCTGACAGGGTAAAGATCACGGATCGCAACATGCTCTATTTTGACCGCTGGCTATCATGGATGCTCGACCATTACTGGGATACTACTGCCGAAGTCGCGGAGAGGGGTGGGGTCGCGTGGAGTCTCGAAGCGCCTAACCGCGCCGAACCGCTTCAAATCCTGATGTTTTCGACGGTGCGTACTCGGGGGTTAACTTACTGGAAAGGCAAGGATTACGATTGGAACGCCTGGACTGAAGCAGCAGCAGAGTTCCTTCAAAAGGGTGAAATAGACTTGTGGGCTGAGACCCTCATTCGGCAGGCTCAGACGCTGGTGCGAGGACCCTACAATTCGCCGGAACGAGCCTGGGAGTTATTCGCAGCGGTTTTGCGCGAGATAAATAGCTTATCTCCGGACTCAGGTCGATCAACATTATGTTTTCATGTTTTGAGTTTTTTTAATAAACGAAAAATTCTAGCCTCTCGGCTTCCGACATTGCTTGATGAGGGGCGGACTCTCGTACCCACGCTTGTGGAACATATGATCAGGGATGGTCTGGCTACGGAAAACGTCAATTCCATAGCGAACGCATTATTTTTTCTATTCCGTCCTGTGGAAATTCGAAGCCGAGCGACTGGTTCCAGAGAGGTGGAGAACTGCCTCGGGATTATGCGGTTCGTGGAACGTATTTCTCCCGCGCGTCGAATTCATGCATTGCTGACGCAGGGTTCAATCCATAGGCACTACTGCTCCCAGGACAAAATTACGTGGGAGGAATTCCGTGACCATGCTGACGGTGCACTCGAAATTTATGAGCGCGCTCTCAGTTCAGCGAGACCGGCACGGATGACGACGTTTGCAGCGAACGCTCTAAGCTACTCAGGCTTCCTTTTGTTGAAGGCGACACGTTTTGCGGATGCGGAGAGTATGGGAGGATGGCTGCGTACTCACTCGCTCCGGGTGCTGCGAGCGATTGAACAATTTCTGAAGTCCGCTCCTGAAACGGGAGACGAGGACGACGAATTGGGCTCGCTCGACGCCATGCTCATCTGCAATCTTTATAAATACCGAGCTTTGCTCTCGTGGATTGTGGCGCAGCCCACGAGACCTGAGGTCCTTTCGCAACTACCTATCCGCTTCAACGAAGCGATCAACAATTTGGAAAAAGTTACGCGTACATTTCAATGGCTTGAAAGGTTAAAGACCTACCAACAACTTATCGGCGAGGTTAACCGAACCTTAGGCGTCGTTGCAAGACAAGTGGATGTCCTCGCGGCAAAAATAGAGACTTGTGCGCCTCCAATATTCCACCTCTTGGAAGATGCAGGACGTATGTTGCCTAAGAACCCTGCCAACCTATCAAAATCTGATATGCGAAAGCAGGGTGACAGGTTGGTTCGGGCTATGATGAACACGGGCATTGCTGTGCCGGAGAAAATTCGGAATACTTACGCGGCCCCTCCTCGTGCCTCATCTCTATCGGTCCCGGCGTAGATGCCGATTCGAGAGGCGATCTTCTGACCAGCGTTGTATCTTTCCCTCCACCACCTCCCGCCGCCTCCCCCACCTCCGGCGGCTTTGTTCGACCACCTTCACTCGGCTGCCGTAGCTCCATCCGACTTCGGCGATGTCTCTACACCCCGGCTCCCACGATTGGAAAGAGCGCGCTCCATGCAGCCATGGCTTCGGCGAATGTGGCGTACCCGATTTGGGGGGTATGCGGGTCGAATGTTGTTCCGTTCGCCCGGATCGGCTGGTTCGGCGCCCCATCCCTCAGCCAAAATGAGCAGTAGTCGTCGATGTAGCCGACATCGGTCTGCAACACGGCGTCCATATCGATGTTACAGAGATACTGGAACTGCGCGACCGACCATCCGGCGGGTGACATCCATCCACCCCCCGGCGCCGGAAGCGGGCTCATGAGTGGGCTCATTCGAACGATCCGGCTTATAACGGGCGGCTGAAGCCCAGCATTGGCGCCTGTCATCGCATGCGCGATGAAGGTCGCGGCATCGGGCGGATCATCGAGAATGGCCGTGGCGAGTTTTTTCAGATCGGTCGAGAGCGATGGGCTTGAGCGAGGAGCCTCCAGGGGACCGGCGGGTGCGCCGGGCGCAGCAAGGGGCAACGAAACGTTTCCGGTCCCGACGCTTAGAACTCGCGTATCTTGCGGCGAGTGCCCGAGCACGGCCGCTTCGGTAACCGCGGCCACGGCGGGGTTGTTGCACCCGGTGATCCCCCCATCCCAAAACCGATCCGCAGCTCCCGGAAGAGCAGCCGGCGCATCAAAATAGTTGACGGGCGCGTTGGTCGACGCGTGGACTGCTGCTGCCAAAGTCACCTTGGCCGGTTGCCCATCGCCCCAACCCGGTCTGCCCGCGGAAGCCGATCGGAAGAAGACGGCGCGGTTGCGGTCGTAATCGAAGCCGACAATGAGGAGATGGACTGGCGAGCCGATCGGGCCGATGACGCTATTCAAGGTGCCGGCGAGCGGACTATCGCCGGTCTTTGGCAACAGCCGCTCAATCGCGGGTAACTTGGCGCTCGCGCTGTATTTGGGGCCGATGCCAAGCGTCGAGTGCAGCACGATGTCGCCGATCGATGTCGTCGGCGAAAAGATCGAGCGGCGTTTAGTTTCGTCCAGGAAGTATTGCAGAATCTCGCCAAGCGACAGGTTTTCGACGAGTCCCGCGAGTACAAGGCTGCCACCCGAGTTCGCCGCGGCAAGATCGAAATTCTTCAGAACCTCGTGGCCGGATGTGGTTTCTCCATAGAGTGTCATCAGCGTCCGGACTTGGATCAGCGCCCATGCGCCGCCCCCATCCAAAGACAGAATTCGATATGGCATCGTCACCCTCCGGCGCGACGTTACAAGGTCATCATGCTACACCCCGGCGCTGGCGCCGACACGTGGCGCTTCGATTGCTGGATCACCTTGTCGCTTAAATTAGCTCATTTCTGTGCACGCGGGGGTTGATAGAATAGCTTTTTTATAGCGAGGCACGAACAATCACCTGTTGATCTATCACCACTTTGGCGCCGGCGTGCGGCTCCATCGGGCGATTTTTGCCTCGACCACCTCGCGCCGCCTACCCCAACGCCGGCGGCTTTGCTCGATCACCTTCGCGCGGCGGCCGTGGCGCCACCCGACTTCCGCGAATGTCTCCCCCAAGAACGGCTCCCCTGTCTCAGCGCCGGAGATTGCCCGAACGCAAACCTTGCCACGGTCGAGGCCGGTGAGAGTTTCGATACCGTATGGGTCGAACTCGCCGGCAAGCTCCTCGGCGTCAGTATGGCCCACACCGAAACTCACCAAAGTGCCGACGTTGCCGAAAACAGCGGCACGCACCGGCTGGGGCACCTGGTCGAGGTATTGATGCCCTATCACCAGGGACAGGCGGTATTTGCGCGCCTCGGACAGGATAGAGGCGAAGGCATCAGTGGTGAAGTTGTGAAATTCATCCAAATACGACACGAAATCAATTCGTTGGTCTTCAGGTATTGACGCTCGCCGCATCGCCGCGAGCTGTACGGCGGTAATCAAGAGCGAGCCGATGAGGTTGCAGGCCGCCTCGCCGAGGTGGCCTTTGGACAGGTTGGCAATAACGATCCGGCGCTCGTCCATCGCCTCGGCAATTTTGAGCGTGCTGGCGGCTTGCCCGAGCATGTTGCGCACCGCCGGCGCCGCTAAGACGGCGCCGACTTTGTTTTGGATCGGCGAGACGACCTCCGCGGCAAAGGATGCCGGATAGGCCAGGAACTCCTCGGTCCAAAAGCTGCGGGCTCGGACGTCCTGAATTTCGCGCACGATCCGCTGCCGGTACGTCGCGTCCGTAAACATCCGCGGCACGCCGAGCAAACTCACCCCGCCGCGCGACGGCGGGTAGTCAAGAAGCGCGGCGAGGGTGTTGTAGAGCACGTATTCGAGCCGCGGCCCCCAGCTGTCGCGCCACAGGTGCTTGAAGGTCGCGACGATGTTCGCAGCGACCAGCGGCCGGTCGTCGCGCGGCACTCGCTCCAGCAAATTGAAGCCGACCGGGTGCGAGAGATCCGCAGGAGCGACATAGACCACCTCGGCGGTCCGGCGAGGCGGTATGTAGTCGAGCAGCTCTTCGGCGAGATCGCCGTGCGGGTCTAAGAGCATGAAGCCGCGCCCCGCCTCGATGTCCTGCACGATCAAATTGCGCAGAAGCGTCGACTTTCCCGTCCCGGTCTTCCCTATCACGTACACGTGTCGGCGGCGATCGGCGACCGATAGCCCGAAGGGCTGCCGAAACGCCCACACCTGCGTCAGAATTTCCCGTTCCCCAAGAACTATTTCCATACGCCAGAGCCGACCCCACCCGCACCCCGGCGCGCATCGGCAATGCGCACGGGGAACCCGGCCGATCTGCCGAGACCCTGCTGGGTTTTATCGCCACTGGGTGCCGTTGCCGCGCGAACGTTTGGGTGCCATCCGGCAGCATGGGCACATTGGTTACCGTTTGGGCGATAAGGGGGTGGGGCCGGATTTGGGGTACGGGATGCAAGAATAATCATCCTTACATTGTACCCGATGGGCATACTGCGCTCAGGTGCATAACTTGGCAAGTAGTGGTATGGTGGAGCGCGGCTTACTTGCGCAACTCCTAAAGGAGATCCATCATGCCGCAACAGTACATTGACTTTGCATTCGTAAAAGATAATGCCTCGTTTGAGCAAGTTATTGCAGGATATAACCTCAGATTAGTCGGCAAGGGCACGCAGCGCAGTCTGCTGTGCCCGTTCCACCGCGAGAAGAAGCCGTCCTGCAAGATCGATCTCGACCGCAACATCTGGCACTGCTTCGGCTGCGAGGCGAAGGGCAACATCCTCGAATTCGTCGCCCGGCTTGAGGGCGACGAAACCGATCTGCGCGCAGCGGCGTTGAAGATCGCCGAAATCTGCGGCATCGCGACCGCTGCGCCGCGCGAGGTTGCCGGAGGGTCTCCGGCGGGCGAGCATAGGCGAAAGGGCGCGATGCCGCAGAACAGAGCGCGGCAGGGGAGGGTCGCGAAGGCGTGGACGGGGGTCGAACCCACCGAAGCTCGCCCGAGGGAACTAAGCGAGGCGGCGCGTCCCGCTGCTGCGCACGTTCCAGCCGGCTTGACAAAAGCCGACTTTCATGGCGGTGCGAAGCCGATTAATCCCCCACTTAACTTCGAGCTGAAGCTCGATGCGAAGCACGCTTACCTCGGTGAGCGCGGCCTGTCGCCCGAGATCATCGCCGAGTGCGGCCTCGGGTACTGCTCGCGCGGGGTGATGGCCGGCAGAGTTTGCATCCCGATCCATGACGCCGACGGCCAGCTCGTCGCCTATGCCGGCCGCTGGCCTGGCGAAGAGGGCATTCCGGAGGGCGAGGATCGGTATAAGCTGCCGGCGAAATTCCAGAAGAGCCGGGTGCTGTTCAATCTGCATCGCGTTAGCGATGCCGAGCATATTGTGCTCGTCGAGGGATATTGGTCGGCGATCCGGCTGCACGCGCTCGGCCTTCCCGTCGCGGCGTTGATGGGCTGGTCGGCGTCGGCCGACCAGATCGCGCTGTTGCGCGACCGCGGCACGCGGTTCATCACGCTGCTTCTGGACGGTGATGACACCGGCCGGCGCGGGCGCGAGCGGGTGCTGCCCGATCTCGCAGCTTCGTTTTTTGTCCGGGCACCCCTTCTCCCCGACGGGGAGAAGCCGGATACTTTGCCGGAGAGCGCGTTGCGCGAACTTGTTGCATTCCCACTTCCCTAGCGCCCTGCGGGCGCCGGCCACCCCTGGGTGGCCTTTTTGGTTGCTGCGCCGTCGTTAGCGGCGCATCCGAGCGAGCCCCGGTCGTTGCCGTGGGGCTCGCCGCGCGCCGGATAGGCGCGCCCCCTCGGCGCACACGCCGAGTACCCGTTTCCATCGGAGCCCATTACCCCCGCAAACCGTCGTACCCGGTTTCGCCCACGTCTGCCGTCCGGCTTTGCGGCGGCAGCGTGGCTTGCGAAACCGAGCGTGCGACCTCGCCCACGGCTGGTCGAGGCGACGGCGACAGAGAGGAGCCGCGCCGAGTGCCCGAGCCGCATGCCGCGATTAGCGGTATGCGGCGAAGCCCAGACAGCAAGCGGACGGAGTTTCGGACGATTGTTGCTGGGAGACGGGGGCGAGGTCGCACGCTAGTGCGACGGTTTGCGGGGGAGCAATTTAGCAAGGCGCTGTGCGCCTTTCCGCCCCATTGGGGCCTCCATTTACCCCTACAAACCTTGTTTGTAGGGCCATTTGTAGGGCTCTTTGTAGCGGTCAAACCCAACTTGACCGTCTCTTCGCACCAGCGGTCGTCCCCAAACCGACCGATGTGGCGCACAAAAGCGGGTAGTGTCTGAGTTCGAATTTTTAACAGCCCCGTGACGCGGGTCTCGCGCCGGATGCTCCGTTCCCATATATGCTTAGCGGAGGGATGGAGCGATGGCGGGAATCAATGACGCGACGGCGATCGCAAGGCGAGCCAAGGCGCTTGCCGAGCGGGATGGCTTCGCCTGGGAGATTAGCTTTCAGCCGGTGATCCCGGGCGCCAAGATCAAGCCCCAGCCGTATCTGGATGATGAGCGTCGTCGCCAGCGATACCTAAATCAAGCTCGCGCCGAACTACGCAAAGAGGGTGGCGATGCCTAGCAGCCCGTTGCTGAAGTCCCTTTTTTATCGGCCAGGGTCGGCGTTAACGGCCACGACCAGGACGGCGAACCCGTCGGGGGAGGCGGCGACAAGGATGATCGCCACGGCCAACCCGTAGACGAACAAGAGATAGGCCAGCCCGCGAGCCGCCGCCTCTCTCGGGGTTCCGGCTCCGATCAGCAGCCGCATCAGGACGCCGAGATTGTGCCCGGCGACGTGGACCAGGTAACGCTTGTGGACATTTTCGCGACCGCGCAGCCAGGTCCGCCGCATGCCGCCTCGGTCGAGATTATGGGCGAAGGATCTCTCGACGATTTCCGCCCTCAGCCGCATCGCCTGCTTGCCGACCCCCGAACCCAGGCGGGTGCGGTTTGCATAGACCGCCACGCGCGCTTCGTCGTCGCCGTGCCAACGTGAAAAGCCCGGCTGCTTGGGCTCGGCGATGCGCGTCTTCCACACCCCGCCGTCGAGGGTCTTCAAGACGGCACGCGAGTGATACCCTTTGTCGGCCACGAGTTCGCTCGGCTCTTGGTTTGTCGGCGCGGTGTCAACCTGCGCCAGGTTCTGCTCCGCCGCCGCCAGGGTGCCCTCGATCGTCGTTGTGTCGCCTTGGTCGGCGGGATGCAGCGCCGCCGCGACGATGACGCCGGTGTCGAGATCGACCGCGTGCTCGGGCTTGTACGCCAAGTGCGTGCGACCATCCTTCAGCTTGGCGATCCTGGCATCCGGATCGGTCTGGCTGGTCCACTCTTCGTTTGACAGCTTCTTGCCCTTGCGGGTGCGGTCGAGGCGAACGAGATCGTCCGCATTCGGCGTCTCGATGCCGCTCTCCTTGGCCATCTCCGTCAGCATTTCGCGATAGCTCCGGCCATCGTCCCGACGCACGATCGTGCGCAGCGCCGCATTGGCCTCCATCGTCGAGCCGTCGACACCGATCCGTTTGCCCCGGACCAGGCCGTGCTCGGCCACCAGCTTCAACACCCACTCGAACACCGTCTCGTGGACCTCATGCGGAAGCCGGCCCCGCGTCTTTGACAACCAGGAGTGATCGGGAACCTTCTCCCGGTTCTCCAGCCGCAGAAAATCGCGCAGCGACATCGAATCCGAACAGCGCCAGGCGATGCCGCGCTCGCTGGCGATCCCCTCAAAATACCCAACCATGTGCATCCGGAAGTAACGACCCGGCGGCACTGACGGTGCTCCCATCTTCGGCGCGTAATAGGGCTGGCAAGCCGTCTCGACAAATCCGTCAAAACCGCCGGCGATCAGAACTTCCTGAAGCCGATCGTAAAACACATGCCCCGGAGAACACGGCATCTCCGACCAGGTCGCGATCAGATCCCCTTGCCGATCGCCCTCGCGCCCCATCGCCATCCCGCAATTCCCGATCAGTCCCCCTGCTTCACACAGAATCAACCAAAGCCGACTTCGTCAACGGGCTG
>Ga0185299_10001998_pt1 | contig 34188 bp, 28 predicted proteins | sample PaiPotPPA55metaG_FD_128002 | JGI IMG/M metagenome (GOLD analysis project Ga0185299, IMG submission 128002) | Iron sulfur acid spring bacterial and archeal communities from Banff, Canada, to study Microbial Dark Matter (Phase II) - Paint Pots PPA... ...
CCCGAATCTCCCATGAGAAAAGTGCAGATGCTAGCAGCGGAAACTCGTCTGTACGATCTGAACATTTTCGACTGGTCGAGCGTGGGGCCGCGACAGCCGGTTACCGATCAGAGCGAGGAGACGGCGCTAGTCAAGGTCCATGAGGCGAAACGCAATGAGATTGTTTATGGGTTTGGCTTCGAAGTCTCTCACCGGGGCGGCAACGTTCCTTCCGGAACGGTGGCGGTTCCCGGCTTGCCGACCATCAGTCTCGGCAACAACAAAATCGCGCCCAGCCAGGCCACGTATGCGAGCCCGCGGGGCTCGATCGAGTTCAATCGTCGCAACATGCGCGGCTTGGGTGAGACCGTAGGCGCATCGATTCTTCTCTCGCGCCTCGATCAGCGTGCCCTGACTACTTACGCACAACCGCATTTTGTAGGTTCGCAATGGAGTTCCTTGACAACTTTTTCCCTGGAACGCACCAGTGAGAATCCGCTATTCGCCGCTGCACTCGGGGATCTATCGTTCCAGTTCGAGCGCCTGCTCAGCCGGAAGAGCAATACGCGTCTCCAGCTTCGGTATGATTTCAACAAGACGATCTTGTCCCATCTGTTAGTTCCCGAGTTGGTTCTTTCTCAGGACCGCAACGTGCGGCTCTCGACCTTCTCGGGCACTCTGATCCGCGACACCAGAGATAAACCTCTGGATGCGCATCGCGGAATCTTTGGCACCATCAATCTGGGAATCACCCCGACTGCACTCGGATCGAGCGCAAACTTCGCGCGGCTCTTCGGACAGTTCGCTACATACAAATCGTTTCATTCGGTTGTGTTCGCAAATAGCATTCGCCTGGGCTTGGCGAAATCGTTTGAGGGGAGTTTCATTCCTACCAGCCAGCTTTACTTTTCCGGTGGCGGCACTTCTATTCGCGGTTTTCCGATTGACGAGGCTGGACCGCAGCGCCTTGTCCCGTTCTGCACCGGCCTGCAAAATCAGACCGGATGTGTCAACGTAACAGTGCCGGTCGGCGGGAACGAGCTTTTCATCCTGAACTCCGAAGTGCGCTTTCCTCTGAAGATTATGAAAGCGCTGGGCGGCGTCGTATTCTACGACGGCGGTAATGTTTACAGCGCAATCAACCTCCCGAACTTCGTCAACAACTACACCAATACTGTGGGAATTGGGCTTCGCTATTCGACTCCGATTGGTCCCATCCGGATCGACGTGGGCCGCAACCTCAATCCGGTTCCCGGCATCAGCCCTACGCAGTACTACATTACGATAGGTCAGGCATTTTAGGGGGAGGCATTTCTTGGGAGCCGGCATGAAGTGGCGGAACATTGTGGGATGGACGCTGGCTGCGTTCGCAGGATTATTTTTGATGGTTAGTGCCGGCGGATATCTCTTCCTGAAGAGCAGTGCCTTTAACCAATTTGCCCTTCGAAAAATTGCAGAGGCAACTCAATCGGCCACCGGAGCACCGACTTCGATTCAGGCCCTCGATTTCAGCCTTTCCACACTCACCGCTCATCTCTATGACATCACGGTGCATGGCACGGAAGCGCCTGACCAAGCGCCGCTTTTGCAAATCGACAAATTGACGGTGGGCCTCAAGATTCAGTCGGCGCTGCATCGCAAAGTCAGTTTGAGCGAGTTGATCATCGAGCATCCGGTGGCGCATGTGCGAGTCGATGTCGTGGGCAAGAACAATCTGCCGAGTGTTCCGCCAAGCGAAAGCAGTTCGCAAACCAGCGTATTTGATCTGGCAGTGCGTCACGCGCAACTGATGCGGGGAGAAGTGGCCTACAACGATAAGAAGACTCCGCTAGACGCCGATCTTTACAACCTTGGCGCGGAAATTCATTTTGATTGGCCGGCCAGTCGCTACAACGGTTCGATTTCCTACGACAACGGCCACATTCGTTATGGGAAGTACGCACCGCTGCCGCATAGCTTCCAGGCGAAGCTCACGGCAACGCCTGGGTTGTTTTCGATTGAATCCGCAGTGCTAAAAGTTGGTAAATCAATCGCTTCGGTGCGGGCAAATCTGAGCAACTATTCCAATCCCGTTGTTGCAGGCGATTACAACATCCTTATAGACACGCAGGATTTGGCCCCCCTGGCGCCTGCCTATAAGCCAGCAGGGACCCTTTCACTGATTGGGCGGATTCACTACCGGAATATTCCTAATCAGCCCATGCTGCAAAGCATAGCCGTCGACGGCCAGATCGCGAGCCAAGCACTCTTTGCAACCGCTGGGGGTGGCCGCGTCTCAGCTGGGAAGTTACGCGGCAGCTATCAACTCTCGCAGGGCGCTCTGCGGGTAAAAAATGTTGAATTCGACTCGCTGGGCGGACGCGTCAACGCAGATCTCAATATTCAAAATCTGGGCGCCACACCTTCTGGTGATGGGCGAGCGTCACTTCACGGTATTTCGTTGCAAGCGATGCAACAGACTTTCCGGCAGGGGGTGGAGCACGTCGCCGTCTCGGGGAGTCTGAATGGCACTGCCGATGCTTCATGGATGGGGAGCATCAGCGACGTTCGACTCCGCTCTGACTTGACCGTGAGCGCGGCGGTGAAAAGCACATCTCTCTCGCCCGCCAGTCCAACTGCGAATCGGATTCCTGTCGATGGGGTTATTCACGCGAGTTATGACGGAGCACACAGCTCACTCACGCTGCGTCAATCGACGATCCACATGCCATCGGCGACATTGACCGCTGACGGTGAGTTGAGCGCTCGCTCTAATTTGCGCTTACAGGCGACGGCCAGCGATCTGCATCAGTTGGAATCGGTCGCCGCGATGTTCCGCGCGGGCGGTACCTCCCTGCCACCAGTTTCAGGTTCCGCAAATCTAACCGCAACCGTACACGGATCATTGGCGAAGCCTCAAATCGCCGCAGAGCTCTCTGCGCAAAATCTTCAAGTGCAGGGCAGTGAATGGAGGAGCGCACACGCAAGCCTGCAAGCCAGTCCTTCGCAGGTCGCGATTACAAACGGCACGCTGATCGGCGCACAACGCGGGCGCGCCTCTTTCAGTGCGGCAGTGGCTCTTCAAGGTTGGAATTACTTGCCCAATAGCCGCTTTAAGGGAGATCTTTCCCTACAGCAGATGCCCATCTCTGAGCTGCAGCGTATCGCCAGTCTGCAATACCCGATTGGCGGAGATTTGAATGCCGATATTTCCCTCACTGGAACTCAGCTCGAGCCGCAGGGCTCGGGCAAGATCCAGATCACAAAGGCTAGCGCTTACAGCGAACCAATCCAAACTCTGGCTGCGCAATTTCACGCCGATCGTGGGACCATCGTATCGTCGCTTCATGTCGTGTTGCCCGCCGGGACTGCCGATGCCGATCTTTCCTACGCTCCGAAGACCAAGGCTTATACGGTTCGGGTTGACGCCCCTTCGCTGGTGCTGCAGAAGCTGCATACCGTTCAAGCGAAGAACCTGGAGCTCTCAGGAACTTTGATCGCCTCGGCAACCGGACACGGGACTCTCGACGATCCTCAATTAAACGCTGTGTGGCAGCTACCACACCTTGCGGTGCATGACAAAACCATTTCAGACCTCAAAGCGGAACTTCACGTGGTCAATCAGAAAGCAGATCTCACGCTAAGCTCCAAGGTCATCGATGCATCCGTACAAGCTCGAGCCAGCATAAATTTGACTGGCGACTACTACACTGACGCGTCCATCGAGACGACTACGATTCCACTCGAGGTGCTGCTGGCCACCTATCTTCCCAGCGTGCCTGAAGGTTTCAAAGGTCAGACGGAATTTCACGCGACCTTGAAGGGCCCGCTGAAAGACAAAGAGCAGATGGAGGCGCACCTCACAATTCCCACGCTCAATGCGACCTACCAGTCGCTGGCAATTGGCATTGCATCCCCGGTGCATGCCGACTACTCGCATTCAGTTCTGACGGTGCAACCTGCGGAAATTCGGGGTACCGACACTTCACTTCGGCTGCAAGGCAGCATTCCATTTGCAGGGAACACCGCGCCCAGCCTGACCGCGCAAGGTTCGCTCGACATGCGCATCCTAAAGATATTTTCGCCCGACACAAAAAGCTCCGGCGCGGTTTCGTTTGACATTCACGCCTCGGGAACGGCGCAGGATCCTAGCGTCGGTGGCCAGGTTCGCCTGCAAGATGTCGCAATTCTCTACGCCGGAGCGCCGCTTGGGGTGGAGAAGCTGAATGGGACTCTCGACATCGGCAGGGAGAGCATTCAAATCTCGAAACTTACGGGGCAAGTTGGCGGCGGAGATGTTTCAGCCGGAGGATCGATCGCCTATCGGCCGAGTCTCCAGTTCAATCTCGCGCTGCAAAGCAAATCCGTGCGCTTGCGTTATCCTGACGGCCTTAGGACGTTACTCGACAGCAATCTTGCATTCAGTGGCAATCAACTCTCATCCACACTGAGTGGACGGGTGCTGATCGACTCTCTTTCCCTTACCTCCGACTTCGATCTCTCCAGCTTCGCCGATCAATTCAGCGGTGATACGTCCGTACCCGCGCAGCCCGGCTTTGCCGACACCATCAACCTTGCCATCGGAGTGCAATCCAAGGAGAATCTGAGCGCCAGCAGCACGCAAGTGAGTGTGGAGGGAAGCGCTAACATCCAGGTAGGCGGAACTGCCGCCAACCCCGTCATCACCGGACGCACCGACCTCACGGCGGGCGAGCTTTTCTACCGCAATGTTCGCTACCAGTTGCAGCGTGGGATTATCACCTTCGACAATCCTAACCAGACTAGCCCGGTGCTGAACGTTTCTGCTACCACAATCGTGGAGCAATACAACCTCACTCTGAATTTGCGCGGGCCTTTCGACAAGCTTACAACGTCCTACACATCGGACCCGCCGCTCGCTACCGCCGACATCATCAACCTGATTGCGCGAGGCCAGACCACGCAGGAATCGGCAGCCTCCAGCCAGAGCACCGATTCGATGATTGCCTCGCAGGCTGTCGGTCAAGCCGCCGGTCAAGTAACCGGCGGGCTGCAAAGGCTGGCAGGGATCTCCAGCCTGCAAATCACCCCGCCATTGGGTGGCAGCAATCAGAATCCGGGCGCCACCATTGCCGTACAGCAACGCGTAACCAAGAACTTTCTCTTCACGTTTTCAACGGATGTCTCGCAACCCGGCGCCGAAATAGTACAGGGGGAATATCAGATCAACAAGCGCTGGTCGGTGAGTGCGACACGGGACCAGGTGGGAGGAGTATCCGTCGGCGGGCGACTGCATACCAGATTCTGATGAGTTCCCTAGTCCGGCCTTCGATCTGGTTATTCAGTCAGGCCCTACTAGGACAGGGCAGCCGCAACCTGCAACGTGTGATGATCTTGCACGTCACGGATCGCATGGTCCAGAGTGGGTTTGAGTCCCCCCAGAGCACGGCCTTTCGATGCCTGCCCCGTTGGGAAGGGATAGGGCCAGAAACCACGCTCAGGCGCTCTCCGAGACTCCCTGTCGCCCTCATACACGTGGCGTAGGCATTGCAATTCGGTCGAGACTCTAATCTAGGGGCTATTGGCGTAGTGCCAGAAGTTCCTGTACTAAGGGAATCTAGGTCATTCGCTCCAAGCCTTTCAAAATGGATGCATGCGACTCCCCCAGTCCATCCTCCGATACCGTTTCTTCTCCTTCCGAACATTTCACCTTCTAACAATCGGCTTGGCGATCTCGCTGTTTGGCCTTGTGCCTGTGATCGCCGCTGCGGGAACACCGCAATTTACAGCCACACCCTCAGGCCTTCATTTTCGGGGCGTAGGTATTGGTGAAACGGAAACCTTGATCGCTACGGTCACGAATAACGGACCGACCAACGTGACAGTCGCAGCGATCACCAGTAGCAATCCCGTATTCACGCCCTCGCCCTTACGTCTGCCGGTGGTGCTAGCTGTGGGGCAGAGTCTCGACGTGAGCGTAAACTTCACCCCCACCGCGACGGGGTGGACTTCGGGGACAATTAAATTCAGCAGCGCAGGATCGAACGCGAGGCTTATGTTGAATGTTGACGGCGGAGGGGAAAGGGGCGAAGCTTTGTCGGTAAATCCTCCCTCCGTAGCTTTTGGCCAGGTAGCGGTGGGAAGCAGCTCGTCTGTGCCAGTGGTGCTGACCAATACTCGTTCCCGGAATGTGCCTATTCCTGCTATTGAGATGGCAGGCAGCGGATTCTCGATGACCGGGGCCAATTTTCCGATGAGCCTGGCTGCGGGACAGAGCGTGACTCTCAACATCATCTTCAAGCCGCAATCTGCTGGATTAGCCGGAGGCAGCCTCGCTCTTTTTGGTCCCTGGATTGCCATACCCCTCAGGGGTACGGGAGCCACAACTGTCAACGGCCAGCTATCGGTCGCTCCCACTCCGCTTAGTTTCGGCAGCGTGCCCGTGGGCGCGACGCAGAGCCAATCCATTACCATGAGCGCCACAGGCGCAAGTGTGACAGTCTCATCCGCCGCGAGCAGTAATTCCCAATTCAAGCTGGATGGAGCGTCGTACCCTCTCACGATTGCGGTGGGGCAACCAGTGTCGTTCAACGTGGTTTTCACTCCCAAGAACAGCGGAGAGCAGTCTGGCGCTCTTTCGTTTGTCAGCAATGCTTCCACCGCACAAACAGTAGAATCTCTCAGCGGGACGGGCACCGTAACTCCATACAGCGTGAACCTCTGGTGGAATTCCAGCACTGATGTGGTGGGCTACAACGTTTATCGCAGTTCGGCAGCGAATGGCACGTTTGCGAAGATAAATCCCACGCTGAATCCTACGACCGCATACACGGACAGCACAGTTGCCTCGGGCAGCACGTACTATTACGCGGCCACATCGGTAAATTCGGCCGGAATGGAGAGCTCTCGCTCGGCGCCCGTGCAGACCACGATCCCGTAGGCGGTCTACCGGAAGTAGACGCTTCACTTCCCGGTTACAGGATGCAACTTCTTGCATCTTGACTGCCTCCCTCTCGCGGCAGAGAATGGCCCTCCTAGCCTGTCTCGGAGGATTCCCGCGGTGCGAATCTTGAATTTGGTCCTGGTTCGCTCATCTGTCATTTTGACTGTTCTGGTCGCCGCGGTTGCGATTGCCTCGCCCGCACAGACATTTACTAAGCTGGCAGACTTAGTTAGGCCCGACCACTGGCGAGGAACCGCTAAGTCCCCTCACCCAAGGCTTGGACGGTAATCTGTATGGATCAACCGGTGATTTCGGCACTTTTGGCGGCGGCACTTTCATTCAGGTCACTCCATCCGGCACGGTGACCGACCTCTATGACTTTTGCTTCAATGACGTCGGCAATTGTCCAGACGGTGCGAACCCGTCAGGCCAAATAGCCTTGGGCCCGGACGGTAACCTCTACGGAACTACGGAGGGCGATTTCTCAGGGGGCGAGGGCGACGGCTCAATCTACGAAATTACTCCGGCCGGTTCAGAGACCACACTTTATAACTTCAGAGAGGCCTGTACGACCGATTGCAGCGGCTTTCCTGGATGGGCTCTACCTTGGCTCGCAATGGCAATTTTTATGGAGTGAGCGAGCCTCCAGAGGACAGTAGCGCTTTCGATGATCTGGTATTCAGTATCTCCTCGTCTGGCATGTTCACCGGCATTCTCATCGTCTGCCCAGAGGAGACTTGCCCAACCGACGCTGGTCCGGTTGGCACCTTGCTGCAGGCCACTGGCGGGAACCTTATTGGGCCCGGACCAGGCGGCGCGAACGGCGCAGGCGCGATCTATAGAATGACGCCTTCGGGAACGCCCACGGTCATTTATTCTTTCTGTGACGATAGCAGTTGCCACGATGGTGGGAACGGAGGCACCACTATGCCACTGGTTGAAGCCCCAGGCGGGGACTACTACGCGACCGACTCGTAGGGCGGCTCTGGAGCCGACTGCACCCTTACACAGGGTTGCGGTACAGCCTTCAGGGTTACGGCTGCAGGTGGAGGCGCTCTGAACAAGCTGCACGACTTCTGCAAGGCTCCGAGCTGCATGGACGGCAGTACTCCGAATGCTCTGATTCAGGCCACAGACGGAAATTTCTACGGTACTACGGAATTCGGCGGTACAAAAAATAACGGAACGGTCTTTAAGCTGAATAACCGTGGAGGCCTCACAGTTATTCACCGTTTCATCGGCACTGATGGCAGCACACCTAGAGCCGCTTTGTGGCAGGGTACCGATGGAAGTCTTTACGGAACGACAAGCAAGGGCGGAGCGAATAACGGCGGCACGATCTTCCGCATCTCGCTGGGCCTGGCCGCGTTCGTGAAGACCGTGCAGGATGCGGGCGCGGTCGGAGCGTCGGTGATCATCTATGGCAACGGTCTGACCGGCTCGACTAGCGTGACCTTCAACGGCACGTCGGCGCTGTTCAGCATCGTCTCCGATACAGAAATCACCACTACCGTGCCTGCAGGTGCGACTATCGGCAAGATTCAAGTGGTGACGCCCAGCACAACGCTTTCCAGCAACGTCGCTTTCGAGGTTTTGCCGTAAAGGGTATTGCCGTAATTTGATGGGTCGCGATGGCGTAGCGCTGGTCTAGACAGCTCTTTCTGGATGGTGCTCTTGTGTGCAACTTCTTGCGTCTTCCCCAGTAACCCCGGTAACCGACACTTCCCACAAAGTAATCATTCTAAATGGCTTAATGGCACATAGGGGCCATTCCGCTTGGACCTGCGCATGCGTTAGTACTAGTACAGGTAGCCAATGTTGGCCCCTCACTAAAGTTCATGCTCAATCAATGGCTTAGCTCAATTTTGCGTCCCAGAACAGCGCTTCTGCTCATGATTCTGGGTTTTTCTCGACCAGGGACGGCACAACAGATCTCCTTGGCGTTGCTTGAACCTGGGGAAATGCAACCTGCCCCTTTGACGCCCCGGCCGATGGTAAACCTAGCGCAACCTGTTGTGCCGCCTGAGGCACCCAGCGCGCATCGATTTTGGGACCGTGGCAATAGCATTCTCTTTGCGACAAGCGCCGCCGTCAGCGCAGCAGATTTCGTAGTAACCCGCGACAATCTGCGCAGTGGCGGCCAGGAACTGAACCCTGTAACGCGTCTATTCAGCGGCAGCACCACGGGACTTGCGGTGAACTTCGTGGGTGAAACCGCAGGGGTGGTGGGGCTCAGCTACGTCTTGCACAAGACCGGACACCACAAATTAGAGCGCGCCGTCTCTATGCTGAATATCGGCTCTTCAGCGGCGGCGGTGACGTTTGGCATGATTCATCGCTAAGCTCATCACTAAGTCCATCGATTAAGCGATTGCAAGATCAAGCGTTCGCACTAGAGATCTCTTTTGGAAAGGACGCTGGAGCTTCGAGTTTTGGTTTTCCAGTTTCGCTCAGGCGCACAATCCGTAGAAGCAGGAATATCGCCGCCAAAGCGATAAGAAAGAAAATGCCTCCGCCCTGGCGGTGAAGCCTTCCCGTCAAGAAACTCGGATCAACATGAGTGGCGAGGACGCCGAGAGTAAATATTCGAAGCCCGTTCTTGGCGACAGAAAGAGGGATCGCCGCAGCCACGACCAACGCCTTTCGCCAGGTTGAGTGCAGAAGAAGTTGCGCGAGAACCATGGTTGTGACCAGCAACATCAAGCTCGATCGAATGCTGCTGCACTCGGGAGCAACCTCGAGCGTCAATCCTGGAATGTGTACCAACATGCCCCTCTGAGCGACTGGAATGCCGGCCGCCGCGAAAAGCCAGTGCGCGGCCGTAGCAGAGCCGTGCTGCAGCAAAGCTACGACCGAGTTCACTACCACGCCGGGTAAAGGCACCATCCAAAGCAAGAAGCACAGGGGGAAGAGTGCGCGACGGAAAGCGCGCGAGCCGAAGCAAAGGACAAATGCCGCAATCCACCACACCACAAGGGCCAGCATGGTCGTCGCAAGCTGAATATCTGGTGAGAGGTGAGCTTTCCATCTCACGACTACATTCACGAGAACAGCAATGATCAAGAATAATGAAGCAAGGACCACACTCGAAGCGGACAACGGTTCGGGCAGTTTCCAATCAGGTCTCCAATCAGATTTCCAATCTACGAAAATCAAGGCGGCGCTGATGGGCAGAATGAGGAGGATATGAGTGTATTGTTCGTCACTCAATGCCAGGGCGAACAAAGACGTCAGGGGAAGCCACCAAATTGCAAGCGAAAGCGCCGTCAGGGCCACAAACAGCGGACCTGACCACGATTTGAACCTACCGTTGCCGGGCAAGATATCCCTTTCTGTCTAAGTTGGCGCGGCGGGTGACCAGAGCCACACCCTACCTCAAAGTTTAATCCCACCCATTGTTCCTACCGGCGGTTCCTCGGAAACTTGGCAAACTTCGGTGACTGCGCAAACGGTAACTTTTGCATTCCACGTGCTGAGATTCGCAGTAACATGAGAATTTGGCGGGGTTCCCTGTAATTTATTTCATTCGAACTGCACACGTTTCGATAGCGTATTGACTGCTTAATTCAAGGCGGTTTGGCGTACGATCAACGAGGGAGAAGAGTAAATGGCACTCGGAACCGGATGGTCTAAGACCTGGACCTACTTCGAGGGAGACTGGCACGAGGGCAACGTTCCGATCATGGGTCCGCGCACCCATGCCGCATGGCTTTGTTCGATGGTATTCGACGGCGCCCGCGCATTTGAAGGAGTTGCGCCCGATCTTGATCTTCATTGCGCGCGGGTCAACGATTCGGCGAAAAAACTATTCCTGAAGCCAATCGTCACGACCGAAGAATGGGTGCGGCTGGCGCGGGAAGGGATCACCCGGTTTGACAAGGATGCAGCCCTCTATATCCGGCCGATGTATTGGGCGGAAAAGGAAGGACCATGGGTTCAGGCGCACGATCCCGAATCGACCAGGTGGTGCCTATCAATCTACGAAGCGCCGATGCGGGCGCCGAAAGGCTTCTCGGTCACTTTGTCCGCTTATCGCCGGCCAACCATTGACACGATGCCAGTTGACGCCAAGGCTGGATGCCTTTATCCCAACAATTCCCGCTCTCTGTTCGAAGCGCACGAACGGGGCTTTGACAATGCCCTGGTCTGCGATATGTTGGGCAACGTCGCGGAACTGGCCACGTCTAACGTGTTCATGGCACAGAATGGGACAGTGTTTACGCCAATCCCGAACGGAACATTTCTGGCGGGGATCACGCGCCAGAGAGTCATCGGACTACTACGCAAAGCTGGCGTGACGGTGGTCGAGAAAACTCTGACCTACCAGGACTTCCAGAGGGCGGATGAGATTTTCGCCACGGGAAACTATTCCAAGGTTGTTCCGGTAACCCGAATCGGCGATCGCTCACTGCAGTTTGGCCCCATCTACACCAAAGCGCGAGAACTCTACTGGGCGTTCGCACATTCATGAATAGCAGAGCTTTGGGCGAAGCGCAACCTGACAGGCCGAGTGCGACCATCGATGCGCTCACTCAGATATGGCAGCGCGTACTGCAACGGTCAGCGATAGGGCCCGAAGAGAAGTTTTATGCTCTGGGCGGTACGGATGAGCTAGCTGACAGGACATTTGCCGAGATCGCGCAGGTGTTTAACCGGCAACTCCCGACCGCTACGATCTGCTATGCACCGACGATTGCGGCGCTGGCCAACCTATTGGGGCAGCAAGCCCTTCCACGGTTTTCACCATTCGTCCCGCTAAAGGCAGGCAGCAAGCATCCCCCAATTCTGATTGGGCATGGCGTCGGTGGCCGCGCGAGTTTCTCCCAACTGGCAAAGCATATCCGGACCGAGAATCCGGTCTATGGAATTCAGGCCAAAGGCGTCGATGGAATCGAGGCGCCGTTGGGACGTATTGAGGATATGGCCGAGTATTATCTCGATGGGCTGCGCGAACTTCAGCCACAAGATCCCTACATTCTCATCGGTTACTCCTTCGGCGGGCTGATCGCTCTCGAAATGGCACAGCGTTTGGTGAAGAGCGCGAAGCGCGTCGCATTGCTGACCATGGTGGACACATATCCTCATCCTCGGTACCTGCCGCTGGGCGAACGCGTGTGGCTGGGCGCGAAACGGATCAAGGCTCGCGTCTCGGATCTGAAACGAGAGCCTCTACCCGTTGCATTTGGGCACCTTGTTGGCGCTCTTGAGAAGCGGCTGCGCAAAGTCGAAGCGGGAAAACCAGGCGGGCTCGATGCGGAAACCTCGCGTTTATCTTTTGCCGAAACCACCTCGCGGGTGAAGCAATGTGATTTTCTGGCCATGAAGCGTTATCAGCCCCGGTTTTATCCGGGCAAGATAAAGTTTGTCCGGCCCGAGACCAACTCTTACCTCCCGCATGATCCGATCGCGGTTTGGAAACATCTGGCAGGGGAATTTGAAGTCGAGACCGTTCCTGGCGATCATCTGGGAATGATCGGCACCCATTTCGAAGAGCTCGCGGCGGTGCTTTCTGGCTATGTGAAGGCAGCGCTGGATTAGCCTACAAATCAAGCTTTCGCGGGATTATTTTCCTTAATATCTGGGCTGGCTTCAGGTGTAATCTAAGGCATCCTGCTAGAACAAGCGCCTAAGCACGCCCTTCGGAACTCCCCGGACTCGCAAAAAAGGAGCGATCAGTGACGGCTGGCCAGCGATGGGTTTCGATCTTGGCGCTGTGCCTTGCCTTAGGATCCCAGTTGGCATGTTCGCATCCCGAACAGACGGTCATCCACCCGTGGGACCCCAAGACAGCTGCTGAATACCTTGATCGAAGAGAAATTGCCTGGGTGGGATGGCCCGGAGCTGCCCGCGATCACGGAACTTTCTGCGTTTCGTGTCACACCGTCGTGCCCTATGCACTGTCGCGCCCCATGCTCCGCACGGCGCTCGGCGAACGGGATCTGTCAGTAAATGAACGCAACCTTCTGGACAATGTCGTTAAGCGCGTACGTCTATGGAACGAGGTCGAACCCTTCTACAGCGGCAAAGGATATGACGGTGGCAAGAGTGCCGAATCTCGTGGGACGGAAGCCATTCTTAATGCGCTAATCCTCGCGAATTATGACGCTCCGAGCGGATCCCTGAGTGCCATCACTCAGAAGGCCTTCAGCAACATGTGGGATTTACAGAAGACGAAAGGAGACGAAAAGGGTGCTTGGCCCTGGCTTCAGTTCAACATGGAACCGTGGGAAGCGAAGGACTCGCAGTATTACGGAGCGGCTCTTGCGGCGATCGCCGTTGGTACGGCTCCCGGGAATTACAGTTCGCTGCCCGAGATCCAGCCCGAGCTTGGCGCGCTGCGTGACTATCTGAACCGCGAATATGCCACGCAGTCGACGATTAATCAGGTTGTCCTTTTGTGGGCTTCGACGAAATTGCCTGGTCTTCTCGATTCGGAGCGGCAGCGGTCCATAATCAACGAAGTCACGAACCAGCAGCAGAGTGATGGAGGCTGGAGGCTGTCTTTGCTAGCCTGGCCGAAAGGATGGAGTGTTCACTCTCTCGCTCGCATGCAGCTGCGGGCCGATTGGACGCGCCAGCAGGCACAAAGCGACGGTTATGCAACGGGCCTGATCGTGTTCGCTCTGCGGCAGTCGGGGGTGCCGGCTGAGGATCCGAGGTTGAAACGGGGCCTATCGTGGCTCGCACGCAACCAGAATAACGAGGAAGGATCCTGGCCTTCGTCGTCCCTGACCGAACGTCGCAATCCGTCGTCGAACGTGGGGCACTTCATGAGAGATGCGGCGACGGCCTATGCCGTGCTCGCACTGAGCGACGGTGGCGTTACTTCGAATCGTGCTTCCGGAGGAGGAGAGAATCGATCTGGCAAAGATGAAAGATCGACTATCTCTGCCATCGCTGAAGGCCACCGTCGCAACCCGCGGTAACTAGGTTTAATCAGGGTAAACACTGGAAAGATTGCTTGGAGCTCGCGGTCCCACGATTTCATCCGTGTGCTTTAAGCTCTGACTACGCCGGCTTATCAGTTGGCATCTGCCTCCGGTGATTTTCTAGGTGGTGAAAGGATACCGTCCTGAAATCGATGAATGGAGCAGAAACTCTGGTTCGCACGCTGCTGGCAGGAGAGGTGAATACCTGCTTCACAAATCCCGGCACCTCGGAAATACACACCGTTGCAGCGCTGGACAAAATCCCCGAGATGCGCTGCGTGCTTGCCCTTTTCGAAGGAGTTGCGACCGGCGCAGTAGATGGCTACGCGCGCATGGCGGAAAAACCGGCATGTACCCTGCTTCATCTCGGCCCCGGGCTCGCCAACGGACTGGCGAATCTGCACAATGCCAGCCGGGCTCAAGTGCCGATCATAAGCATCGTCGGACAGCACGCGACTTCCCATTTGCGTTCCGACACACCGCTCGTCTCCGATATCGAAGGCATCGCCCGGCCCTATTCGAAGTGGCTGCGTACTTCTTCGGCAACGTCTGAGATCGGCAATGATGTTGTCGAAGCGATTATGGCCGCGCGCACGGCGCCTGGCCAGATCGCGACTCTGATCGTACCCGCCGATGTCGCATGGAGCGAGGGCGGAGCAGTTCTCCCGCTACCCGACTTGCCTGCGCCCCCGGTGCCCTCAACAACAGCCATCGAAGGCGCGGCCGCCCTGCTTCGATCAGGTTTGCGCACCGCTATTCTGCTCTCGGGAAATGCCCTTTACGGCAGAGGATTGGCTGCGGCCGGGAGCATCGCCGGGGCGACGGATGCGAAATTGTTCGCTCCTTATCCCATAACACGCCTGGAACGCGGTGCCGGTATCGCGCCAGCGGAGCGAATCCAATACGTCCGCGAAATGGGCGTCGAGCAGCTAAAGGAGTTTCGTCAGCTCATCTTGGTGGGGGCGAGCGCTCCGATGGCATATTTCGCCTCCCCCGGCAAAGAGAGTGCGTTCGTGTCCCCGGAATGCAAGGTCTACACGTTGGCGGCTCCAGGCGAGGATTATGTCGGTGCGCTCGAAGCTCTCAAGGAGGCGTTGCCGTTGCGGCAGACACCGATGGCCGGCGAAAAAGCTGGGCGACCGAAACTGCCGGATGGCGGCATCACATTGTCCGGGCTCGCTGCTGTCGTGGGCGCGCTGCTCCCCGAGAACGCGATTGTGGTGGATGAATCGATGACCTCGGGGCGGGGAATGATGGCAGCTACAAAAGGAGCTCCGCTCCACGACTGGTTGGGAAATACCGGTGGCTCGATAGGAATCGCATTGCCTCTGGCGGTGGGTGCGGCCGTGGCGCGCCCCAGCCAGAAGGTGCTGTGCCTGACAGCCGATGGGAGCGCAATGTACACACTCCAGGCGCTGTGGACCATGGCGCACGAAAGCCTCAAGGTCACGACGGTGGTTTTCGCCAATCGCGACTATGCGGTGCTGAAGCGCGAGTTTTCTTATCTGGGTGTGGGCGATCCGGGGCGACGCGCCTTGGATATGTTCGAGATCGGCCGTCCCGATCTCGATTGGGTGCACCTGGCAAAGGGCATGGGAGTGCCCGGGACGCGCGTGACTTCGTTGGAAGGTTTTGCGAAAGCCTTGCGGGAAGGGTTTGAAAGCGAGGGTCCGAGCCTGATCGAAGTACCCGTTTAGCTGAGTCGCCAAATCATCGAAATGTTCGTAAATTCGTGGGCCATGAACTGTAGCAGGCTCAGACTCTCATTTTCCTTTTTCTTCGTGTGGCTTGGTCCTTTGGTCTCGAAATCAAGTCGAACGAGGTTTTCACATAATTACAGGAAGGCTTTTCAGCCCCCTGAATCCAAATGTGGAAGCCCACTCTGGTCGCGGGCCGGTGAGCTGCATCTTCGGAAAGCGACGCACCATATTCAAAATCGCAACCTGCCCTTCTAACCTCGCGAGTTGCGCTCCAATGCAAAAATGCAAACCTGCACTGAATGCCAGGTGTTGATTGTTCAGCCTCTTCAGGTCTAACTGATCCGGTTCCTTAAATTGTCTTGGATCGCGGTTGGCCGCTCCGAGCATGCATAGCACCGTCCAACCTTTCCTGATGGTTTGGCCGCAAACCTCCACATCTTCTTTGAGCACGCGAGCCGTGAATTGCACCGGACTCTCATAACGCAGAAGTTCCTCAACAGCCGAGCGGATCATCTCCGGATTCTCCCGTAACTCCGCCGTCTGCCGCGGGTTTTTCAGCAGCGTATACATTCCGTTGCCAATCAGATTTCGCGTAGTCTCGTGACCTGCGAAAAGCAGCGCGATGCACTGCGCGTAGAGCTCTTCCTCGGTCAGCACTTCTCCTTCTTCCTCAATGTCGATGAGAAGGCTGATCAGATCATTCCCCTTTTTGCGTCTCCGTTCCGCAACGGTTTGGCGGAAGAACTCGGTTAACTCAACCAGAGCATCCTGTGCCGCACGCGCCTCTTCGACGGTACGATTCGGATTGCCGCGAAACACCGCGATAGCGCGCGACCAATTGACGAATGTGTCACGGAGCTCCTGCGATATTCCGAGCATTTCCAGAATGATGCGCACAGGCATGGGATTTGCGATCTCGCGCATGAGGTCGACTTCCGAGCCATGCCGCAGCGGCTTCAGCATTTGATCGACGATGGCCTCGACCTGCGGGCGCAAGCCTTCCACCGCAGCCGGTGAAAATCCCTTGTTGAGAAGTTTGCGCAGCCGCGTGTGCTCCGGCGGGTCCATGAAAATCAGCCACAGGCCGAGCATGCGAGCGAGTTCGCTGAACTCGGACTGGCGGCTGAGCGGCAGGGACAATAACATCTGCTTCGCGCGCTTTGCGGAGAGTCTCGGGTCTTTCGCGATCGAGGAGCACTCAGCGTGGCTGAAAATCGACCACACCGCCCATTTGCCGTCGACATCCAGGTAATGCAACGGACCTTCCTCGTGCAAGCGCGCGTATGTGGGATATGGGTCCTGCCGAACCTCGTCACTGAAAACCGTTTTTTTTCCCGGAGCGATAGCCTTGGACAACCTTCCCCCTCCTCGATAAGATCTGAATTCAGTCGCGCGGCAGACGCTGCCAAATTAATTCGATAATTTGGACTTTTCCGTTTACAGGCGTGGGCGGCGTAACCAATACGATGCGATCACCCTGGAATTTGACGCCGCGAACCAACTCTTTGCCTACATAGTTCTGAATTGATGAAATTTCGACGTAATGGGTTACCTTATCACCGCTGAACGTGTACCGCCCGGCATAGGCAAGAAACGTTCTAAAGGCCTGGGCCTTTTCTTCCACAGTCCCACCGCCGGAAGAGAGTGGTTCCCGGCCACCGTAGCTGATAAGGGCGGTTACTCTGCCGTCCTCAGCATAGGTGAGAAAGCCAGCAGGGCGGGGACCGTAGGGGGTTTCGCTTCGTTCTCCGCTCGATGTTGTGCTTGAAGCGGAGACCAGTTTCCAGGTGCCCACAAGCCTGTCGTTTGCGTGCCCGACTACGCCAACTGAAGGGTCCATAAATTCGGTCATCGCTATAATTACAACTTCTCATCTTCGTATCAAGGAAAACTATGACACCGGAATTGGAAGGCAGGGTCGGGCTGGTGACGGGTGGGACGTCAGGTATTGGACGCGATACGGCGCTACTGTTCGCGAAGGCGGGAGTGAAAGTAGTGGTTGCCGGCCGGCGTGAAGTGGAAGGCAACGAAACCGTGCAACTGGTACGCGCCGCCGGCGGCGAGGGAGTGTTCGTGAAAACGGATGTATCGAAAGACGCGGAGGTCGATGCGCTTATTCAGAAGGCGGTGGAGAAATTTGGCCGCCTGGACATTGCCTTCAACAATGCCGGGATTGAGGGCGTTTGGGTGCCCATCACCAGACTATCCGAAGACGATTGGGATCAGACGATCGCGATCAACCTCAAGGGCGTCTGGCTGTGTTTAAAGTACGAAATTCGGCAGATGCTCAAGCAGGGTGGCGGCGGCGCAATCGTAAACATGGCGTCGATTACGGGCCTGGCTGGGTCCGCCGGGGCGGGCGCCTACAGCGCGAGCAAACACGGAGTGATGGGATTGACGAAGACGGCCGCGCTGGAAAACGCCCGCAGCGGGATTCGGATCAACGCAGTCTGTCCGGGAGTGATCGAAACGTCGATGGCTGAGCGGCTTTTTGGGGCCCCGAAGGTTCACCAATACGTTCTTGGCTGCCATCCTATCGGCCGTTTCGGGAGGCCGGCGGAAATTGCCGAGGCCGTACTATGGATGTGTTCAGACCGCGCATCTTTCATGACCGGCCAGTCCTTAGTGCTGGACGGCGGCTTCCTGGCGGGGTCCGGTTCGCCGGGCTAGATGCGCGTTATCGATCTCGCTCTCCGCAATCTGCTTGAGCTCCGCCTTCGCAAGCTTTCCAGCTGCCGTCATCGGCATTGCAGAGACGATCAATATCTGCGACGGCCGCTTGTAGGGAGCCAGGTGTCGCGCCGCATAATCCGCCAATTCGGCGGCTGTTAAAGATATTTCAGGCAGCAACTGAACGAAAGCGACGACTTCTTCATCCCCTGCAACGGCTCGCCCAACCACCGCGGAGCGAACCACCGCAGGATGGCCATTCAGCACTGCCTCTACTTCGGCCGGGTAGACATTAAAACCGCGCCGGACGATCAAATCCTTTGTGCGCCCGACGATGAACAGATTTCCATCTTCCAGCCGGGCGAGGTCGCGAGTATTAAACCATCCATCCGCATCGATCACTGCGGCCGTCTGGTGGGGATCGCGATAGTACCCTTTCATGATATTAGGCCCGCGCACCTGCATCTCACCGACTTCGCCGGCAGGGACGGGTTGGTAATCGGTTCCCAGCAGGCGGATTTCAACTCCGGGAAACAGGGGACCAACGGAAATGTCGGAACGGGGAGCTTCAGGCCGCGTTAGAGCGATGGTGGGCGAGCATTCCGTCAGCCCATACCCGTTATGCAAGACCATCCCGAAAAGAGCCTCGACGCCCGACTTGGTCGCGGGGTCAAGAGGAGCGCCGGAGGATGTGATCACGCGAAGGGCAGGAAATTTCAACGACGAGATCTTCCGCAGTTTTGCATACTGTAGCAACTGATTGAAGATAGCCGGCGTCCCGAACAAGAGCGTCAGGCGGTCTCTCTCCACAGTCACCCGCGCACTCATAGGATCAAACTTCGATGACAAATAAAGCGACGCTCCGGCGAACAGCGAACCCAGCAGCACCACGGAAAGGCCGACGGCATGAGACATCGGCAGAATCCCATACACACGGTCATCGGGTGTGACTTTCCGCACCCCAACCGATCCAGCTGCCATAAACAGCAGATTTCTGTGGGTGAGCATGACGCCCTTGGGTAGACCGGTCGTGCCGGATGTGTAAATCAGAGCGGCAACGCGATCAGCGACATCCTCGCCAATTTCCTCTGGCTCTGCTTTCTCATCCAGAGGACCGATACCGATAGTCCCGAGACCGGCGGGTTCTTCGATAGCGGCGCCATGTCTTGTGGCATGGTCCGCAGCGTGGGTTGACGCGCCGACGGTATACAGAACACGCCGAGCACCACTGTGCTCCCGGATCTGATCGATTTCGCGCGCTGAGATGCGCGCATTCACCAGAACCGGCCATGCGTCGAGGCTGGCGGCGGCCAGCAGGATGGCCACGAATGCGCGGCAATTTTCGCCGACAATCATCACCCGATCGCCCGATCGAATACCCAGCCCGCGAAGCCAAGTCTGCGTCTCGCCAATTACAGCATTAAGCTGTCGATAGCTCCAACCGCCTCCGGCCTCAACCAGAGCAGGGTGATCCGGTAGACGTTCTGCCCAAGGCCTGACGACATCGGAAATACGATTGGGAAGCGTCATAGTATGGTCGGATTCAAATACTCTGCGGGAAGGGGTGGTACCGGGATGCGCAGATAAGCTGAGCTGTGTCTGAGGAGCATTTCTTCAGTCACGCTTGCTGTGGATTTTTCCCTCGACGAAGGCAACAACTTTCTTTAGAGAGCCGAAGTTTTCCGGGACGCCGACCTCGTCATCCTCCACCGTAATGCTAAAACGATTTTGCAGGAACATCACCAACTCAATGGCCCCTGTGGAATCGAGGATGCCTCCAAAGAGTGCGGCATCGTCCCGAAGAGCCTCTTTGCGGCCGAACAGGAAGTTAGTAACGATGAAGTCCCGGATTTCACTTTCGATTTCAGCTGTTTGCATGATTAGCATTCTATCTCCCTAAGCCTGTAAATTGTTGCCCATGGTTGAGTCGAAACGCCTTAGGACACCGTCAGACGCAAACTTGATTCGCCGGGCTTTGGGTTTCCATTGGGCTGAGCGAAACCGAAGCGGAGAATGAGGGCCGTATCAGAGTTGCGTCACCGTCGAATGGCGAGGCGTACCAGGCAGCGCCATCGGAAAGCACTTCGTGAAGATTTCTGTCAGCCGCCTTATAGTGGAACGGACATCCAGGATATTTTCTGGTGTATGGATTTGATAACGAGCATGCCCGGCGAATGCTGGAGGGAAAACCCGTTAATTCGAGAATGTAACTTCTACCGATCTTCGCGTGATTGTAGGCGGCGAGCAGAAGCGTCTTCACCACTTCGGCGTCGTCCTTCAAGACCAGAATATCGGCGATAACGGACTTTTGCCGGCCGCTGGGTTGAGGGTCGTTGCGAACCACGGCGTACCCAAGAAGCTTTCCATTCCTTCGGCAGCAGAGCACACGAGCGCTTCCCTTATCGCCCGGAATTTCGAAATGCCAGCGGAGAACGGCGGGAGTACGATCGCCGAGAACTCTTGAGTCTTCTCTTAATTTCTCGACCCAAAGTGATTCGAACTCGTTTCCAATTTCGCCAATGGTTATTTCGCTCAAATCCAACCCCGCCGGACCTCGTCTCGGAAATCGTCTGTTAAACAATTTGTCGATCCCTATGGCAATCGAAGCGGGCGCAACGGTCAGAGCAGCGAGGCCCGGCTTAATTCTGAGTCTTTCGAAAAGATCTTGTGTGAAGGAGTGGGGGCGCAGAACCCAAAAAAGCACGGTTGCATAGTCAGCTTGAGGAAGATCGTCGCACTTTAACGCTCTCGCTATCTTCCCCACCTCTGGTATCGCACTCGTCCCAAGGTAAAGATCGACAAATTTTTGGCGGTAAAATGCCGAGACCAGGCTCACGGCGTATGCGCGGTAAATGGGATCCACCACGAGTCCGTGCCCGGTGACAGCGGTCAAAGTTCTGCCGGCGTAGTGGTAGGAGAGTGAAATGTTGCCCAAGTACCCGACAACAACCCCATCCGCTTCTAACACCCAGCCGATCGGAGGCTTGCGCTCACATTGGGTCAGCGCTGGATTGTCTCGCCACAAACGTTCCCAATTTTCGAACGAATCTGCGACTAATCCCCCACGTTGCTTGAGCGCTGCCACGGCGGGGAAATCCGAAAACGACGCTTCCCTGATCGCAGCCCGCGATAGGACACCAGACGACTGAAGCGACAAGTCGCTTGGGAGAGCCGAGGCAGACTTTCGCCGTGCGCGGATTACGCTCAGGATCGAAGCGGTCGCCTTCTCTTGAATGCTGCTCATTGATAGAAGACTGAATCTGAATGCCACAGCTGGCACGATACGTTTAAGGTCCGATTTCGTTCGTTATACGGTTTCGCCATTTGCAACCGTTGTCAGTGTACGTGCCGCCCGCGACATCGGGACAAACGAAAAAGCTTCTGCCTTCCTCGACTCAACATATTTCAACCAATTGCGATACACGCAGGTTGCGGGAGATTGCCAATTGTTTTCCAGTCCATCAATTGCTGCTTCCGGAAACATCGTTACCGTTTCCTCCCGTCGATTCGAGAGAGCAGTACATTGAAAATCATTCAGGAGTCGTGTTGCCGCGGAATCGAAATATCCTTTCGGCATCGTCGGATAGGTTTCCCGTTCCCGGCTCAGAAATCGTTTTATGTCCCTGCGATACTCCTTCAGCAAGGTGCGAGCACTGTATTCGGGATGTCCCTGGAAGTGTACAAACAGGCTTTTCTTTTTCTGCTTCACGAACAGATCGACGCCGGCTTCTGCCGACTGGGTAAGAACCGAATAACCGCACGACGTCAACTCATCTGCGCGCACCTCGTTCCATCGAGAGTGCGGAAAGCGAATCTGCCCCGCGATGCGGCTGGTCAGGGGGTGCTCACAGACCCTGGCGGAATCAAAAACTCCGAATTGCTTGTCGGGCAATCGGTGGCGCCCGACGCCATCACCGTGGAAGACGCCCGCATGCGCCGCCAAACACGACAATACCGTGGAGATCGTGTTTTGCTCGGCCCAGTCGAACACATCGGTGAGCGAAGTCCAGTACAGTTCGTCTTTTAAGTTGGGCTGCCGCGGCTCAGTGCCGGTGATGATGACGCCGTCAAACCGGCTGCTCCAGAGATCGTCCAATCCGAAATAGAAACTGTTCAAGTGCTGTCGTCCACGATCAGTACGGGGAATATCGTTGAGCGAGTACAGTTTGAGGCGTACAGCAACATCGCCCGATGCGATGTCCAGAAGATCGAAAAACTGCATTTCTGTGTCTTCAAGGGCGGGGTCGGGCATGTTATTGATGAGTGCGAGTCTGATGCACTCTTCACCCCGGGCATCGTCGGTCGAAAACATCGGCCGTGAGTTTCGTTGCTCCGCCCAACGAGTTGGAACCCGACCACCTTCGATGACTAGTGGCATATCAAGCCTCCTACGCCAACGCGCGCCTTCACTTCGTGGAGTGTCACTGGCTGGCCTTTTCCAGAGCCTGCGAAAGATCCTCGAGAATGTCGTCGATGTGTTCGATCCCCACACTGAGGCGGATCATCTCCGGAGTGACGCCAACCTTTGCTTGTTCTTCTGGCGTTAGTTGCCTGTGCGTGGTCGACGCAGGGTGGCACGACAAGGATTTGGCGTCGCCCATGTTCACCATGCGCTTGAACAGGTTGAAGGCATTGAAGCACTTCCTGCCGCCTTCGTAGCCGCCTTTCACCCCGAACGTCAGCAGCGAGCAGAAGTTGGAACCCAGATACCGGTGAGCCATGGGATAGAGCGGATTGTCCGGAAAACCAACGTAGTTCACCCAATCGACCATCGGATGAGCCCGCAGAAATTCCGCCACTTTCCGCGCATTCTCCACGTGGCGTTCCACACGGAGGGCCAGAGTTTGAATACCCTGCAAAAACAGGAAGCCGTTAAACGGAGACAACGTTGCGCCGGTATTTCGCTGACATACCGTCCGGCAGCGCGCCACGTACGCCGCATCCCCGTAGTGATCGACATACACCACCCCGTGGTAGGCGACCTCCGGACGATTCAGCATGTAGAATTTCTCCGGATATTGCCGCCATGGGAACTTGCCGCCATCCACGATCATTCCCCCGATGCTGGTGCCGCCTCCTCCGATGAATTTCGTCATGGAATGGACCACGACATCGGCGCCATACTCGATCGGTCGCAACAAGATCGGCGTAGCCACGGTGTTGTCGACGACCAGCGGGACCCCATGCTTGTGCGCCACCCGCGCCAATCCTTCGATGTCAGCTACGTTGCCAGCAGGATTGCCCACGCTCTCGCAATAAACTGCCCGGGTATTTTCGTCGATTAATTCCTCGACGTCTTCAGGACGATCACTCTTCGCAAACCTTGAACCGATCCCCCGCTTCGGAAAGATATGGGCCAGAAGTGTATAAGTAGCGCCATAGAGCTGAGGAAGAGAAACGATGTTGTTGCCGGATTCGGCAATGTTGATCAGAGAGTATTCGATTGCCGCCATTCCAGAACTCACACTGAGGCCGTCTACTCCGCCCTCGAGCGCGGCAACGCGTTTCTCGAGAACTGTGTTCGTAGGATTGCCGATCCGGGTGTAAATGTTTCCCTGCACTTCCAGGTTGAATAAAGCTGCGCCATGTTCCGCGCTGTCAAACTCGAAGGCTACGGTCTGGTAGATCGGCACGGCAACGGCCTTGGTCGTGGGGTCGCCGTCGTAGCCTGCGTGAATTGCAATGGTCTCTCTCTTCATCCGCGCACTTGCTGCTTTATCGGACAGGCATTGTCGGACGCCTCGTTATCCAATGGATCGTCATCGGATAGATCCGTGGAAAGCGGCCTCAGCTTTCTCGCTTGGTGCTGTAACCGCGATTTCGTGGAGTTCATTCCGGGCAGGTACCGACATCGGCGCCGATTGCCCCACTTGCGACTTTGACAGGGCGCGGGTAATGGTGCGGGCGGCGAACCCGGCGCCGAAAGCAAAGCGCATCACTGGACCAAAGCTGTTCGCGGCCGTAATCCCGGCAAAATAAAGGTTGGGTATCGACGACTCGAAGCTCGAGGTAAGTACAGGCGCGCCGCCTACGACATCAAGCCCTGAGCAAATCTCCGAACTGACGAATTTCAATCGCTTCAAATCTACTTTGTAGCCGGTTGCGGCAATGACATGCTCAGTGATGATTTCGCGCTCGCCACCGTCCGCGTCCCGCAGATGGAGCCGCACTTTTCCATTCCGTATCTCGGTTCGCTCGAGCGTGCATCCCAAGTGCAACGGCACCCGCCCTATCACTTTTTCTTTTACGAACCACGCGCCCGAAGGACCGAGTACTCTGCGCACCGCTTCCAGACGAAGACTCTCTGGCAGGTGATGAAAGGCCATCGGGGCGTCAGCGAAGAAACGTAACTTCCACCCGGGACCAATCCCCGATTGTGGCCGCTTGATTTGTTGCCATAGCGTACGGTGCTTATTTTGGGGTGCACCATGAAACTTCAATGCCGTTCGACGAGAGACGAGTTGCACATCGGCGCCGCCTTCATGAAGCAACCCCGCCATGTCGGTTGCTGAGGAACCGCCGCCGACCACAACCACGCTGCGTCCCCGGAACTGTTCCAGATCATGGTGACGGAAGCTGTGCGAAAGAAACTCTGGAGGCAGCGCTGCCATTTCGGAGGGGACAAATTCGAAATGGGTAATGCCTACGGCAAGCACCACCTTCCGTGCGCTACAAGTCTCACCACTATCGAGTCCGAGACGAAATCCATCCCGCAACCGCTCCAGGCTGGTTACCAGCTTGTCTTCCAGTTCCGGCACCATACGTTCCTTGAAGGCCAGGCCGTACGCACTGAAAGTATCGAGACGGACCGGAATTCCGGAGTCTGAGTACTCGATTCCCTTTTCTGCGCAAAATCGACTTAGAGTAAATTCAGCGGCGGGATCGTAAATGTTCGAGGCGAAGCCGTCCGACTTAAGACACATGCCTTTGGGCATGTGTGCCCGCCAGCTATCCATCAGGCGTCCGAAGATGCGGAACGGTATTCCGCTGCGCCGACAATGGGCGGCGATTGAGAGTCCGTATGGACCGGCACCAATGATCGCAGTCTCTAGCATAGTTTTATGAGAACCTACTCGATCGTCTGATTTTGGTGGTGGCCGGCAAAATATGCCGGTCGACCCTTGGGGGGATTAAAGATAGGGGAAACTTCGAAAATGATATCATCTTGCACGCTTCGAAACATCGGAAATCGGCTCGCACGAAATCGAAGGTTACCTTCTATAACTAATGTATTATCAATCACATAAGCAGTAGTTTGTCTTCTTCCCTGGCCGTACCGTCAGACCGATTTGCATATTTAGAAGAAGTGTTGAGTGGTTCGAGAACCAGCGATGTCAGTGCGGAACTCCTTGCTGGATCCGCGCCCCCGCCGGTGGAGGCTGCAGCTTCGGTGGGGTGCGGTCGACCTTCGAGAAAGGCGCGAATTGTGGCGATGAGACGCGGTGAGGCCTGCGCATGAATTCGATCTGTATCTCCCAGAGTAAGGGCATAATCGAGCTTTGCCGGCAGATCTTGTTCGTTTAAAGCGACGATGATCCGATACTGCTCGCCGAAGCGCTCCGCGGTTGCTACCTGATGGTCATTGCGAGTCTCGCGAAAGTCCGCGCGCCGTGGCATGACAACGATGGGCTTTCCGAGTTCGAGTGCCGAAATAATCGACCCCATTCCGGCATGCGCCACGATCAGGCGGGCTTCCTCCATGATACGAGTGAACTCCGAGGGCTCAATAAACTGCGTGAACTCAATATGCCCAGGCTGAAGCTTGGAACTGGCGATCTGGGCAAACACGTCGCCGCGTGCGCGCAATCGGGCCCATTCATCGACCGCGCCGATTAGGCGATCGAATGGCTCCTGCGAGCCAACTGTGACGAAGATCATAGAACCGAGCCCCCGTATTGCGGCCCCCCGGCTTTTGCCAGGTGCGGCCACTGAGTAAGCCAGAGGTCGGCGTAGCGGCCGGCTCGGGAACCTGACATCGATAATTCGTCTATGTTGGCCATGCTATCGATCCAAATTGTTCTTGCTCCAAACCATCGGCCCAGCAATAAGGCAAAGTATCCGGGTGCGGCGCCGGTGGACACCACCACGGCAGGCCTTTCTCTGCCAATAATCCACGCCAGCCGCAGCGCCAATAGAATCAGAGCCACCTTATTCCAGCGAGTGGCGTCGTTTACCGTATAGAATTTGTTTTCCGGCACCTGCGAACGATAGGACTCAAGCACGGTAACGTAGACCACTTCGGAATCCGCGAATGCCAGAACCACCCGCCGCAATTGCACCCAGTGCCCGCCACTGGAGGCAACTGCCAAAACTTTTTTCTTGCGAATGTGATTCACCTTCATTGACATAGTTCCCTGAGCGGCTTGATCTGAAAAGATTCCCGACGAGCAACGTCCAAAAGTAATGCAGTCAATTCGAGCACAAAATGGTTGCGTGGTTGCGTTCGATCGAGGTCATGCATCAAAACAATGCCTCCACCCTCTTGTCGCAGTCTGCTGGCGACTTGGCTGGCGCTGGGCAGCACGTTGTGCGTGTCTCCCGAATCGATGGTCCACCACCACACCGGAGCGCCACGGCGACGTACCGACCAATAGGTCGGCAGAGTCATCTTGCCGTACGGGGGTCGAAACATTCCGTTCGGTCGCATCCACGGAGAAAGCCGTTCGTAACCCGCGTTGATATCGGCAACGGCTTCCCAGGGAAGCGCCTTCCATGCGTCGAGGTGTTGGTCGGTGTGACAGCCGACGTCATGACCTTCGCGAATGACGCGGTCAACAATCTCGGGATGTTGCTGTGCTTGCCGGCCCAGCATAAAAAAAGTGGCGCGGGCATGGCGTTCCTGAAGCAAGTCGAGCAATTGCGGGGTCAGAGCATTGCTGGGGCCGTCATCATAGGTCAAGACCAGGATTCGGTTCTGTGTAACTTCCCTTCGTATGCGATGCATGCGGTAGCGCCGCCACAACCAGGGTGAGAAATATGCCGCGGAGCCTGCCAGTCCCATGGTTGCCATCAGAGCTGTCATCATTGTCGTTTTGCGCACTGATTGAATGCTGATTCGTCCGCTTGGGCACGAAGTCTCAAGAAATCTGCTGGATGTTAGGCAGTGGCGCGAGACGTATTGTCCCGCTCCCAGTTCGCGGTCCCAGCATGAAGGCGGCTCTGAGCCCGGCGCTTCGCAATGCTGGTAACCAGGCAATAGACGCCCAAACGAAGCCATAATCGCGGGTCGAGGAACAAGCGAATCAGAGATTGGTGGTTGCTCTCGCCCCGGTTTCTCCAGAGTTCAGGAAACCGGATCGCCAATTCTGCCGAGCCGTAGTGAGCCCGCGTCTTGGTGGCAAGTAGATCCTTGACAGTTCGCGGTGGAAAGACCGTCGAATTTGCCGAAGTCACAGTTTCCCGTTCGCCGGACTGGAAATGGATGCGGACATAGCCATCGTCCGCGGTCAGCGCGGGAAACTCTCGAAATCGTGCCCGGCCAATCTCAGATAAGGCATACACTCCGGAGCCGCCGATACCTTCCTGCGCGGAAGGCAGCAGCGCACGTATCTCATAACAGGCGCGAACCGGCCAGGAACAATGACGGAGATCAAACTTCGGAGTAGGAGCAACGGCCAGCACATCTCCTCGGTCCAAGCGAGACGCCAAGCGTCGTATCGTATCGATCGTAATGACTACATCCGCGTCGGCGTAGATTCGAGGAAAAGACTGGGCAGCCGCGTCTCCGAGATTGAGAGCGTGTGTCTTGCTAGCAATGTCAGTCTCGATAACGCGAACCGAAGGCTGAAAATGACGGGCCACATCCGCGGTATCGTCATTGCATCCGTTACAGACGACAATCAAGTCGAGTTCACCGGGCTCGGCGCCTTCAGTCATTGCCTTCAAAGTTCGAGCGATCACTGAAGCTTCATTGTGCGCGGGAATGATAATCGAGATCATGGGAACGACACGGCTACGGAGAAATAAGTCTCTTCAACTGTTAAGCACAGCGCATACGATGCAGACTATCAGTCCGGTATTTCCAGAACGGGTTCCCGCAGCGTGGCTCGAGGCGACCGGCGAGGGAATACCGCTCTAAATAGACCTTCTCCTTCCGCAACACTCACGAATCCGCTAAACAAAAGCGCCGGGAGCGACACCAGTGTGCAGGCGGCAAACACCACCGCCAACCGAACCCAGGCAATTGTCCGCGCCCCCGTGAAAGGTAATGGGAGATGACTTGCAGCAACTCCAATCATGATGATTCCCGACGTGGCAGCGAGCACTCTCAGTGCGTCCAATAGCAAAGTCATAGGGTGGAAGAGGTGGAAGGTTCGAGCAACGGCGTAAATCATGAAGAGCATGCCCAGGAACTCAGCGAATGCTAACCCGGCAAGTACTCCCTGAAATCCTAACTTGCGAGCAAACATTGTCGCGACCAGCAAGGTTACGATTACTAATACCTGTCGAATGTTATCCAGAAGCGCTCTTCCCGAGATCCGGTACAACACCAAACCTAGTATGGAAATCGCCTGGAAGACTCCGGCGATTGACACCAGTACCAGCGCGCGATGGAACTCGGGAGAACTCTGGCCGGTCCAGGCGAAAACGATGGTCGGTCCAAAGCATGCGATAAAAGACATTGGGATAAATGCAAAGGCGAAGGTAACCTTGAAAGACTTGTGCAGCAAGTTTTGCATGCGTCCGGAGGCGCCAGACGCATAGACCATGGCTCCTCCCGAAAGAATGGAGAGCAAGAATGCGTCCTCGAGCATTTGAGCCGGATTTATCATCCTAAGGCTGAGTGCATAAACGCCGGCATAGTCCGCGCCAAACGCGCGCAGCACCGTAAGAGGCAAGATTGCCGCGTATAGCACTTGCAGAAGGTTTACCAGCTGATAGCTTCCCGCGAATCGAGCCAGTTCGCCCAGTACCGCACTGCTCACATACTTAACTTTGATATGAATCTGCGGCATGACTTTGCGGGAGACGACACTGCAGCAAAGGACATAGCCAACTTCTGAAACACCCATCACCCACGCCATGGCGAGCAGTCCGTATCCATAGTGAAGTGCGGCCACAATGGCTATGGCTTCCGCGACCACAAAGCCAGTGCCAAATCGTCTGGCAACGTCGATCCGATGACCTCCCATCAATATCGCTTCGAATACCGCGCCCACATTTGACATGATCATGATCAAGGCGAGCACGGAGATGGCACTGCTCGTCGATTTCAAGAAGGCGGCAGGCACTCCGGCGACACGGGCAAGCGTGCTCGACCAAACGAAAGCCGGCAACAACCCGACGACTGAAACAATGAGCATGGCTCCGCAGCCTGTGCTCAGCAGCTTGCTCGCGCGCGCGTAGTCGCCGGAACCTGTCGATTCGGCAACATACTTCTGAAAAGCCGACTTCACGCCAACCGCGCCAAACCTCATATACGCGGCTGTTGTCATGATGATGGACCAAATACCGTAACCGCCAAGCCCTAGATGAGCGATTACGATCGGAATCGTAATGAGCCGGGTGGCTACTTGGGTGCCGCCTGCGAGCACGCCAAAAATAGTGTTCCTTCCAATACTGGCGGCAAGACGCTTGCTGGGGGCTGGAACGTTCGTGAGCTCCGAAGAATCCTGTATGGCACTCTGAGTCATGATGATGGGACTACGTTGCTACGTTGAGGCGTTGTTGGTAGTCTTTTCTCGAGCTACGCTCAATTGATCTGGTGCCATGCAGCCGGGCGCTCGCCAAGTTCTAAGGGCTCTGCCTGAACCAGTGCTTCGTCGACGAATGCCAATTGTCCTTCCGGTTCCGGAAGCAAGCCGGTAACATTCGAAGAATCCTCGAGGGACGCAGTAACTGCCTTGTTCTTCTGAAGCGCGGTCACCGTAGAAATCATCGCGAGCAGCGCATACCACGGAACGATGGTTTGATCCCAATAGGAAATGCCGAAGAAGGCAACAACATTGGCAAACAGGGCGGCGCCAAAAGACCAGATGAAAAGAGCATTCCGTTTGTCGGCTTGCACACGCGCGGCCCTGCCCAAATACTTGAAGCCATAGACAAGGATTGCCACAAACAGGACGAACGGAACAAGGCCGGAAGCGTCGCAGGTGCCGACGTACTGATTGGCGGTGTCCCACATGTCCCAGCCCCACACACTCGTGTCCTTAACTCCAACTAGCCACCAGTCTCTAAAATGACGAATGCATTGATCAATCAACATATACCGGTGGTAGCCGGACGAGCCCCCGGTGATATCGATCCTTGCGATTAGATTCCACACCGGCGCCTTCATCACGAGATGAAGAGAAACCAATGTGACTACAATGCCCCAACGTATGGCCCGCATCCATCCGCGCAAAGGCCACAGGCAAAGTGCCGCGATGCCGGCTGCATACCCTAGCACTGGAGTACTGGAGTTACATGCGAGTATCAGCACGGTTCCCGAGATGCCTCCCATTAGAGCGATGCCACGGTACTTCTTGCTCTTCCACCATAAAGCCATGAATAAGGGCACTAACACCGCACCGAAAGTTCCAGCCAGGATGGGATGGCCAAACGGCCCCTGTGCACGAAAACGGTCGGCGCGCGCCGAAACTGAGGCGTAGTCTGCAGCTCGCGCGCCGCCCAGTAGGGCATAGGGGTTGTGCCCAGTTGCGATCTCGTACGTCATGACCAGGGCTACGGCAGCCGTGATGCAGGCAAGCGTCTTGATCGTGCGCACCACATCTTCTTCGTCCCGGATCAGGAATCGCATCAGAAAGTAAACACCGAATACCGTGTAGATATTCCCCAACTGATTGAAGACAGCTCCCGACTCCTGGAACAGCAGAACTCCGTTCAGGGCGATGAATAAGGTTAGTAGGATTACGCCAACATCAATCTTGTTGATGCTCCGGCTGAATATCCCCACCTTCGAGATGGCTTTGTCTTTCACGATTCGAACGAACCCAAAAAGGAGCAGCATTCGGAGCATGGGAAAATGCGCCGATCCGATCATCAGAACCTGGTCCATCGGAATAAGAATGGAGGCCAGCAAGAACGGCAGAATCGCCCTCCGCCGCGGGCCAAACAAAATAAGAGCCCCCGCGAGCAGAATCACCACCAGGACAAGCGGGTGGATTACGGTCGCAGATACGCCGCCGCCGAACCTGAGGTGCTCTGGCCCTTGTTCCGGTTTCATGCCTTATGTCGTCACCGACCCTTCCTGAACGGCAGTTTCAACGCTGGCGCCAAGGTGTTCAGCAGAGGCAGCGAAAGTGTTCATGCCACGTTTGTTCTTCGAATGCAGCCCGATTGTTTCCCGGTAGACGTCAAGAAGCCTAATTCCCGCAGCATCCCACGTAAGGCTTTCTCTCAGGCTCAGGCCTGCCAGGCGCAACTCCTGAAGGAGACTCCTGTCTTCATCCAGAAGGGAAATATGCTCTGCCAGCGCGTCGACATCGCCCATACCATGTACCAGCGAGTTTTCCATGTGCTTGCAAAAGTCCGTACAAGCGTTCGAAACCAGCGGAACGCATCCGCTGCTCATAGCTTCGGTGCAGACAAGGCCGAATCCCTCTTGAAGGCTTGGGAGGACCAGGGCGTCGCTGTTTCGCATGAGTTCTGGCACGTCATTGCGGTGCCCCAAGACTCGAATGCTCGGATGGGAGAGCATCGGAGCCAGCTTGCGTGCATAATCCGGCATGAACTCGCCGGCTATTGTGAAAGTACCGTTGCGATGCGCCGGCGACCTCATCCACGCGTCGAGAGCGTAGTGCAAACCTTTTCCCACCGCACAGTAGCCGACAAATAGCATTCTTAGCCCTCCCGCATTGGCTCGATAGTCTGGCGCTGGGTAGTAGAGCTTTTGATCAATACCATAGATGTGCCTGGGCAGGCGGCTCAGTGGGAACCCCTCGTTCAAGAAAGTTTGGACAACAAAGTCTGAAGGGCACAGGAGGCGGTCAGCTAACCGAAATTCTTCCTCTTCAAGTTGAAGAACCTCTTTGTTAAAGGCTCCGTCGTCACCTTTCCTGAGAGTCACTCCCAACCGTTGAGATTCTCTCCGCACGACGTCGTATGCGTAACGCGTGTGCGCGCTGCACCTTTCGAGCACGGTTGGGATATCTAACTTCGCGGCAACCTGAAGAGTTCGGCGGGCGCCACTGGGCCAAGCATGGATGATGTCAATTTGGCCCGCAAGTTGTTCAACCCTGTGCGCCACGATATAGTCGTGCAGAAGGTGTGCCCGCATATTTCCAATCGTCTTGAAGGGCAACCGCATTTTCCCCCGCGCTAACGTCGGCCTCAGGGTTACACTTCGGGGGACCGGTCGGCAGGTCGAAGCCGGGAAGACCAGCAAGTCCGCCCCGGCGGTAGCAAGCCCATTGACCTGCTGCCAGGCGGTGTAGCAAATGCGGGCGGCCCCAAGCTTATTGGGAAAGCTGTACAACGCTCGAATGGGTTTAGAGTTCATGGAGTGCGACTTGAATCGTTTTTTGTGAGACTCAGAAAGGAGAATCAACGGCTCATAAGCTGCGGGGTGGGTTAAGCAATTTCGGCTGCGTTTTTGACATTAATACTATAGAGCCCAGCTCCGACACGATTGACCCGATGAGGCACTCTTTACCTATGCTCCTGCAGTTAATTCACATCCGCCGCGAGACCCGTCGGGGGAGTTGGCGGTTGGCCGTTTGCGTATTGATAAGCTCCATTCGTCCACGCTCCAGAGCTCGGGCGGGCAACCGGTGAACGGGATGGCCAAGAAACGGTGTGAGTCGAGGAATTATAAGAAACTCCGAGCGTCGTGTCACTTAAGCAAGCATTCCCGGCGCCTGCGTTGATCGCGGAAATCGCCGCACAGTAGGAAGCATTGTTTTGTCCCGTTCCTACTGTGGCGGCCGCCGTTGCATCCATTGGAGCAAACGGATAGGTCTCGGTAAAATTCAGGTTACCGGTTCCGTTGCCGGCTCCAATGGGCGCGCATATTTGGGACATGCCGAGATTAGTTTGCGCTCCTGCCGAGCATGCGAGGGTGAACTTCGGCGACGGAAAGCTATTGCTTCCGCTAAACGGTCCGAAGGTTCCTACCGATGGGCCGTTGCTGTTGTTAGTGATACAGAAGTTGTCCGCGAACATCGCTACATTCTTATAACCGCTGGTATAGCAGGACGATGCTGCTATGGAGCGGGCATTATATGCTTGGATCGTGTTGTTGAACTCGAAGATCGTCGTACCGGCACTGGTTGACGACCAGGAACTATTTGAAATTCCTGCTGGATTTCCGGCCGCAATGACATTGTTGAATGCATACACGGTTGCTCCGATTAACTCAAAGGCCATGGGTTCGGCGTTGGTTCCGACATTTTTACAATCGTCGAAATTGTTGTAAATGATAGCCGTTCCACCGATTCCGGCACCGTCCGAAGCAAAGAGGTGGAAACAATTTTCGTGCACACCGCCGCTGCTATTCACCGAAAGGGTGCTGTAGTTGTCGTGCAAAATAACCAGGCCGTTTGTGGTGAGGCCGTCATTATAAGGATTGTCCACAAGGTACGAGTAATAGTTGTTGTACTGAATAGCGGCCCCGCTGGCCATGCAGCAATTCTGTTGACTGTCAGAACCATCAATTACCGAGTCGTGTAGACTGCTTTGTCTCCCTGGCGTTCCGTCGGCGGGCAAGCTGATCAGCGCTTGATATCCGCCTGGATCATAAGCGCCCCCGCCGATGTTCGTCCAATTGTGAGCGTAAATATTCTTGACTTCCCAGTTCGTATCGCCAGCGTAGGCATTGTTGCACACATAGCAATACGCGTAGTAATTGGAGTTGCCGCTGCCGCTAGAGGATGACCAGTAAAGCCCTGTAAACTCGATATTGTCGATCACTACCCAATTTGTTGTGTGTGCATGATCGCCGACGAATCCCTGCGCACCTGAATCGTAGCCTGTCGAGCCGCCACCGCTGAAAATGGGCCTTGACCACCCAGCGCCGGTGAACCATCCCGGATCGGGTCCGATGTAGGTAGGCGCTCCGCTCGTTCCCCCA
>Ga0185299_10001999_pt1 | contig 34186 bp, 27 predicted proteins | sample PaiPotPPA55metaG_FD_128002 | JGI IMG/M metagenome (GOLD analysis project Ga0185299, IMG submission 128002) | Iron sulfur acid spring bacterial and archeal communities from Banff, Canada, to study Microbial Dark Matter (Phase II) - Paint Pots PPA... ...
AAGTAGGGGTGAAGCCCCGAGGGGCGTCCAGGAAGGGACCGAATCGTCTCCTGGCGACGCACTCTGCAGAACGCCTGGCTATTCACACATAGCTCAACCCGCCGAACCGCCGTATGCGGACCCGCATGTACGGTGGTGAGGGAGGGGAGGACAGGAGTCCCCCCTATCCCGATTGTCGGTCATTTGGTCACTGGTCGTTGGTTGTTAGTCATTGGTCGTCAGCACCCTACCAGAGCTCACGCAAGCGTGTGCTAGACTTTTTCCCATCCCTATGCGGCTTGTCCGGTGGTTTCTGCTTTTTCTGTTTGTGGCGCAGTGTGTAGGGTTCGCTGCCTCCGCGAAGACCGCCAAAAGGGCATCCGCCGCGAGACCCGTTCCACCCGACATCATTCTGATCACGCTCGATACGACGCGGGCCGATCGCATGGGGTTTCTCGGATCCGAGCGGGGCCTGACGCCCAATCTTGATGCGCTGGCCAAGCAGAGTGTCGTGTTTACGCGAGCGTATGCGCAGGTTCCTCTGACCACGCCTTCGCACGCTGCTTTGTTGACGGGGACTTATCCGCAGTTTAGTCATCTTGAGGATCTGGGCGCGCCGCTCGGCAAGGATCTTCCGTACTTGCCGGACCTGCTGCACAAGCACGGCTATCACACAGCGGCGTTTCTTGGGGCTTATATTCTCGATCCTGCGGCGGCCGCTCCGGGCTTCGAGCGCGGCTTCGACGTGTATGACGCCAATTTTCACCAGCGTAAGCCGGGCGAAGACCGCTACAAAAGCGTGGAACGGCGGGCGGAGGATGTTGCCAACCGCGCGCTGGGCTGGCTGAGCCGTCACCAGCAGAGGCCCTTTTTCATCTGGTTGCATTTTTATGATGCTCACGACCCGTATGATCCGCCGGAGCCGTTCAAGACTCGCTACGCCTCCGCGCCTTACGACGGCGAGATCGCGTACACCGATTCGATTGTCGGCAGCTTTGTGGAGGTATTGCGGAAGCACGGGTTGTATCAGAACTCAGTCATCGCCATTGCCGCGGACCATGGGGAAGCGTTTGGCGAGCACGGGGAAGAGCGGCATGGAATGTTTCTGTATGACGAGACCATCCATGTTCCCCTGCTGTTGAAGCTGTCGGCGGGGCGGTTTGGGGGAAAGCGAGTAGGGGAGCGGGTGGCGCTTGCGGAGGTGGCACCTTCACTCCTGGAGGTGGCGGGGATTCCTGCTCCGGCGACAATGCAGGCGCACTCACTTTTCCCGTTAATTGATGAGGTAATTGATGAGGCAAAATCAGAAGCCGGCAACAAAGGAAAATCGCCTGAGCGCGCTGTTTATTCCGAGACGAATTATGCTCGCCGCGCCTTTGGGTGGAGCGAATTGCGTTCCTGGCGAACCGGAAAATACCTCTACGTTGAGGCGCCGAAGCAGGAACTTTACGATCAGTCTTCCGATCCCGATGCCGTCAAGAATCTTGCGCCCGCCGCGAAGGCCGTTGCCGATACCCTGGAGTCGCAACTGGCAGATTTTCAGCAGAAGACCAGCAGCATCCGGACCGACCAGACAAAGATGGATCCTACGCAGGCGGAAAAGCTTCGGGCGCTTGGCTATCTGACGTCCGATAGCGCTGGCGCGAATACTAGCGAGAATGGGGAGATCGATCCGAAAGACAAGATTGAGGTCGCGAACAAGTTCCACCGGTCGCTCGTCGATCTCGAAGAAGATCGTTACGAGGAGGCGATTGCGGAGCTGCGCGAAGTGGTGCGACTGGAGCCCGATATCGCCAGTGGCCACCTTGAACTGGGCCGCGCCCTGGTCCATGTCCAGCAGTACCAGGAAGCGCTCCCTGTGTTGCGGACTGCGGCGGAAAAGAATCCGAAATCTGGAATGGCGCACTACGAGTTGGGACTGGCGCTGATAAAGACCGGTCAGTGGGAAGCGGCGCTTCCCGAGATGCAGGCGGCGGTCGTGTGCACGCCCAATTCCGCGCAATTGCATTTCTATGCTGGAGCTGTTCACCTGCGATTGAAGCATATCCCGGAGGCCACGGCAGAGTTTGAGAATAGTTTGAAGATTGAGCCAGATCACTTTCTGGCCAATCTGAAGTATGGGGAGATGCTCTTCCGGGAGGGCGATGCGGCGGGCGCGCTGCCGAAGCTGAGCCGGGCGGCGAAGGTGGATCCGAAGTCGGCGGAGGCTCATGCGTTTCTGGCCGATGCCTACCAACAACTCGGACAAGCGCAGAATGCGAGCCGGGAGCGAGCCAAAGCTGCCCAGTTGAAGGCTCAGCCGCCCGAGTAGTTGGAGCGCCGGGCGTCCTCGCCCGGCCACCATTGTGCTGGACGGGCGAGACGCCCGTCGCTCCAACTAAGGTCCGGTGCGCCTCATTTTTGCCCGCCCTTGCTTCGTTCCCGTTTCGCGTCTTCGGTCCGTCCCATGTGTTCGTAGGCTTCGGCTAGGGAGATGTGTGCGGGGGCGAAGGCGGGCAGGCGTCCAGTGGCGATTTCGAGGTGGACGATGGCGGTTTTGAAGTCCCCGGTTTTTGTTAGGGTTGCGCCAATTTCGTAGTGGGCCCAGGCGGAGTCGGGCTGGAGTTCAATCGCCTTGTGCAGATGCTTCACCGCCTCGGTGTATTGCGCCTTCCGGGCCAGCGCACTGCCTAACGCGTACTGTGCCAGGTAAAGGCTGGGATCGGCGGCGACGATGGGCTCGAGCGTGGCGACGGTGCGGGCGATAGCGAGGTCTGGCTTCGACTGGTCGCGAGCCGAGGCTGCTTCGATCACTTTGTTGGCGGTCGCTATTTTATCTTTGGGATCGGTTCCCGCAACCGTGGCGGCAGCGCCCGACGACTTTTGCAGGCCTACGTATCCGAGCGACGCCAGTTTCTGCATCTCGGAAGAGCTCAACTCCGCGGAAGACTTGCCTGCCTCGCCACTGAAATGGCGATCAAAGCCATCGAGCTGCGCCGCCATCGTGTCGAGCGTGGCCTTCGAACTCTGAGACAAGTTGTGGGCAGCGCCCGGGTCTGCGGTTAAGTCGTAGAGCTCGGGCTTGGGGGCGCGGATGTACAGATACTTGCCCGCACGCCACGATTCCAGTGGGCTCCAGCCGAAGCCGCGTTGGGGGAGATCGCTGCGGGAATATACGGGCTGGTCACCACCACCGCCTCCACTGGATTTTGCAATGCGTAACAGCGACTGTCCCTGCATTTGCGAGGGAACCGGCATCGCAGCGATTTCCAGCAGAGTAGGAGCGATGTCCACGAGCCTAACCTTGGCGGCTACTCGCTTCGTGGCAGGATGGGCTTCCGGGAGTCTTACTACGAGTGGGATGTGGATGGTCTCGTCATAGAGGAAGATGCCGTGGGTTTCTTCGCCGTGAGCGCCGAGGCTCTCGCCCTGGCTGGCTGCGACGACAACGACGGTGGTGGCGTCGAGCTTCTGCTGGTGCAAAATTGCCAGGAGTTTGCCGATGGCCGTATCGGCTGCCGCGATGCCGGCGTCGTAGGACGCGGCCGCGTGCGGATCGATCTGAATCCACAGGAAAAATGGGGCTTGCGCGTTGCGGGTCAGCCAAGCTGCTGCACTGGTCACTACCTGATCCGGGCGACGCTGAGTGGGTGAAGAGCGATGGCCGTCGCTAGCTGCCGGGTTTCGCTTAGCATGGACGGGCGCCCCCTTCCCCGCACTGGCTGGCCGAACGCCAGCATCATAAGATTGGAAGCCGCGATCGAATCCCTGCGCCAGCCCGTTCCATGGGTCGAGATCGATGGAGCCGACAAAGGCGGCGGTCCGGTAGCCTTGGGTCTTCAGCAGGTCCGGGAGGTAGGGCAGCGATGACGAGAGCGTACCGCCAATGTCGCTCATGCCGGTGCTCTGAGGGTAGGCTCCGGAAAGAATGGTTGCGTGCGAAACAACGCTTCCCGGCGCCTGGGCGTACGCATGCTCGAAGACGATGCTTTCCCCGGCCAGACGATCAAGGTTCGGTGTGAGTGTACCGTTGGCGCCGAGGAAACCCATGCGGTCGGCGCGGGTGGAGGAGAGGGTGATCAGGACCAGGTTGGGTTTGGATGCAGGTGCCGCGAAAGAGAAACTAACACTAACAAAGATCAGACTCACGCCGGCAACGAACTTTCGGATCATGACAGTTAAGTGTAGAGGCTGCGCCGCCGTTGATCAAAACCTCAAGACCGCCAGTCTTGACGTCCATGCAACTCCGCGTACAATCCTATGTACCAGCTCCTCGGGATTTCCAGTCTCATCCTGATGTCGTGATCGCCACCCATCGTTATCGAGGAAGACAGCCAGGAAGCCGGACCATATTTTGCAGTGACCGCGCCCTTCAGAAAACGTCTTCGTCTGGTATGCCTGCTAGCTGTGTGCGCTGCGGGTTTGAGTCTGCTTCTCTCCTGCCGTCACGCGCGTGGCGTAGCGGCTGGGTCGAAGAAGCTGATCATCCTTGGTATTGACGGGCTTGACCCGGACCTGCTCACGAAGTTCATGGCGGAGGGCAAGATGCCAAACTTCGCGCGGCTGGCCGAGCAGGGATCGTTCCGGCGTTTGACGACCAGCATCCCGCCACAAAGCCCGGTGGCATGGTCGAACTTGATTACGGGCATGAATGCCGGCGGGCACGGAATCTTTGATTTCATCCACCGCGATCCGAAAACCTTTCAGCTTTATTTCTCCACCTCGCGAGTGGAAGGCCCCAAGCATAGTTTTCATGTTGGGAGTTGGGTGATCCCGCTGGGCAGCGGATCGGCGGAACAGCTGCGACACGGGAAAGCCTTCTGGGAGATTTTGGACGAACAGAGCGTGCCCAATTACGTTTACCGTATCCCGGCAAATTTTCCGCCGATCGCCGCGAAAGGCAAGACGCTTTCCGGCATGGGCACGCCCGACCTGCGCGGCACGTACGGCACTTTCACTTTCTACACCGATGATCCCACAGCAGCCGTGGGCGCGGTCGAGGGCGGGGAAGTGGTGCAAGTCGAAGTAAAGAACAATCGGGTCGCGACCAATCTGATCGGACCGGACAACACGTTTCGCAGGAACTCGCCTCCCTCAACTGAGCCTTTTACGGTTGACGTGGATCCGCTGGAACCGGTGGCGCGCATCGGCGTGCAGGACAAGCAGTTCGTGCTGAAAGAAGGCGAATGGAGTGGATGGGTTCCGTTGGAGTTTGAGCTCATGCCGGTAATTGGCAATGTGAAAGGGATCTGCCGCTTTTATCTCAAGCAGGCGCATCCACGTTTTCAACTTTACGTATCGCCCATCAATATTGATCCGGAGAATCCCGCTCTGCCCATCTCGACGCCAACGAATTACTCGCGCGACTTGGCGAAACAAATCGGCGAATTCCACACGCAAGGCATTGCCGAAGACACGAAGGCGCTCACCGCCGGCGTACTCGACGATAAAGAGTATCTGGAACAGGCGCGCACTGTGCTCGCCGAACATCGGCGCGCATTCGATGTCGAGTTCCAGAAATTTCACCAGGGACTATTCTTCTTTTATTTTTCCAGCCTAGATCTGAATGCGCACATGATGTGGCGGCTGACTGATCCGCAAAGTCCCGCGTATGACGCCGCGCTCGCCGCTCAGTACGGATCATCGCTCGAGGAGTTTTACGAGCAGATTGATGAGGTGCTTGGCGAAGTGATGCCGAAGGTGGACGACAATACAACACTGCTCGTGCTTTCGGACCACGGATTTGCTCCTTACCGGCATTCCTTCAACCTGAATACGTGGCTGTCGAACAATGGCTACATCACTCGTAAAGCTAGCGCCGGCGGGGATTCGAGCGAGCCGTTCGCCGATGTGGATTGGAGCCGCACGCGCGCGTACGGTTTGGGGTTGAACGGACTTTATCTGAATCTGCGTGTACGCGAGCGTGAGGGCATTGTCGAGTCTGGCGCTCAGGCCGACACGCTGCTCCGGGAAATCCGGCAGAAGCTTCTGGAGGTTCACGATCCGAAGGATGGCTCGCAGGTGATTACGCGAATCGATCTGGCGAGCGAAGCCTACCAAGGGCCATATGCGCGCTCGGGTCCGGATGCTCTCGTCGGCTACAACCGCGGGTATCGCGCGGGATGGAAGACGATCCTGGGGGCGTTTCCGGCGGACGTGCTTGAGGACAACACGAACGCGTGGAGCGGCGATCATTGCATGGACTTTACGAAGGTGCCGGGAGTGTTGCTGAGCAACCGCAAGATTGAGGCGCAGACGCCGGCGCTGACCGACATCGCACCTACGATTCTGTCTGAATTCGGAATCGCGAAAACGAAGGATATGATGGGGCAGTCCGTGTTTCAGCGGCGTTAGGCGTTGCCGATTAAACTGTAGCGCCGGCGTCTTGTCGGCTCTTCCGCGGGCACGGATGTCCGCCGGACAGCCGCCGGGACGACGGCGCTACAAATGAAAACGGGAGAAATCATGTTTGGTTCACACAAAGTGAAGATCGAAGGCGAACTGCTGGAGAAGGTGAAGCAGTGTTCGGATGCCGCGGGATACGAATCAATCGACGAATTCGTGATCCACATGCTGGAAAAAGAAACCAAGAAAATCCTGCCGGACGAGAGCAGCACGTCGAAAGAAGAGATTCAGAAACGGCTGCGCGGATTAGGGTACATCGAGTAGCTTGAATGTTCTCCCCAATCCGCTGGCGATCGCCTCTTATGTCGCGGCATTCAGTCTATCCTGGCTGACTAGTCCGCTGGCGATTGTGATTGTCGTGTCGCTGGTCGTTGGATTGCTGATGGTTGTCTTGTTTGGCTACACCTCGGATCAGAAAGCTATCGGCATTGCGAAGGATCAACTGAAGGCTCATTTACTGGCGGTGCGCCTCTATCGGGATCAAATTCCGGTTGTGATGGGCTCTTATGGCAAGATCCTGCGAGGAACCGGGCGCTACCTGAAACTTGCTTTCAAGCCGCTGCTGTACGTCATCATTCCAATTACTTTGCTTATGGTGCAGATCGATCGTTATCTGGGGGGAACGCCGATTCCTTCGAACGCGCCGTTTCTTTTAACAGTTCACACAACCGGCGGCGTTGCGCTGAATGACGTGACGCTTGATCTTCCGCCTGAGATCAGCATGACCGCGCCTCCGGTGCACGTTCCTTCAACAAATGAAATTGCCTGGCGACTCGTCGGCTCAAAAGAGGGAAAATACGAAATGAAGATTGCCGCCGCTGGTCAGGCCGCTGCGAAGGTCGTTTGTGTAGGAAGCGGCCTGGCGCGAATTTCGACGGTCCGCTTGCGTGGACATTTCTGGGAGCGGATGTTCTCGTCGGCCGAGCCGGCGCTGCTGGAGAATAGTCCGATCGAGTCCATTTCGATCAATTACCCGGATCGCAATATCGAGATCGCGGGCTATGGTATGAACTGGATTTGGCTGTTCTTCGTCTTGTCGATGGTGGCAGGATTTATCTTTAAGGAAGTTTTGGGGATCAAGATATGAAGAGATTGTGTGGGGCGGACACCCTTGCCCGGCGGCTTGGATCGGGTATCAATCTGCTGGACGGCCGGGGACGCCCGGCGCTCCATTGTGAGCGCCGGCGTTTCGCGGGCGGGGGCGCCCGCGCCACACGGTTCTTGCTGATCGCTCTTCTTCTCTTGCCTTCGCTTGCTCATGCCTACGCTGGTCCGGGCGCGGGATTCGCGGTGCTGTCTTCGTTCTGGGCGATCTTTGTTGCATTCCTGTATTCGTTCTATGCGTTGATGACCTGGCCATTCCGCCAGTTGTTCCGGTTTATCCGACGGCGAAACGCGTATGGAAAGGCGACGTTTGAGCGCGCGGTGATTTTGGGATTCGACGGTATGGATCCGGAACTCGCTGATCGATTCATGAAAGAAGGCAGGCTGCCGAATCTGTCCAAGTTGCGGGACAAAGGAACCTTCAGCAAACTGCGCACGACGTTTCCGGCGATTTCTCCGGTGGCATGGTCGACGTTCATGACGGGGGTGAATCCAGGCAAACACAACATTTACGACTTTCTGGCGCGCGATACCAGCAACTATCTTCCGTATCTTTCGTCGGCTGAGATCAAAGGACCGAAGCGCCATTTGAAGATTGGCAAATATTCGATTCCGTTCGGCAAAACGGAAATCAAAGCGATGCGGAAGGGCACGCCGTTCTGGCACTGGCTGGGCAATGCCGGAATTTTCAGTTCCGTGATTCGCGTTCCCGTCACGTTTCCGCCGGAGAAGTTTCAGGGCGTGCTGCTTTCCGGGATGTGTGTGCCAGACCTCAAGGGCAGCCAGGGCACGTTTTGCTTGTGTACGACCCGCGTTTCCAGCGACAAGTTTCGCGAAGGTGGGGTGCGCGTACCCATCGAGCGTAAGAACGGTGTCTGCCGCTCCTATATTCCTGGGCCGGACAGTCCGTTGGCCGAGAAAGCCGGCACGGAACTGCGGGTTGCCTTCGAAATCCGGCCGGAGCCGGGATCAAAATCGGCGCGCTTCGCGGTTGGTGCTGAAAAGTTCACGTTGAAAGTCGGGGAATACTCCGAGTGGCTACCGGCGGAATTTAAAGCTGGCATGGGCTTCACGGCGCACGGCATCTGCCGATTTTATCTCAAGGAACTTTCGCCGGAGGTTGAAGTGTATGTCACGCCTGTGAACATCGATCCTGGGCATCCCGACATGCCCATCTCGCACCCAGTGACCTATTCCATTTACCTAGCCAAACTTTTTGGTCCCTATGCGACGCTCGGCCTGGCGGAAGACACTTGGGCGCTTAACGAGCACGTGCTCGATGACGATGCCTTTCTGGCGCAGGCTTACGGCAATCACGAAGATCGCGAGCGGATGCTCTTCGATGCGCTCGAAAAAACGAAGCAGGGGCTTTGCACGTGCGTTTTCGATACGACCGACCGCGTGCAGCACATGTTCTGGCGCTATCTGGAAGAAGACCATCCGGCGGCGCGCGATGTGCCCCACAGCCAGCATCCCCCGGTTATTCAGGATCTGTATGAGCGCATGGATCGCCTCATCGGGCGCGTGATGGAAAAACTTGACGACGACACGCTGCTGATGGTGATCTCCGATCATGGATTCAAGTCATTCGCGCGCTGCATGAACCTGAATGCGTGGCTGCATCAGAGCGGATATCTCTCGCTGAAGGATGGCAAGAGCGAGAGTGGCGATTGGTTCGAGGACGTGGATTGGTCGCGCACCCGCGCTTACACCATGGGTCTCAACGGACTCTATCTGAATATCAAAGGCCGCGAGAAGCAGGGAATTGTGGATCGGGCAGAAGCCGAGGTTTTGAAAGAGGAGCTGCAAAAAAAGTTGAATGGACTGATTGATCCCGCATCGGGCACAGTGGGGATCACGGGCGTGTTTATTGCGGACAATGTTTATCGCGGGCCTTATACGGAAAATTCGCCGGACCTGATTGTTGGCTATGGTGCGGGGTATCGGGCGTCGTGGGATTCGGTGATGGGAAAAGTTACCGGGCAGGTTTTCGAAGACAATATCAAGGCGTGGAGCGGCGACCACTGCATCGACCCACGTCTGGTTCCTGGCGTTTTATTTTCGAGCCACAAGTTCATCGAAGAGAGGCCTGCGATTGTGGATGTGGCGCCTACGATCCTGAAGCTGTTTGGCCTCGCGCTGCCCGCGCATTTCGACGGGAAACCCTGGACGCTGGCTTCACAGACGAAACTCTAACCACAGGGGGCACAGAGGTACACAGGGGAAGGCTTTTGATTTCCTCTGTGTCCCCTGTGGTAATAGTTCTGAGACTGTTCGTTATCTCCCAAATTACCTCCGACATCTTTTCGGGATTGTGAGGAGGGCGGCAGCATCCTGTGTGAGCACCCCTTCCCACGAGTTTCAATAGACAAGGCAACCCATTTCATAAGTCGCCGTTGTGCTCACCTTCGCATGTCTGAGGATTCGCTGAATCACCATGTCTGGCACACCGCGCCTGTCTTGACTCTATGAATCGGTGCAGTGATTAGTGCGGACTCATCGGTGCGGTTGCGTAATATCCATTTCGGGCGTGGATTCGTAAGCCCGGTCTATTGGAAATGACCTCGATTGAACGAAAATTGCCGTCAGCCTCCAGATCCGGCGGCGGATACCCGAGAGCGTACTGACAGCGCAGGATCTTTTCGATCGCATTGAGAGCGCCTTTCAGGTCAGAATTCTCCCGGGCCGGCAGAACGAATCCTCCCGTTTCGCGAGTCAGCTTTTCCAACACCAGGCGGCCCTTCGGGTTTGTCTCGTAAATGGAATTTGCGTCTAGGGCGAAAATCGACGCCTCAGAGCGCGCCGCAGCTTCCTCCGCCACTCTCAGGGTTGCTTTGCTGGCAGTATCCACACCGTCGGTGATGAGAATGATCACGGGACGTACCACGCCTTTCTTCCTGTTCGCGTGAAGTTTGCCACCGGAAGCAACAATTGCGTCATACATAGCGGTGTCCCCTCCCGCCTGCAGTGTGCGGATTGTAGCATCGAGTGCATCGACATCACTCGTCATGGTCGCAGTCTTCTCCTGTACAGAGCTTCCAAACGCGACAATCGCCGCTTCATCGGTCTCTTTGCGAAGGATGTGTTTGAGAAAGGTGCTGGCTGCCTGCTGTTCGAAACGCAGACGCTCGCGAATGGAGCTGCTGACATCGATTGCCAAAATTACATGCAGAGGTAGGTTCGTCCGGGCCTGGAAATAGGTCCATTTCTCCGGTGATTTGTGATTATCAAGGAGCTTCAAGTCAGCGGCGGTCAGGTTGTCAACGAATCTTCCTTTCGAGTCGGTGATGCTCAGAATCAGGTTCACTTCACCGACTTGTTTTGAAATGGTGAAGTCATGATACTCATCGGACAGATCCGGGGTTGGCGGCCGGACACCCACATTCCCGATCTCCTTTGGGGAAATAGATGACCTTTCGGGGACTGACTCCGGTCGAATTGGATGCCTTTCCTGAGAGAAGGAAAACACTGTCAAGGTGAAGGAAAGAACCATTGCGAAGGAGGCATTTTTGTTCATGGCTCGGTACCGAATGTCGCCGAGATAATTAGCAGATGCACTTACTTGACTTCAGAAATGCACGGATCGAAGGGGGGATTGTTGGTGGCCCGAGTTCTTCGCGACCTAGCGGACCGCTTTTAGTTCTCTATCTCCGAATTCACAGTCAAGTTCCGACCCGAGCACAGAGCGAACGAATTATACACCCCGAAGCCGCGGACTGGTCAAGCACTCTCCTTGAAATCCTTGAAATGCCTTGAAATGCCCGCATGCCCGCAGGCAGAATACCCCATAGAAGTGATTGTGGACTATACTGAATGACGCTCCCAATGTGGGATCTTGTCGGTAGGAGGTTATCCATGCGATCCCTCGCAGTGTTTATCGCCCTAGCGGCGATGCTATCGGTTAGCGCAGCCAAGGAAGACTTTCAGACCGGTGATTTCGTCAAGCAGCAGTTGAATTCCATCGGGACGGAGCAGGCTCGTGCAGCAGTGCAGAATCGCGCAACGGAAGGAACATTGAGCTTCCAGCTAAAGAACGTAGCTACAGGGCGTCAGGACGGTAAGCAAGTCTTCGTCTCGGAAGGCGGCAAATTGGTTTCGTTGCTGAAATTGCCAAATCCGAGTTACCACGGCGAACGCTTCGTGAGCGACGGCAATAAAATCTTTATCGCGGAGTTGAAACCTGGCGTCTATTCCGCTTTGGGCCAGTTTATCCTCGTGCACGGCGAGATTCTTACCGAAGGCCTGTGGGGTGGCACGCTCTCTACCGGGTGGGCGCTGGCTCATCTGGACGAGCGGCATGCGAAACTGCAGGATCGGGGCTTGAAGAAAGTGGACGGACGGGAACTTCGTCGAGTGGACTATATTCCCAAGAAACGCAGCGATCTGGAGATCCAACTTTACTTTGAGCCTGACACTTTTCGGCACGCCATGACCGTGTACTTATTGACGATCAGTCCCCAGATGGCTCGCTCTGAGATTCAAACCGCGAGACAGCAAGAAACGCGATACCGGCTCGAGGAGCGCTTTGCCGATTTCAAGAGCGTTGACAATCTGAGCCTACCGGAGCGATGGACCATTCAGTTCACCTCCGAGGTGTCTACAACTGGTTCCGCAGGCGGTGGCGGCTTGCAAACCCTCTCCGCCGGTGGCGGAGAAGTGGGTGCCGCAGGCACCACAATAAATACCAACGGAATCGGATCAGGGATTAGTCCGGTTAGTGAGTTTGATGTTACCGTGACCAAAGTATCGAACAACGTGCAGCTCGATCCGAAGAACTTCGAGGTTAAATGACACATTCGTGGCCGTGAACTCTGAGTCGGTGCTACATTCGTCTCATTATGACTGAAGGACGTTCTTGGGGTTGGGTTCCGCAGCCAATTGGAAATTGGTTCTAGTTACTCGAACGACAAAGAAGGACTACCTTTCTATAGCAGTCACCTAAACATCGGATAATGGCTCGCGGCCCCCATCAAGAACAGCATGGGGAACGACAGCACAAAGTTCGCGCGTGAAGTGAGAAATGCCTGCCGGGCCAGATATTTTGCTTTGTCTGGCATCGGGGTGCCATTGGCCGCGTTGTCGGCCGTCCACTTGATGATTTTTTTCTGCGCGCGCCAGATTACTCCCCAGACGTTCAGCATCATCACCCAACCCATCCCGCCGCCGATGCCGATGGCGAGCAGGCGATTGCTCTCCCAGCCATGATCGTTGAGGCGCAGAAACAGGTAGGACGCCACGAGCACGATTACGGTGTAGATCACAGCGAGCACCGGCCCTTTGTCGAGCGCGCCTTTGCCGGGAATTTCGCAGGCATACATCAGCGCCCAGGCGACGGTCCAGATCAGAAAGAAAGTTCCCATCGGACCACCGGAAGATGCGCCGCCGTTTCTGGCGTCCGCGGCGACGATGTTTCCCCAGTATGCCATGCCCATTAATACGGTGAGCACCGATCCCCAGCGGAACCACCACAACGCGCGAGACATCAGGCTGGGCAGGATTTTGCTTTTGGTGGCGGGATCAAGTTCCTTCATGAAGGGAACATTGACCAGATTGAAGAAATACAGCAGGCCGAGCCAAGTTATGCCGCCGACGAAATGCAACCAACGAAACAGCATCAGGAGGTTTGTTTGGAAGTCGGTGGGTAGGTTGATGTTGGTCAAGGTCAGGGCTCCTATTCTGAAACTCTGTTCTGGAACTGACGATTGTAGATGGCTGGCGAGGGAAATGAAACCCGGTCGATTTTTTTGGGCGGACGGACTTCAGACGGCCGGAACTAGCCTTGGGCGCGCCAAGCGCATGGCCGTCTCCCGAGAATATTATTGCGCGGGAAGTTGAAAAGCGCTTGACAAGGCCGTATTGTAGGAGCCGATAGGAAGAGAGCTGCCGCCGATTGCCCTTCCCTATGTTCACGGCGCGGCCTCTAACCAGAAAAAAGGAGATCGGCAAATGGAAGCCAAGCCGGCGCAGCAGAACATTCAGGATTCCTTCCTCAACACGGCACGAAAGGAACGGCACAATATTACGATCTATCTGGTCAGCGGCGTGAAGCTGACGGGGCGTATCCGATCGTTCGACAAGTACTCGGTGGTCCTCGAAACCAGCAACCAGGAGCAACTCATCTTCAAGCATGCGATTTCGACTGTCGTCATTTCACGCGCAGCCCACAGCCATATGGATTCGAAGCCGACAGCGGTGCCGTCCCTTGGGGAGGCGTCCGTCCCGAGCACCGCTTCCGGCACTGAAGGATGAAGTGAGTTTGCTTGCGTCGAGATGACTCCAGACTGAGCGGCCGCGGCAGTTCGCGGAAAGAGCCCAAGGCGGTGCTGAATCCATCGGAGCTGCAGGAACGGGCGTTCCTGGTGGGGGTGGAGTTTCGCACCCGAGGCCGCGCTGGCCGCACTGGAAAGACAAGTTCTGCGATGATCACTCCTGGTGCGCAGGCGGCTCGAGATCATGCCACCAGCGTGGCCGTCTCTTCGTCGTCCTTGTCCTCGTCGTCATCCTCATCTCTGCCGACCGATTCTCCGGATTTCAGCTCCGAGGAGTCACTCGATGAACTGCGTTCGCTGGCCTCGAGCGCGGGGGCGCAGATCGTCGGCGAATTCACGCAGCGCCGCGACCGGCCCGATCCTGCCACTCTGATCGGCAAGGGCAAGCTGGAGGAAATTGCGGGCGCGGCAGCCTCGGTTTCCGCGGATGTGATTCTGTTCGATCATGACCTCTCGCCTTCGCAACAACGCAATATTGAGCGCGTGGTCCACACGCGCGTCATCGATCGCACACAACTGATTCTCGATATTTTCGCGCGCCATGCGCGCACTCGCGAAGGCCAGTTGCAGGTGGAACTGGCGCAGCTTGAGTACATGCTTCCGCGGCTGGCAGGGCGCGGCGTGGAAATGTCCCAACTCGGCGGCGGCATCGGTACTCGCGGACCTGGAGAAACTCAACTGGAGACCGACCGGCGAAAGATTTACCGCCGCGTCCGGCACGTCAAAGAGCAAATCGAAAATGTGCGTCGCATCCGGGCGCAACAGAGGCAGCGGCGCGAATCGGTTCCGGTAGCTACGGTGGCGCTGGTCGGGTACACGAACGCGGGAAAGTCCACGCTGTTTAATGCCCTCACCAAGGCCAACGTGGTGGCGTCGTCGCGCATGTTTGCCACGCTTGATCCGACCATCCGAGCCGCTGACCTGCCTTCAAAGCGCAAAGTTCTGTTCTCGGACACAGTGGGTTTTATACGGCATCTTCCGCATACGCTGGTGACGGCCTTCCGCGCCACGCTCGAAGAAGTACAACGCGCGACGCTCATCATGCAGGTTTCGGATGCGAGCAGTCCGGTCTCTGCCGAGCAGGATGCGCAAGTGGAAAGTGTCCTCAAGGAACTCGAAGCCGACAAAAAGCCGCGGCTGAAAGTGATGAACAAGATCGACCTGTTGCTTCCAAAGCAGCGCGAGTCGCTGCGTGATGACGATCAGAACATCCACGTCTCGGCGGCAAAAGGAATCGGATTAAGCACTCTACTCGATCGCGTCGACGCCGTACTCGAAGGAGACCGCCCTGAACGCGTTCGGCTGCGCATCCCGCAAAAAGAGGGCAAGATCCTGGCTCAGTTGCAGGCCGGGGCCCGAATCTATTCCCGCCAGTATCAGGACGGGTTGGTGGTGCTGGAAGCCGAAGCGCCTGCCTCGCTGCTGCGCCGCATGCGGGCGTGGGTGGTGGAGTGAACCTCGGAAAAACGAGCGCCTTCCGATGAACAGCGGATGGAGGGCCATACAAGGAACTTGTCACGGCTAACCGGTTTGGTATGACATAGAAGTCATGGGAATCCGCATGGCGTCGAGGCTGACTTTCGGGCTGCTCGTTTGTCTGACGATTCGTTTGGCTGCGCAAGAGCCGTCAAGCGCCGCTTCGCAAGTCCGCAAGCTGGAAGAAAAATGGACCGCAGCTTACAAGGAACGACAGATTGACCTTCTGGCTTCGCTCCTGGCCGAGGAATTCGTGATCACGGTTGAGGATGGCAATACCTACAGCAAAGCGGGCTATATCACGCACAGCGCCGATCCATCGGTTCGGGTGGAAGTCGCCGAATTGTCGGACCTGCGGGTGCGGGTGCGTGGCTACGTCGCTGTGGTGACGGGCGCGTATCACGAGAAGGGAACGTCCAACCACAAGCCTTACGAGTATCACGACCGGCTGACTGATGTCTGGGTCAAGGTTGGGAACACCTGGCAAGTGATCGCTTCCCATTACAGCATCCCAGTCAAACAGTAAGTCCGAAATTTGAAACCTAGTTCTACACTTTCCCGAACGGGTTCTCCAGAGATGGGCTTTGCGGAGTGAATAATTCTGCTCCGCTTTCGGTGATGTGCATGTCGTCCTCCAGACGGATGCCGAACTCTCCGCGAATGTAAATGCCCGGTTCATCACTGAAGGTCATCTCGGGCTGGAGTTTCGTTGAGTTGCCGCGGACCAGATACGGCCACTCGTGGCCGTCCATGCCCATGCCATGTCCCAGGCGATGCGTGAAGAATTTGTAATCGGGACCGTAGCCCGCGTCGGTGATGACCTTGCGCGCGGCGTCATCCACCGAGCCGGCTTCCACCCCGGGCTTCGCGGCCGCCAACGCGGCGCTCTGCGCTCGATGCACGATGTCGAATACCTGTTTCATTTTGTCGCTGGCTTTGCCAAGCACAAACGTGCGTGTGATATCGGACGCATAGCCTTCCACCGAGCAGCCACCGTCGATCAGCACGATCGTGCCTTCCCGAATGCCCTGAGGCTTGATCGAGCCATGGGGGAAAGCGGAAAACTCGCCCACCTGTACATCGGCGCCGCCCTCGAATCCCAGTTTGCGGTGCGCCGCTTCCAGCAGGTCTTCGACATCCCGCTGCGTCATGCCCACTTTCATCGAACGGTAGGTTGCCTCGTAGGCGACGAGCGTCACCTTCGATGCCAGCCGCATCAAGTCGATTTCGTGCCGGCTCTTGATCATGCGGCATCCGGCGGTGACTGGAGTTGCGCTCGTGCACGTCGCGCTGGCTGCGGTTTTTTTCAGGTTGTCGCTGAAGACAAACTTTACCGTCTCCTCGACGCCGACCGTTCCGCTGGCAATGCCGCGGTCGCTGAGCCCTTGCGCGACGCGGGCGTAGGGGCTCTCGTCTTCCTGCCAGACGCGGAGGTCGGGCTTGCCGCCGTCGGGCGATTGGGCGATCTGCTCGCGCGCCCGGCCTTCCTCGAACGCCGGAGACACGTAAAACGCTTCGCCCTTGGCGGGTAACACCATGGCAAAGAGGCGTTCTCCACCCTCCCAGCGTATGCCGGTGAAGTAGGCCAGGGATGTGCCCGGGGTAAGCAGGATAGCGGACAGGTTATTCTCGCGCATCAAGACGCGAGCCTTCTCCTGGCGCCCGGCGCGCTCTTCGATGGTGATGGGCTTGGCTTCTCCGCGCAGCGTGCGAAGCGCGGCGACGGCTGGCGGAAGAGACTTATCAACTTCGGCCGCATGGGCCAGCGGGGGCAAAGCTACGCTAACGCCGGCAGCGAGGGAACCGATTTGCAGAAAACTTCGGCGCGAAATCACGAAGACTCGGAGAATGGAAGACGCATTATTTAGACTGGCCGATGCATAGCCGGCGGGTTCGGGTTTGGAAGACTTGGGTACCCCCCCAAATTTGCTACTAAAGTATTAATTCTAAAATGACTTAACTCCGAAGTCTTCATAACAAAGGAGTTCGCTTTAATTCTCCTTTATAATCAAAGACTTGCAATGGAACAAAAGCGCGCAAAATCACTTTTCAAAGAGCACAGTCAGAGCAATTTTCTACAGTCACGCTGAGCTATAGTCCCACATTTATTATAGGCCCGATGTCAACTGGTCGGGTGATTTTGGTTCGTGCCCTCGTCCACTCCTGGCCGTCCAAGGAAGCTCGGCTTCGCGATGGCTTCCGTGTAGCCGACGATTCGTTCAGGAAGCAAAATTGAATGTTGACGCGCTTTCAAAACGCTCTTTAGCAAGAGGAGCATAAATCGAGATTTTCATACGCGCGAGGCGCAATTCACAGCGATGGACGTTCGGGCGTGCGGGGACTCGGATCAAGAACAATGATGAATATGAGCAGACGTTTAATAAAGTAACCATAGTGACGGGCGCGTCCAAAGGCATAGGCGGTGGGATAGCAACGGCTTTGGGAGCTGCGGGCGCGCGCGTGGCCGTGAACTATTTCCTCCGACCGGGAAGGCGCCGAACGCGTCGCTCAGGCGATCACCGACAACGGGGGCGAGGCGACCGCGGTCGGGGCCGACAGGCAGCAGAAAAAATCGCAGAGGCGCAAAAAGCTCACCGCAGGCGCTAAAGCGCGAAAAATATTTTCGACGACTTAACGGCACGACTGAAGGCGTGCCGTCCGAATGCCGTTCTGGCGAGGTTCGCTCGCTGGACAGTCGAGGGCGGCTGTCCCTACGCGGGCGGGGTAACGCTGGACCCGCTCTAGAATGGCTGCATGGTGAGCGGCTATACTTGCGCGGGTTGCGGGGAATGGAACGAGACCACGGTGGATGAATCCGCCGGCAGTCGCCAGCGCTACGTCGAGGACTGCCAGGTCTGCTGCAAGCCGAATGTTTTGCGCGTCAGTTGGGACGCTGGCGCTGAAGAATTTCTGATCGAGGCTGAATTAGAATGAAGCGTTGTTCTGGGAGGTTGTCGAGAAGAGTCGGAGGTCGAGGGCCAGCCCCTAAAGGGGCGTCTGATCCTCAAGACGTTGCGGTATCGCTGAAGCGATACCCTGATACGAAACGCTGATACGAAACCGCTGCTTTTCCGAAGCCTTTCAGAGATAGGGTAAATAGAACTAATAACGGCAAGTTTTTGGAGGAACGATGGGCAACTATGGCGTAACTGCAGGTCGAATGGTCCCGCATAACATGGTGACCACGCAGTTCGAGCTCGACGGCTTCCGCGTGACGCGTACACTGGGCGTGGTCCGCGGAATCACAGTGCGTTCGCGGTCGATCTTTGGAACGATTGGAGCCGGGCTGCAGACGATTGTCGGCGGCAACATTACGCTGCTGACGAATCTATGCGAGCGAACGCGCGCCGAAGCGTTCGACTTGATGTTGCAACACGCGGCGGAAATCGGAGGCAACGCCGTCGTCGGCGCCCGTTACGATGCAACCGAAGTGATGCAAGGGGTTACGGAAGTGCTTGCGTATGGGACGGCTGTCTTTGTTGAAGCGCAAAAATGAGTTTAAGTGGAGCGCTGGGCGTCGCCGCCATCGTGTGATTTCATTTCGCGTTCGACCTACTCCTTGTAAACGAAGCCTGCGACTACAGCGGCTAAGATCGAGCCTATCCACAGGTCGAGCATCCATCCGAGGGGCAACAGGCGCGGAATCGGCGACCAGGCTGCTTGCCCGAAGTTGCTCGGGACCCCGGCGCAGAATCCAACGATCATTCCGATTTTGAGAGCCGTCTTCGGTCCAGGGCCGGCGGTGGCGCGAGCCCACGCGTAGAGGTGAGCGATCAGAATCGACATTACAAATATCAGCACAATCCAAATCGGCGTGAAAAGCGGATAGCGCGGTTCCTTCAGGAACAATCCTGGTTTCTGCATCGCCTCGTAGAGCGGAGCCTGCCGCAAGCCTATGAAGAAGCCCCATGCAGTTCATACCACTCCGCCGGCAATGCCTCCCAGCCACACCCGAACTGTATTCAGTTTCATGTGTGCCCTCTGTTTGTTTTTGGCTTGAAATTCGGCACAAGTGTACTCCAGCGGATCGAGACGTGGAATCATCCCTACGAAGACGCGGCAAGCCGCGTCTCTACGGGAATCTTTGCGAGATTCCTCGTAAGCCCAAGCGGCTGCAAGTGGAAAAGTCGCAATTTCTGCGATCAGCGAACCACTCTTCCAAACACAAGCCCTAGTGGTCATCTGCCTAGTTAACCGCAACATTTCGCGCTTCGTACCGACGGTCCCTTAGGCAACTCCCGACCCAAAACTTTCCTATTGACAACAAACGATTTAGGCGTAGGATGTGGACAAAAGTGGTTGAAAGTGGAACAACTAATAGAGGTCGTGGGTTAAAACCCTAAGTTTCGAGGCGCCAGTGGGTTACGAGACTGACACCGACAAAACCGAGCCCAACGAACCCGAATCCACTTCTTTTGGAACTGCTTCTTTCTCCCTCGCGCTAGTGGCTGTGGTAGCAGCCATAACTAAACGGAGCCCAATAACGAGCAGGGCACATGTTTCGCGGAAATCATCCAACGCGCGTCGACGAAAAGGGACGATTAAAAGTCCCCGCGGAATTCAAGCGCGTGATCGACGAGAAATATGCCCAGAAATTTTACATCACAAGTCAGGACGGAAATATTGCTCAAGTATATCCCTTCGAGGAATGGGAGCGGATCGAGCAGAAGCTGGCAGCGCTCTCGACGTTCAATCCGACGAAGAAAAAGTTTCTGACTCGCACGAATTATTACGGGCAGGTCGTGGAGATGGACGGGCAGGGGCGCCTGCTGATCCCGCAGATTCTGCGCGAGTCGGCGCAGATTCGCGGGGAAGTGGCAGTGCTTGGCAATCTGACCTACCTGGAAGTTCGCAACCTGGGAGCGCTCGACAAGGAGATTAAAGAGCCCTTCACGGATGAAGACATCAAGACGCTGGACGACTTGGGCATCTAGTGGCAACGGATTCAGATTCAGTAAACACCCCCGAGCGGGGTGGGCATGGAGCGGGTGGCCATGTCCCGGTTCTTTTAAAAGACGCGATCGATTTTCTAGCCGTAAAGCGTGGCGGAACTTATCTGGATGCCACGGTGGGCCTGGGCGGGCACAGTTACGAAATCGCAAGACGCCTCGGCGCACCGGGACATTTGATTGGCTTCGATAAGGATCCGGCGGCGCTGGCAAGGGCTCGCTCGATTTTGCTCGACGCTGGAAGTGGCCGGCGGGACGCCGGCGCTACGCCGCAGATCACGCTGATTCATGGATCGTTTGCGGAAGTTGGTGAGCGAGTCGCTCCCGCATCCCTCGACGGCATCCTGGCGGACCTGGGCGTCAGCAGTTTGCAGCTCAGCGATCCGGCGCGCGGCTTTAGTTTTCAGGCGGAAGGACCGCTGGACATGCGGATGAACCCGATGTCCGGCGAGACCGCCGAACAAGTGGTAAACCACATCGACGAGCGCGAGCTGGCCGATGTGATTTACGAATTCGGTGAGGAAAGGAGGTCGCGGAGAATCGCCAGAGCCATTGTCCGGTCGCGGCCGATACACACGACGAAGCAACTTGTCGAGGTTGTATCAGCCGCGGCCCGGTCAATGAAATGGAAACATGAGCGGATTCATCCGGCGACCCGAACCTTTCAGGCTCTCCGAATATTCGTAAACCGTGAACTGGACGATCTGAAAGCACTGCTGGAGGCGGCGCCCCGGGTGCTGAAACCGGGCGGAAGGTTGGTGGTAATCAGCTTTCATTCGCTGGAAGACAGGATCGTCAAGGATGCAATGCGCGAGGGCGCGAAGGACAAGCACTTTCGTTTGCTCACGAAAAAGCCGGTGGTGGCATCAGAAGACGAGATTGATCGCAATCCGCGGTCGCGCAGCGCAAAGATGCGCGCCGCTGAAAGAGTTTGAGTTCGTACGAGTTTAGTTTGCGCAAGTTTAGTTTGCCCCGGAGAAACGGCCGGGCTCCCGGTGCGGTGATAGTAAGGCGTGCCGGGTAAAGATCTTGAAGAAACTCTGTGGTGGAGTTTTCCCGGAGCGGCCAAGAAAAACAGAACAAGGCCGCAGCCGGGAAGAAAAACTGGGATATTCGAAATGACATTTACCGGCAGCCTTATTGAAAGCTTGATGGCAACGGTCGAACGCGCTGAGCAGAGGGCATCCTTGGATGAACCGATGTTCGCACAGAATGTGGACGCTCAGCCATGGCTCGTCTCGATTCAACAGAACGCAGATTATGATCCCAAATTTCTTGGAGTGGCATAAATCATGAGCGCCCTGGCAATGCAAAGCGCACCTTCTTCCGGCCGGCGCAAGTCCTGCTGGCTGGGGACCCCGGAAATTTATTTCCGCAAGACCATCGATAACTCGCGCCTGGTGAAGCTCGAAGACCCGCGCCGCGCGCGCGAGATGAAACAGTTCTCGTTTGCGCTGTGCTGCCTGTTCCTGCTGGTCATGGGATACGCGCTGCAGCATTTCCGGGCGATTGAGTACGGGTACAAGATCGAGACACTGCGGTCGCAGCGCGATGGTCTTACGGAAATGACCCGGGCCCTGCGTCTGGAGGAGGCGTCGCTGCGCGATCCGGAGCGAATTGATGTGATGGCACGCAAGCTCGGTTTGCAATCGCCGCAGCCCGGGCAGGTAGTTCGCATGGACGCGGACTCCGATGGCGTTGCGCCAGTGATGGCCAGCGTGACTCCGGTGGCGGTGGTTTCCGCGCGGTAGTTCTTCTCCTGTAGAGACGGGGCTTGCCCCGTCTCACTCTGCGGCAGGAGACGCGGCAAGCCGCGTCTCTACGGGAAATCGCTTGTTTCGCGGCGGCTCTTCGGGGCCGCCGAAAGTTTCTGAGGACGGGAAGTGGCGGCGAGCACCTCTTCGAACGGCGCAAGATTCAGGCTCTACGCCTTGTCTGGATTGCTTTGCCTGTGGTTGCTGACGATCTGTCTGCGGCTGGTCTATCTCCAAATCTTTTGCTATGGCGATTTCGAACGCCGCGCGCAGCACCAACAGCAGCGCAGCTTTGATCTTTCGCCGAAGCGCGGCGTTATCTACGATCGCGCTGGACGTGAGTTGGCAATGTCCATCCAGGTGGACTCGGCCTTCGTGGTGCCCTCGGAAGCTCCCGACCTTCCCAATACGATCAGCCTGATTACGCGCATCACGAAAGACGATCCCCGCGTCGTGCTCGCCGATTGTCGCGCCCACAAGACCTTCTGTTGGGTGGCACGGAAGGCGGATGCCGAAGTGATTGAGCGCATCCGGGCGCTGAATCTGCAAGGCATCCACTACCAGAAAGAACCGAAGCGGTTTTATCCGAAACGTGAATTGGCGGCGCAGATTCTGGGGTACGTTGGCACCGACGATCAAGGTCTAAGCGGCCTGGAGAGGCAATTCAACCAGCAACTGCAGGGCAAGCCCGGTAAGCTGATGATTTCCGTCGACGCGCGCAAGCGCTGGTTTGCCAGTGTGGAGAAGGAGCCCGAATCCGGCAACAGCGTCGTCCTCACCGTCGATCAGAACATCCAGTACATCGCCGAACGGGAACTCGAGCGCGGGATGGAAGAGACGCACGCCATCGCGGGCACGGTGATCGTGGAAAATCCCCATACCGGCGAGATTCTAGCTCTCACCAACCGGCCCACTTTCAATCCCAACATTCGGAAAGAAATTCGCAACGAAGCACTGAAAGACCGCGCGGTCAGCGACGTGTACGAGCCGGGCTCGACTTTCAAGATGGTGACCATCTCGGCCGGACTGGAAGAGAAGATCACGCGGCCCGATGAAATGTTTGATTGCCAGATGGGATCGATCGTCATCAATGGCATGCGCATCCGCGACAGCAAGCCACATGGCGTGCTCTCGGTGGCCGACATTCTGGCGGAGTCGAGCGATGTGGGCGCCATTAAAGTCGCGCTGCGGCTGGGAGACGAACGATTTTACAAATACATTCGCGCCTTCGGATTCGGCCAGCAAACCGGGATCGAGCTTCCCGGTGAAACACGCGGCTTGACGAAGCCGGTGGAACGCTGGTCGAAGGTTTCCATTGGCGCGATTTCCATGGGCCAGGAGATTGGGATCTCGCCGCTGCAGCTCATTTCGCTGATCTCGACGATTGCCAACGATGGGGTGCACGTCCCGCCGCGCATCGTAGCGGGCACGATTACGCCGCAGAATGCACCGCAAACGATCGCTTTCCAGCCCGCCGAGGGAACGCGTGTGGTTTCATCTCTGACTGCGGCCGAGATGCGGCAGATGCTGCAGGGAGTGGTGCTCCATGGGACGGGACGCAAAGCCATTCTCGAGGGCTACAGTTCGGCGGGAAAAACCGGGACGGCTCAGAAAGTCGACCCAGCGACCGGCCTTTACTCGAAGACGAAGTATGTCGCCTCGTTTGCCGGGTTTGCTCCGATCAACGATCCGCAAATTGCGGTGGTGGTGATCCTCGACTCGGCCGTCGGACTGCACCAGGGAGGGCAGGTTTCGGCGCCGGTTTTTCAACGGATCATGCAGCAGGTTCTCGAGTATATGCACGTCCCGCACGACGTTCAGCTTCCGCCCAACCGGCAGGTTTTGCTGGCTCGCCGCGATGTCCCGGACGCAAGCCTGGAAGAAAGCTCACCCGATCACCTCGGTGCCAGCCTGGATATGGCCGATGCCAGCGAGACGCCTGCCATTTCAGCAGCGGTCAAGCCCAGCCCTATCGGTGCCGAGGTTGTTCCTGCTGCGCTTACCGCGAGAGATGGAAGAGAGCCGGATCACCCGGCGTCCGACGCCCCGATGACAGCGGCAGGGAGTGCACCTGCTACGCAATTCGAAAATTCACCCCCGCAGAAATTGCCGGCGAGCGGCACGGTGGTTCTCGACGTGGAAGAGGGAGGGATCGAGGTGCCGTCGTTCCTCGGCAAGAACCTGCGGGTTGCTATTGAAGCTGCGCAGGATGCCGGGCTCGACCTCGATGCTGTCGGTAGCGGGACCGCGCGAGAGCAATCACCCCTTCCCGGTGCACACGTCGCGGCGGGATCGCGAATCACGGTGCGTTTTGGTAGATAGGTTTCCCCTGTGATCCCTGTGCCCTCTGTGGTAGAGAACTAGAGCCTGAACCACAGGGAAGACAGACGTACACAGGGATTCACAGGGATTCACTGTGGAAGTCATCGATCGGCTGCAATCCAGGCTGTTTATAATCACTCCAATGACATTCCAACAGCTCCTGCAGGGCGCCGAGGTCCTCTCTCAGAGCGGGAACCCGGCCGTTGCTGGGGTGGAATACGATTCCCGGAGGGTGCGTTCTGGAACTGTTTTTGTTGCCATGAAGGGTGAGACCAGTGACGGCAATCGGTTCATTGACCAAGCCATCGCTGCCGGAGCGGTTGCTGTCGTCAGCGATTCCGCAGCCGAAGTGCCGCGTCCCGCGGTTGCCTGGGCGCAGGTTGTGCACGGGCGCCGTGCACTCGCCCGCCTGAGCGCGAATTTCTACAAACGCCCCGGCGAGCGAATTGCGAATACCGGAATCACAGGCACGAATGGGAAGAGCACGACGGCCTTCCTGATCGAATCCATATTGCAAGCGGCCGGACGCAAGACCGTGCTGGTTGGAACCATCGAATATCACGTTGCGGGGACTTTTCTCCCAGCTCCGCACACGACGCCGGAATCGCTGGAGTTGAACCGGCTTTTGTCGCAGGGCCTCGGCTTGGGAGTCACCGAAGCGGTGATGGAAGTGTCGTCGCACGCGCTCGAGCAGCAGCGTGTTTTTGGAATTCCCTTTGATGTCGCCGTATTCACAAATCTCACTCGCGACCATCTCGATTACCACGGCACGATGGAAAATTATTTCCGCGCCAAACAGATGCTTTTCGAAGGCTGCGGGACGGAGCCGCCGCGCGCTGCCATTCTTAACCTTGACGATGAATACGGCCGCCAGCTATGGAAGCTTTGCAAGAAGAAGAGCGCTCGGGTGCTCTCCTACGGTCTGACATCGGGCGACTTTCACGCTGAGTCCGTCGAAATCACGCCGCGGGGAACCCGTTTTCAAATGGTGACGCCCTCGGGAAAGATTGCCATGTGGTCTCCGCTGATCGGCAATGTGAACGTGTATAACGTGCTTGCAGCTTCCGCCGCCGGGTATGCCCGCGACTGTTCCGCCGAGGCGATCGCAAAAGGAATCTTCAATCTTACCAGCGTTCCTGGCCGCTTCGAACGCGTGGATTGCGGCCAGCCCTTCACGGTGGTCGTGGATTATGCGCACACGGACGACGCGCTTCGCAACCTCACCGCGCTGGCTCGCGATTTTGTGGCCCGCGCCGGCCACAAAGGCAAGGTCATCACGCTTTTCGGATGTGGCGGTGACCGCGATCGGGCTAAACGTCCGCTGATGGGCGAGGCTGCGGGCAAGGGCAGCGACTTTGTCGTGCTTACTTCCGACAACCCGCGCTCGGAAGATCCGCTGGCCATCATGAACGATGCAGTCGTTGGATTGCAGAGGTCGGGCGCGAAATATGCCATGGAGCCCGACCGCCGCAAGGCCATCGCTTTTGCTCTGCAACAGGCAACCGTCGGCGACATCGTGCTGCTGGCGGGCAAGGGGCACGAAAAAGTGCAGGTCACAAAGGAGGGAGCGATTCCGTTCGATGACGTGGATGTGGCGCGTGAGAAACTGATGGCCGTTGGCTATGACTGCAAAACCATCGCGAAAGCGGGCACTGCGGGGAAGACCGCATGAAACTTCTTCTCTCCCGCATCGCCGAATTCATCGCTGCAACGGGCCAATACGACGGTCACGCGATGGCTCAGGGATATTCCATCGACTCCCGCACGGTGCAACCCGGCGAACTCTTCTTTGCTGTCAAAGGCGAACGCCTCGACGGGCACAACTTCGTTGAGCAGGCACTGAGCCGGGGCGCGATCGCTGCGGTGGTTCGGAGAGATGAGTTGGCGCGCTATTCGGACCCCGCCGGGCTGCTTGCGGTCGATGACACGCTCGTTGCGCTCCAGACGCTGGCGACAGCGGTCCGAAAAATTTGGGGCAAGAGCGCCATCGGTATCACCGGCTCAATGGGCAAGACCACTACCAAAGAAACGATGGCCCATCTGCTCGCCATCAAGTACCGCGTGCATCGCACCAAGGGGAATTTCAATAATCATTTTGGTCTGCCGCTCGGGCTGCTGACGCTCGAGCCGGAATACGATCTCGCCGTGGTTGAGATGGGGATGTCGCACGCGGGCGAAATTGCGGCTTTGGCTCGCATCGCGCTGCCGAACCAGGCCGTGGTCACCAACGTTGCCCCGGTGCATCTGGAGAGCTTTGACTCGATCGCTGGAATCGCGCGCGCGAAATATGAGCTGATCGAAGCTCTGCCGCACGGCGGTACAGCAGTCTTGAATGCCGATGACGAATATGTGTGCCAGTTCGGCCGCGACTTCAAGGGGAAGGTCGTCATGTTCGGATTGAAGCCGACGGCATGCGTTCCAGCCGATGTGCGGGCGGAAAACATCGAAGTAGTTGGGCCCGAAGGCACGCGCTTCGATCTTATTGGCCGGGAAGTGCGCCAGCCGGTGCATAGTCCGTTGCTCGGCACGCACAACGTTTACAACGTGCTCGCTGCGGCTGCGATTGCGCTTGAGCACGGCATTACCCCGTCAGAAATCGCCGGAGCTCTGCCGTTTCTGCAGCCCGCCGACAAGCGCGGACAGGTCGTCCAACTGGGTAACATCACCGTGCTGTACGATTGCTACAATTCAAGTCCGAAGGCGCTGATGGCGGCGGTGGATACTCTGGCAGCGATGCCCGCGCGACGCCGGATTGTTGTTGCCGGCGAGATGCTGGAGCTTGGCGCCACCGGCGAGCAACTGCATCGCGAGTGCGGACGGTACATAGCAGGAAATGCGGCAGGAAATGCGGCAGGAAGTCGGGCCGGAAGTAAGCTTGATTTCCTGCTTGGCGTGCGAGGCTTGGCGAAGCCCATGGTGGAAGCGGCTCGCGAGGCGGGTATGAAAGCGGAATTTGTCGCGACGCCAGAAGAGGCCGGCGAGTGGCTCGCGCGCGAAACTCGGGAAGGCGATGTCGTATTGTTGAAAGCGTCGCGAGGCGTGAAGCTGGAAAAAGCGCTTGAGACATGGCGGCAAAAATTCGGCGTACCTCCCGCCCCGGCGGCGGAAGCTGAGAACTGAGAACTGCTGTTGCAGGCGGATTGCTTGAGGGTTTCCCCTGTGTATCTCTGTGTCCTCTGTGCTAGAGAACTAAAGCCTGAACCACAGGGAACACAGAAGTACACAGGGTAAACAGGGGTAAAACTGGGAACTGAGAACCGAGAACTGATGTTGGAGGCGGATTGCTCTACTGGCTGCTCTACCTGAAGCTCTTCCACTACTTTCCGCCATTCCGTATTTTTCGCTACTTGACTTTCCGCACCGCTTTCGCCAGCCTCACCGCGCTTTTCACAGGCCTGATCGTTGGGCCGGTCGTGATTCAGCGCCTGCGCGATTTCCAGATCGGGCAGTACATACGCGAAGAGGGCCCGCAGGCTCATCAGAAAAAAGCGGGTACTCCGACCATGGGCGGTTTGCTGATCGCCATCGCTATCCTGGTGCCTACATTGCTCTGGGCGGACCTGAGCAATCCGTTTGTATGGATCGCTGTATTTTCCACGGTGGCCTTCGGCGCAATCGGTTTTACCGATGACTACCTTAAAGTCGTTCATCACCGCAATCTCGGCCTTACCGCGCGCGCCAAGCTGGGCTATCAAGCTGCGGCCAGCGTTCTGATTGCGATCGCATTGATCGCTCTGCAGCACCGCGGAGAATACTCCACCAGACTGCTGGTGCCCTTCCTCAAACAGTTCCACCCGGACCTGGTGATTCAAAGATGGGCGGTTCATCCTCACCTCTGGCCGCTGGCCTTCCTGCCCTTTGTCGGTTTTGTTGTGTTTGTGATTGTCGCATCGAGCAACGCCGTCAATCTTACCGACGGACTTGACGGGCTCGCCATTGGCTGCACTGTGATCGCGGCCGGAGCACTCGCGGTGCTCACCTACCTCAGCGGGCACGCGACTTTTGCAACCTACCTCGAATTGCAGCGCATGCCGCAGATTGGAGAGCTCACTATTTTTTGCGGAGCCATGGTCGGTTCCTCCATTGGATTTCTCTGGTACAACGCGCATCCGGCGGAAGTGTTTATGGGCGATGTCGGCTCGCTGGCGCTGGGCGGCGCGATCGGCACCGTAGCCGTGATGATCAAACAGGAACTGCTGCTGCCGTTCATTGGCGGTATTTTCGTCATCGAGGCGCTGTCGGTAATCCTGCAGGTTGGTTCGTACAAGCTGCGCAAGAAACGCATTTTCAAGATGGCACCCATCCACCATCACTTCGAACTGTTGGGCTGGTCGGAGTCGAAGGTGATCGTGCGCTTCTGGATTGCGTCGCTGGTATTTGCGCTGTTTGCTCTGACGACGCTAAAACTGAGATAAGAGAAACTTGTAATTGGTGATTTTTAATTTTAAGACGCAAGACCAATTGGCAGGGGAGCCGTTTTTAAATTACAAATTACCAATTGAACTCGATGGATCTCAACAACAAACGCGTGCTGGTCGTCGGTCTCGGCAAATCCGGCGTGGCCTCTGCGCTCTTTTTGAAGTCGCGCGGCGCACGCGTCACGGTGTCGGACTCGAAGCCCGAAGCAGAGCTTCGCGATGAAATCCTGCTCCTGCTGGAGCATGGGATCACGGTGGAAACGGGAGGCCACGGCGACCGCACTTTTCGCGGGCAAGACTTGATCGTGGTCAGTCCGGGGGTGCCGGTCGATGCGCCGCAACTGGTGCAGGCGCGCAGCCTGGGAGAGCCGGTCATCGGCGAAATCGAACTCGCGGCGCAATTTCTGCCTGGTCCGGTCGTCGCGATCACCGGAACCAACGGCAAAACCACCACTACCTCATTGGCCGGCGAAATTATTGCCGCCGGAAAGTTCCCTACGCTGGTTGGCGGCAATATCGGCACGCCGGCTATCACTCTTCTAGATCAAGCCGGGCCCGCGACCTGGACGGTGCTTGAAGTCTCAAGCTTTCAATTGGAAACGATCGTTGAATTTCGTCCTCGAATCACGGTGATTCTGAACATCACGCCTGACCATCTCGATCGTCACAAGGCTTTTGCGAATTACGTTAACGCCAAATCGCGGGTCTTTGAGAATCAAGGTACGGATGACTTCACCGTCCTCAACGCGGATGATTCTACGACCGCTGGATTGGCGGCTCGTACGCGCGCGCAGTTGTACTGGTTCAGCCGAAAGAAGGAGATTGAAAAAGGTGCCTTTGTTCGGAGTGCGCATATCTATTTCCGGGACGGGCGTAGCGAACGCGAGATCATGCCGCTTACGGAAGTGCCCCTGAAAGGCGCGCACAATTTGGAAAATGTGCTGGCGGGAGTTTCTATCGGCAGGCTCGTCGGCTGCCAGCCCGATCAGATTCGCCAGGCCGTCCGGAATTTCAAAGCCGTCGAGCACCGGTTGGAGTTCGTGGCCAGGTTCGCTGGCGTGGATTACTACAATGACTCCAAGGCGACGAACGTGGACGCGACCATCAAGGCGCTGGAAGCGTTCCCAGCGGACATTCCTCAACACCTGCACCTGATTCTCGGGGGCAAGGATAAGGGAAGCGACTATACCGTGCTTCATGAGTTGTTGCGACAGCGAGTGAAGCGCGTGTACACGATCGGAGCTGCGGCCACCAAGATCGAATCGCAGATTCAGGGCGCTGCCGAAATCGAACATGCGGAAACTCTGGAAAACGCCGTCCGACGCGCGAGCGAATCGGCGGTGGCGGGCGATGTGATTCTTCTGGCTCCGGCTTGCGCCAGCTTTGATCAGTTCCAGAGCTACGAACACCGCGGCAGAGTGTTCAAAGAGACGGTGCATTCGTTGGCCATGTCGCGATCCACATAGTGGGATGGAGGGACGGGCGTCTCGCCCGTCGGGCACCAGAGTGGCCGGGCGGGGACGCCCGGCGCTCCACCACCAGCAAGGCCTGCTTGGAACCAACTCAGTTATCTCTCTTCGCAAATCAGGGGTCGAAACTCCTGCATGTCTCCGCGTGTCCGTGGTGAAATGGATTCTCTATGGCTAAGCGGGTCAGCGTCGATCGCTGGATGTTCACTGTAACTACAATGCTGGTTTTTGTCGGACTGGTCATGATCTTCAGCGCCTCGGCTGTGATGGCCAAGGAGCGCTACGGGTCGGCTTACGAATTCCTGCTGAAGCAACTGCTATGGGCCGTTGCCGGACTCGCCGTGATGGTCGTGGCCACGAAGGTGGACTACAAACGGCTGCAACATCCGGCGCTGGTCTTCTTGCTTCTCGGTTTTACCACGCTTCTGCTCATTTCTGTTTTCTTTCTTGATCGCGCTCACGGCACGCACCGCTGGTTTCACGTCGGTCCGATTTCGTTGCAGCCTTCGGAACTGGCTAAGCCCGCACTCATTCTGTTTCTTGCCTGGTTTCTTGAAAACAAGACCAACGCCATGGACGACTGGCGCAACACATTGATTCCCGCAGTCGTGCCTGCCGCGGCTTTTCTCGGACTCATTGTTTTTCAGCCCGACCTTGGCACCGCCATCGCCTGCGCGGGCATTACGGCTTGCGTTCTGTTCGTTGCCGGGGTTCGATTGCGCTATTTTGGATACGCCTTCGCGGCCTCGCTGCTGCCGCTTTACTTTTTGATTTTTCACGTTTCTTACCGGAAAGACCGCATCCTGGCATTTCTGAATCCTTACGCGGACCCGAAGGGGTTTGGTTTCCACATTATTCAGTCGCTGATTGCGGTCGCGACCGGCGGCGTTACCGGACTTGGCCTGATGGAAGGGAAGCAGAAATTGTTTTATCTTCCCGAACCGCATACGGATTTCATTTTTGCCGTCACGGCCGAAGAGTTGGGGCTGGTGGGAGCGCTTGCTGTCATCATTCTTTTTGCGATCTTTCTGTGGCGCGGGACGCGCGCGGCACTGCGCACTCAGGATAACTTCGGCCGTTTCCTGGCGGTCGGAATCACCAGCATGATCGTGCTGCAGGCGTTCATCAACATCAGTGTTGTGCTGGGGCTGATGCCTACGAAAGGCATTCCGCTGCCGTTTGTTTCCTATGGCGGATCGTCGCTCTTCGTGACTCTGATGTGTGTTGGTGTGCTGCTGAATATCACGAAGCAAGCGGAGTAGGCGGTGTCTGGCTGAAGTCTAAAACAAAATCTTCACCGCAGGGGACACAGGGGATCACAGGGACATACCCATAGGGGAGTGCGGGGAAGGGGCCGCCACGGTCACTTGCCGCTATACTAGTTTTTGCCGAGCCAGTTTTTCCTGAGCCATCGCTCAACGGAGAGGGCATGTCGAGTCTGAAGGAATTCCAATGCGAGATTTGCGGGACCGTCAGCCAGAATCCGATCCATTGGTTTGTGATCGAGTGCGGAGATCAGAAGCTCGAAGTCATCAAGTGGGATTTGACTGCCGCTGGCAGTCCCACCGCGCGGCATTTCTGTGGCGAGGCACACGCCCAGGTGTATATCAGCCGCTGGTTTGAATCCGTGTGCTGGCCGCGCAAACCAGTATTGAAAATTTCCTAGACCGCTTTGACTTCGCTTCCGATATTTGTGCAGGGTCGTCAACAGAATCGACTACCATGCGGGGATGCGCTGTGTATCTGGTTACATGTGGCGGGCAGCCCTGGTGCTGTGTGCTTCTGCTCTGTTCGGCGCCACCGCGCCGGTCTCGATTACCGACCGTTCCACCGGCATCGGGGCCACATTCGGGCCAGATGGCGAGTATGTCATATCGACTGGCATTGCCGATTGGAAATTCGGCGGAAGCCTGGGCCAGCCGCCTACAGCCATTGTCGTTAAAGAAGGAAGCGACAGTGTAGCCGCGTACCAGGAAATCGTGGTCGATTATGCGCAAGAGGGACCGAAACAGGCCAGTATTCGCGTCTATTCGGGGAAGCCGGTTGTGCTGTTTAACGTTAAGTACTTGCACGCGGCGGGCAACATTGCAGCATTCCCAAAGCTAAGCTCCTATCCCGAGACCGCCTATCACGTCAGCTATCGTGGCGAGTTTGGCAGGTACAGCTTTGGCAAACTTGGGGTTGATAGCCCGTGGGTATTCTTCGATGGGGCGCGTAACACGTTCATCCTCTCGCCTGCTTCCGATTTCCTCATTTCTGCGACTACTCGATCCTCATCGCGAGAAATAGCCAGCGGAATCGATTCCAGAATCGCAACGTTGCCGGAAGGATTTGCGCATAGCACGATCCTGGTGGTGGAGGAAGGAATTAATCGAGCATTCGAGACCTGGGGAAGCGCGTTGGCTAGATTGCAAGGCAAGGCGCAGGGCGCCAATGACGCGGACCCGATCCTTGCCAAGGTTGGCTACTGGACAGATAACGGCGCTACTTACTATTACAAATATGAACCCTCGCTAGGGTATGAAAAAACACTACTAGCGGTTCGCGACGAGTTTCTCGAAAAGGGTGTGCCGCTGGGTTACATGCAGCTCGACAGCTGGTTCTATCCCAAGGGTAGGCACGCAGATTGGAAGAAATTTGACGGAATCTATGAATACGTCGCCGACAAGAACCTCTTCCCCGATGGCCTGAAAGCCTTCCAACAGCAGTTGGGCATTCCGCTGGTCACGCATTCCCGGTGGATTGATCCGAAGAGTCCGTACCGCAGCCGTTATCGGATGTCCGGAAACGTGGTGGTGGATCCTGTGTATTGGGCGACTGTGGCGAGCTACCTCCATGATGCGGACGTTCTCACTTACGAGCAGGACTGGCTTGATGAACGGGCACGGACGGCCTTCAATCTGCACGATCCAGCCGCGTTCATGGACGAAATGGCGCAGGCTCTCAAGGCACAGAAACTCACCATCCAGTACTGCATGCCCTTGCCGCGCCACTACCTGCAAAGCACGAGGTACGACAATGTGACCACGATTCGCGCGAGTCATGATCGCTTTGGCCGAGACAAATGGGATGCGTTCCTCTACGGCTCGCGGCTGGCAGGCTCTCTCGGGGTGCGGCCCTGGTCCGACGTTTTCATGAGCGATGAGTTGGGTAATTTGCTGCTCTCGACGCTCTCCACTGGTCCAGTCGGAGTGGGCGACCGGATCGGATCGATCAATCGCGAGAACCTGCTGCGTGCTGTCCGTGCCGACGGAGTGATCGGTAAGCCCGATGTGCCGCTTGTGCCCACCGATCAAGCATTTGTTGAAGACGCACAGAGCCTAAAGCGGCCCATGGTCGCCTCTGCGTACACCGATTTCGGGACTCTGAAGGCTTTCTACGTCTTGGCTTACGCACGCGGCGGCCAAAAGACGGTCGCTTTCACGCCAGCATCGTTGGGCCTGCACACGCGGGCTTATGTATTCGACTATTTTTCTCGTAAGGGAACAGTTCTGGACCCGGATAAGACTCTCACGGAGTCGCTAGAAAAGGAGCCGCTGGAAAAGGGCTGCGCGTACTTCATCGTTGTTCCGCTTGGCCCATCCGGGATTGCTTTTCTGGGCGACCGCGACCAGTTTGTTTCGCTCGGCAAGCAACGCATCGGCCAACTATCGGATAACGGAAGGGTGCGGGTGAACATTCAATTTGCGCGTGGCGAGAATTCCCGAACCGTGCACGGATACTCCCCGACTGCCCCGGTGATTACCCCAATCAAAGGCAAGACAGGCGCGTCAACGTATGATTCCGCCGCACACCGGTTCACCGTATCGGTCTTACCGGACTCATCGGACTCGCCGGACTCGAATGGGAGCGCGGAACTGGAAATCAGGTTGCCAACCTTGGTTGGCGGTCGTTAGTCGTTGGTCCTTGGTCGTTGGCAAAAACAGATGGGTGAGCAGCCGGGCTTCCCGGTCCAAAAGCGTTGTGGGACACCGGATGTGAGCTGAAGAAGGTACTGGGAACTGGGACCGCGGCGGGATAGAATATCGCTCAAGAAGTAGGGTGGTCTGCGTCGCCGAAGCC